>Ga0209038_10000187_pt1 | contig 19754 bp, 15 predicted proteins | sample BogFormECP03_OM3_FD_188237 | JGI IMG/M metagenome (GOLD analysis project Ga0209038, IMG submission 188237) | Bog forest soil microbial communities from Calvert Island, British Columbia, Canada - ECP03_OM3 (SPAdes) (version 2) | ecosystem: Environmental > Aquatic > Freshwater > Wetlands > Bog ...
TGGCCAGCACGAAAATAGCGCCGTGAAAGCCGCCGTTTTCGTCGTTGAATTCGACGGTGAGCACCTCAACCTTGTGCGAGAACAAACTGACGACGCGGCCGCCGCCGTAGGGGATTCCGGCTTTGACTACTGTGCCAGCCATTCCGCTGACGTCCTGGCGGCTTTCCTGGCCGGCGAACACGTCGGTGATGCTCGCGGTGAGGATCTCGCCCTTTTGTTTGTCGGTGGTGAATTGCAGCCCGGTGGGCAAGAAGGTGAGCGTGCCACGGGTATCCGGCTTGATGTTGTCGAAGCCGACGACGCACTTAACCTCTGGGGTCATATTGCTTGGAAGAGTTTGCTGGCCATTGAACGTCCTGCTAAAGGATGTGGCGGCAGTGGAAGCGAGAATCACTCCGATGGCGCAGATGAAAACGCTCGCCAGCAGGAACGACTTTCGCGCCACTCTTCGCTGATTGCCGGGCATTTCCGTACTCATCGGCAGATTGCTAGATTTCATCATCTTTTTCCTTCTCCGGATCGGGTTGGGTGCACCGGCGCGACCGGCGCGCCGAAGGGGTTCGCGGTCACTTCGAAAACCATTAAACAAATCGCAACTTGGATGGGACTCCGGGCCTTTCGGACCCCGCTCAGGCAGGGCCAAGGTGCTCGAATATACTCTGAAACGGGCCGGGACGCTCGCAAATTTTGAGCGGTTGCTCAGATTGATACAGGCGGGCGCTTCTTGATTTGCGATGGAAGGAGGTTCGACGCGCGCTGGCACGGTCGGCGCGCATGCTCTCATGGTTTTCGGTTCGCTGGCGCGGTCGAACTGTGGTACATCTCCGTGCGACTTGGGAGGGATTGCCGATGAACTTCGGGCGGGTGGTACTCGCGGCGTTGGGCGGATTTTTGGCTTACTTTGTGCTTGGTGGATTGCTTTTTGCGCTGTTGCCGACGCTCAAGAATGAGTTCCTGAAATATCCGGCGGTGTACCGCACGCAGGAGGGAATTAAGAGCGTGATGCCGCTGGGAATGGTGGCGATGTTTGTGAGCATACTGGCGCTGGCGGTGCTGTACGCGATGATTTACCGCGGGGGATCGGGCCTTGTGACGGGCGCGCAATTTGGGGCTTTGATCGGAATTTTTGCGATTGGCGCTTTTGTGGTCCACAACTACGTGAATTTAAATGTTGGATTGACGCTTACGATTCAACAGTCGGTGGCTTACTTTTTCGAATGGGTGGTCACCGGGATTGCGATTGGACTGATTTACCGGCCTTTGCGGTGAGCGCGTTGCGAATTTGCCGGGACTAGAAGCGTAGCGAGAGGCAGCTTAGGCCACCGTCCATTTTTTGAAATTCCGAGACGTCGAGTGGGAGAAGCTGGAATCCTCGCTGAGTTAATTCTGCTGCCAGTTTCGGAAAACCTGTTGGGATCAGCACGTGGTCGTTTACGCGGACGCAATTTGCTGCGTAGGTTTCTTCGGGCGCGACGCGAATTAGATCGTAGCCGCGAAATTCCGGGCGCTCGGCCATTTCCTCGATCACCACGAGCTGCCGCTCTGCGATGCAAGCTATCCCGCTTTTCAGGTGCAGAATGCTTTTCATGCCGCGGATATCCACCACAGATGACGAATAGCCGCTTTGCGTCAGGAATGCGGCGAGTTGCGTTGCTCCCGATTCATTAGTCCTCCGCGAGATGCCGATAAAGAAATGGTTGCCGGCTTCGCAGATGTCGCCGCCATCGAGTGTGCCGGGGGCTGTAATCTCGTGAATGGTCTTGAGAAACTTTTCTAGTGGGGCGCGGATTTTTTCTACTTCTCCTGCCCGGGATTTGGCACCTGGGCGGGTGAGGATTGCTGCGTTTGGCGTTACCACGGCTGCATCTTCTACGAAGGTGGAATCGGGGTGGATTGGATCTGGATCGAGGCGCGTTAATTCGAGGCCGCATTTCTGTAGCGCGGCGCAGTAGGCTTCATGTTGCTGTAGGGCCTTTTCATAGTTCGGTGACGGGCCTTGGAATGTTGTTAGGCCTTCCGCGAAATTTTTGCTGGGTTGGCGGACGATTGCGTGTTTGAACAATTATTGCCTCCGTTGCGGGGCCGAACTGCGGGAGGGCTAAAGTGCCCTCCCCTACGATTCAAGGCCGACTTTGGCCGCGGTTAGGATAACGCCGAGTCTGTAGAACGGGCGCAGAAAGTCAAAAACGCCGGCTGGAAGCCTGCGCTACGCGGGCCTTGTTGACTTCACTTGTGGCGTTTCATAACCTCATTTGATTCGATACTGCCGTCACGAAGGGACTGAGCATACGCATGTCGGACCAGAAACTTCCATCGCGAACTGAGGATTTTTCGGAGTGGTACAACCAGCTTGTTTTGCGGGCGGAGTTGGCGGATTACGCGCCGGTGCGCGGCTGCATGATTGTGCGGCCGTACGGTTGGGCACTCTGGGAGAACATAACGTTAGTGCTGGACCGGCGATTTAAGGCCACCGGGCATGTGAATGCGGCGTTCCCACTTTTGATTCCCAAGAGCTTTATTGAGCGCGAGAAATCTCATGTGGAGGGGTTTTCGCCAGAATTGGCGGTGGTGACCATCGGCGGCGGCGAGAAATTGGAAGAGCCTTTGGTGATTCGGCCCACCTCGGAAACGATTATTGGACATGCGTATGCGAAATGGATCCAGTCTTATCGCGACTTGCCCATTTTGATCAATCAATGGAATAGCGTAGTGCGTTGGGAATTGCGGACGAAGCTTTTTTTGCGGACGCTGGAATTTTTCTGGCAGGAAGGGCATACCGCGCATGCCACGCTCGAGGAAGCAGAATTCGAGACGCGCCAGATGCTCGATATTTATACGGACATGGCGGTGAAAGACGCGGCCATCCCCGTGATTCCCGGGCGCAAATCGGATTCTGAGAAATTTGCCGGCGCCGACATCACTTACTCGATTGAAGCAATGATGGGCGACGGCAAGGCGCTGCAGGCGGGAACGTCGCACAATCTGGGCCAGAATTTCGCGAAGGCCTTCGAAATCCGCTACCTGGATAAGAATGGTCAACTGCAGCATTGCTGGACTACATCGTGGGGGCTTTCGACGCGATTTATCGGGGCCATCATCATGGTTCACGGCGACGATCAGGGCTTGATCCTGCCGCCGCGCCTCGCGCCTTTCCAGGTGGTCCTCGTTCCAATTTTCAAGACCGACGAAGAAAAAATTGCCGTTATGGAAGCCGCGCGGAAGATTCAAGCGGAGCTAACATTCGACGAAATCCGCGTGAAGATGGACGAACGCGAAGGCTTCAGCCCCGGCTTCAAATTCAACGATTGGGAGATGCGCGGCGTGCCGCTGCGCATCGAACTCGGCCCTAAAGATGTCGCGAAGGGAGCCGCCGTGCTGGCGCGCCGCGACCGCCCCGGCAAGGAAGGCAAGACCTTCGTGCCGCAGGTCGGGATTTCTGGCGCGGTTTCAAATCTGCTGCATGAAATACAGAAGGCACTTTTCGATCGTGCGCTCAAGACCCGCGAAGAGAAGACCATCCAGCCGAAGGATTACGAGGAGTTCAAAGCCGCAGTCGAGAATGGCTTCGCTCTCTCCTATTGGTGCGGCAGTTCGGACTGCGAAGCAAAGATCAAGGAAGAGACGAAAGCTACGATGCGCTGTATCCCTTTGGAACAGGAAGGCGGGTCCGGAGTGTGCATCTTCTGCGCCAAGTCCTCGAACTATAAGGCCATCTTCGCCAAGGCGTACTAGCGCCTGCCGCAGCACTTCACCAACGCGCCCCAGCGGCTAAATCCGAAGTTTCGAAGTGGTTCCGGCACGATTGAAGTCGCGCCCTGACAATTTATGTCCTGTTGCCCCAGGGTTTAACCCCGCCTCCCAGCTAACTAGCGCGGTATTGCTGCTCGCGAACATCCGTTTGCCTCGGTTCTCGACCCCCTGAAATCAGGCTGCTAGCATAATCGTGTAGTGCCCGAGAATTTTCCGCTTAAATCTGAGGATGGGGAAGGGAATATGACGTCGCGACAGAGAGATCCGGAACGAGGAGCCGGGAAGATCGCCGGGTTCTTGTTTTTTCTATTTGTGGCGGCCGCTGTTTACATCGGCTTCAAGGTTGTGCCGGTTTATGTCAATAACTATGAATTTCAGGATGCGCTGGAATCCGAGGCGCGCTTCGCTATTACCAACCGCAGGCAGCCGGATGATGTTCGCAACGATATATGGAAGAAAGTAGTGGAATTGAACATTCCGGTGGATAAGAAGGACATTCAAATCAAGTATCCGGTTTCAGGGTCCGGGCCGATGGGACTTCTTGATATCGACGTGCCGTACACAGTCGAGGTCGAGTTCCCAGGCTACACTCTGGAATTGAACTTTCGTCCCCACGGCGACAACCACTCCATCTAAGATAGGTAGCGCAGTGAGGGCGGGCTTGGCAGCTAGAATGCCGTCCGGCGCGTCCAACCTTGTATAGCCGATTACTCTCGGGACGCCGGTCCCGCGGGCGGGACCGCCGCTTCGAAGGCAAAGTCACGGAGAACTATTGCGCATTAAACTAGGCCAGGGATTTTGGACTTCGCGCTACGGCCTGGGCCTGCTTGGTCTGGCGTTCGTGCTTTTTTGCACGGGCGTCGGCGTCTTCTCTTACTACTACATCAAATTCGGGCGAATGATTGATGCCCGCTTGTCTGGGCAGATTTACCAGAACACTTCACGGGTGTACGCGGCGCCGGAACCTATATTCACCGGCGAGGCTATGACGCAGGAGCAAGTGGAGAGTTATCTGGTGCGCGCGGGCTATGCGGAGAACAAAATCGACGGATCGCCCGGGCAATTCCACCCGAGCCAGAAATCGATTGAGATCTATCCCTCTGGCGACTCTTACTTCAACGGCGGGAATGCGCTGCGCATCGATTTTGAGGCCAAATCGATTGCGCGGATTACCTCGCTCGCGGATAAGTCTTCGCTGAAGAGCGCCGAGCTTGAGCCTCAGGTGCTGACCAATCTTTTCGATACCACGCGGGAGAAGAGGCGGCTGGAGCGCTTCGATGATTTGCCGAAGATTTTGATCGAAGCCGTGCTATCCGCCGAGGACAAGCGCTTTTTCGAGCATGGCGGGTTCGACACGATTCGAATTCTGGGCGCCGCGTGGGCGGATTTACGGCGCAATCAGAGGGCGCAGGGCGCCAGCACGATTGATATGCAGGTGGCGCGAAGCTTTTTCTTCACCACCAAGCGGGTTTGGAGCCGGAAGATTAAGGAGACGCTTGTCGCCCTGGAGCTGGACCAGCGTTTCACGAAGCAGCAGATCTTCGAGCTTTATGCCAACGAAGTTTATCTTGGCAATCGCGGCAGTTTTTCGATCCATGGATTCGGTGAGGCTGCGCAGGCGTATTTCGGCAAGGATGTGCGGAATCTTAATGTGGGTGAATGCGCGTTTTTAGCGGGGATCATCCGGTCGCCAAGCCGCTATGCGGCCGCGGAACGTCATCCGGAGAAATCGATCGAGGCGCGGGATCGCGTTTTAACCCAGATGGTCGAGAACGGCTATGTGACCGCGGCGGATGCGGACAAAGCGAAAAAGGACGGGCTGCATTTTGAGGGCGGCGGCGTGGATGCCAGCGCTGGCCCTTATTTCGTGGACATGGTGAAGGATCACCTGCTCGAACAGATTTCGGAAGCGGATCTAGCATCGGAAAGTTATCGCATTTATACGACGCTCGATCCCGACTTGCAGCGTGCCGCCGGCGTGGCCGTGGAAATGGGCGCGCAAAACGTGGACAAGCTGCTGGCGAAGAAATACGCACTGTGGAAGAAGAAAGGCGAAGCGGTGCCGCCGGTGCAAATCGCGCTGGTCGCTATGGACCCACAGACGGGAGAGATCCGGGCGCTCGTTGGCGGCCGGAGTTATGGCGAGAGCCAGTTGAATCACGCGCTGGCGCGGCGGCAGCCGGGTTCGGCATTCAAGCCGTTCGTGTATGCGGCGGCATTTGATAACGCGGCGGAGGGGCGGCAGCCGGTGATTACGCCGCTGACAACCGTGGTGGATGAGCCGACCACCTTTACTTTTGACGGGAATGATTACACGCCGAACAATTTCGGGGAGAAATTTTACGGTACGGTGACGGCGCGCGAGGCGCTGATTCATTCGATGAACGTGGCCACCGTGAAAGTTGCGGAGATGGTGGGCTACGACCGCGTGGTGGCCATCGCGCGCCAGATGGGACTGAGTTCGAATATTCAGGCGACGCCTGCGGTGGCGCTTGGGGCTTACGAAATGACGCCGATTGATGTGGCCGCGGGATACACGGCGTTTGCCACCAACGGGACGCGGGCTGAGCCGCTTTACATTCGCAGCGTGATCGGCACCGACGGCAGCGTGGTGGAGAAGAACGATCCGAAGACGCGGCCGGTGCTTGATCCGCGCGTGGCGTATCTCGTGACTACCTTGATGGAAGATGTGATGAGCCAGGGGACTGGCGCGGTGGTGAGATCGCTGGGATTCGAGGCGCCGGCGGCGGGGAAAACGGGCACTTCGCGCGACGGCTGGTTTGCCGGCTTCACTTCGAATTTGATTTGCGTGATTTGGGTGGGGTTTGACGATAACCGCGATTTGGGGATCTCGGGAACCGCCGCGGCTGCGCCGATCTGGGCGGAATTTATGAAGCGGGCCGTCGCGATTCCGGCGTACAAGAATGTGGAGCCGTTTGAGCCGCCGTCGGGCGTGACGGAAGTGACTGTCGATCCGCAGTCCGAGCAGCTTGCTACGCCGACTTGCCCGACGACGAAGCAGGAAGTGTTCATCGCCGGCACCGAACCTACGCAGTACTGCTTCCTGCATGGCGGGCGCGCAACTTCGCAGGCTCCGCCGGTTTCGTGGCTCTCGCGTTTATTCGGCAAAGGTGGAAATTCGGAACCCACGCCGCCAGGCGGCGCGGCGGCGAATCCGAAGAATGGCGCTCCAGGCGAGGCCACCGGCCAGGAAGCCGAGAAGCCCGGCGAGGACAAGGACGGCGAAAAGAAAAAAGGCCTACTGGGCAAGATATTTGGTATCTTTGGAGGCAAGAAGTCTACGGATCAGCAACCAAAAGAGCAGCCTCCGCCGAAACCTAATCCGTAGGACTTCGGGGTGAATTCGAGCAGTTGCGGACTGACGACTCGGCCCGCTTTGATAAGGAGAATGGCCATGAAAAGCCTTCTTCTGACTTTCCTTTCTTTTGCAGTCCTTTGCGTCCCATCCCTGCAAGCTCAGGAGCACGCGCCGGCTCTGCCGCCCGCGGCCACCGCTACTCCCGCGTCGATTCCTTCGCAATCCACGAACGTGGTGCGCATGACCGAGCGACAGGTGCAGGAGATGCGCGCTGATATTTTGATGGCGCGGAAGATGTACGCCGAGGCCATCCAGTATTACGACGAGCTGTTGGCGCAAGCGCCCAAAGATGCGGAGCTCTTGAATAAGATCGGCGTGGCGTATCAACAGGAAGGCAATACGCTGTTGGCCGGCCATTATTACAAGCGCGCGATCAAGGCCAATAAGACCTACGTGAGCGCCGTCAATAATTTGGGCACCGTGGAATACGAGAAGAAGCACTATGGCCGCGCGATCCGTCTGTACAAGCAAGCGCTGGTACTGAAGCCCACCGACGATGTTGCCACGCTGTACAGCAATCTTGGCTACGCGTATTTCGGCATCAAGGAATATCCCGAGGCGATGAAATGCTTCGAGCAGGCTCTGGCGCTCGATCCGGAGGTTTTCGCGCATCATGGCAGTTATGGCACGACGGTGCAGCAGCGCGGGACTACCGAGCCGGGATTGTTTTATTTTCTGGTGGCCAAGACTTTTGCGCGCGCGGGGGACGCGGAGCACTGCGCGCATTATTTGAAGATGGCGCGCGACCAGGGATACAAGGATTTGACGAACGCGCAGAAGGATCCGGAATTTGCGAAAGTGATCAAGGATCCGCGCGTGCAGGAAGCGATTATGGTGCCGCCTTCTTATGCCGGCGATCAGAAAAAAGTCGAGCCACCTCCGCAGTAGTAGTTTTTCGTAGGGTCCGGTCTTTGGCCAGGCCTCTTCGTGCCCTTTCGACGCCGCGTTCGGCGGCACTTCAGGTTCCCAAACGTTATCTTGGAAACTTGCTATAATGCGCGCGTAATGTTCTTACGCTTTCTTCGCGGCTCTTTTTTGATCGCTTCCGCCGCGGCGATACTGATTGCTTCGGCTGGCGCTGCGCTGTTCTTTACCCATCCGGTTGTTGCGGCGGCTACTCCTGCAAAAATCGTGCGCCTGCAGATTGACGGCGAGATCGAGCCGATCCTCGCGGACTACATCGTCCACGGAATCGATAGCGCGGTGGAACAGCACGCCCAACTGGTGTTAATTACCATGGATACGCCGGGCGGGCTGGATACGTCGATGCGCACGATCATCCAGAAGATTCTGACTTCGCCGGTGCCGGTGGTGGCGTACGTTTCGCCGACAGGATCGCGCGCCGCTTCGGCTGGATTTTTTATTCTGCTTTCGGCGGATGTGGCGGCCATGGCGCCGGGAACTGATACGGGCGCGGCTTCGCCGGTGATTGTGCTGGGCGGCTGGTCGATGCAGATCGACGAAACCATGCGGCACAAGATCGTGAATGAAGCGACGGCCTACCTGCGCAGTTACACCACCGCGCGCGGGCGAAATCCGGATTTGGCGGAATTGGCGGTCACCGAGGCGAAGGCCTTCAGCGAGAAGGAAGCGCTGGATGGAAAGCTGATCGATCTGGTGGCACCCTCGCAGGAGGCGCTGCTCGCGCAGCTCAACGGCCGATCCATCAAGCGCTTCGATGGAACGATGGTGAAGTTGGAGCTCGATTCGCCCGTGACCAGCGATTTTCAGATGGCGCTGCGCGAGCGATTTCTTTCGCGCATCGTTCAGCCAGATGTGTTTTTCATTCTGCTGATTGTCGGCGTGTTGGGCTTATACGCGGAGTTCACGCATCCGGGATTGTTTGCCCCCGGAGTGATCGGCGGCATCGCTTTGATTCTGGCGCTCTATGCCATGCATTTGCTGCCCGTGAATTTGACTGGAGTGGTGCTGATCATTGCTGCGCTGGCATTCTTCATTCTCGAAGCGAAATTTCCTACACACGGAATTCTTGGCGTCGGAGGCGTGGTTGCCATGGTGCTGGGAGCATTAATGCTGGTGCGCTCGCCGCTTACGGGCATGGGAGTGAGTTTGGGCGCGGCACTCGGCGTGGCCATCCCTTGCGCGATTATTATGATCGTGCTGATGCGCCTGGTGATGCAATCGCGGCGATGGAAACTTTCAACCGGCCGCGAGCAGCTTATCGGTGAAATCGGAGAAGTGACCGAGGCAGTTGGAGCGGGCAACGTGCCCGGAATGATTTTCGTTCATGGCGAACGATGGCGAGCCGAGTCCAAGATTTCCATTCCGCGCGGCGCGCATGTGCGCGTGCGCAGAGTGCAAGGATTGACGCTGCACGTAGAACCGGTGGATGACGCTGCTGTAGCTCGCGGGCATTAGCGATTCGAGGAGGAGACGATGGGGTTCGTTCCGATTTTTCTGGGTGTGTGTGTTTTCTTCTTTCTGATTTGGCTCTTTAATTCCGTTTACGTGATCAAGGAATGGGAGCGCGGCGTGGTGCTGCGGCTCGGTAAGATGCGGCCCGATCCGAAGCCGGCCGGTTTGCAATTGGTGTTCTGGCCGATAGATGTGCTTACGCGCATGTCGCTGCGCGTGGAAACGCTCGATGTGCCGCCGCAGGACGTGATCACGAAAGACAACGTATCAGCGAAGGTGAACGCGGTCTGTTATTTCCGCGTGGTGGATGCGAATTTGGCGCTTTCGCAGGTGCAAAACTATCTTTATGCCACTTCGCAGTTGGCGCAAACGAACTTACGCAGCGTGATGGGGCAATTCGAACTGGACGAGATTTTGTCAGATCGCGAAAAGGTAAACGCCAAGTTGCAAGTAATCCTTGACCAGGATACGGAGCCTTGGGGTATCAAGGTATCTAAAGTTGAGGTCAAGCAAGTCGATATTCCGGACTCGATGCAACGAGCCATCGCCAAACAGGCGGAGGCCGAGCGCGAGCGGCGCGCGAAAATTATTCACGCGGCCGGAGAATTCGAGGCCTCGACCAAGCTGGCGCAGGCCGCGGAAGTTCTTGAAACGCAGCCGGCGGCGATTCAGCTTCGTTACTTGCAGACGTTGACCGAAATCGGCGTCGAGAAAAATACCACGGTAATTTTTCCGCTGCCGATCGATATCTTGTCGCAGTGGGCGAAGACTTTCGGAGGGAACAAGTAAAAGTGGCGGGCGGAAACGGAAAGCGCGGCGGCGGGGAACGCGTACTGGAAAGCCGGCATCTGGTCGGCTTGTTTCTGGGCGTGGTTTTGCTTTGCGGCGTGTTCTTCACGCTGGGTTACGTGATGGGACGTACGCAATCCGGCATGCCCATGCCGCTGCACGCCTCGGCGGATTCGCGCCGATTGTCGGGCCCCGGGAATGGCGGCGTCGCCATTGAAAATCCCGAAAGCACCGAGAAAACAGCGAACAGTGAATGGGATTTTTATTCGAAGGGCAAGGACCCGAACAAATTCGAGCCGCTGCCGCCTGGTCCGAATAGCGCCACGGCCAATCCGCCTGCTGCTTCTGGTCGCATCACTTCCACGCACCGCCCGGCCGATTCGCCGCCAGCACCCGCGCCTACTCCCGCTCCAGCTACGCAGCCGGTTGTCGCGACTTCGGCTGAGCTGCGCCGATTCCAGCCGCCGCGGATTCCGCATGGCTCCGTGGTGCTTCAGCTTGCGGCGCTCACAAAGGAAGCCGACGCGCTCGCCATGGCCGATGCCGCGCAGCAAAAACATTTTCCGTCCTTTGTAGTGACGCCTACCAGCGACCATCTCTTTCGCGTGCAGGTGGGTCCGTATCCCGAAGGACCCGCTGCGGAAAAAGCGAAAGCAGCGCTGGCCCAGGCCGGATTTAAACCTATAATCAAACGCTGAATGAAACTTTCGCGGCCTCTGAGATTGCTGCTCGGCCTCGCTTCCGGGGTTGCGCTCGCCTTTAGTTTTCCCAATTACAATTTGCCGCTGCTCGCCTGGGCCGCGGTGTCATTACTCATATTGGCGTCGGTAGGCGCGAGTGTCGCCGACGCAATGATGGCCGGATTTCTGCACGGCTTTTTCTTCTACGTGTCGCTCACCTGGATCTACGTGGTGATTCGCGAATATGGAAATGTGCCGGCTTGGCAGAGCGCGGGAATTTTGTCGTTGATCGGGATTACCGGCGGATTTCATATGATGATTTTCACCACAGGCTTGGCGTTTGTGAGCCGGCGGCGGATTGGCGCAGCGTTTGTGCTGGCGCCGTTTCTTTGGCTGACGCTCGAATTCATTCGCACGCACCTGCCAATCATTTCTTTTTCGTGGAATTTGAGCGGGTATGCGGCAACTGGGAATTTAGCGTTTTTACAGATCACTTCGCTTACCGGAATTTATGGCTTGTCGTTCTTGATTGGGGCGTTCAACGCCTTGCTTGCTTGGGTGATTTACAGCCGTGATCGCCGCGCGTCGGTGACTCTGGCAATCGCGACCGTGACACTGATTCTCTTCGCGTTCATCGGGCCGCATTTCGTGCCGTCGCAGAGGCCGCGTTACGTAGCCCACCTGGTGCAGACAAATTTTCCGGTATCGGAAAGCTATCCAGCGAACTGGCTCGATCAGCACGTCTCAGAGATGGACGAGCTCGAGAAGATTAGCGTGGACGCGGCCAAGCGCCAGTCGGGGCTTGTAGTTTGGCCCGAAGTTCCCGCGCCGTTTAGCTTCAGCGAATCGAAATTCGCCGAACGTGCCCAGCGCATTGCGCGCGAATCGGCGAATGAGTTTCTTGTCGGCATCGTGGACTGGACAAAAACACCGGACAAGCAATGGCAAGCCACCAATAGCGCGACGCTGCTGAATCCGCTAGGGCAGCGAATCTTCACCTACGACAAAATTCATCTCGTGCCCTTCGGCGAGTACGTCCCGCTGCGGCAATACCTGACTTTCGCCGGCCGCCTGACCGCCGACATTTCCGATTTCACGCCGGGAACAACATACAGCGTAGGAGAATTACCGGGCGGGAAATTTGGAGTGTTCATTTGCTATGAAGCGATTTTCCCGAATGAGGTGCGCCATTTTGCGGAAAATGGCGCCGAGCTGTTGGTCAACATCTCAAATGACGGCTGGTTCGGCCGGGCCGCCGCGCCGAAGCAGCACTTAATGATGGCCCGAGTGCGCGCCGTGGAAAGCCGCCGATGGATGCTGCGCGATACGAATAATGGCTACACGGTGGATGTCGATCCCTACGGTCGCACCATCGCCTCCATGCAAACAGATATTCGCGGCCAGCTCGATGCGCCCTACGATTTCCGCAGCGACAAAACGCTTTACGTGCGCTGGGGCGATTGGATTGCATGGCTCTGCCTGCTCGCGTCGATCGCCCTGATGGTGCGAGCTGGGATGATGCCGCGGATCGATTGCGCACCAGCCGAGAGCAATCCCACCGCAACTCCCCGCCGTGGATCGAAACGCAAAAAGTAGCGCCGGCGTCTCTGCCGGCATCTTGCGACCTCGATTCCTACTTGCAGCAACGATTGCGAGCGGACTACAAAACCTCAATTAATCTGAGGTCGGAGTCCGTCCACAATTGCGCTTCTCGCCGAAACTTGTCGTCGGAAGATGCCGGCGGGGATGCCAGCGCTACTTTAGTGCGCGGCGCCAGGCGCTGCGGTCGTGAATTTGCGTGTGAAGAAGACTAGCGGGGCGCCGATCAGGCAGGCGCAGCCCAGCAGCCAGAAACAATCCAGGAAGCCGAGGAATGCGGCTTGGCGGAATAGGATGCGGGCCAATTCCGCCTTCGCGTGCACCGCGGCATCCGGGGTGGTGAATCCGTGTGCGGCGAAATATTGCGTGATGGCGTTGAGGGCTTGCCTGTAACGCGGGGCTGTTGCCGTGGCGTGCTCTACCAGGACGGATTGATGGTATTGCGTGCGGCGGGCGAGGAATGTGGTGACGAATGCGATGCCTACGCTGCCTCCTTGATTGCGGAATAGATTTGTGAGGCTCGAAGCTTTGTTATTTTTATTCTTGGGTAGATAAGAATAGGCGAGCTGGCTTACCGGGACGAACACTGGAGCGATGCCGAGTCCTTGCAGAGCTCTGAGCATGGCTACGTGTTTGTAGTCCGTGCTGAGATCGATGCTGGCGTATTGCCACATGGCGATGCCGAAGATTACGTATCCTGTGAAAATTAGCGGCTTGACTCCCACCTTGGGCAGAATCCTCACGATTACCGGGGCGAGGGCTACGATTACGAATGCGCCGGGGCCTAGAACGAGACCGGCATCCGTCGCGGTGTAGCCGTAGAGAGTTTGCAGCATTTGCGGGATCAGCACCGTCGAGCCAAATAGCGCGAAGCCGAACAGGAAATAGTAAATATTGGCGATGGCGAAATTTCGATCGGCTAGCAGGCGGATTTCTACCACCGGATCGGGATGATTCCATTCCCAAAAGACTGCTGCGATCAACGCTGCGACGGCGACCGAGAGAAATAAAACGATGAAACGGCTTTCGAGCCAATCTTCCGTCTGCCCGCGATCGAGGACTACTTCGAGGCACGCGAAGCCGAGCGCTACGAGCGTGATGCCCAGGCCATCGATCTTGAGTTTGCCGCCTTTTCGCGCAGCTTCAACTTCGCGCGTGAATTCCGGCGGATCGGATACCACTCTCTTGGTCAGGATCAGCGAGATGATCCCGATCGGGATGTTAATGAAAAAAATCCAGCGCCAGCTCCAGTTATCGGTGATCCATCCGCCGAGCGGTGGGCCAATTACCGGGGCGGTTACGATGGCCATGCTGTAGAGCGCGAATGCCGCGGCGCGCTTTTGGCCGGGGAAGGTGTCCACCAGGATCGCTTGCTCTACTGGCGCGAGTCCGCCTCCGCCGATGCCTTGCAGGACGCGGAATAAGATTAGGAGTTTCAGGGACGGGGCGAGGCCGCAGAGTGCGGAGCTGATGGTGAAGAGCAGGACGCAGAGCATGTAGTAACGCTTGCGTCCGAATACGCGGCTTAGCCATGCGGAGAGCGGAAGGACGACCGCGTTGGATACCAGATAGCTGGTGAGCACCCAAGTGCTTTCGTCGTAGCTGACGGCCAGGCCGCCAGCGATGTGCGGCAAGGCCACGTTGGCAATGGCGGTGTCGAGCAACTCCATAAAAGTTGCCAGCGTTACGGTGACGGCGATGACCCAGGGGTTGATGGCCGGCCGCTCGGCGGCGGCGTAGGAGGCGGGGAAGGTGGCGGTGGCAGCGGTCATGTCTTTTCGATGGCCCGGTTCACTTCGCCCGGTTTCAATAAGAGACCGAACGGTCTCATACTAACATATGTTATGATGTTGAAAGCGACCAATCGGTCGCACGATTTTGCGGGGGCATTCGAGATGCGCAAAGGCGAGCAGACGCGGCAGGACATCATTCGCAAGGCCGCGCCGATTTTCAATCAGCGCGGCTATGATGGCGCCGCGCTTTCCGATCTAATGAAGGCCACCGGCCTCGAAAAAGGCGGCATCTACCGGCACTTCGAGAATAAGCAGCAACTCGCCGCCGAGGCCTTCGACTATGCCTGGCGGGAAACCGTCGAAGCGCGCACTCACGATCTCGATTCCATCTCGAACAGCGTGGACCGGCTGAAACAGTGGATCGCAAATTTCGTGGAGCGCCGCGGAGCCATTCCCGGCGGCTGCCCGCTGCTGAACACGGCGGTCGATACCGATGATGGAAATTCCGTCCTGCGCGAGCGCGCCCGCAAAGCCCTGCATGGCTGGCGCGACTCTCTAGTTGCTGTGATTCGCGCCGGAATCAAGGCGCGAGAAATCCGACCGCGCATCGATGCGAAAAGTCTAGCGACCTTAATCATTTCCTCGCTCGAAGGCGCAATCATGGTCTGCCGCCTCGAACGTAGCGACGCCCCGCTGCGCGCCATTCAAGCCCACCTCGACAAATATCTCGAAACAGAAGTTCGCTCCTCGTCCAAGCGAGAGTAGAGGGTTCACCACCCGCCCGCTTTGGCCTTGGGTTTTCAGTCCCTTCGCACGTGTTGTCACGTTATGAGACCGACTGGTCGTTAATTCTCACAGCGGTACAGAATTGATGAAGCGGACCGGTCTCGCCGCGCATCGAAACTGACTGGCAGCACCACAGACGGCCAAGGAGAACTCGACATGGGCAAGCTCGATGGAAAAATTGCACTCGTTACTGGCGGGAATAGTGGAATTGGTCTGGCGACAGCAAAGCGTTTCGTCAGCGAGGGCGCTTACGTTTTCATCACCGGGCGGCGCGATGCGGAATTGGCCGCTGCCGTGAAGGAGATCGGGAAGAATGTTACCGGCGTGCAGGGCGACGTTGCGAAATTAGAAGATCTTGACCGGCTATTTGCGCTGATCAAGCGCGAGAAGAGCAGGCTGGATGTGGTGTTTGCGAATGCCGGCGTGGCGGAGTTTGCGCCGCTGGGACAAATCACCGAGAAACATTTCGATTGGATTTTTGACATCAATGTGAAGGGCGTGCTTTTTACCGTCCAGAAGGCGCTGCCGCTTTTGCCGGATGGCGCGTCGATTATTCTGAATGCGTCCATCGTGGGCAGCAAAGGATTTCCGGCAAACAGCGTCTATAGCGCCACAAAAGCGGCGTTGCGCTCATTCGCGCGCACTTGGACCACCGATTTGAAGGCGCGGCACATTCGCGTGAACGTGGTAAGTCCCGGGCCAATTGACACGCCTGGGTTGGCGGGATTGGTGGCGTCGGCGGGTGCCGAAGGCGAGGCGCGGATGAAGTTTCTGTTTGGCGCCGTTCCCATGGGACGGCTCGGTAGTTCGGATGAAATTGCTAAGGCGGTGGTTTTTTTGGCTTCGGATGACTCGAGCTTTGTTACTGGCGCGGAATTGTTCGTGGATGGCGGATTTGCGCAGGTCTAAGCGGCTGACGTTCTGCAAACGAACTTATTCCACAAGGGCCGAATTGCGGGAGGGCTAAAGCACCCTCCCCTACTGGTTTGCGACTTTGCGCCGCCAGAGATATAGAGCGATGCCGGTTAGCACTACCATTCCTACTACTAGAAGCTGCCCGGGATAAGATTTCCACTCGCGCATCGTTGCCGCCAACACTCCCAGAGCGCCCGCGAAAAATGCCACGCACACACACGTCATGCCCGGCCAGCCGCCGGGAATTCGAAAGCTTCGCGGCGCGTTGGGGCGACGTATCCGCAGAATAATCAAGGCGAGAAATTCGAGCACCAACGCGGGGGTATAAAGCAGGCAGGTAATGACGGCAAGGCTGCCGAAAGGCAGCGCGGCGAACACCGCCGTGATGGCACAAAAAATCAGAATGGCTACTTTCGGCACGCCAGTGGTGGGCGAAACATTGGCGATGACCTGAGGAAGCCAGCCGTCGCAGGCCATCACGAAAGGCAACCGCGATACGTAGAGAAGTTGCGCGTTAAAAAGCGACCACATGGACACGACCCCGGCCGCCGCAATAAGCGCGGCCAGCCAGGGCCCTGCGATCAAACGCGAAATCGCCGGCCACCCGGTGTCAGCACTCCAGACCGACGGGTCGCTAGTAACGCTCAAGCCCGCGAGCATCGGCAGCAGATAAGAAAGCATCAGCGCCAGTAGCGCGCCGCCAAGTGCCAGCGGATAATTGCGCTGCGGCCGGTCAACCTCCGCCGCAAAAGTCGAGACATTGTCCCACCCGGAAAAATTGAACGACACGATCGACAACCCCAGCAGCAAAGCAGTGGGATTGCTTTTAGCCAAATCGCGCGCGACGAGTCCGACAACAGAGCCCGGCCCCGGACCCCGCACGAGCCAAATAATCACCGTCAGTGCAAATGACCCAAGCACGAACCCCGCCCCTATTTTGGAGGAGCGGCCCACATCGCGCGCCCCGCGCAAATTCACAGCCATCGCCGTCAAGATGAACACAAGCGCTACGACCCACCGAAGAAACGCGATCATGCCGGGATGCGCCGAATCCGCTCCCGGCGCAATCGCCGGAATGAAAAATGAAATGTAGCTGACGAACAACACCGGAAAGCTAGCCATCAGACCGATGGAGTATCCCATCGTCCACCAAGCCTCTTGCACGCCCCAGAAACGCCCCATCGTTTCGCGCACCCAAATGTAGTAGCCGCCTTCTTCCGGCATCAAGGTAGCAAGCTCCGCCACCATCAACGCCATCGGCAGACTCCACAGTAGCGGCGCCGTCAGCACTAAAACCACCGCCCAACCGGCTCCAACCGCGGCAGGCAGCGGCTCGAGTCCGAAAGGGCCTCCGCAAGTAGTGAAGTACGCAACGGACATCAGGCCGAGAAGCGTCAGGCGACGTTCGGGAGATAATTGCAACCGGCCTTTTTCCGGCGCTTCGGGGTTTTCGTCGCGCGCGAGTGGAACCTTTGCCAAAACACATTCTCCGTTTGGGAGATTTAGGATCGTTACCGTCCAGCGACGACTCGCGCTGCGCGCAATTCATTTTCCGCGCAGTTTCGCGCGCCAGTATAGGGCTCGCATGGGAGCAGCAACCAGACAAAATTGCGGACTCGACAGAAAACCGGCGCACGAATTCCCCAAATTGTGTTGGGCGGTCCGCTCGTGAGCGTTGCTTGTGGCTAAATTCTTGGTGGTAAACGCCGGCAGGGACCTCGGCTGTACTTTTCCGCGCCTATCATCTGCGCTCGTTTGAATGTAAACTGTCGTTAGAGGAATTTTCGTGGCCGAACATATTGAAGACCTGCAGCAGCGCTTCGCCGAGCTCAGTACGCGCATCGAGCTGGTGCGGCGCTATCTTTGACGTCTCCGCCAATCGCCAGCGCCTGACCATCCTCGAAGACAAAACCAATCAACCAGATTTCTGGGCCAATCAGGAACAAGCGCAAGCTGTCCTGCAGGAACGCAAGCAGCTCGAAGAACGCCTGAGCGCCGATGAAAAGCTCGCCCGCATGCTCAGCGACATCGATACGTATTTCAATTTGGCCAAAGAAGAATCAAATGCCGAGCAGCGCGACGCATTGCTCAACGATGTCGCCGCAGAACTAAAGACCGCCGACACCTACGTAGCCGACGTCGAGACCAAAACTCTCCTCTCAGGCGAGACCGACGCCATGAACGCCATAATGACCATCAAGCCCGGCGCCGGCGGCACGGAATCGCAAGATTGGGCCGAGATGCTGATGCGCATGTACATGCGCTGGGCAGAAGCCCACAAAATCGGCGTCACGCTGATGGATTCAACGCCGGGCGAAGAAGCGGGCATCAAATCCGCTACTTTGCGCTTCGAAGGCGAAAACGCTTTCGGATTGTTAACCGGCGAAACCGGCGTGCACCGCTTGATTCGTATTTCGCCTTTCGATCAAGCAGCCCGGCGGCACACCTCGTTCGCGTCAGTCTTCGTAATCCCGGAAATCGATGACCGCATCGAGGTAGTAATCAAGCCAGAAGATCTGCGCATCGACACCTTCCGCGCCGGCGGCCACGGCGGCCAAAACGTAAACAAAGTGGAAACCGCGGTCCGCTTCACGCATTTGCCGACAGGAACCGTGGTGCAGTGCCAAAACGAACGCAGCCAGCACAAGAATCGCGAACTAGCCATGAAGTTCCTGCGGTCCAAACTCTACGAACTCGAGCTCGAAAAGCGCCGCGGCGTGGCCCAAAAGATCGAGGACTCCAAGAGCGAGATCAGCTTTGGAAGCCAGGTGCGGACTTATACTTTGCAGCCGTATCAGCTTATTAAGGATCACCGCACCAAGGTTGAGCGCGGGGATGTGGAAAAAGTGCTCAACGGCGATATTGATGACTTTATCCACGCGTTCCTGATGTACCGGCGGACGGGCGGGAATGGCGCCGCAGCCAGCTCCGCGGAGTAGCAGCACGCAGCATTTCAGCACCCAAAATCGCCGTTTAAGCGGCCTATAACCCGTTTCGGCGCAAAGCGTTGACACTGTTTGGGCCGCGTGCTAATTTCGATTTTTCGCATTCCCCTGCGAAAACGCAGCTTGGGCGTTACTTTCGCAATTAAGTCCCCGGGAGGACAGTCTTTTGACATCTTCTGAAGAGCGTTACTTGTTTACCTCGGAGTCCGTGACCGAGGGCCACCCCGATAAAATTGCCGACCAAATTTCCGACGCCATCCTCGATGAAGTGATGAAGCAGGACCCGAAAGGCCGGGTAGCCTGCGAAACGCTGGTCACCACCGGCCTGGTAGTCGTGGCCGGTGAAATCACCACCACCGGCTATGTGGATTTTGCCGATGTAGCCCGCGAAGTGATCCGCGATGTTGGCTATACCCGCGCGAAATATGGATTCGATGCCGACACATGCGGCGTGATTTCCTCCATCAAGAAGCAGTCGCCCGATATCGCGCAAGGCGTAGATACCGGCGGCGCCGGCGATCAGGGCTTGATGTTCGGTTTTGCGTGCGATGAAACGCCCGAGCTGATGCCTATGCCGATCCAACTCGCGCATTTGTTGGCACGGCGCCTCGCAGAAGTCCGCAAGAAAGATCAGGTCCGCGGCCTTCGTCCTGATGGAAAAACTCAAGTTACTGTCGAGTACGTGAAGGGCCGTCCTGTGCGCGTGGATTGCGTGGTGGTCTCCACGCAGCATAGCGACTCGATTTCCAACGAAGAATTGCACAAATCAATCACCGAGCACGTAATCAAGCCGATCGTCCCG
>Ga0209038_10000188_pt1 | contig 19604 bp, 10 predicted proteins | sample BogFormECP03_OM3_FD_188237 | JGI IMG/M metagenome (GOLD analysis project Ga0209038, IMG submission 188237) | Bog forest soil microbial communities from Calvert Island, British Columbia, Canada - ECP03_OM3 (SPAdes) (version 2) | ecosystem: Environmental > Aquatic > Freshwater > Wetlands > Bog ...
TTATCCTGACGCTGATTATGTTGCTAAGGGCGCCTCGATCGTTCCGGAACGGGCGGAAGTGTTTCGCGTGGCGGACATTATTATTCAGGTGCTCTGCTATGGGTCCAATGATGCAACGGGGGCTTCTGACTTGCCGCTTTTTCACCGCGATCAGATTTTGATTGGATTTTTGCGGCCACTGGGAACTTTGAAAACGATTGAGGAAATTGCTGCTACCGGGGTTACTGCGTTTTCGGTGGAATTGATGCCACGATCTACGCGGGCGCAGAGTATGGATGCGCTTTCTTCGATGGGGACGATTTGCGGTTACAAGGCGGTGTTGATTGCCGCCGATACTTTGCCGCGGATTTTTCCGATGCTGACTACGGCGGCCGGGACGATTACGCCTGGGCGCGTGCTCGTGATTGGGGCGGGCGTGGCTGGATTGCAGGCGATTGCCACGGCGCGGCGGCTTGGGGCCGTCACTTCGGCTTACGACATGCGGCCCGCTGCGAAAGAGCAAGTGCAAAGCTTGGGCGGGCGATTTGTGGAATTGCCGATTGAGACGAAGGATGCGGCGGAAGATGCGCAGGGCTATGCGCGCGCGCAGGATGAGGATTTTTACCGCCGGCAACGTGAGTTGCTTGGGCGAGTGGTGGCGGAGAGCGACGTGGTGATTACGGCGGCGGTGATTCCCGGACAGAAGTCGCCGGTTTTGATTACGCGGGATATGGTGGAGCGCATGGCGCCTGGATCGGTGATCGTGGATCTTGCGGCGGAGCGCGGCGGGAATTGCGAATTGACTGTGTCGGGCGAGGAGATTGTGGCGCACGGCGTGACGATTATCGGGCGATTTAATCTGGCCAGCACGGTGCCTTATCACGCGAGCCAGTTGTATGCGCGGAATATTGCGGCCTTTATTTTGCATTTGATTCAGGATGGGAAATTGCGGCTCGATCTGAATGACGAAATTGTTCGCAGCACATTGGTGACCCGCGGCGGCGAGGTGGTGAACGCGCGCGTGCGGGAATTTTTCAAGCTGCCGGCACTGGCTGCAGCCGCTTCCAAGGAGAGCCAATAACGATGAAGATGGATTTGATCACCAGCCTCTACGTGTTCATGCTCGCTGGATTTATTGGGTTTGAAGTGATCCGGCGAGTTTCGCCGCTTTTGCATACACCGCTCATGTCTTTGACCAACGCGCTGGATGCGATCGCCGTTGTTGGCGCGATCTTGCTTGTCGGCGCGCACAAGAGCCGGCTTTCCACCATTTTGGGAACGATTGCGATTGTGGCGGCTACCAGCAACGTTGTTGGCGGATTCATGATTACCGACCGCATGTTGAAAATGTTCAAGTCCAGCCGCCCGCAGAAACCGTGAACTTGATGCCTAGCAACGGCCTACTGCTCGAGATCACCTACCTGATCGCTACAGCGCTTTTTATTCTTTCGCTAATGTGGATGAGTTCTCCTAAGACCGCGCGGCATGGAGTGTGGGCCGGCGAGTTGGGGATGCTGCTGGCGGTGGGCGGGACGCTGCTGGACCGCGGCATTCTGGATTACAAATGGATCGCCATCGCGCTGGTGCTGGGCACGATCATCGGCGTGCCGCTGGGCCGCGTGCACATGACGGCGGTGCCGCAGCGGACGGCGCTTAGTCACGCATTCGGCGCGCTGTGCGTTACGTTGGTCGGCACTTCGGAATTTTATTTGCGGTCGCCGGATATTCCGCCGTTTGTGATGGCCGTGCTCGGGCTCGAAGTGATTCTTGGCTCGCTGACTTTTACCGGCAGCTTGATGGCTAGCGGGAAGCTGCAGGAAATTTTGCCGCAGCGGCCGATTACTTATAAGGGGCAAAACGTTGTCAACCTAGGCGTGCTCGCGATCGCGGTCGGTCTCGCGATATTCCTGGTCATTCATCCGGATCGCACGCATTTATTTCCACTCATCGTAGGAATTCCGCTGCTCTTCGGCGTTTTGATGATTATTCCTATCGGCGGCGCAGACATGCCCACGGTGATTTCGTTGCTGAATTCTTATGCCGGGCTTTCGGCGGCGGCGATGGGATTTGTGTTGAATAGCAAATTGCTGATTGTGGCGGGTGCGCTCGACGGGGCTTCGGGATTTATTCTCTCGGTGAATATGTCGAAGGCCATGAACCGCTCATTTTCGAATGTGCTTTTTGGCGCGTTCGGGCAGGAGCAAGCCGCGGTGGCCGGCGGGGCCGAGGCGCGAAGTGTGCGCAGCGCAACGGCTGAAGAAGCGGCCGCAATTCTCGCCGCTGCGAATAAAGTCGTGATCGTGCCGGGGTACGGCATGGCCGTCGCGCAGGCGCAGCACAAAGTGCGCGAGCTTTATGACGCGCTCACGAAGCGCGGCGTGGACGTGAAATTTGGAATTCATCCGGTGGCGGGGCGCATGCCCGGGCACATGAACGTGCTGCTGGCTGAGGCTGACATTCCGTACGACAAGCTTTTGGACATGGACGAAATTAATGGCGAGTTCCCACAAACCGACGTGGCGCTGGTGATCGGCGCGAATGACGTGACCAATCCGGCGGCGCGCAGCGACCACGCGAGCCCGATTTACGGCATGCCGATTCTGGACGTGGACAAAGCGCGCACAGTGATGGTGATCAAGCGCAGCATGAGCCCCGGCTTTGCTGGAATCGATAATCCGCTTTATTACCTCGACAAAACGCTGATGCTCTTCGGCGACGCTAAGTCCTTCGTAAACGCCATAGTGCGCGAATTACACGGCGACGGGCAGAGTTAACGCGGAAAGAACGCAGCAGCGAAGTTCCTCTGTTAAAACAATCGAGGGTTTGGAATAAAACTCGCACTCCTGCCTGCTCTTCTTCCCGCGGATACGCGGAAGACACAGGCAGGAGTGCCTGTGCTATCGTCAGCTCGCAGCGGTTGCCTTGGGAAGAGACAGAAGGCCGAGCTGCTGAAACAGGCTGGCATTATCCGAATAGAGCCGGCCCTTGATTGCTTTGCCGTTGCGTAGTTCAATCACATTGCAGCCGTGCACCTCGATGCTTTTATTCGTCGGTGGAATTCCTGCGAAGTTGCCCTTGTGCGTGCCTGTAGCGCGCGTGCGGACAACCACAGAATCGCCACTGGCGATGATCTGCTCGACTTCGATGTGCAGATCGGGAAACGCCGTGAGCAGCATCTGCAAATTTTGTCGCACGCCTTCGCGTCCGCGGATCGGACCCGAGGCGGTTTCCGAATGTCCCACGTAGGAATCGTCGATGCGGCTTAGGTAGCTTTCGATATCGTGCGCGTCCAGAGCAGCGATCTGTTGCTTCGCGTACTCTATATTTCCCTCTTCAGCCAAAGATGGCCTCCTCTTCTCGAATGAATCACGCCGCTGAGTGTACCTCCCCAGCAGAATAACCCCTAAGTTGGAAGCGGCAAGTTTGCGGATAGCGAAGTGGGACGCCGGCACAGATTGATTGTACGTTCGACGGACTTCTTCCGCATTTTTTCGTTCTGGCTGGCCGCTGTGCTACAAAATAATCTTGCTGCGCCGAGTCGAAGTCAAAAAAGTTCCTCTTGGCTCTCGAATTATGCTGCGGAGTCTGATCGTCATCGCCTTTTTCTTTGCCGCTACTTCTGCGTTCGCGCAGGGTGGCCCTCCTTATTACACGAATGATCCTGGAACTCCCGGGAATTTGAGTTGGGAGATCAATCTTGGGTATATGCCGTTTTACTATAGCGGCCAGTCCGTCTCGCATACGCCAGATGTGGACATCAACTTTGGCATTGGCGACCGCGTGCAGCTTACTTACGAGAATGCCTGGCTGCGGGTGCAGAATCCTGGATCTTCTGTGAAATTTGGATTGGGGCAATCGAATCCTGGGGTCAAGTGGCGTTTTTATGATGCTGGGGAAGGCGGATTGTCCGTCTCTGTTTTCCCGCAGCTCTTTTTGAATAATCCGAACGACGCAGTGCGGCGGGGGATTACTGCGCCGAACAGTTCATTCCTGTTGCCTGTGGAATTCTCCAAGAAATTTGGGCCTGTAGATTTGGATTATGAAATTGGATACCAGTTTGTCCGTAAGGGGCCGGATGGTTGGATTAGCGGATTGGTTGTTGGGCATGAATTTACATCGAAACTTGAATTGGATTTGGAGCTTTATGGGCTGGGAACTTTTCATCCTTCGCAGAGCCAGCCCACGATCGATGTTGGCGCCCGGTACAAATTGCACCGGCCGGTGATTCTGTTGCTCATGGCTGGACGGAGTCTTGAGGGTTCGCGGGCGAATCAGGCTTATTTTGTTGGTTATTTTGGAGTGCAGTTTTTGTTGCCGCCGAGATCGTATAAGTGAGATTGAATTGCGCGAGCGGAGATTGTGGCGCGACCTCGCATCCGGGCATACAGATCAATCTCATTAATGAAAATCCGGGGAATGCGCGAATCGGGGATTGAATTTACATGTTGCCCGGCCCGGCATAAACCGCGGGCCCTACGGGAAAAGCCTACGGCGAAAACCCACGGCTACACTCGGCGGGTGGTGAGCCCCCGCCCCGACGAAGACGGCCGCCATGGCCTGCCGCCGCGCGCTTGGCGGCAGGCCGTTGCCCGTGGGCGCCCGCGCGGATCTGCGCGGGCGCCGGGCCGCTCTACCTTATTCCTTGACGATCGTGATCATTACGACTGCTGTTTGTGTGCCTCCTGTCCCGATGGAGGCGGTTACGTTCACGGGGTAGCTTCCAGGGACCGTTGCTGTTGTGGAGGTGGCGTGGCTGTGAGTGCAGGCGGTCAAACCTGCGCCTGTCAACACGACTAGCAGAGCGAATACGGCCAGGGCGTACCGTGGCCGCTCGGCTTGCGTGGTGCTCCATCCGAGAATCGCGATCGCCAGGAACATGCCGAACAGCGCTGGTAGTTTCGCGTTTGAGCCGGGCGTACTTGGGCCGCGGTGCGTGTCTGGCCAGAGTTGCGAGAGTTGACCGTTGGTGCCGGTGGTGTTTACGGTCAGCGTCACGGTGACGACTTGATCGTTGCCGGTCATTACGGCTTGCTCTGGAACGAACACGCAATCGGCGTCCGCCGGCAATCCGCTGCAGCTCAGGCTGACTGTGCCCACGAATCCTCCGACCGGAGTGAACGTGAGCACCGTGGTTCCCGACTGTCCCTGCACGATCGTCAGCGTGGGGGGATTGGCGGTTACCGTGTAGCTCGGTGTTACGCCGCTAGCGGCGTTCGTGAGCGTGAACGAGGCTGGATTCAGAGGTGGAGCTCCCGCGCGGACGACGGAAGTTTTGATGGTGACTTGTGGCGCGACCATTGCCGCCGTCACTGTGTATTGGCCCGCGGTGCTGTTGGCTGTGAAGGCCGTGGCCGTGGAGATGCCGGTTGAGAGCGTGTTTATCGTCACGGAATTTGAGCCGCCGGCAAAAGTCCCGCTGGCGCCGGTGGTTGGCGCGGTGAAAATTATGGGGATGGCTGGAATTGGGTTTCCGAAGCTGTCCATAACTTCGGCTCCGAGCGCAATGGCGAACGTGCTTCCAGGAGTTGCTGTTTGTCCCGAGCCAGCCACAGCGACGATGGTCGCAGCCGGCCCCGCGGAGACACTCACAGTTTGCGTGGCGGTCAACAATGGATGCTGGATATCCGTCACCGTGAGGGTTTGGTTGCCGCTAGTCTTGAGCGTGACGGAGAAGACGTGCACGCCGCCATCACCGCCGGCAAAAGTATAATCCGCCGGCAAGATTGCCAGAGGATCGCTGCTGGTGAAGTGCACCGTGTCTAAGAATGAAGTGGCCGGATCGTCACACCCAGTAACCGCCGTGACTGTGACGCTGAACGACTGTCCCGCGACCGCCGAGTCGTCCACTTCCAGTAGCAACGCAGTGGCCGGCGGGCCCGGTTGGGTTTCCACCGCGCCTAGATCCACCATGTTGTTGTTCAAGCGCGGGAAACCCGTGCCGCGCTGATCGTTGGCGAAAGATTGCGGAAGATTCGCACCGGCGATCAACGGGACGCTGCCCGCGCCAAGCACGATGCTTCCCGGCTCGACAAATACGGTTAGCGTCGGCCCGCCGTTGTCACCAAGTCCTCCGAGCCCCAAGTTCTGTGCCGAGACGTTGAACACGTTGAAGCTCGATTGCGTGCCACAACCGAGGCAATCTCCTCCGGACCCGGAGGTATTGCCGGCGTCAATGGTGTTGAGAAGTTTCACGGCGGATCCACCGTCATTCAGATTCGTGATGGTGCCGCTGGTGGCGCCGCTCGCTGAGTTTTGATTCACGGTGCATTGCAGCAGAACGATCGTTCCGGCAGCTTCGTTCTCGATAGCCGAGCCATCCACCGCGGTGTTGCCGAAGATGGTGCTTTGCGGGAGGGAAAGCGAGCCGTTGTTGTCAATTGCGCCGCCATTTACTGTGGCCGTATTTCCGCTGATGGTGCTGTCGTAAAAGACGGCTGTGCCGCTGTTCGAGGCGGCCCCGCCATTTACGCTGGCGATGTCTGAGCTGATGATGGAAGAATTCACAGTCAGCGTTCCGCTGCTGAAAATTCCGCCGCCGTTGAGCGTGGCGGCGTCGCTGCTAATGTTCGAGTTTGAAATGGTGAGCGTGCCGCTGTTAGTGATTCCGCCGCCGTTGCCACCAGCGCTGCCTTCTACCACTGCCGAGTTGGTGATGGTAAGTGTGCCGGTGTTTGCGATGGCGCCGCCGTTGGTTTGGCTGCTGTTGCCTATCATCAACAGGTTGGCAAGCGTGAGTGTGCCGGCGTTGCTGATCGCGCCGCCGTCCCCGCTGGAACTGCCGTCCTCAATCACAAAGGCGCTGATGGTGACAACCGCGCCCGAGTTCACCTGGAATACCGCGGACTCGCCGCCTCCGGAAATGGCCATCGGTGGAAAGTCCGGAGGCCCGGTGATGGAGATATTCCCTGTCAGTACGAGAACTCCGGCGCCCAGCGTGGTCACAAATGGCGGGCCGCCCTGGAATTGCGAAGTGTCCACGGTGATGGCGCCCTCACCGGCGTTGTTCGCCACAGTGATGGCGCTGCGGAAGGAGCAAGCTTCCTGGCCGTCGCAGGGGGCCATGCCGGTGTCATCCGCGAGCGTGTTGACAACGATCTGCGGAGCGGAATTAACCACGATGCCCGTTTGCTGGCCCATCAGTAGCTCGTTCTGGCTGTCGGCGGCGGTGATGGATTGCGTGCCCGCGGTGTTGAATGTTCCGGTGAAAGTATGCGCACCCATATCGCCGCTGACAAATGTGTAAGGCGAAGGCGTGAGCACCGCGGCCACGTCCGAGCTGCTGAGAGTGACGGTGCCGGTGTAAGTGGTGATGGGATTCGAGAACGCGTCGGTGACGCTCACCGTGAAAGTGTGCGCAAAGCCCGTAAAAGTGGGCGAAGGATAGCCGCTCACATTCATTTGAGCGGAAGAATTCTGCGCGCTCACGACAGTGGTGGCCACAGCCGGCGCGATGCCGCCGCCGCCCGCACGAACCACACGACGCGTCTTGGGCTGTACTGCGTTATTAATCTGCGCCGTGATCGTATATTGACCCGCGGCATCGAGCGGCACCGCGCTGAAATCAAAGGTGGCCACGCCGGAAACCGTGGCCGCGTTCAGACCATGATTGAATGAGTTGGGACCGGTGATGGTGACGTGAATTTCGTCATTCGCCGAGGTGATTAACATCGACTGCATGGTGTACACGCCGACGGTGATCGTTCCAATGTTCCCTCCGGCCATGAGTGTGGCGGGCGGACCGTCAATGTAGAGCAATTGTTCGGCGACCTGCACACCCATGCCGGTGAGCATCACCAGCTGCGGGCTGTCCGAGGCGCTGTCCGTGAATTGCAGCGAGGCGCTTTCCGCACCCAGAACTGACGGGGTGAAAGTCACGTTGACGGTGCAGAACGCATTGGCAGCCAGCGAAGCGGGGCAGTTATCCGTCTCTGAGAAATCCCCGTTGTTGGTTCCGATGATGCTGACTGCAACGCCCGTCATCGTGACGGATCCGGTGTTCGTGAGGGTGACCGGCTGAGAGTCCGATGCCACGCCCAGATTCTGACTGCCGAACGTCAGGGTGGTGGTCGAAAGTCCGGCAGTAGCGGCCGCCGCGACTCCGGTGGCGTCCAGCTCCGCGGTCTGCGAACCTCCCGGCGCGCTATCGGTGATCGTGAGAGTCATTTCCGGTGAGCCCGCTTCCGAGGGAGTAAAGGTGATGGTGACGGTGCAGGATCCGAAAGCCGGCACTTCAGCGCTGCCGCAGTTGTTATTTTGGGAGAAACCGTCCTCACCGCCTTCTCCAATAGAAACCCCGGTGACTTCCACCGGAATGGCGGTGGAATTGGTGAACGTGAAGATCTGCTGCGCGGACGATCCGATATTCACATTTCCAAGGTCAGCCTCGTCCGGAACTATGGAAGCGGTGGGCACATAGAGATTGACGCCCGTGCCCGCGGTAACTGCGATATCCAAGGTGCCCGCGGTAGAGAAATTGCCCAATGCCATCCCGTAGTTGCTGGTTTGCTTGCCGACCGGCACTAGCCCCGATTGCGTTCCGTCCCCTGCTCCGAGCCATACAAGGACGCCTCCGGGAGTCGCGCTGGTAACCACATCCAGGTTCCCGTCGCCGTTCAGATCCGCTACTGCCACGCTTCGAAAGCTTCCGCTGGCACTGAGTGGGATCGGCGATCCAAACGTTCCATTTACGTTTCCAAGGAGAATGACCAGGCCGTGGCCTGTGAGGCTGGATACAACCAGATCGAGCTGTTGATCTCCATTGAAATCTCCGGCGGCAATGGCCCAAGCGCCAGCCACGGCAGGAACTGCGGTGGCCACCGAAAAACCTCCTGTCCCGTCACCGAAGTACACGTAAACATCGCTCCCGGAGGTAGCGGCGGCGGCTATGTCAAGGTATCCGTCGTTATTGAAATCCGCGAGCACGACTTGGTACACGTTCGACACGCCCCCGCCAATCCCCGTAGGTGCTCCAAAACCGCCGGTTCCATCTCCCAGAAAGATGGCGATTCCGTTGCCACATTGATTGCCCACCACGATATCGAGGTTGCCGTCGAGGTTGAGGTCCGCCAGGACGGGATACGCCAGGCAGCCCGAGGCTGTCAGCGTGCTGAGCGTGAATGTCCCGTTGCCGTTTCCAAGGGCTATGGTGAGCCCGTCGCCACCCTGGCTGCCGACCACGAGATCTGGGATTCCGTCTCCGTTCAAATCTCCCACGGCAATTCCGTACGGTGATCCGACGGTCGCAAATGTTGTCTGTGGCTGAAACGTCCCGTCGCCATTTCCGAGCACGATGGAAACTGTGTTGTCGTCGTTATTGGCCACCGCAAGATCCAGAATTCCGTCTCCATTGAAATCGGCGGCTACCATCCCGAACGGTGCGGTTCCCGCGGTTGCGGAGAGCTTGGCATCGGTAATGGTGATCGGCGGGAGGATCGGGAAATAGGCCACATTGGATACCACGGTCACGAGCGCAGGACTGGCCGGCCGAGCGCGACGCACGGGCAAAACCACCGGAGCTACGTCAGTGGCCAGCACGGTGATCTGGCCGGTCCCGCCGCTTGCAGTCAGCGCCGCCGGGACTACCGCCGTCAACTGAAGGACGCTCACAAAAGTGGTGACCAGCGCGGTACCGTTCCATTGCACCACGCAGTCAATGGTGAAATTCGAGCCCCACACCGTCAGTGTCAAATCCGGTCCTCCGGGGGCTACCGACAGCGGCGAAAGCTGGGAAATGATCGGAATCGGAGTGACCGCCGGTTGCTTCGGCAGCCCGTCCTGCCCCAGTGCGGTGGTCGCGGTTGCTAGAATCACTAGCAGCATCAGCGCGATTTCCTTGCGGAATAGATTCTTCATGGCGCTGTGGATCACATTCTTGATGGAGTTCGTGGTCATCGAAATTCCTCTCGTAGTTGCTCGCAGCGCGACGGGCGATTGTGCGGCGCTTGCGCATACTGGGCCGTGTGCACAGGCCTTCAGATGAGTGGGCCGAACGCGGTTCGTTCTTGTGCAATCGCATCGCCGGATGGCGCGCTGATTAAATTAGAAAAATCCAATGAGATTGAATCGCCACGGCGAAGTGGCGCTGCAAATTGCTGGCGCGCGCGGCTCCCTGCGGCTTCGCGCATCCGCAAGAATCGATGCAACTTGAAGGTTGCGGCGGACGATGCGCGAACCAGGATTCAGTGCGCGCCACGATTCATGACAATTCCTTTGTGGAACATAGAGAAGAGCGATTGGCGATCGCGGGATTTTTCTGGGGCGCCAAACTGGAAGAAATTCCGTGTTGACGCGCCGTTTTGGAATTGTGCCGCCAACCTGAAAACGGTGCGATGTTGTTGTGGGGAGTCCGCGGTTGGGCGCGTTGATTGAGCGAGAAGATCCCCGGTGGGCGCGTCGATTTACTGGGCGCGGCTATAAGAGCAGGACCGAAGACAAGGCAAAACAAAAGACGCGAGAAAAACCCACGGCCACAGCGGGCGTCCGCCCGGGCGGACCCGCCCCTACGCGGCGCCCTCGAGACGCGGACGCCAGCGCGATTGGGCTTATTGCTGGACTAATCCTCCTCGGCCTTTTCCTTGCCACTACTTCTGCGTTTGCGCAGAGCGGGCCTCCTTACTACACGAATGATCCTGGGACTCCGCATCCTTCAACATCCGATTTGGCTTTTGGTGTTGCGCACTGTTGCGGGTCTGTGGCGCGAGGCGAAAGACGGAACGAACACCCACGGCCAACTCGGGGGCGAGGTGAGCCCGCCCCCTACTTCAGGTGCTCGACCAGAAATAAATCGGAGAGGCTGCGAGTGTAGCCGAGAACGTAATGGACCTCGTCATCGGCGAAGCTGGGGCAGGCAACGCCGACTATGCCTGCGATATCGGTGGGGCCATATATTTTCGCGGGCGAGCGCGCGCCGGTTTGAATATCGAGCCGCGAAACGGCACAAGAGGTATCGCCGCGCGGTCCTATAAGTACGGTCTGACCATCTTTCGTCCAGCGCAAGGGGAAATCGCCAGGCTGTGAACCGCGCAGCAGTTGCGGCTCGCCTCCCTCGATCGAGACTATGGAAACGCCATCGGCGCTTACTACCAAGAGGCGTTTACCGTCCGGCGAGACGCCTCGCCCTCGCGGCAGGTTGAATCCTTCGGGGGTGATCGGCTTCGGTTGCCCGCCATCTACATTCATCACGTAAACGCGCGAAGCATGGCCGGCCTCGTGACCGTCGAAGAGCAGTTGCTTGGAAACGGGCAGGAATTGGCCGCGATTGGGATTAATGCTGCCGGTGGAAATGGTGCGCGACTGTCCTACGCCGGTGGGTAGCAAAACAAAATCTGGCGGCGACATATTTTGGCGCAAGACCAAGGCCCACTTGCCATCATCGGAAAGCTCGCGCGAGGAGCCTTGGCCGAGGCGCACGGCGGGACCGCCATTCGTATCGCGGATGAAAACTGCGTACTCGCCGCCGCCGGCTTCGCCCGCTTCGGTGAATAAAATTTGCTTGCCGTCACCGGAGATGGCGGAGGGGACGGTCCAATCCTGCCAGCTTAGATCGCGCTCTTTGGTCTCGCCGGGCGCGAGACCGATTGCACCGGCGCGCAAGGCGTCGCGCGAAATCAGGGCGCGTCCGCTCGCGCCCACGTCGTGCAAGGTGAGTGTGCCCGGCGCGCTTAGGAGCTCGCGTTCCTTGCTCGACAAAGTCACGGCGCGCAACGATCGGCTGAAGCCAGTGGCGGTGGCGGTGAACCAGATTTCATCGCCGGTGGGAGACCAGGCCAGTCCGAAGACGCTGGCCCAGCGCTCGGTGAGATCGGATTTCTTGCCGGCGAGATCGATGACGCTGATGGTGCCTCCGTCATCGCCGAGAAGAGGATGATCTATGAATGCGAGGCGATCGCCTTTGGGAGAAAAGCGCAAATGGCTGATCCAGCCCGCAGTTTCGTAGAGCGGTTTGCCGATGGGATATTCGAGGCGGCTTTTGCCGCCGGTTACGTGGACTACTGCGAGCTGCGAGCCATCCGGATTCCAATCGGCGCTTTCGACTTTGTCGAGCAGGTCGCGCGGGGCGTCGGCGCCGATGGAAAGCTCAGCGAGCGTGCCGATGTGCGTAAAGGCATTCGTGCTGAGGCTGAAGTTGCGCATCACGGCCATTTGTCCGGCGGAGGAAACGGCCAGCACTTCAGTCTGCGCCAGACCTAGATCGCGCGATTCGGTGGTGCTGGGAGAACTGATGAAAACGGCTTCGGGATTGCCTTCCCAGGTGGCGCTGTAAATCGCGGAGCGCGGATCGGGAGCGAAGCGGGCGGCCAGCAGAGCGCCGCGGCGGAAGGTGAGTTCGCGGAAGGTCGGAACGGGGCGCGTGCTGGCTCGTTCGCCGAAGAAGAATCCCGCGAACGCGGCTGCAAGAATTGCAAATAGTGCGATGCCGGCGAGGATGGGCAGGCGCCTGCTCGTCAGAATTAGGGAAGGAGCGGGCTTGGCGCTTTCTACGACTGGAGGCGTCGCTGCGGCTTCCGCGGCAGCTGCTACCCTTCCGGATTCTGTGATTGCGCCGAAATGTTTCGCGGACGCGGGGCGGTCGCGATGCAGGCGCTTGAGATCGGCGCGCATGTCGGCGGCGCTTTGGTAGCGGAGGTCGCGTTCCTTTTCGAGCGCCTTGTTGACGATGCGCTCGAGCTCGGGCGGAAGATCGGGATTCAGGCGAACGGGCGCGGTCGGGACTTTATTGAGGATAGCGTTGAAGATTGCGGCTGAAGTGGCGCCCTCGAAGGCCATATGGCCGGTGGACATTTCATAGAGCACTACGCCGAAAGAAAAAAGATCGGTGCGCGCGTCGAGCTCTTCGCCGAGGGCTTGCTCGGGGCTCATGTAGGCGACGGTGCCCAGCGCGGAGCCCGGCGAAGTTAATTGCTCCGGGCTTACTCCTACCGTGGGTCCGGCGGTGGCGTCACCTTCTCCTGCGTCTTTGCTGCCGGCGACAACTTTCGCTAGACCGAAATCCAGAATTTTGGCGTGGCCCCGTTCGGTTACGAAAATATTTGCAGGCTTGATGTCGCGATGAACGATGCCTTTGGAGTGGGCGGCGTCCAGCGCTTCGGCGATTTCTACCGCGAGACTCAGAAGCTGGCCCATTTCGAGAGGCCGGCGCGAGATGCGGTGCTTTAGCGTGGAGCCTTCCAGAAACTCCATGGCTATGAAGGATTGCGTGTCTTCTTTTCCGATTTCGTAGATCGTGCAGATGTTGGGATGGTTCAGGGCTGAGGCTGCGCGGGCTTCGCGGCGGAATCGCTCCAGAGCTTGGGCATCGCGCGCTAGATCTTCGGGGAGAAATTTCAGGGCTACGAAGCGGCCAAGTTGGGTGTCTTCAGCTTTATAGACCACGCCCATGCCACCGCCGCCTAATTTTTCGACGATGCGGTAATGCGAGACGGTATGGTCGATCATGGCTTCGGGCGTTCCAACCGCCGTATGTTAGGGAGTTGGCGAATTTAAGTCAAAGTCTTCGTGGCCGGCGTGGTGTTCTAATTTGATCTCGGTTGGAGTTTCGTAGCGGGAACTCGGCGATCATCGTGGCGGAGCCGCGACGTCGCCGTGGCAGCCCCCGAATTAATTCGGGGGAGGAACGCTTCAGCGCTCCGAAAAAAACCGCCTCATTTCGTTGCGCTTTAGCGCTGGGGACGCCGTCTGTGCCTTAGGAGTTCTTCGAGCCGGGCGGTTCCCAATCCCGCCGCACGGGCGCGGCGCCTACAGGGATCGCCTCGGACGTATCTTCGCGTTCAAAAATTCTATGTAGATGAGGATAAGGAATTTCCAAGCGCATCTTTTTTTCGCGCCCATTTTGCGTGAAGCGATCCTCGATGAAGATGGAGGTGCCGGTGTCGGCAACCAGCGTGCCGACCGCCAGCAAATTAAGGTCACTGGCGCGGTAATGGGCTTCCACTTTTTTGCCGACTAGGGGGGCGTAGTGGCTCATGGTTGGGAATTTTCGTTGGGCCAAAAGTACGGGTCAATAGTACGGAAGTAACTGGCCGCAAGGCCCAAGCAGCGCCGGCGTGCTTAGTGATGCGCCTTGCCGTGGCCGCCGTGCGACGCGGGCTCTTCGCTGTGAATTTCCGGCGCCGGAAGTTCGGTTTTCAGGGAGAGATCGGCAGTTAGCATCAGCACTAGCGGAGCAACTACGCCGAACGCGACTATGGAATATAGGATCGGAAAAACCCAGCCGAGCGCCTGATGATTCGAGGCGGATTGCGAGCTGAAATACCAGACGCCGTAACCTGCCACCAGCCCCGCGAAAATCGAAATGTTGCGGCTAATCCGCGAAACTTCCAGCGCGCGGCCATCCGTCGGGCAGACCAAATCGTAGGAGCGCGTGACTACTTTTATCGCGCTGAGCTTCGTCAAACACACCGGACATTTGCGAATCGCCAAAGTTCACCTCCGGCCGCCAGTAACACAGGCACTCCTGGCTGTGTTCCTATCAACTTTTCTACGAACGCGCCAACGAACGATACCTCATCGATTTATTTCGTCAAGCGATCTCGCGATATCTAGGTCCCCGGGCTGTCCGCCCGGGGCGCGCGCGAAGGCGTGGCCGCGCGAATAGGCGCGGTCGGCTCTTCACGCGAAAGCAGTGCGAATTCCACGCGCTGGCGGAACGGATCGATGCGCTCTGCGCGCACTCGAACTTTATCGCCCAGGCGGAAGACTATGGCTGCGGCGCGAGTGCGGCTCCGACCGTGATGTTGCAGTTCGCAGACGATGGCGTGATCGCGCTCGCGATAGAGGCAGCGCCCCTTCGTGAATTCTTCCATCTGATCGATGCCTACCAGGCCTTCGACGAACACATCTACCAGCTCCACAAAGAAGCCGAATTTCTGCACCGAGATAATCAGCGCTTCGAATTCTTCGCCTAGACGGCTCTCCATGAATTGGGCTGTTTTCCAATCCATCAGCTCGCGTTCGGCGGCGTCGGAGCGTCGCTCTGCTTCCGAGGATTCGATGGCGATTTTATCAAGCTCCTGGCGGCGATAGGGGCCGATGCCGGGAGGTTCGTTCGTGTCATTTTTGTCTGCGCCGCGGGCTTTCGTGATCGGCACGATGCGCGGGCCTTTGGCGTCCGGATTTTCGAGCGCCCATTTCAGCGCGCGATGCACGATTAGATCGGGATAGCGGCGAATCGGCGAGGTGAAGTGCGTGTACTCCTCGGCAGCTAACGCGAAATGGCCCAGCGGCTCGGCGGCATAGCGGGCTTGGCGCAACGAACGCAACATTAAGTACGAAACTATGCGCTCTTCGGGCTTGCCGGCGATTTTTTCGGTCAGGCGCTGGTAGTGCTCGGGGCGGATATCGATTTCTTCCGCTGCGGGCATGGTCACTTCCATTTGGCGCGTGCGCCCGCGTCCAGCGCGATCCCGTCGCGCCGGCTGTTGCGATTTTCCGTGGCGGACCGTTACCTTGCGCTCGAAGAGATCCATCACGCCTAGCGTGTAGCCGAAAGCTTTGGCCATTTCTTCGAACTCGAGAACCTTTTTCGGATCGGGCTTTTCGTGAACGCGATGCAGGCTCACAATTCCACGTCGATCGAGATAGCGCGCCACGCTTTCATTCGCCGCGAGCATGAATTCTTCGATGATGCGGTGCGCGATATTGCGCTCGCTGCGGAGGATGCCGGTCATGCGGCCCTGTGCGTCGAATTCGATTACGCGCTCGGGAAGATCGAAATCGATCGAGCCGCGCGAATAACGGCGCTTGTTCATCAGCAGGGCCAGATCGCGCATGCGCCGGAAATGACCGGCTTGCCCTTCGTAACGCAAGCTGGCTTCGGGATCGCCTTCGAGCACCTTATTCACATTCGTGTAGGTCATACGCTCGGCGGAACGAATTACTCCGGCGGTGAAATCCGCACCGGTGACTTGACCCTCGGCGTTGATTTGCATGATCACGCTCATTACCAGGCGCTCGACTTGCGGATTGAGCGAGCAGATGCCATTCGAAAGTTCTTCGGGCAGCATGGGAACGGCGCGCATCGGAAAATAGACCGAAGTGCCGCGCAGGCGCGCTTCCAGATCGATCGGCGAGCCGCGCTTTACATAGTGCGCCACATCGGCGATATGCACCTGCAATTCGAAATTGCCATTTGGTAGCGCGGTGACGTGGATGGCATCGTCGAAATCGCGCGCGGTTTCGCCGTCAATCGTGACGATTGGCAAGTCGCGAAAATCGCGGCGGCCGCGGCGATCCTCTTCGCTCACTTGCTGCGGCATGGCGTGGGCTTCGGCTATCACGTCGGCGGCGAATTCATGCGGCAAGTGATGCTTGCGAATTACGATTTCGGTGTCCACCCCGATATCGCCGGGACGGCCGAGAATTTCGATCACGCGGCCTGCAGGAGCGAGGCCGCCCTTCGGAAATCGGGTGAGCTCGACGTTTACCACCGCGCCATCGAGTTCAGGAAATTTCACGCGCTTGCTCGCGACGCGCGGACTTGCTCCTTCGGCTGCCGGCATCTCGCCCATTTTTTCTTCAAGCTCGGGCAAAAGTTCTTGGCCTGGCGGAATTACGATTTCGTGCAAGATGCGCGAGTCGTAGGGATGTACCGTGTTGCCCTGCGCCCCGTAACGAAAAAGTCCGACGACGGTCGGATGTTCGCGCTCGACGATTTGAACGATGCGGCCATCGGCACGACCGTCGTTGCGGCGGCGCTCGATGCGCGCGAGGACGGTGTCGCCGTGCATTGCGTCGCCAACTGAATCGCGGCGGATGAATAGATCGCCATCCATCTTCGGCTGCTTCTCCGAGGGCACAACGAAGCCGTAGCCATCGCGATGCGCGATGAAGCGCCCGGAGATTAGATTGGGATCGCGTTGCGGCTTGCGCTGCTGATCCTGATTCGCGGACTTCGGCTTTTCGTGAGTTCCGGCGCCGGCTTTTTGCTGGGCGCGCGGGACGTGGCCTTCCGTCAGGCGGAATCGTCCTCCGTAAATTTCTTCGACCACGCCTTGGCGCTTCAGCTTGTTCAGGATTTTGGGCACGGCACGGCGGCCGCGGTGACGCAGGCCCAGATCGTGGGCCATTTCGCGGATGCTTTGCGGCTTCTCGAGCTTCGCCAGGTGCGCCAGGAGCTGCGGCTCGGTGATTTCGGTCTCGTGATACTGCTTCTCAGGCTTCATTCTGCTAGGCGGCCATTCTACTGGTGCCGGGGCTTGCGGCAAAGGATTGTCGGTCGGAGCGGAATTTTTCGAAAAAAGTTTCGTTTCGGCGCAACTTCTCGCCTGGACTTGGGTTTTACCGGCAAACACTGTGTGCGTCGTCGGCCCGCTTCTCCTGGCTGGGTCGTTCACGGCGTACCCCAGGGACAAAGGTGGGGAGAGGTCTCGTCGGGAGGCTTCTCCCCTTTTCTTTTCTGCAGGGCTTCCAATTACAGATGTAGCTAGAGTTTGGGTGTTTGGCGACCCTTCTGGGGCGGCCTTATTGTATCGATTAAAGATGGTGTTCTTCCTTTAGTTTCAATTAGTTAGATCGAGTCTTAATCGTACTTGTTGCGATTAAAAAACGTCAGTAGGGTCAGCTTGCGGTTTCTAGAGGCGGTGGGAGTGTTTCGAATTCCCCGAAAAGAGCCCGGTTAAGAGCCGGACTTTCCTGCGCTTCTTACTACCAATTTCTGACCGATACCCAAGTATACCACATTCTGGGGAAAATACAAGGGCATCACCGCAAATTCTCTAAGTCATTTAAATAAGTCAAGTTGCTCGATTTCCCCGATGACTTCAGTACGTACGGGATTTCGGTTTTAGCTCGCAGTTTCGCTCGTCGGAGCCGGCGGGACGCCAGCGGTACGACGGCCTGATTGCCCTACCGATTCCCAGGAATTGGATCTAGGTCGGGGCTGTCGTCGGCGGCTATTTCGCCTTGTGGGGTGCGGATTAGCGTTGGAGAGTAACGGCCCAGCAGTTCACGGCGCCACCAGGTGCCTTCTTGGCGCTTTGTTTTGATGTCGGTGAACCAGTATTGCCAAATTACTGAGCGGACTGCCTTTGGGGGATCGCCCTTGAACGGGTCATTGGCGAATAAGTTTAAAACTTCCGGGCTGCCTTTTAGTAACTCGACTTGCGTGGCCACTACGAAGGGAGAATGGTGCCAGGCGCCTAGGGAGGCGAACCAGAGATTCCAGTCGAAGCGCGGTTGGTAGGGAGCGTAGATGCCCGGGGCGGTTTTTGGATCTTGCGGCTTGTAGCGGAATGGATAGGGGATCCAGGTTTTGCCGTCGCGGGTGCCTTGGAATTCGATTTCGTAGCGCTCGTGGGTCATGCTGGCAAATAGCCCGTAGCGATTGGCTATGCGGAAAGGATCGAGCCAGCGCATGGGGCCTTCCGGGAGTGGAATGCCCGGGAGGATCATTCCTATCAGAATGGCAGTGGTGACATAGAAGACCGCGCCAAGAGCCAGACCTGCAATCGACTTCTTCACTGTCGAAAATATTGATCGCAGCGTTTCCGGTGTTGGAATGGGCCAGGCCACCTCATCGCGCCGGGCGACGAACTCGCGGAAACGAGCGGGCAGGATTCCTTCCAGGAATTTGTCGTCCACCAGCACGATACCTAGTGAGAGGACCAGGTAATTCAGAAATGTGTAGTTGGCAGTGAGGATTATGCCGGCTTCGAATGGCGTAACAATGCAGAAGCAGATGATTTTGAAGCGGCGGGGGAGGAATAGGGCTAGGACGATTCCCAGCTCGATGGCTAGGGTTAGCACCACCGTTGAGGAATGGAACCAGTGCGGTAATTGATGGGCATACCAGCCGATCCAAGTGGGTAGCGGACCATTTTGGTAATAGTCGTCCATGGCGGTCAGCGCGCGCCAGGATTTATCGCCGCTGGCGATTTTTGCTATGCCGGATTCGAAATAGATGCGGAACCATTCCCAGCGTAGGAGGAATAGGCTGGCGCGCGAGGGGGCGTGGCCCGGGCTTAGGCCTGGACGAAATCCCGGAGGCGCGAAGAACAGACTGATGAAGCCAGCTTCGAGGAGCATGCCGTCGGATTGGTAGCCGGAGAAATCGCGGGCGGCGCTGACGAATGATAGATACGTGATGAAGCAAATCAGCAGGGCTAGGCGCGGGCAAATATTGAAGATCACCAGAATCGCGGCGATCAGGCCAAGCCAGCAGGTGATTTCCAGGGCGCGATTGCTGTCGCTGATCCAGAGTAACGTGGGGGCGTACCAGAAACGGGCCAGGCCGGGGAAATAATTCGGGACGGCTTGGAGCAGTTCGCTTGCTGGGAGGATGCCGTTTGGGCCGATGAGGCCTTTGATTTGGAAGATCAGAGAATAGAAGGCGGAGAAGTAGATTAGGCCGAGGGCGCGGAGAAAGAGCCAGCGTGGCCAGAGATGCGTTCCGCTTGGTGCAGGTTCTGGCGGAGTCGAGAGGATGCCGGACGTTGCCTGTTGGGTAGGAGCTGTTCTGGTTTCTGGACCTAGTAGCCAGTTCAGCCAGTCTATGAGGATGTCCATCGTTCCGGATTATAGGCGCGACGGGTTGGAACGGGAATTAGCGAATGCAATTATGGCGAGCGCGGATCGGCGATCGAGGATGTTGCGCGAGTGTTAGAACAGGCTCGCCGGCGGTACGGTACGGC
>Ga0209038_10000190_pt1 | contig 19512 bp, 20 predicted proteins | sample BogFormECP03_OM3_FD_188237 | JGI IMG/M metagenome (GOLD analysis project Ga0209038, IMG submission 188237) | Bog forest soil microbial communities from Calvert Island, British Columbia, Canada - ECP03_OM3 (SPAdes) (version 2) | ecosystem: Environmental > Aquatic > Freshwater > Wetlands > Bog ...
GGCGTGATTCCGCAGATCGCCGCCCTGATGGGCCCCTGCGCGGCCGGTACCGCCTACATCCCGGGCCTCGCAGACTTCGTGCCGATGGTCAAGGGCCGCGGCTCGATGGCGCTGGCGGGTCCGCACCTCGTGCGGGCGGCCGTCGGCGAGGATGTGACCCAGGAGGAGCTGGGCGGATCGCGCGTGCACTGCCGCTCCTCGGGCGTGGGGGATTTGGAGGTGGCCGATGACGAGGAGTGCATCGAGCGGGTCAGGCAGTACCTCTCGTTCATGCCGCAGAACTGCGAGGCAGCTCCGCCGGTGCGGGCAAGCGATGACCCGGTGGAGCGGATGGACGAGGAGCTCTTGGACGTGCTCCCGGAGTCGAACCGCAAGCCGTATGACATGTATGAGGTGATCCGGCGGATCGCAGACGACGGCTCCTACTTCGACATGAAGCCCCAGTGGGCGAAGACGATCATCACCTGCTTCGCGCGCTTCGGCGGCCGCCCGGCGGGGATCGTGGCCAACCAGCCAAAGCATTTGGGGGGCATCCTCGACAACGACTCCGCCGACAAGGCCGCGCGCTTTGTGAACCTGTGCAACGCGTTCGGGATTCCCCTCGTGTTCCTGATGGACGTGCCCGGGTTCATGGTGGGCAGCAAGGTGGAGGCCGGCGGCATCATCAGGCACGGCGCGAAGATGCTGTACGCGGTCGCCAACGCGACGGTGCCCAAGATCACGGTCATCACCCGCAAGGCCTATGGCGCCGGCTACTACGTGATGAACGGCCGCGCCTATGAGCCGGATCTGATCGTGGCCTGGCCGAGCGCTGAGATCAGCGTGATGGGGGCGGAGGGGGCGGTGGAGATCGTGATGCGCAAACAGGTCGAGGAAGCTGAGGACCCGGAGGCCAAGAAGGCAGAGCTGGTCGCGGCCTACAAGGACATCATCGACGTGTACATCGCCGCGGGAAACGACATGATCGACGACGTGATCGACCCGCGCGAGACGCGCCCGACGATCTGCCGAGCGCTCGAGATGGCCGCGAGCAAGCGCGTCGAGCGCCCGTGGAAGCGCCACGGGGTCGTGCCCGTATGAGACTCGAGGACCCGGTCGTCATCACCTGCTCGATCTCCGGGGCGATCGCCAACCGGGAGCAGTGTCCGGCGATCCCGTATACGCCCGCCGAGTACGCCGCCGAGGCGCGCCGGATCGTGGACGAGGGCGGGGTGATGATCCACATCCACGCGCGCACACCGGAGGGCGTGCCGAGCTATGAGGTCGAGGACTTCCGCGCGATCACCGAGGCGATCCGGGCCGAGGTGGGCGATCGCGTGATCGTCAACTACTCGACGGGCACGATCGGCGTGCCGGTGGAGACGCGGGTGGCCTACCTGCGCGCCTGCCGCCCGGAGGTGGCGGCGCTGAACATGGGATCGATGAACTATGCGAAGTACTCCCGCTCGCGCAAACAGTTCGTGTTCAACATGGTCTTCGCCAACCCGTTCGAGGAGATCATCGAGCTGCTCGAGGCGATGAACGAGCTTCACATCAAACCCGAGCATGAGTGCTTCGACATCGGCCACGTGGGCAGCCTCGAGCCGCTGATCGACATGGGGGTCTTGAAGACGCCCCTGCACGTGGACTGCGTGATGGGCGTCACCGGCGGCATCCCGCCCACGGCGCGCAACCTGGCGGCGATGGTCGAGAACATCCCCGCGGGCTCGCACTGGGGTGTGATCGGGATCTCGCGAGAGCAGTGGATGCTCGTGGCCTCTGCGCTGACGCTGGGCGGTTCGATCCGTGTTGGCCTCGAGGACAACCTGTACCTGCCGAGCGGAGAGATGGCGCGCTCCAACGGCGAGCTGATCGCGCAGGCCAGGCGGATGACCGAGGACGTGGGGCGCCGGCCGGCGACCGTGGAAGAGGCCCGGGCGATGCTGGGGATCGCCGCGTGAGCCTGCCGCTTGAGGGCGTCCGCGTGCTCGACCTCTCGCGCCTCTTGCCGGGCGGCTTCTGCTCGCTGCTGTTGGCGGACTTCGGCGCGGACGTGGTCAAGGTCGAGGACACCGGCATGGGCGACTACATCCGCTGGTCGCCCCCCCACTACGACGGCGCGCACGAGAGCGCTCGCTCGGCGCTGTTCCTGTCGCTCAACCGCAACAAGCGCTCGATCCGGCTGGACCTCAAGCACGAGCGCGGCCGCGAGGCGCTGCTGGCGCTGGTGCGCTCCTACGACGTGGTGCTCGAGTCCTTCCGCCCAGGGGTACTCGACCGCCTGGGCGTGGGCTATGAGCGGATGCGCGAGGAGAACCCGGGGATCGTGTACTGCGCGATCTCAGGCTATGGCCAGGATGGCCCCAAGCGCGAGGCATCCGGACACGACATGAACTACCTCGGGCTGATCGGCCTGCTGGGCCTGACCGGTGAGCGCGGCGGCGAGCCGGTACAGGCGGCGGGCCAGATCGCCGACCTGGGCGGCGGCGCGCTGATGGCCGCCTTTGGGATCATGGCCGCGCTGCGCGAGCGCGATGGCTCGGGGGTGGGGCAGCTGGTGGACGTGTCGATGGCGGATGGCGCGCTGTCGTGGCTGGCGATGGTCGCGGCGAGCTACTTCGCTGACGGCACGGTCCCTCGCAGGGGTGAGTTGCCGCTGGCGGGATCGATGATCTGCTACCGGCCGTATGAGTGCGCCGACGGCTGGGTCACGCTCGGCGCGCTCGAGCCGAAGTTCTGGCAGGCGTTCTGCCGCGGCGTGGACCGCGAGGACCTGATCGTCAGCCAGTTCGAGCACCCGGGCTCCGCGGCGCATGTGCAGGTGAAGGAGATCTTCCTCGGGCGCACTCGCGCCGACTGGACGGCCTTCGCGCAGGCGCACGACTGCTGCCTCGAGCCGGTGCTGGAGCTCGATGAGGCGCTCTCCTCCGAGCTCGTCAAGGAGCGGGGGATGGTCGTCGAGATCGAGCAGCCGGGCGCGGAGCGCCCCGTGCGCCAGCTGGGGACCCCGGTCAAGCTGGGCCGGACCCCCGCCGATCACGCACGCCTGCCCGGTCCCGCTCTGGGCGAGCACACCGAGGCGGTGCTGCTCGAGGCCGGCTACTCCCAGCCCGAGGTGGCCGAACTGCTCGCGAGTGGAGCGGCCGCGGGAGCGGCCGGGGTTCAGCCGGGCGCGGCGTTCCGGGTATGAGCGTGGCTACGTCTGAACGGCCGCTTCTGAGGATGTCAGAGCTCGTCGAGCGCTCGGGCGTGAGCGCGGGAACGATCCGCTACTACCTGCGCGAGGGGCTGCTCGGCGAGGGCGCCGACATCGTGCGCACGAGCCGCAACATGGCCTACTACCCGCCCGAGTACGTGCAGCGGATCGAGCTGATCAGGCGCCTTCAGGAGGAGCGCTTCATGCCCCTGCGCGTGATCAAGGGGGCGCTGCAGGAGGACCCCGAGCGCGTGCGTGCGCTGATCGAGCTCGAGGACCGCATCCTCGAGCGGGCGCTCAGAAGCGCGGAGGAACGCAGCCGCGTTTCGATGAAGGCGGTGCGAGAGCGCTACGAGATCCCGCGCAACGTGCTCGAGCGTCTGACGGAGATCGGCGTTCTGACGCCGGCTGAGCGGCGCTCCTCTCCCGGCGGCTATGACCAGGACGACGTCAAGATCATCGAGGCGATCGCCCGCTTCCGCGCGGGGGGCTATGACGAGGCGCTGGGGTTCACGGTGTATGACACGCTGCGCTATCGGGAGGCGCTCGAGCCGCTGGTGCGCGAGGAGGTGCGCGCGCTGCTCGACCGCCTCGCGGGCGAGGTCGAGGTCGAGCGCGCGGTTGAGATCATCGCGGCCGGCGTCGAGCCGCTGCGCGAGCTGATCGGTGCGATGCACTCGAAGCTGCTGCTCGCGGAGCTGCGCCGCCAGAGCGAGCACGCGCGCGCCGGCTAGCCTCACCAGCGCGCGCGGTGGTGCTCGACCACGCCGAGGCCGTGGGCCAGTGAGATCCCGCCGGGCAGCGTCCCGGAGAAGGCGCCGAAGGGCGCGCGGTAGTCGCTCTGGATGATCAGCAGGTTCTGACTGCGGCTGCGCTCGGCCTCGGCGAGGAAGCGCAGCTCCGAGCCGTCCACGCAGGAGATCATCGACAGGTCGGGGGCGAACGCCACGGGCGGCGCCTCGCTCGGTGAGCCCGCAACCCAGACCGCGCGCTCGGAGCCGTGGGGCGGGTCGTTCACACCTGTCACGAGGTTCCAGGCCAGGGCCACGCCTTCGGGGCTCTCGCCGACGCCGGCCGTCCACTGCCACTGAGTGTCGCGGGCGTGGTAGCCGGCGGTGTCGTCGATCACCGCCAGCGCTTCGATCTCCCTGGCCGGCCCGCCGTCGAGGCGGACGCTCCCGCGCGCGGCGATGCCGGCCTGCTTATGCGTCCACACCTGCCCGCCACCGTGTGCGCACACGGCCTCGATGCCCGCGTCTTCCTCGAGCCGGAGATCGAGCAGGACCGCGCCGTCGCTGATACACATCCGGCCCTGCTCGAGTTGGACGGCGCGGTGGCCCCCCAGGAACCGGGTGCGCTCGCGCAGTCGGCCATCCGCGCGCCCCAGCAGCGCCCAGAAGGCCTGCCTCAGCGGGCCGACCCGGATGAGCGACGCGCAGGCCATCAGCTCGTCGCTGAAAACGCTCACATAGCGCCAGCGCTTGAGCGGGCGGGAGCCTCGAAACAGGCCCGTGCGAAAGGGCGGCGCGGGCCGGGACGCCTGTCTTCCGCGGTCGGCGGTCGTTATGCTTGGGGATGTTGACTGATCAGTCAATCTATTCTTCTTGGGGAGTCTGCGGGAGTTGCCGTCGACTCCTCCGCAGGTGAGGATGCGCTCTTGAGGGTCGCCGCAGTCCAGCTCAACTCCACCGCCGATCCGGCGGCCAACCTCGCTGCCGCCGACCGCCTGACCCGCGCCGCCGCGGCGGATGGCGCGAGTGTGATCGTACTCCCGGAGAAGTGGACGGCGATCGGCACCGACGCAGAACAGCGCGCCGCGGCCGAGACGCTCGAGGGGCCGGCGATCGAGTGGGCCCGCGCGAGCGCGCGCGAGCTGGGCGTGGATCTCGTGGCCGGCTCGATCCTCGAGCAGCTCGAGGGCCAGGAGAAGCTCGCGAACACGTCGGTGCACGTGGATCCCCGCGGCGAGATCAGGGCGATATATCGCAAGCTGCACATGTTCGACGTGGAGATCGACGGGCGCTCCTACCGAGAGTCAGAGCTCGAGGAGCCCGGCGAGGAGATCGTCCTCTCACAGACCGCCGAGGGGGTCGAGCTGGGGATGTCGATCTGCTACGACCTGCGCTTTCCCGAGCTCTACCGGATCCTGGCCGTGCGTGGCGCGCGCGTGCTGGTGGTGCCGGCGGCGTTCACGCTGCCCACGACCCGCGACCACTGGGAGACGCTCTTGCGGGCGCGGGCGATCGAGAACCAGGCGTTCGTGATCGCGGCCAACCAGTTCGGTCGCCACCCCGGCGGCAATCACTCGGGCGGGCGCTCGATGATCGTCGATCCGTGGGGGGTGGTGCTGGCGCAGGCCCCCGACCGCGAGGGCCACATCGTCGCCGAGCTTGACCTTCAGCGCCAGCGCGAGATCCGAGCGCGCTTGCCGGCGCTCGCGAACCGCCGCCCCGCGGCCTACCACTGGCCCGAAGAGGCTGTCCTATGAGCGCGAGCCGATCTCCGCTCTCCGGGGACAAGGCGCAGGCGGACAAGCGCCGGATGATCCTCGATGCGGCCGTGCGGGTGTTTGCACGCCAAGGCTTCCACTCCTGCCGGGTCTCGGACATCGCCGATGAGGCCGGCGTGGCCTACGGGCTCGTGTATCACTACTTTGCCTCCAAGGATGAGGTGCTCGACACGCTCTTCCTGGAGCGCTGGGACGTGATGCTCGAGATGATCCGCGACGTCGATGCGCGGCCGATCCCGGCGCGCGAGAAGCTCCATGAGATCGTGTCGTTCATCGTGGACAGCTATCGCCACGACCCGGACATGATGAAGGTGATCATCGTCGAGGTGACGCGCGCGGCTAACTCGTTCGGGCGGACCCACATCGAACAGATCCGCACCGCCTACGACCTGATCGGAGGCATCGTCGAAAAGGCCCAGGCGGACGGCGTGTTCAAGTCGGAGATCGAACCCCGATTCGCCGCGATGGCCTTCTACGGCGTGATCGAGCAGCTGCTCACGGGCTGGATCTTCGGGCTGCTGCCGCACGGTGAGGAGCACTTCGAGCGGGCCAAGTGGATGGTGCTCGAGACCGTCTACGGTGGCCTCGAGAAGACTCCTGTCGGGGAGACGAATAGACTGGCGCGATGACCGAGAACGACATGGTCAAGCGGTTGATGTGGTCAGGCCTGCTGGCGGGGGTGGGCGTGGTGTCGAGCATCCTCTCCCACCGCGCGGCTGGGCTGCTGTGGAGGCGCGTGTTCGGCGAGGAGCCGCCGGAGTGAGCGAGCCCTCACCGCGCGGGGACGAGAACCGGGAACCGCCCCAGAACATCGCGACGGCGATCGCCGACGTCTCCGAGCGTGCCACGCTCCTGGTCCACGAGGAGATCGAGCTGGCCAAGGCGGAGGTCGGCGAGAAGGTGTCAAAGCTCGTCCGGGGTGCGGTGGTGGGCATCGCCGCCGGGATCTTCCTGGTGATGGCGCTGATATTCGCGCTGATCGGGTGCGCGTGGCTGCTCTACTACTACCTCCCCGGGAACGAGTTCGCGTTCTTCTGGGGCTTCTTCGCGATGGCCGTGATCCTCGTCGTGCTGGGAGCCCTCGCCGGCCTGATCGCTGCGCGCGTGGTCAAAAAGAGCGCGCCGCCGGTGCCGAGCATGGCGATCGAAGAGGCGCGCAAGATTCGCGACACGGTCAGCGCGAGCGCCGACGGTGCACCGCAGGCGGCCGGCGCGAGCAATGCATCCGGAGCCCCGGAGGCGAGGGCGGGCGCCGAGGTGACGGGCTGATGGCACAGCGCACGGCCGATGAGATCCGCAGCTCGATCGAGAGCAACCGCATGGAGCTCGCGGTGTCGGTGGACCGCCTGCGCGGCGAAGTCACCCACCTCACCGACTGGCGTGGACACGTCGAGCGCCACCGCAGCCAGCTGCTGGCGGGCGCCGCGGTCGTCGGCTTCGCGATCGGCGTTCGTATGCTGCGGCGCCGGCGCCGGGGCTGATCACCGGCCGCCCCCGCCCTGACCTGATCAGGCCAGCAGCGCTCGCGGCAGCGCGCCGAACCCGATCAGGCCCGGGCCCGTGTAGGTGCCGATCACGGGGCCGACCTCGGAGGTGAAGAGCGGCTCTGAGTCGAAGATCTCCCGGCAGCGGTCAATCAGTCGCTCCGCCTGCTCGGGAGCCTGGATGTGCTGCACGACCCAGGCGTCTGAGCCGATCTCGTTGAGTTCACGCGCGTACTCGACCATGCGCTCGAACGCCCGCCCGGCGGTGCGCACCCGCTCGACGGGCACGATCTCGTACTCCAGCGACAGGATCGGCTTGATCTTCAGCGTGCCGCCGAGCCAGGCCCGTGCCTTGCCGACGCGCCCGCCGCGCCTGAGGTACTCAAGGGTGTCCAGGCAGAACCATATTTTCAGGACCGCGCGCGCCTCGCGCGCGCGCGCGACGACGGCGTCCTTGCCGGCGCCCGCGCGGGCGGCGGCGCAGGCTGCGAGCGCGACCATCCCCATCCCGCCGCAGGCCGTTTCCGAGTCGAGCACCTCCACGCGGTCGCCCAGGCCGCGCTCGGAGAGCAGGCCATGTGCCTGGCGAGCGGCCTCGCACGTGCCCGAGATGCCGCCCGCGAGATGGATCGAGACGATGTCCTTGCCGCCCTCGATCAGTGGCTCCCATACGGTCAGGAAGTCGCCGATCGATGGCTGCGAGGTGCTCGGCAGCTCCGGATCCCTGGCCAGGCGCTCGTAGAAGCCATCGAAGCTCTCCATCTCGAGCTCACGCACATGCTCACCGCGCCAGCCCACGTACAGGCTGACCTGGTGGATGCCCTCGCTGTCGGCGAGGTCGCGTGGGAGGTAATGGGTGCTGTCGGTGGCGACCGCGACGGAGCGCATGCGGCGCGGGACGCTACAGCAATGCCTGCGCCAGCTCCCCCGACTCGTACATCTCGGTGACGATGTCACAGCCCCCGATCAGCTCACCGTCCACGAACAGCTGTGGAACGGTCGGCCAATTCGAGATCGCCGACAGCTCCTGGCGGATGCGCGGGTCGGGCAGGATGTCGACCGCCGCGAAGGGTGCGTCGAGCGCCTGCAGCACGGCCACCGTGCGCGCGGAGAAACCGCACGCCGGAGCGTCGGGAGTGCCCTTCATGAACAGGATCACCTTGTGCTCCTCAATCGCCTCGAGGATTGCGTCGCGGATCGGGTTCGCCTCGCCCGTGGGGGCGGGGGCCTCATCGCTTCGGGCGGGCTCTGGGCGGGACATCGGAAGGTCCCGGACGGGGCTTGGCTCACTTCTTGACATGGAAATCTCCTGGCTCATTGAGTGGGGGGCTTCAACGGTGTCTGCGTCTTCAACGACAGCGCGTGGATCGCGCCGCCGATCTCCGTGCCGAACACCTCGTAGACGAGGCGGTGCTGCTCGATGCGTCTGCGCCCCTCAAAGGCGGGCGCGGTGACCGTCGCGCGGAAATGGTCGCCCCCGCCGGTGGTGTCCTCAACCTCGGCATATGCCCCGGGGATGGCGGCCTCGATGCGCTGCTTTATGTGCTCCGGAGACGGCATTTCCACCATGAGCTTAGCCGCTATACTTTGGAAAGCGATGCTGACCATCAGTGACAAGGGTGCCGAGAAGGTTCACGAGTTCCTTGCCTCCCAACAGGCCGACGTGACCATGGCGGGCCTGCGCGTCGGTGTGCGCGGAGGCGGCTGCTCGGGCTTCCAGTACCAGCTCGCCTTCGACGAGCAGCGCGAGCAGGATGCCGTGTTCGAGAGTCACGGTCTGAAGCTGCTCGTCGACCGCGAGAGCCTGCCGTTCGTCAGTGGCTCGACGATCGACTACGAGGAGAGCCTGCAGGGCGCCGGCTTCAAGGTCAACAACCCCAACGTCGTCGCCGCCTGCGGCTGCGGCTCATCCTTCCGGGTGGCCGAGGAGGAGCAGGTCTCAGCAGTCTGAGTGGCCCGAGCGCGTAGTGTGCGCTCGCCATGAGCCTCCTGCCCACCCGTCTGCGTCGTCTAACGCCTGCACGCGTGCGCGACGATCCGCGACTCCGCGCGGGGGCCGTGGGGCTCGGACTGATTCCGCCGCGCACCATGCACTCCGCCGACGACGCCCGCGTGTTGGCAGGCGCCGCGAGCAATGCTGGGCGCGTCGTCGAGATCGGGGTCTATGAGGGGGCCTCGGCCGTTGCGCTCTGCAAGACGCTCGGCTCGGGGGCCGAGCTGCATCTGATCGACCCCTTTGGGCGGCACCCTGACGCGCTGCCGGCGGGCTGGGGCGCGAGCGAGTGGGCGACTCGGCGGGTCGTTGCACGCGCGAGCCGTCAACACGGGGCCAGCGGTGGGCGGGGCCCCAGTGTCCGCTGGCACGTCGCCCGCTCCCACGAGGTTGCTGAGAGTTGGTCGGGTCAGCTTGACCTGGTGTTCATCGACGGCGATCACTCCGAGGCGGGCTGTGAGCTGGACTGGTCCTCGTGGAAGGCGTTCGTGGCGCCCGGAGGACACGTGGTCTTCCACGATGCGCGGGAAGGCGAGCCGGGGGGTCGTGGCCTGCCGGGGCCCACGGCGGTTGTCACGCGCCATTTTCGCGATAGAGGAACGCCCGGTTGGGAGATCACAGACGAGGCGGATCGCACGCTTGCCGTGCGCCGCGTGTGCTGAGAGCCGGTTTCGGGTCCTAGCCTGGCTCGTTCTGCAGCGAGCGCCACAGATACCGGGACGCGAGCGTGCGGTGGGGGCGCCAGGGCGCGGCGATCTTCTCGATCGCGGCTGCGTCGGGCAGGCCATCAAGCGAATAGGCGCGCTCGATCGCCCGACGGATGCCGAGGTCGCCGACGGGTAGCACGTCGGGGCGCTCCAGATGGAACATCAGGAACATGTGCGCGGTCCACATTCCCAGGCCCTTGACGGCGACGAGCTCGGCGATCGCATCCTCGTCTGAGAGCTCGTTCAGTCGCTCGAGCTCGAGCTGGCCCGAGATCACGTGCTCGGCCAGCGAGCGCAGGTAGGCGACCTTCGCGCGAGACAGGCCCGCCGCGGCGCGCAGCTCTTCGGGCTCATCGCTGAGGATCTCCTGCGGCGTGGGCGGGCGTCCGCCGAAGCGCTCGGTCAGCCGGCCGTAGATCGCGCGCGCCGCACTCACCGACAGCTGCTGACCGACGATTGCGCGTACGAGCGCACCATAGTGGTCGTCGCGCTCGGGCCGTCCCGCCCGCGAGTCGCCCAGCGGACCGATTGCCGCGATCAGCTCCGCGAGGATCGGGTCGGCAGCCCGCAGGCTGGCCACGGCGCGGCTGTCGGAAGCGCTCCGGCGGCGGCTCGGAGTCGCGGCCTTGGCCTTCCCGGCTACGGCGCGTTTGGGGGTCGCCGCGCGCTTGGCCACGGCCTCAGGCCGCCGGCACGGCGGTCTCGAACGCGACCGGCTCGCCGTCCAGCGCGTTGAGCGCGCGCTCGAGCGACATCCTGATGCACGTGAAGCTCGGGGTGTCGCGGACCGTGTATCGCGACGCCTCGGTGCTGCGCAGGCGCTGCACCAGGTCCAGGAACGTCCCCACGTCGTCGGTGTCGAACGCGACCACGAACTCCTGGTCGTCCAGCCCGAACGAGTAGGCGGTGTGGTTGTCCACGGCCGGGTATTCGCGCCCGAGCTCGATGTGACCCTGCATGATCCGCCAGCGCTCCTCCGCGCTCAACGCATACCACTCGCGCGACTTCACGAACGGGTAGACGAACACGTACTTCCCTTTGAAGGCCCGCGGCACCGCCCGCTCATCTTCGGAGTACTCCGAGCTCTTGCGCATTCCGAGGAACGAGTAGGGGGTGTTGGCCCACTTCATGAGCCCGCTCTGTGCGAGCACGACGTGGAACTCGTGGATTCGCTCGAGGTTCTCCGCCTCCGCCAGCAGCATCAGCTCGGCGTCGCCGCGCGTGCCCACCAGCGAGAAGGCCTGCAGCAGGTGCCCATCGGCGAAGTCATCGCATGCGGCCATCAGCTCGCGCTTGTCCTCTTCGCGGCGCTCGCCATCGAGGCGCCGCCAGGCGGGGTCCAGCTTCAGGAACGTGTACTTGACGAAATGACGCGAGCTCACGACCCCGATTATCGCAGTCCAGGGACGCTTAGATTGTCGCGTCGAATGGATAGACTCGGCGCGTGCGGATCGCGCTGCTTTCGCCGTACTCCTGGACCTACCCCGGTGGAGTCACCCGCCACATCGAGGCCCTCGCAGGCGAGTTGGTTGCCGCCGGACACGAACCGCGCATCCTCGCGCCGTTCGACCCCGACGACCCGCTCTCCGCTCACCTGCACCGCGGGGCGCATCCGCAGAATCGCTCCCCCCCGGATCATTTCGTCTCGCTCGGGCGCACCGTCGGCATACCCGCGAACGGTGCCGTCTCGAACGTGGTGCTGAGCCCTCATGCGGTGTTCGCGATGCGAGAAGAGCTGCGCCGCGGCGGCTACGACGTGGTGCACATTCACGAGCCCGTCGTTCCCACGCTGTCCTGGGATGCGCTCTGCTCGGTTCGTGATCTCCCTCTCGTGGGCACCTTTCACACCTACTCTGAGAACACCCTCACGAACGGCATCGCCGCAGTTGCGCTGGGCGGCCGGCGGCGGATGAACCGCCTGCACGTGCGCATTGCGGTCTCGGAGGCCGCCGCCTGGACGGCGCGGCGTTTCTACGGCGGTCGCTACCGCATCATCCCCAACGGCGTTCACCTCGATCAGGCTCGCGACCTCGGCCACCCCCGCACGCACGAGGATCGTCCAAACGCGCCCCGTCAGGCGCCCCTGCGGATCCTGTTCATCGGCCAGGCCGTCGAACGCAAGGGCCTACCGATCCTGTTGCGCGCGTTTGAAGCGCTTCGCGACCATGTGCCCGCGACACTCACGCTCGTGGGCGCCTGCCCCGAGGAGGTCACGCACATGATGTTCGACGACCGCGGGGTTCGCGCCTTGGGCAAGGTCTCCGAGCGGCGCAAGCTCGAGGAGCTTCAGAGCGCCGAGGTGCTGTGTGCACCCTCGCTGCACGGGGAGAGCTTCGGCATGGTCCTGACCGAGGCGTTCGCCGCCGCAACACCCGTGCTGGCCTCGGACATACCCGGCTATCGGGAGGTCGTCCGCGACGGCGTGGACGGCCTGCTCGTGCCACCCGGCGACGCGCTCGCGCTGGCCGAGGCCCTGCGCTCGGTGGCGCTCGACGAGCGCCTGCGTGAGCGCATGGCGGCCGCCGCGAGCGAGCGGGCCGAGCGCTTCGCCTGGCCGCATGTGGCCGCCGAAGTGGTGGACTCCTACGAACAGGCTCGGTCCGTCGGCTCCCCCGCTACGAGGCTCGGGCGCGCAGCCGTGCAGCACGGACTTGCGCCCGCCGATCTGCTTCCCCGCATTCCCGCGCAGCGGCTGCCAAGCCTGCGGAGCGCTCACGAGCGCACGATGCCTCCCCGCCGCCTGCGCACGCTGCGCCGTCTGGGACTGCTCGCGGCCTCGCTCGCCGCTGTGGCGCTGGCGGCGCTGGCGGTCCAGCGCGTGGGCGTCGCGCCCGTGGTCGCCTCGCTCGTCGCGTCCAAGCCCGGCCTCGTGGCCGCCGGCCTGGGCCTGATGTGCGCCGCCATGTTCACCCGCGCGCTCGCCTGGCACGCGATCCTCGTGGTGGCGCCCACGTGGCGGCGCGCGAAACGGCGTGACGCGATGCAGGGGACCTTCATCGGCGTGCTCATGTCCTCGACGCTGCCCGCGCGCCTGGGCGAGCCCTCGCGCGCGCTGATCGTCGCCCGTCGCCTCGGCCGCGCACGCGAGACGCTGCCGGTCGTGCTCGGCACGATGGTCTCCCAGACGCTGCTCAACCTGCTCGCGCTGGCGATCCTCGGCGGCGTTAGCCTCTCGAGCGTCGCCGTCCTCGATGGCCACGGCGACGGGGCGCTGCTTTTGATTGCGCTCGCCCCGCTCGTCGCCCTCCTGCTCGTCGCCCTGGCGCCGCTGCTCGTGTCGCCCGCGGCGGTCTCGCGCTCACAGCGTCTGGCGGCCCTGCTGGCCGGCCTGCGCAGCTCGCTCCTGCGTCTGCGCGATGGCCTGCGCGTGTTTCGTCGGCCCCGCCGGGCGGCCGTCGCCACGCTGGCCCAGCTCGGCGCGTGGAGCCTGCAGCTGATGTCCTGCTGGCTGCTCCTGATGGCACTCGGGCTCGACTCTCAGGCGGGCATCGGGGCTGCTGCGGCGGTGCTGTTCGCCGTCAACGTCACGGCCGTCATACCCGCTACGCCCGCCAACGTCGGCGTCTTCCAGGCAGCGTGCGTCGCCGTGCTGGCGGGGGCCTATCACGTCTCCACGCCAGAAGCCATCGCCTACGGGATCGTGCTGCAGGCCGTAGAGGTCGCCGCGGCGCTGATCATGGGCCTTCCCGCGCTCGTCAACGAGGGCCTGTCCTGGCGGGAGGTGCGCCTGCGCACCATGCAGGCAGCCCCTGTGAAGTTGCCCGTGCTGCCCGAGACCCAGCACGTGGTCGTGCAGCGCGACTGAGCATTTTCGGCTCCCCATTAGAATTAACCGCACAGGTTGAGGCAACAGACGGCGGGCTCTCGGGCCCGCCGTCTGCGTGTAGGGCGCGGCGCGGGGCAGGCCTATGGGCTCGGGCGGCGTATCGATGAGTCATGGCCGCGGCCTGGGTCTACATCTTGCGCTGCTCTGACGGCTCCCTGTACACGGGCTGGAGCACCGACGTCACACGACGCTTATGCCAACACCGCGCGGGCACGGCCAGCAGATATACGGCCAGCCGCCTGCCCGTCGAGCTCGCGTTCGTGGCGCCGATGGCCGATCGCACGGCGGCCCGCCGCGAGGAGGCGCGGATCAAGCTGCTCGATCGTGCCGGCAAGCTCGCGCTGATCGCCGCCGGCGGAGCTGTCCCGGCTGCCTCCTGGTGCGAATAACCGGCAGGGGCGCGCGCTTAGGGCATGATGGGGGTATGTCCACGAGTAGACCCTCGGCGCGCAGCGTCAAGATCCCGGCCGACGAGCGGACCGGTTGGTCATCAGATAGGCCCCGCGCAGACGGAGCTCCCGCCCGCCCGGCCAACATCTCCGTGCACTGTCGCGTGCTCGCGCCGGCCGACCGGCTGCGCTATTCCCCGGGGAGTCTCCTCGTGGTGGTTTCCGCTTCGGCGGCCGAGCGAGACAGCTTCCTCGAGCGTCTGATCGAGGACCGCGCCTCGCTCTTGTCGCTCGACAAGGTTCGCGGGCTGCTGGCCGGGCGGGTGGCCGCCGAGGATGTGGAGGCGCGCGCGCAAGAGCTGCTCGGGGCAGCCGTCCTCAAACGCCTGGAGGGCAGGGAGACCGTCGTGCTCGGCGCGGATGGGCTGCAGCCAGAGGAGCGCGAGCCATTCGTACGCATGGCCTCCCTGCTCAAGCGTCCCCGCCACCTGATCCTGCTTGAGACCGCGCGCGACCAGGTTCAGGAGGAGGACCTCGCGATGCTCAACGACCTGCGTCGTGCCCTCGACGCGGGCGAGCTCGGTGCCGAGGGCTTCCAGACGGTCCTGCGCCTCGGCGGCGGCTCGGCTGGGGAGGTCAAGCGGATCCTGTTTCGCCCCGCGCCCCGCGACGACTAGGGCCGCAGGCGAAGCTAGGAGGCCTCGCCCGCCATTGCGGGCTCGTCCTCTTCCTCCACGGCCCCGTCCGGCGGATCGGTGTCGTCGAGGTCTGCGAACAGCGAGGGATCGCGGTTGGACCCCCGGATCAGGTCGTCGGGTGAGCCGTCTGGGAGCAGCCGGCCCTGGCGGGTGCCGAAGTAGATCGCCTGGGGGTGGTGGGCGATGAGCGCGAGCGTCGACTGCTCGGGCTCGGGCGCGTAGCCGTCGGTGATGGTCATGCCGATCTGCTCCAGGTGAAGCAGCTTCTCGACCTTGAGGTGCTCGGACTGCTCGGGGACGGCCGGATAGCCCCAGGAGTAGCGGCGTCCCTGGGCGGGGTCGATGCCGAGCATCTCGCGCACCCGGAAGTGCAGCCACTCGGCGAGGCCCTCGGCGGTCTGCACGCCAAGGCCGTGCACAAACAGTTGCTCGGCGAATTCTCCTTCGGCCTCGAGCTTGGCCATCAGCTCGGTCACCTCGGAGCCGACCGTCACCGCCTGCACGGCGATCACGTCGAGTTCCGGCGGCGCTTTGCCGTCGATGGCGGGGCGGAAGAAGTCGGCCAGGCAGATGCGATCGCCCTTCGGCTGACGCGGGCACACGAATCGCGTGAGCTCGGTCTTGCGGTCCTCGGGGTCGAGCACGATGATGTCGTTGCCGAGCGAGTAGCAGGGGAAGAAGCCGAGCAGCGCGCGCGGATGCAGGTAGTCCTGCTCGCGCCACATGCGCTCGAGGCGCGGGCGGAAGTCATCGCGCAGAAGCGTCTGCCAGGCCTCGCCTTTTACGCCCTTGCCGCCCCAGTGGAGCTTGAACAGCACGTGGGTGTCCAGATGGCGGTAGACCTCATTGAGATCGACGTCAATCTCCTGAACTCCCCAGAACGGGGGCGTCGGTACCGGCACATCGGTGCGCGCGGGCGAGCGGACCGAGTCATCTGACAGGTCGAGCTCCTCCACGGGGGCATCGCCCTTCTCACGGAACTCGGTCGCGCCGGCGCGCAGCTTCTCGAGCAGCGCCTGGTGCGCCTCTGAATCGATCAGCTGGTCCATCACGGCGAGGCCCTCGAAGGCGTCCTTACAGTAGAAGACCCCCGGCTCATACACCTCCTCGGACTCTTTCCCGCCGGGGTACAGAGCGCGGTAGCTGAATGCGCGGTTGATCGCCGCGCCGCCGATCAGCACCGGGTAAGAGAGCTGTTTTGAGTGGAGCTCCTGGATGCAGGCAGGCATCTGCTTGGAGGTGGACACGAGCAGCGCCGACAGGCCGATCGCGGTGGCCTCGTGCTCCACGGCGGCGTCCAGGATCGTCTGAATCGGCACCTGCTTGCCGAGGTCCACGACCGTGTAGCCGTTGTTCGTGAGGATCGTGTTCACCAGCGACTTGCCGATGTCGTGCACGTCACCGAACACGGTCGCGAGCACCACCGTGCCCTTCGTGTAGCCCTCGATCTTGTCGAGGTATTTCTCGAGCTGGGCAACCGCCTTCTTCATCACCTCGGCGGACTGCAGCACGAACGGGAGGATCAGTTCGCCGGCGCCGAACTTGTCCCCGACCTCTTTCATCGCGGGCAGCAGCACCTCGTTGAGCGTGGGCACCGCCCCGATCTTCTCGACGCTGCGGTCGATCCACACCTCGACGCCGTCCTTGCGCCGGCGCAGGATGTGGAAGTGGAGCGCCTCCTCGGGCTCCATACCCTCGGTCGGGTCGGCGGCGCTCTCGCTCTCCTCCTCACCTTTTGACTCGAAGTGGGCGATGAAACGCTCGAGCGCGTCCTCGCGACGGTTGAACACGAGGTCGTCGGCAAGCTCGCGCTCCTCCGCTTCGATCTCCGAGTAGGGGGTGATGTGGTTGGGGTTGACCATCGCCAGGTCCAGCCCCGCGTCCACGCAGTGGTGCAGGAACACCGAGTTGAGCACCGCTCGTGCGCCGGGGGAGACGCCGAAGGAGACGTTCGAGACCCCCAGTGAGGTCTTCACGTGGGGGATCTCCGCCTTGATCGCGCGGATGCCCGCGATCGTCTCGACGGCAGATGGACGCCACTCCTCATCGCCGGTGGTGAGCGTGAAGGTCAGGCAGTCGAAGATCAACAGCTCGGGGTCAAGGCCATGCTCGTCACAGCACAGGTCGCGGATGCGCTTGGCGATCTCGACCTTGCGCTCGGCCGTCTTCGCCATCCCGACCTCGTCGATCGTGAGCGCGATCAGCGCCGCGCCATGGGCGATCGTCACCGGCACCACGCGGTCGAGCTTGGCACGACCGGCCTCGAGGTTGACCGAGTTGACGATCGCCCGGCCGGGGATCTGCTCGAGCGCCCGTTCGATCACCTCCGGCTCGGTGGAGTCGACCTGGATCGGCGCGGGCTGGGTGAGCGAGACCTTCTTGGCCACCAGCCGCATCTGTTCATCCTCATCGGAGCGCTCGGTCAGCGCGACGCACAGGTCGAGCACGTGCGCACCGCCGGCGACCTGGTCCTCGGCGATCTGCACGAGCCCGTCATAGTCTTCGGCCAGCAGCAGCTCCTTGGCCTTGCGCGAGCCCTGGGAGTTCACCCGCTCGCCCACCATCGTCGGCGCCGGCTCCTGCACGAGCGTGACGGCTGCGATCATCGATGACAGGTGAGGCGGGCGCGGGGCCGGGCGCGGCGCGACCGCTCGTCCCCCGACGCGCTCGACGATCGCGGCGATGTGCGCGGGCGTCGTCCCGCAGCAGCCGCCCACGATGCCGACGCCGTAGCGCTCGACGAACTCCTTCAGCGCCTCGGCCAGCGGCTCCGGCTGCTCGGGGAAGATCGTCTCGCCGTCGGGTCCCTGCAGCGGCAGGCCGGCGTTGGGGATACAGGCGACCGGCACCGGGCAGAGCTCGCCGAGGAAGCGGATCGCGTCGCGCATGTCCTCCGGGCCGGTCGAGCAGTTCAGCCCGATCACATCCACCCTCAGCGCCTCGAGCGTGGTCAGCACCGCCGAGATGTCGGTGCCGAGCAGCATCTTGCCGCCGTTGGGCAGCAGCGAGACGGAGGTGTGGATCGGCAGCGTGCGCCCCGTGCTGTTGAAGGCCTCGCGCGCGCCGAACACGGCCGCCTTGACCTCGAGGATGTCCTGGGCGGTCTCGATGATCAGGAGGTCCGCGCCGCCGTCGATCAGCCCTGCGGCCTGCTCTGAGAAGACCTCGACCAGCTCCGAGAAGCGGATCTGCCCGAGCGTGGGGTCCTCAGATGCGGGCAGGTATCCGGTCGGCCCGATCGAGCCCGCCACAAAGCGGCTCTCGCCGGCGGCCTTGCGGGCGATTTCGGCGGCCTTGGTGTTGATCTCGACGGTGTAGTCCGCGAGGCCCCACTCTTCGAGCTTGATCCGCGATGCCTGGAAGGTGTCGGTCTCGAGCACTTCCGCGCCCGCCTCGAGCATCGAGGAGTGCACCCCCTCGATAACGTCCGGGCGATTGAGGATCAGCGCCTCGTGGCACTTTCCCTGCAGGCCGCCGTAATCCTCGCTCGTGAGGTCGAACTGCTCGAGCGTCGCGCCCATGCCGCCGTCATAGACGACGACGCGCTCGCGGATTGCCTGTAGATAGTCGCGCATTGCAGCAATGCTAGCCACCGACGATCCCTTCGCAAGACAGACTGCCGCGCACGAACGTGGCGCAGCGGAAAGCGCCTGGCCTGTTCGGAGCCATCGTCCCTAGAGAGCGAGACGCATCCCGGCCGCTCGCAAGCCGTTCCGCATCAGTCGTCTAATAAACCCGGGATTACGAGATCCATTCCGGCCGCTCGCGAGCCGTTCCGCATCAGTCGTCTAGTAAACCCGGGATTACGTTTAAGGGGGTCCATGCTCTCCCACATTGACGTACGGGCGGAGCGATCGCTTCGCGACATCAATCGGCTCAAGGAAGAGTCGTCGTCGCAACCCAGTGACCGGACCGCCTGCCTCTGACCAAGCAAGGACGACTGAGTCGGGAGAGCCATCAGATGCTACAGCGCGCTGGGTTTACACACTTCTTTCAACAGATGTCATCGCAGCACTCGGTCGGATTCTCGCGGAGCCGGCCAACTTTGGGGACGCAAGCTCTGACCGACCGAAGCAGGTCCGCGAGATCCATTTTCGTCGCCGGTGTTGCGGCGTTGATCCTGGTGTGGTTTGCGATGGCCGCGTTGGGCGCAGCCCGAGCTGAAGCGCACGGGCCGAGCCTGGGGCGCAGGGGTCCTACCGGTGAAACTGGTGCCACCGGACCTGCTGGCGCCACTGGCGAAAGCGGATCCACGGGCCCAGCGGGGGTAACGGGCCCGACGGGGCCCACCGGAGCCACAGGGGTCACCGGCAAGACCGGAACCACAGGCGCTGGCGGTATGAAGGGGGTCACGGGTGCCACCGGAGCTACAGGCGCAACGGGCAAGACCGGAGCCACAGGGGTCACCGGCAAGACCGGAACCACAGGCGCTGCCGGTATGAAGGGGCTCACGGGTGCCACCGGAGCTACAGGCGCAACCGGCAAGACCGGAGCCACGGGGGTCACCGGCAAGACCGGAACCACAGGCGCTGCCGGTATGAACGGGGTCACGGGTGCCACCGGAGCTACAGGCGCCACGGGCGCCACCGGCAAGACCGGAGCTACAGGTACTGCGGGCGTCACCGGGGCTACAGGTGCCACGGGTGCGACCGGAGCCACGGGGGTCACTGGCACGACCGGTGTCGGAGCGACGGGTGAAACTGGTGCAACAGGATCGACCGGAGAAGCCGG
>Ga0209038_10000191_pt1 | contig 19482 bp, 15 predicted proteins | sample BogFormECP03_OM3_FD_188237 | JGI IMG/M metagenome (GOLD analysis project Ga0209038, IMG submission 188237) | Bog forest soil microbial communities from Calvert Island, British Columbia, Canada - ECP03_OM3 (SPAdes) (version 2) | ecosystem: Environmental > Aquatic > Freshwater > Wetlands > Bog ...
GATGCTTGTTCTTCTTCCTGCTTTTTCTTGGCGGCCGCCGCGATCGCCGCTGCTTCCTCTGTCCTTTTCTGTGCCGCCGCTGCTTCTTCTGTCTTTTTCTGTGCCGCCGCTTCTTCGCGTTGCTGTTTGGCAATGGCTTCTGTTTCTGCCAGCGATTTTTCGATCACGGTCACCGGCTGCGTGCTCAACGCGCTTGTCAGGCCGTAGCTGTCGGTGACCGTGAGCGTCACGGAGTAGGTGCCGGGCGCGGTGAACGTGTGCGTTGGTGAAACACCGCCGCCGCTGCTGCCATCTCCCCAGGTCCATGAGTACGCCGTGAATGAGGCCCCGGGATAGGAGTCACTTGAGGCGCTCGCGCTGAAGCTTGCCGGGACCCCTGCCTTGAGCGAGCTCGGTGCAGTGATGGTGGCCGTTGGCAGCTCGGGTTTGAACAGCCCCAAACCGCTCGGTGTGCCCACCCCCGAGGGGCCATCGAAACCGGGGGCTGCGTTGCAAGCGGTGGTGCCGTTACAGTCGACCCGCCCGAAGACTGAGTTCGGGTCGCCGCATTCCGTTACCGCCACGCCGTCGCAGAATCCATTCGCTCCCTCGGTCACGTCAAAGCGTGAGGAGGCGTCGGCCGAGCGACCGTAGAGAGTGAGCGCCGGATACGTCACTCCCTGACCGCCGCCGGCGAGAGCGTACATGGAGGCGATGATGGGTGCCGAGAGTGAAGTTCCGCCGAACGTTGCCCAACCTCCTTCGATCCGGGGGAATTCACACGCAGACCCACATCTGTAGCTGTCATAGATATCGAAGCCGGTCTGCGGGTTGCCGACCGCAGAGACATCGTTGTCCAGACGCGCCGCGAGGCATCCCGTAGCCGCGAAGCCTTCCGTGTCGATCTGCCACGGCTCGGCCCGGAAGAGCTCGCTGCAGCCGCCGCCTGATGCGCCTAGAGGCCCGGACAGCGAGCCGGGGTCATCGTCCGGTCCGTTGTTGTTCCACACCGTCTCGCTCGTGCGTGCCCCGTCGGTGGACAGCTCGAGTGAGGTACCGCCGACGGAGACGACAGTGGGGAGCGATGCAGGCGCGTCTGGCATTTCAGCCCCTATCCCGAATTCCAATACGTCTCCGTTGATGACCAGTGGGTTGATGAGGTCCCAACCGTCGTAGCCGTCATCGCCCGCCGAGACCGCGATGGGCACACCGGGGTGGTTGTATGCGGCCTGCTCGGTCGCATTGAACTCGATCTCAGGCGCTCCGTAGCCGTTCGACACCTCGGTGGCCCCGAGGGCGACCGCCTCGTTCTCGGCGGCGGCGAGATTTTCAATGCTTGGATTGACGCCCTCGACGAGCAGGATCTTGCAGTTGGGACAGACCGAATGGACGGTCTCGACGTCGAGCGAGGTCTCCGCCGACCATCCGGCTTTGTCCGCAGGGGGCAGCGAATTTCCCATCTGCCCGACCTTCCTGAAGCACCCGTTTGCCGTCGTACACGACGGGAGACCGTAGTGCGAGTCGAACGTGGCAAGGTCGTTTTCGATTTCAGGATCGTCATAAGCGTCGACGATCCCCACCGTCTGCCCGGCGCCGCCGACACCGGGTTCATATCCGTATGCGCTGGCGAGCTGTTCGGGTGTGAGCCCGCCGGCCGGGCCGGGCGAGGAGGCTCCGCTGTCAACGACATAGGGGCTCGCGCCGGCACTCGCGGGCGTACCCGAGGCGACCGGAGTCCGCACCAGAGCGAAGCACGTCGCGTATCCGGGCGCCGGCGACGAACATGCATGCCGCACCTGAGCAAGGCCGGTACGGGCAGGAGCCGCGGGCGTGCCCGCCCACGCGGGAGATGGGCTGACGATGCAGATCATCAACGCCCCGAGCGCGGCCCACGATCCAATTGACGCCGTCCCCCGGACAGCGACACTTCTGCCACGCATCTCCTCCACGATCCTCTCCCCGACTCTCGCCGTCAGTGGGTGGGAGTGTAACCGCGAAACTACAATCGTCGATTCGTGCTCGCCGACGCCCCCTACTGCGGGTCCACATCCACGCTGAAGTTCACGCCCGCATGCTCGCGCGCAGCGGCCACGCGCCGGACGGCCTCGCCGACCCCGTGCACAGCCGGGCGTCGCTCGCGGGCCTTCACCACGAGCACCTGGCGCTCGCGGCCGCGCAGGCGGAAGAGCGCCGCCGGGCCGAGCACCGCCGTGCCGCCGGCGCCCGCACGATCGAGCTCGGGCAGGCAGCCTGACAGGCACTGTCGCACCGCGCTCGCGGCGGCATGCGCGCGGGGTGACTCGGTCGCGGAGCAGACGATCCTGATCAGGTGCGAGAAGGGCGGGTAGCCGAGCGCCCGGCGGTGCTCGAGCTCACCCGCGAGGAAGCCGTCGCTGTCGTGTCGGGCGGCGTGGGCGATCGAGCGCGCCTGCGGGGCAATCGTCTGCACGAGCACGCGCCCCTCGCCGCCGCGCCCCACGCGTCCGGCGAGCTGGGCGATCAGCGCGAACGTGCGCTCCTCGGCGCGGAAGTCGGGGAAGCGCAGGGTTGCGTCCGCGTCGAGCACGACCCCCAGGCTGACGTCGGGGAAGTCGTGGCCCTTGGCGACCATCTGGGTGCCGATCAGCGCCCCTGAGCGGGCCTCTCCAAAACGGCGCAGGAGCGCGCCCACGCCGGCATCAGGGCCCTCCGCGGCGACGGCGTCGGCGTCGAGGCGAAAGACCGGAAAGCCGCCGTCGTCGAGCACGCCGGCGAGCTCGTGCTGCAGGCGCTCGGTGCCGGCGCCGTGGCGGGCCACCGAGGTCGAGGAGCACTCCCCGCAGCGGGCCGGCGTGGGCTCGTGGTGGCCGCAGTGGTGGCAGGCCAGGTACCCGTCCGCACGGTGCAGAACGAGCGCGACGTCACACTGCGGGCAGCTCCACACGCGACCGCAGGAGCGGCAGGACAGGAAGTTCGACCAGCCGCGGCGGTTGAGCAGCACGATCGCCTTGCCGCGCGCGTCTCTGAGCTCGGCGAGCGCCTGGGTGGTGAGCGGGTGAAGCCCGTGCGTCTCGCCTCGCATGTCCAGCACCTCCACCCCTGGCAGCGGCCGGCCGTCAACCCGGCGGGGCAGGCGCGAGCAGGGCAGGCGCTCAACGCTCTCCGGCCGCGGCGTGGCACTGCCGCAGAGCAGCAGCGCATTGGCGCTCCTGGCGCGCTCGGCGGCGACATCGCGAGCGTCGTAGCGGGGGTCTCCCTCATGCTTGTAGGAGGCGTCGTGCTCCTCATCGACGACGATCAGGCCGAGGTTCTCGATCGGAGCGAACACCGCCGAGCGCGGTCCCACGCACACCCTCGCCTCGCCCTCGCGCAGCCGGCGCCACTCGGCATAGCGCTCGCCCGGGCGAAGCCTCGAGTGCAGCACAGCGACGGTGTCGCCGAAGCGCTCGATGAAGCGGCCCACGATCTGGGGCGTGAGCGCAATCTCGGGGACCAGCACGATCGCGCCGCGGCCCTGCTCGAGCGCGGCGGCGGCGGCACGCAGGTAGACCTCGGTCTTGCCGGACCCGGTCACGCCGTGCAGCAGCCGCCGGGCGGGCCGGTCTGCGCTCGCCGCCGGCGCCCGCAGCGCGTCGATGATCGGGGCGAGCACCGCCTGCTGGTCGGGCGTGAGCTCGGGCGCGGCGGGGCTCGCGCTGCCCACGGGAAGGTGTCGCGGGCGGGCCACGGCGCGGCGCTTTCGCCCGCTCAGGCGGCGGGCGGCGCCCGGAGGGAGCACCAGCCCGAACGCGCGGGCGATCGTCGAGCAGTACTCGGCGGCCACCCACTCGGCCAGCGCGACCAGGTCGACCGGGACGCCGAGCTCGAGCGCGCGCAGCGGCGCCAGCAGCTTCTCTTCGGCCACATCGCTTGAGTCGCTGAGCCCGACGACGACGCCGAGGACCTGGCGGCGGCCGAAGGGCACGACGAGCATCGAGCCGATGCTCACGGCACCGCCGCGCAGCTCCTCGGGCAGACGGTAATCGAACGGCCCGCGCAGCGAGCGCGCGCTCGTCATCGGCTCGACCTGGGCGATGGCTGACACCGCCTGACCCTAGAGGCGAGGCCGGTCAGAGGCCGGCGGCGGCGCGCAGCGCCTCTGCCTTGTCGGTCCGCTCCCAGGTGAAGTCGGGGTCGTCGCGACCGAAATGGCCGTAGGCAGCCGTCTTCTGGTAGATCGGCCGGTGCAGTTTGAGCTCCTCGCGGAACGCCCCCGGGCGCAGGTCGAACACCTCATCGACTGCCCGCACGATCTGACCGTTGGTACGGCCCTCTTTCTCGGTGCCGAACGTCTCGACCATCACCGACACCGGGTGTGCGACCCCGATCGCATAGGCCACCTGCACTTCCGCGCGGTCGGCCAGGCCCGCCGCCACGATGTTCTTGGCGACCCACCGCGCGGCATAGGCCGCCGAGCGGTCCACCTTGGAGGGGTCCTTCCCCGAGAACGCCCCACCGCCGTGGCGGGCCATGCCGCCGTAGGTGTCCACGATGATCTTCCGCCCGGTCAGGCCCGCGTCGCCCACGGGCCCGCCGATCACGAAGCGGCCCGTCGGGTTGACGAGGAAGTTCTTGCGCAGGGCGCCCGCGTCGTAGAGCTCGCCCGGGAGGATCGGCAGAACGACGTGCTCCCAGAGGTCATCGGCGATGTGAGATTCGACGCCCTCGGCGTGCTGGGTCGAGATCAGGAGCTTCTCGATCGCGACGGGCTTTCCATCGCGGTAGCGCACGCTCACCTGCGTCTTGCCGTCCGGTCGCAGATAGCCGAGCGTGCCGTCCCTGCGAACCTCCGCCAGACGCTGGGCGAGACGGTGGGCCAGTGAGATCGGCAGCGGCATCAACGACTCCGTCTCGTTGGTGGCGTACCCGAACATCATTCCCTGGTCACCCGCTCCGGCGATGTCCAGCTCGTCGTCGTCATCGGCGTCCGTGCGGGTCTCGTAGGCATTGTCGACCCCCTGGGCGATGTCGGGCGACTGCTTGTCGATCGCGTTCAGCACCGCGCACGAGTCCGCCGAGAAACCGAGCTCGGCGTCGGTGTAGCCGATCTTGCGAACCGTCTCGCGGGCCACCTCCTGGATGTCCACGTAGGTGTCGGTGGAGATCTCACCGGACACCACGATCAGGCCGGTGTTGACGAGCGTCTCACACGCCACGCGGCCGTAGGGATCATCGGTGAGGACCGCGTCGAGCACGCCGTCTGAGATCTGATCGGCGATCTTGTCGGGATGTCCCTCCGTGACGGACTCGGAGGTGAACAGGAATTCGTTGTCTGATAGGTCGGTCATGGCCGCGGGGGTTGGCTCCAGGGTCGTACTTCGAGGGCAGGGTGGGGCGAAAGCCGGGAAAGTCTAGGTCAAATGTGAGGCTTGGGTTCTCAGGGATGTGAGGCTTGGGTTCTCAGGGGATGCCGCTGGCCGTCGCCGCGCGATTCCGCTCATCCCCTCCGCTCGAGGGCCGGCCCGCGCCGCGGCCGCGCTGGCCGCGCTCGACGAAGTCGATGATCAGCGGCACGCCGTCCATGCCGTAGCGGGCACGGAGGCGGTTCTCGATGAAGTAGGCGTAGTCGCGGGTCACTCGCGCGCGGGTGTTGACCTGGATGGCGAAGCGCGGGGGGCGCTCGCCGATCTGGGTCATGTAGATCAGCTTGAGGCGGTGCTGGCCCGAGCCGCGACGGGTGCCGACGGGCGGCTGGCGCGCCTGCACGGCCTCCCCGAGGAAGCGGTTCAGCTCGGGTGTGGGGATGCGCCCGGCCATGCGGTCGCCGAGGGCGATCGCCTCGGTCAGCAGGCGATCGACGTGGCGCCCGGTCTTGGCGCTGGCGGTCAGCACGCGCGGGCGCAGCCGGAGCTTTTCGGCCACGCGCGCACGCTCGTGCTCGAGCCCCTCCTCGAGCGGGCGGCCATCACTGAGGACATCCCACTTGTTCAGAACGATCGCGGTCGCACAGCCGGCCTTCATCGCCAGCTCGGCGATGCGCAGATCCTGAGCGGTCACGCCATCGGCGGCGTCGCATACGACGAGCGCCACGTCGGCGCGCTCGGCTGCCCGCTGGGAGCGCAGCGTGGTGTAGTACTCGACCGAGTCTGCGATCTTCGACTGGCGGCGCATGCCGGCGGTGTCGACGAGGATCAGCTTGCGCTCGCCCACGAGCAGCGGCATGTCGATCGCGTCCCGCGTGGTGCCCGCGACCTCCGAGACGATCACGCGCTCCTCACCGAGGAAACGGTTGACCAGCGAGGACTTGCCGACGTTGGGGCGCCCGATCACCGCCAGGCGGATGGTGTCGGCGTCGGGCAGCTCATCGCCCTCGGGCAGGAGCTCGACGATCCGGTCGAGCAGATCTCCCGAGCCGAGGCCCTGCGCCGCGGACACGGCCAGCGGCTCGCCGAGGCCGAGGCGGTGGAACTCGCTCGCGAGGGGCAGCTCGGCCACGCCGTCGCACTTGTTGGCGGCCACGATGCTCGGCAGCGAGGAGCGGCGCAGCAGATCGGCGATCTCCTCGTCTCCCGGCCGCACGCCGGCGCGCGCGTCGACGACGAGCACCGCCACCTGCGCGTCGGCGAGGCCCGCGCGCGCCTGATCGCGGATCGAGCCCGCGAGGGGATCCTCGTCCTGGAAGTCCACCCCGCCGGTGTCGATCAGCTTGAACTGACGCCCGTTCCACTCGCACTCGAGCTCCTTGCGGTCGCGCGTGACCCCGGGGCGCTCGTGCACGACCGCCTCACGCGTGCCGGTGAGGCGGTTGATGAGCGAGGACTTCCCCACATTTGGATAGCCGACGACGGCGACCTTCATGTCTGCCAGTATGACCGCGCGGGCACGCCCTCCCGCTCAGCCGGGCGCCGAGGCGCTGTAGGCGAGCGCGGCGATGCGCTCGACGACCTCCTCCACGCTCAACCCGCCGGTATCCAGCGTGACGGCGCCGGGAGCGGCTTCCAGCGGGCTGTGCTCGCGCGTTGAGTCACGCTCGTCTCTTAGGGTCTGCTCGGCGAGGACCGTCTCCTCGTCGGCGCCCAGCTCGGCCGCCCGCCTGCGGGCGCGCTCGCGGGGGTCGGCGGTGAGGAACACCTTCAGCTCGGCGTCCGGCGCGACGACGGTGCCGATGTCGCGCCCCTCGGCCACCCAGTCCCCATGCCCGATCAGCTCGCGCTGCTTGGCCACGAGCGCCTCGCGCACGCCCGCGTCTGAGGCCACGCGCGAGGCCGCCTCTGAGACCTCGGGGGCGCGGATCTCCTCGCCGACGTCGCGGCCGTCGAGCAGGACGCGCGCGCCCAGCTCGATCTGCGCGCCGCGGGCCAGGGCCGCGGGCGCCTGATCGGGCGCGTTCAGCCACAGCAGGGCCACGCAGCGATACATCGCGCCGCTGTCCAGGTAGGTGAAGCCGAGCCGCTGGGCGAGCGCCCTGGCGACCGTCGACTTGCCCGCGCCCGCGGGCCCATCGATCGCGATCAGCATGGCGGCGGGCAGGTCAACCGATGAGGCTCCGCAGGTCGCGCACGAACCCCGGGTAGGACACCGCGGCGGCCTCCATCCCCTGCACCTCCACGCCCTCTCGCGAAGCGAGCCCCGCGACGGCACCGAGCATCGCGAGCCGATGATCGCCGTGGGCGTCGATGCTGCCGCCCCGAAGGCCGCCCTTGCCGCGCACCGCAAAGCCGTCCTCGGTCGCCTCGATGTCGGCGCCGAGGCCGCGCAGGCCGCTGACCACGCCGGCGATGCGGTCGGACTCCTTCACGCGCAGCTCCTGCGCGCCACGCACGACGGTCTCCCCCTCGGCGAAGCACCCCAGCAGGGCCACGAGCGGCAGCTCGTCGATCGCCAGGGGCACCTCCTCGGGCTCAACGACGGTGCCCTCGAGCGCACCGTGTGCGACATCGAGATCCGAGACCGGCTCATCGGCCTGCAACTCGCCCGTCTCGTCCTCCAGATCGCCCAGCAGGATGCCCTGCATGCGGCGCAGGATGCGCAGGAAGCCCGTGCGCGTCCAGTTCACGCCGACATCCTCGAGCAGCAGGCGCGAGCCCGGCACGAGCACCCCCGCCGTGATGAGGAAGGCCGCCGAGCTGACATCGCCGGGGACCCTGACGGCGTCGAGCAGGAGCTCATCGGTGTTGACGACGGTGACGTGGCGGCCGTTGCGGTGGATGCCGACACCGGCCCGCAGGAGCATCCGCTCAGTGTGATCGCGACTGCGCGAGGGCTCACCGACCGTGGTCGCGCCGTCGGCGGCGAGCGCTGCCAGCAGCACGCAGGACTTGACCTGAGCGCTTGCGACTCCCAGCTCGTAGGAGATCGCGCGCAGGCGCGCGCCTCGCACGGTCAGCGGGGGCAGCCGTCGGTTGTTCGCCTCGAGCTCCGCGCCCATCAGGCGCAGCGGCTCCATGATCCTGTCCACCGGGCGCCGGCGGATCGACTCATCGCCGTCGAGCGTAAACGAGGACCCCTCCTGGGCGGCCAGCCAGCCGGGCAAGAGGCGCAGGAGGGTGCCGGCGTTGCCGACGTCGATCGGCTCCTGCGGCTCTCGCGCCTCGCGCAGGCCGGTGCCTCGGACGACCACCTCCTGGCCGCGTTCCTCGACGAGCGCGCCGAGCGCGCGAATCGCCTGGAGCGTCGAGGCGGTGTCCGCGGCGTGCAGGTAGGGCTCGATCCGCACGGGCTCCGAGGCCATCGCCCCGATCAGCGCGGCGCGGTGGGAGATCGACTTGTCGGGCGGCGCGCTCAGCCTGCCGGAGAGCCCGCGCGCGGGCTCGAAGCGCATGTTCACCGCATTCCCCTCACGCCCGCACCACCGAGAACCCCAGGTCGGTGATCAGCTGCTGGGCATGCCCGGCCTCCTCGTCGCCCCCGATCCACAGCGCCACCACCCCTTGACGATTGTCTTCGGAGGGAGACAGTGCCATATCGACGATGTTCACGCCCTGGCCCCCGAGGGCGAGCGCGATCTCGGCTATCACCCCCGGCCTGTTGGGAACGGAGGCGCGGAGCTCGTGAACCGGCCCGCCGGTGAGCCCGGCGCCGAGCACCGCGTCGCGGTCCGCGCGGGCCCGCTCGTTCCAGGCGGTGATCGCGGCAGCGTCCCGGGCCTCGAGCGCGGCGCGCACCTCCACCAGACGCCCGGCGACCTCGTCGATGCCGTCGATCAGCGCGTCTCGGTTTGAGAGGTAGATGTCGGTCCAGATCGCGCTGTTGGCACCGGCGACGCGGGTCGCATCGCGGAAGCTCGGGCCGACGGCCGGCAGGCGTGGCGAGCCCTCTCCCTCCACGAGCTCATGCGCCTGGGCCACGAGCAGGTTGGCGAGCACGTGAGGCAGGTGGGATACGCAGGCCATCAGGCGGTCGTGGGTCTCCGCGTCGATCGCCGTGGGCCGTGCCCCGAAACGCGTGAGCAGGCGGTGCAGGCGCTCATAGAGCACGCCGGCGGTGCTTTCCCGGGCGGGCGTGAGATACCAGGTGGCGCCCTCGAACAGGTCATCGCGCGCGTGCTCGACGCCCGCGGTCTCGGCCCCCGCGAGGGGGTGTCCACCGATGAATCGCTCGTCAGAGCCGGCGTCTGCGAGAAAGCGCTTGGTCGAGCCCACATCGCTGACCACGCAGTTCGCCGGCGCGACGTCGAGCGCCGCTCCCACCAGCTGCTTCAGCGCCCCCACCGGTCCGGCGGCGAACACCACGTCGGCGCCCTCCACGGCGCCAGGCGCATCCGCCGCCTGCACGTCGATCGCGCCGAGCTCGAGCGCCCTGTCAAGGACGCGTGGATCGGCGTCATACCCATGCACTTCGGCGTCCCCGCGCCGGCGTGCGGCCAGGCCGATGGAGCCGCCGATCAATCCGACCCCAAGGACCCCGACCTTCACGCGGCGCTGAGCGCCTTGCCCGCGAGCGCCGCTGCCCGCTCGACGGCCGTGGCGTACTCGGCGAAGTCCGCGGCCCTGAGCGCTTGCGGACCATCGCAGATGGCCTCCTCGGGGTTCGGGTGCACCTCCACGATGATGCCGTCGGCGCCCACGGCGGCCGCGGCGAGCGACAGCGGCAGCACGAGCTCGCGCCGGCCGGCGGCGTGGCTGGGGTCGACGATCACGGGCAGGTGTGAGAGTTCCTTGAGCACCGGCACGGCCATCAGGTCGAGCGTGTAGCGGTAGGCCGTCTCGAACGTGCGGATGCCGCGCTCGCAGAGCATCACGTTGGGGTTGCCTTCCTTGAGGATGTACTCGGCCGCCATCAACAGCTCATCGAGCGTGGAGGACAGCCCCCGCTTGAGCAGGGCCGGGCGCCCGGAACGTCCGACTTCGGCGAGCAGGGGGTAGTTCTGCATGTTGCGGGCGCCGATCTGCACGACATCCGCGACCTCGAGCACGGCGTCCATGTCGCCGATGTCCATCAGCTCGGTGACGACCGGCAGGCCCGTCTCGGCCTTGGCCTCGGCGAGCAGGCGCAGTCCCTCCTGTCCGAGACCCTGGAAGGCGTAGGGGGAGGTGCGCGGCTTGTATGCCCCGCCACGAAGCAGGGTCGCCCCCGCGTCACGCACCGCGCGCGCCGTCTGCATCGTCTGCTCTCGCGACTCGACCGTGCACGGTCCGGCGATCAGGGCGAAGTTCTCGCCCCCGACCTTGCGCCCGTCGATCTCCAGCACGGTGCGCTCGCCGTGGGTGATCTGCGCGGAGGCGAGCTTGTAGGGCTTCAGGATCGGAACCACGCGGTCCACGCCCGGCTGGCCCTCGAGACCAAGGCCCTCCACCGTCACGTCCTGCTCGACGTCGCCGATCGCGCCGATCACGGTCACGCGCGCGCCCCGGCTGCGATGGGCGAGCGCGCCGGCACGCTCAATCTTGTCGACCACCGCCTCGACCTCTTCGTCTGTCGCGGTCTCCTTCATGACAATCATCATTGATTCATCCTTTCACTGACGCCTGGGAATGTTAGAGATGCCGGGGAGCGGGCCCACCGACATGAGGCGCGAGAAGGGCGCTGTGCGCACCCGTGCTGGTGGCGCTCGGTCCCCGAGGGGACCCGCTGCGAGCCTCAGGACCCGCTCACGCACGGATCAGGGCCGGAGCGCCTAGATAAATCGCCAGGCGAAATAGGTACGGCAGGACGACCGGGTGCTGACGGATGTGAGAGCAGATGCATTCATGGTCGTCCAGGACGTTTGTAGCAGACAAATCGCTTTAGGTCTATGGGTGGGAGGCAATTTTGCAACCCGCCGCCGATCACGGTGAGTGTCGCCGGCCTCATCGCTGAGGCCACTCAACGCCGATCAAAGACCTGCAGCACCTCGGTGAGGGCGTCCAGGAACTGGGCGTTCTCCTGGGGAGTGCCGTAGGTGACGCGCAGCGCCGGCACCTGCGAGCCGAGGGCGGCGCCGCCGCGCACCAGCACCCCGCGCTCTGTCAGTCCGTCCATCACCTGCTCCTCATCGCGACCCTCGCCCAGCTCGAACCAGCAGAAGTTGGCCTGCGAGTCCGCGGGCTCGATTCCCAGCGCGCGCAGGCGCTCATCCACCGAGATGCGCTCGGCCACCGTGCGGGTGACACGGTCAAGGACGGCGTCCTGGTGTGCGAGCGCCTCGACCGCTGCGACCTGGGCGAGGGCGTTGCAGAAGAACGGCTGGCGAACCTGATCGAGCGCCCGCGGCAGCTCCTCCGAGCCACACAGCGCGAAGCCGACACGCAATCCGCACAGGCCGTGGACCTTGGAGAAGGTGCGCAGGAGCACGAGGTTGGGGTGGTGCTCGAGCAGCTCGATCGACGCGTCGGGGTCCTCGAGCAGGTTGAACTCGCAGTAGGCCTCATCCACGATCACGCACACGTGCGCGGGCACCTCCTCGAGGAAGGAGGCGATGTCCGCGAGGGGAATCGCGGTGCTGGTGGGGTTGTTGGGATTGCACACGATCACCAGCTGCGTGGCGACGGTGATCTCGCGCTGCATCGCGGCGAGGTCGTGGCGATGGGCGTGATCGAGCGGCACGGTGACGGCGCGCGCTCCCGAGGCGGCGCCGAGATGCGGGTAGACCGAGAAGGACGGCCACGAGTACACGAGCTCCGCGCCGGGCTCGAGCAGCGCCTCGCCGGCGGCGAGCAGGATGTCGCAGGAGCCGTTGCCGATCGCGATCCGCGAAACGGGGACTTCGTAGCGGTCTGAGAGGCGCTCGCGCAGGAGCAGGTTGGAGGGGTCCGGGTAGCGGTTCAGTTCGGCCAGGGCGCGATCGATCGCCTCCCGCACCTGCGGCAGCGGCGGATAGGGGGACTCGTTGCTCGCCAGGCGCACGAGCGGCGCCTCCTGGGCGTAGCCGCCGGCCACGGGGTATGAGGGAATGCGCCCGATGCGCTCTGAGAACTGGATCGCCATCCGCCCATTGTGCCCGACCGAGCCGGTCCTGCCGGAGCGGCCCGTTCGCGCTCGGCCGCGCTCGCTACTGCGCGGCCTGCAGGTCGGCGCGCAGCGCACCGGCCTCGCCGAGATACACGTGCCGGGGCTCGTGGTCGTCCTCGGCGTGGTAGTGGATCAGCACCCTGATCACGCGGGGCATCGACCGTGGCACGGCGATCTCCCTGGCGCACAAGAGCGGCACGCCGTCGAAACCCAGCGCGCGTGCGGCGACGGCGGGAAACTCGGCGTTGAGATCGTTGGTGGCGGTGAATATGCAGCTGACCACGCGCTCGGGCTCGAGCGCGTTGCGCTGCATGATCTCCAGCATCAGCTCGGTCGTCGCCTCGAGGATGTCCTGGGCGTCGTTGCGGTTCACGTTGATGGCCCCGCGCAGGGCGAACAGTCGCATGGACGGCGATTGTGTCAGAGCGCCCGCAGTCGTTCGACCTCGGCAGCGCCCAGGCGCCGGTGCGCGCCGGGCTTCAGCCCGTCGAGGCGCAAAGGGCCGAAGGCGACGCGCGAGAGCTCGAGCACGGGGTGCCCGACGGCCGCGCACATCCGCCGCACCTGGCGGTTACGCCCTTCGTGGATGGTGAGCTCGATCAGATCTCCCTTCAGGCGCCGAACGCGCACCGGCGCGGTGGCTCCGTCGTCGAGCTCGATTCCGCCGCGCAGGGCGTCGAGCGCGCTCGCCTCCACGGGCCCGCCGCCCAGCTCCGCGCGGTAAGTCTTTGAGATCTCGAAGCTCGGATGCGTGAGGCGGTTGGCCAGCTCGCCGTCGTTGGTGAGCAGGATCAGGCCGCTGGAGTCGGCGTCCAGCCGCCCCACCGGATACAGGCGCAGGCCGTCTGCGGGCACGAGCTCAAGCACGGTCGGGCGCCCGTGGGTGTCGCGCGCGGTGGAGACGACCCCGACGGGCTTGTTGACGGCGTAGAGCACGCGCGGCTCTGCTCCGGCAACGGGACGCCCGTCCACCGCGACGTTTGAGTCCTCGCCCACATCCCGCGCGGGGTCCGTGACGGTCTCACCCTCGACGCTCACCCGGCCGGCTGCGATGAGCGTCTCCGAGGCGCGCCGGGAGGCGACACCGGCATGCGCCAGATACTTGGCGAGTCGCATCGCTCAGCCGCGCGGATGCTTGAGAGTGCTCATGGACTGCAACCATAGGAGGCGCCCGGCTGCACACGGGACAGACCATGGACCTTCAGCTTCTAGAGGAGACTCTCGCCGACCGCGGGGAGCCCGGCTTCCGCGCCCGTCAGGTATGGGCCTGGGCGGCCAAGGGCGTGAGCGGATACGGAGAGATGACGAACATCCCGGCGGCGCTCCGCGATGCGCTGGCACGCGAGCTGCCGTTCTCGAGCCTTGCCCTGAGGGAGGAGGCCGAATCCAGCGACCGAACGGTCAAGGCGCTGTTCGCGACGGCCGACGGGCGGCCGCTGGAGGCCGTGCTGATGCGCTTCAGGGACGGCCGGCGCTCGATCTGCGTCTCCTCGCAGTCGGGGTGCCCTCTTACCTGCACATTCTGCGCCACAGGGGCAATGAGGTTCGCGCGCAATCTGACTGCCTCGGAGATCGTCGATCAGGCGCTTCACTTCCGGCGAGTCGAGACGGTCGACCACTGCGTCTTCATGGGCATGGGCGAGCCGATGATGAACCTCGACAGCGTGCTGGCCGCGTGCGAGCGCCTGCCGGATATCGGGATCACGCACAGGCGAATCACGATCTCGACGGTGGGATGGATCCCTGGGATCGAACGCCTCACCGAGCAGCCGATGCCGATCCGGCTGGCGTTCTCCCTGCATGCCGCGGACGAAGCGCTGCGCTCGGAGCTGATGCCGGTGAACGACAAATATCCGCTCCGCGACGTGATCGAGGCCTGCCGGGCCTTCTATGAGCGCAAGCGCCGGAGGGTGTTCATCGAGTACGTGATGCTCGCGGGCGTGAACGACCGCTACGAGCAGGCGCTGGCACTCGCCGGGGCCCTGACGGGCAGGCGCGAGGACGAGTCGCCGATCTTCAAGGTCAATCTGATCCCCTACAACCCGACCGACGCCGATCCCTACAGGGGATCGACCCGCGACTCGATCGCTGCGTTCCGCGCGGCGCTCGAGTCGCGCGGGATTCCGGCGACGGTGCGCCTCACCCGCGGGCGCGACATCGCTGCCGCCTGCGGCCAGCTCGCCGCCCGCACGGAGTAGCGGTGAACGGCTAGGACTCGGAGCCCGCGCGGGCCTCGCCCGCACGCAGCAGGCGCTCGCGCAACTCGGCCTGCTCCTCGGGGGTGGGATCCCAGCGGGCGACGTCGGGGAGCTCTTCGAGCGTGCGCAGGCCGAACAGCTTCAGGAAGTGAGTGCCCGTGCGGTAGAGGACGGCGCCGAACTGCGAGTGCCCGGCCTCCTCGATGAGACCGCGATCGAGCAGCGTGGCCGAGGCCGAGTCGGCGCTGACACCGCGGATGCGCGTGATCTCCGGGCGCGAGATGGGCTGCAGGTAGGCGACGATCGCGAGCGTCTCGGCCTGTGCGGGAGTGAGCGCGGAGGCGCGCGCCCGGCTGAACAGCCGGCGAGCGGCCTCCTCGCTCGCGGGGTCGCTCGCGAGCGTCCAGCCACCGGCCAGCTCGCGCAGCCTGATGCCGCGCCGCCCAGGTGCGTACTGCTCGGCGAGCAGCCCGAGCGCCGCCTGCACTGCGTTCGCGTCGGCCTGGGCCGCGTCGCCCAGCTCCTCGGGGCTGAGCGGATCGGTGGACAGGAACAGCAGCGCCTCGATCGTGCGTGCGAGCGACTGCGCGTCGGTGTCTGCGCCGGTGTCTGCGCGGGCAGCCGGGGCGTGTGAGGGCTGATCACGCGCGCCGGCGAGGAATCGGCCGGTGCTGTCGAGCACGTCTGTGGGATCGCTCACCCGGCCATCCTCTCAACCTGAGCGAGCGTGCTCGCTCCCGCCTGCCCCGAGCGGGGTTGGACCGCGATGTCTCCGAAGCTCTCGCGCTGCTGCCAGTCGGCCTCGCCGCGCTTGTAAAGCTCGAGCAGCGCGAACAGCGTGACCGCGACGGTCACCCGGTCTGAGCCGCGCACGGCCTCATCGAAGTCGAACGCTCCCGCCCGCAGCAGCCGGCGCAGGTGCGCGAGGCGCTCGGCGACCGTGACGCGGGGGACGGCGATGTGACGCAGGCTGATCGTCGGCGGCATCAACAGCAGTCGGCCGATCGCCTCGCCCAGCTGGCTGGGGTCCTCGGAGCCCTCGGCCGGCTGGACGATCGTGCGCCGCAGGTTCGCGGGCAGCGGGGCGGAGCGAAAGCGGACCCCGTACTCGGCGGCGAGCAGCTCGCCGAGATGCGCCGCGGCGGAGCGGTAGCGGCGCGCGTCGAGCATCCGGGCCAAGAGCTCCTCAGCGGCCTGCTCGGGCTCGATTACTTCGAGCTCCTCATCGCCGGTGAGCATCAGCCTGGACTTGAGCTCCAGGAGCGCGGCGATCAACACGATGAACTCCGTCGCCGTCTCGAGGTCGAGCTCTTCTCGCTCGTGCAGGTGGTCGAGGTATGCGAGCACCACGTCCGCGAGCTGGAGCTCGAGCAGATCCACCTCTTCGCGCAGTACGAGCGTGAGCAGCAGGTCGAAGGGCCCGCTGAAGACCTCGAGGTCCAGCTCGAGCGCCGCCACGCTCATCGCGCCACCCGGGGAGCGGGTTCTCGGCTCGCTCATCGGCCCACCGTAGCGACCCGCGCCGACGAGGTGCTGCTCAGGCCGCACGGGGAGCGCCCACGCCCATGTGCTCGCGCACGTCGGCGAGCGTCGGCGAGGCCAGTGCGTGCGCGCGCTGCGCTCCCTCACGAAGGACCGACTCGAGCGCCGACTGATCGGCTCGAAGCTCCTGGAAGCGCTCGCGCACGGGCGTCAGGTAGTCGACCACCGCAGCCGCGACCGCGAGCTTGAATTCGCCGTAGCGGGCCGCGGAGAACTCGGACTCGACCGCCGCCGGGTCGACGCCGCGGACCGCCGCGAGGATCTCGATGAGATTCGAGATGCCCGGCTTCTCGGCGGCGCGGCGCACCTCGCTGCCCGAGTCGGTGACCGCGCCCTTCAGCTTTTTCTCGATCGTCTGCGGCTCGTCGAGCACGTACACGGTGCCCTGCTCGGAGCCGCCGGTCGTGGACATCTTGCTGGAGGGGTCCTGTAGATCCATGATCCGCGCGCCCACCTCGGGGATGCGGTGCTCGGGCACGACCAGCACCTCCTCGCCGCCGCCAAACCGCGCGTTGAAGCGCCGCGCGACGTCGCGCATCAGCTCCAGGTGCTCGCGCTGGTCCTCCCCCACCGGCACCTCATGCGCACGGTAGGCGAGCACGTCGGCGGCCTGCAGGACGGGGTACAGCAACAGGCCGGCCGAAACCAGCTCGCGCTGGGCGATCGACTTGTCTCGAAACTGGTGCATCCGCTGCAGCCGGCCGAGCTCGGTGACGCTCGAGAGCAGCCACGTGAGCTCTGTGTGCTCGGGCACGTCTGACTGGCGGAAGAGGATCGAGCGGGCCGGGTCGATGCCGGCGGCGAGCAGGATCGCGGCCGTGTCAAGACAGCGCTCGCGCAGCTCGGCCGGATCGTAGGCGACGGTGATCGCGTGCAGGTCGACGATGCAGAAGATCCCTTCTCCACGCTCCTGGCTCGAGACGTACTGCGCGATCGCGCCGATGTAGTTGCCCAGGTGCTTGCGCCCGGTGGGCTGGATGCCGGAGAAGATGCGCAGCTGTGTCATGTTCGGTTCACGCGAACCCCGTGGCCCGGCTAGCGCCGCCGCGGCGAGCTGTCCGCGAGCCACGGCGGATCCCAGCCGCGATCGTTCGGGTTGACGTTCAGGCCGGGCGGGACGATCTCATCGATCCGGTCGAGCAGATCCTCGCTCAGCGTCGTCTCGAGCGCCGGGAGCGCTGACTCGAGCTGGTCCATCGTGCGGGGACCGATGATCGGGGCGGTGACGGCGGGGTGTCGCATGACGAACGCGAGCGCCATCTCGATCAGCGTGATGCCGGCCTCCTCGGCCAGCTCCCCGAGCCGCTGGGCGGCCTCGAGCTTGTGCTGGTTGCCGGGGATCGACATGTCATAGCGCGACGGGAGCATCTGCGCCCGCCTGCTCGAGCCCGGCGACTCGTCGCCGGATGTGTACTTGCCCGACAGCCACCCGCCCGCGAGCGGGCTCCACGGGATCACGCCCATCCCGTATTTCTCACAGACCGGCAGCACCTCGGCCTCGATGCCGCGGATGAGCAGCGAATAGGGGGGCTGCTCGCACACGAACCGCTCGCGGCCGCGCCGCTCGGCGGCCCACTGCGCCTCGACGATCTGCCCCGCCGGGAATGTGGAGCTCCCGATGTAGCGGACCTTGCCGGAGCGCACGAGGTCTGAGAGAGCGCCGAGCGTCTCCTCGATGTCGGTGTCGGGCTCGGGCCGGTGTATCTGGTAGAGGTCGATCCAGTCGGTGCCGAGACGGCGCAGGCTGTTCTCGACCTCCTGAATGATCCACCGGCGCGAGTTACCGAATTGGTTGGGATCGTCTCCCATCGTGCCGTGAACCTTTGTGGCGAGCACCACCGAGTCCCGGCGCCCTCCTGCGAGCGCCTTGCCGACGATCTCCTCGGACTCCCCCCGCGAGTACACATCGGCCGTGTCGATGAAGTTGATCCCGGCGTCGAGCGCGCGATGGATGATGGCGACCGACTCGTCGTGGTCGGTGTTGCCCCACGCCCCGAACATCATCGCCCCGAGGCAGAGCGGGCTGACCTTGACGCCCGTCGAGCCGAGTTCGCGGTGCTCGATCGCCATCGCGCGTGAGCCTAGCCGAGGGCCTGGCGGATGACCGGCTGCTTCGCCGCCGCGACCTCGTCCAGGCGCCGCACCGGCGTGGTGTAGGGCGCGTTGCGCGCGATGTCCGGGTCCTCGGCGGCCTCCTTGAGGATCGCCGCGATCGCATCGGCGAAGCCGTCGAGCGTCTCCCGCGTCTCGGTCTCGGTGGGCTCGATCATCAACGCCTCCTCGACCAGCAGGGGGAAGTACACGGTCGGCGGGTGATAGCCGAAGTCCAGCAGGCGCTTGGCCAGATCGAGCGTCTTCAGCCCGAGCTCGCGCTTCATCGGGGCGCCGGAGAGGACGAACTCGTGCATGCACAGCTCGCCGTAGGCCAGCGGCAGATACTCGGCCACGCCGTGCTCGCGCAGCCTCGCCAGCAGGTAGTTGGCGTTGACCACGGCCGTCTCGGAGGCGTCCTTGAGGCCATCCCCGCCGAGCGAGCAGATATAGGCGTAGGAGCGCACGAAGCAGCCATAGTTGCCGTGAAATCCACGCAGGCGGCCGATCGACTTGGGCCGGTCGTATTCCAGGTCGTAGGTGAACTCCGTGCCGGTCTTGGCCGCCGAGCCGCCGTTCGCGCTCGCCGCCTCACGGCGCGCGACCACCGGCCGCGGCAGGAACGGGGCGATGCGCTCGGACACCGCGATCGGTCCCGATCCAGGGCCACCGCCGCCGTGGGGCTGGGTGAAGGACTTGTGCAGGTTGAAGTGGACGATGTCAAAGCCCATGTCGCCGGGGCGGGAGATCCCCATCACGGCGTTGAGGTTGGCGCCGTCGTAGTACAGCGTCGCCCCCACGCCGTGCACGATCTCGGCGATCTCGGCGATGTTCGGGTCGAACAGGCCGAGGGTGTTGGGGTTGGTGAGCATCAGGCAGGCGACGTCCGTGTCGGCCTTGGCGCGCAGGTCCGCGATGTCGACGCCGCCGTCGGCGTTGGTGGCGAGCTTTACGACCTCGAAGCCCGCCATCGTCACGGTCGCGGGGTTGGTGCCGTGGGCGGTGTCGGGGGTCAGCACCTTGTGGCGCGTCTCGCCGCGATCCTCGTGGTAGGCGCGCGTCAGCAGCACGCCGGCGAGCTCGCCGTGGGAGCCGGCGGAGGGCTGCAGCGAGACGTGCGGTAGCCCGGAGATGTCCGAAAGCGCGCCCTGCAGGTTGAACATCAGCTCCAGCGCGCCCTGCGCGCGCTCGGGGTCCTGCAGCGGGTGCAGGCGCGCGTGGCCGGGGAGCGCGGCGGCGCGCTCGTGCAGGCGCGGGTTGTGCTTCATCGTGCACGAGCCCAGCG
>Ga0209038_10000192_pt1 | contig 19455 bp, 14 predicted proteins | sample BogFormECP03_OM3_FD_188237 | JGI IMG/M metagenome (GOLD analysis project Ga0209038, IMG submission 188237) | Bog forest soil microbial communities from Calvert Island, British Columbia, Canada - ECP03_OM3 (SPAdes) (version 2) | ecosystem: Environmental > Aquatic > Freshwater > Wetlands > Bog ...
AAGGCAGGGGTGCTGGCCATGACGCGCTCGCTTGCGGTGGAATGGGCGCACTACAACATTCGCTTCAATGCCATTGCGCCGGGGCCGTTTCCTACCGAGGGGGCATGGTCGCGGTTGATGCAGAGCAAGGAATTTGAAGAGAGGGCCATCCAGAATCATCCGATGAAGCGATTTGGGCGGCACGATGAATTGGCGGACCTTGCGGTTTATTTGCTGAGTCCGCAGGCGCAGTACATCAACGGCGACTGCGTCACGATTGATGGCGCGCAGTGGTTGGCCGGGGCGGGCGAATTCAATGAGTACCGGAAGCTTCCCGATGAGATGTGGGCGATGATTGAGGGGGCGCGCAAGAAATGACCCGCGCCACGCAGCTCTGATCACGCTGTAATTCTTTACTCCCGCGCAGCGTTGCGTTAGGCTTTTCGCGGGCCTGTACTTTTTTCCGCGCGGTAGGAGGAGGCCACTGTGTACGCGCGAGTGACGCACTTCCGCATACTCCCCGGAAAGCTTGTTGATTTCTCGTTGGCGGTCCAGTCGCTGATTCCGGAGATCCAGGGGCAAAAGGGATTTCGCGGCGTCCTGGTGGTACATACGCAGACTTCTGATCCGATTGAGGTGGAAGTTCTGTCGCTCTGGGAGACGCAGGAAGATCTGGACGCGACCGAGAAGAATCTCTCTTTTTACCATGCGCTGGCGCGGGTGCAGGGATTCGCGCAAGGGTTCCCATCAATCCATGTGCATCGCGTGCTGGTGAGTAAATTTGCCTGAAGTTGTAGCACAGCCACTCGGTCGCGACGCTTCTTGACCGCTTGCGCGCCCGCCAGTAATCTAATTCTGTTCCTGTTTTGCTGAGCGAAAGAGCCCGATGGATACCATTCACGTTACGCTGCCGGATGGCGCCACGCGCGAAGTGCCGAAGGGCACTACGCCTTTGGAGATCGCGCGCCAGATTTCGCCTCGGCTTGCCGATGCGGCGTTTGTGGCTCGTGTGGCCGCGCCGAATGATGGCGAAGGCGAGTTAGTCGATCTGCGCCGGCCGCTGGAGAGCGATTCGAAGCTACAGATTCTCACTGAAAAAGATCCGGACGCGCTTTACGTGTTCCGGCATTCGGCTGCGCATCTTTTGGCTGCGGCGGTGACTGAACTTTTTCCTGATGTGAAGCTGGGGATTGGGCCGCCGGTTGACAATGGCTTCTTTTACGAATTTTTGCGCGCGGAACCTTTTACTCCTGAGGATCTGGCGAAGATTGAAGCCAAGATGCGCGAGCTTGCGGCGCAGGATTTGCCGAACGAGCGCAAATTGCTGCCGAAGCCTGAGGCTATCGAGCTTTATAAAAAATCGCAGCAGAATTTTAAGTGCGAGTTGGTGGAAGACAAGGCCATTGAGCCTATGGTTTCTTTTTACACCACTGGGAAATTTATCGATTTTTGCCGCGGACCGCATATTCCCTCCACCAAGCGCATTCAGGCGTTCAAGCTGATGAACGTTGCCGGCGCTTATTGGAAAGGACAGGAAGGGAATCCGCAGCTTCAGCGCATTTATGCGGCTTGCTTTTTCACCAAGAAAGAACTCGAAGAATATTTGCATCGTCTGGAAGAGGCCAAGCGCCGCGATCATCGCAAACTGGGCGCAGAGCTCGATCTCTTCAGCATCCAGGAACAGGCAGGCCCTGGGCTGATTTTCTGGCATGCCAAGGGCGGGTTGATTCGCAAGATTATCGAAGACTGGCTGCGCGATGAATTGCTGGCGCGCGGTTACGATCTGGTTTTCACGCCGCACATCATGTTGCGCGATCTTTGGAGCACCAGCGGGCACACCAATTTTTATCGCGACAGCATGTTTGGGCCCATCGAAGTGGAGAAAGCCGATTACCAGCTCAAGCCCATGAATTGCCCGGGCCACATTTTGATCTACAAATCGAAGATGCGCAGCTATCGCGATTTGCCGGTGCGGCTGGCGGAGCTTGGCACTGTTTACCGCTACGAGCGGTCTGGGGTGCTGCATGGCTTGTTGCGCGTCCGCGGATTCACTCAGGATGACGCGCACATTTTCTGCATGCCCGCGCAGATCGAGAAGGAAGTGGAAGATTGCGTGGATTTCGCTTTCGCGGTGATGAAGAAATTTGGATTCGATAGTTATGCGGTGGAGTTATCGGATTGGGATCCGATGCATCCGGAGAATTACGCCGGGAAGCCGGAAGATTGGCATCGCGCCACCGTCGCGCTCAAAACTACGCTTGATCGCTTGAAAATTCCCTTCAAGCGCATCGAGGGCGAGGCTGCATTTTATGGGCCGAAGATCGATATTAAATTGATCGATGCGATTGGGCGGCCTTGGCAGCTTACTACCGTGCAGTTTGATTTTAATTTGCCGGCGCGATTTGATTTGGAGTATGTGGGTGAGGATGGCGGGCGGCACCAGCCTTTGATGGTGCATCGGGCGCTTTTGGGCAGCGTCGAGCGATTTTTTGGGATGTTGATCGAGCATTATGCTGGTGCGTTTCCGGTGTGGCTTGCGCCTGTACAGGTTTCTGTGTTGCCTTTGAGCGAGAAGATTGCTGATTATGCGGCACTGGTGACGGAGAAGCTTAAGGCGGCGGGGTTCCGTGTGCATCTTGATGCGCGGAACGAAAAGCTGCAGGCTAAGATTCGCGACGCGCAGATGGAGAAGATTCCCTACATGCTGGTGCTCGGCGGTAAAGAAGCCGAGGCCGGCACTGCGTCGGTGCGCCATCGCACTAAAGGCGATCAGGGGGCGATTCCGCTGGATCAGTTTATTGCGAATCTCCGCGCGGAACTCTCCCCGGTCTCATAGTGTGGAGCTTTCGAATTGCGTGAGAATTCCAAGAGGATTCCCTCAGCGGCTAAAGCCGGGGTGAAGTTCGGCACTTGCGGCACGGCTAAAGCCGTGCCCTGACAAAGCTTGTCCTTCTTCGCACGGATTAGTCATTCCTTTGCACATTTCGGCCTGCCGTTCAGCCGTGCTATACTTTTTGGCCCGTGCTCCTCGCGGAGTTGACTGAGGGCGCGGTATCATTGCGGGACTTGTTCCGGAGGTGGGTTTATCGCTGAACGTGGAGCTAGCAGCACCAGCGGTTTGCGGGTGAATGAGCGCATCCGGGCGCGGGAAGTCCGGGTGGTGGACGAAGCGGGCAATCAGCTCGGAGTGATGTCGCTATTCGATGCTATGAAGGCGGCTCGCGAGGCGGGGCTGGACGTTGTGGAAATCTCGCCCACGGCCGTGCCGCCAGTCTGCAAGCTCGTGGACTACGGGAAGTTCCTCTACGAGCAGAATAAAAAAGCGCACGAACAGAAGAAGCATCAGAAATCCGCGCACATCAAGGAAGTGAAATTCCGGCCGGCGACGGCCGAGCACGACTATCAGGTGCGCAAGAATCAGATTATCCGGTTTCTCGGCGAGGGGCACAAAGTAAAGGCCATGATTTTTCACCGTGGCCGCGAGATGGCGCATCAGGATGTGGGACGCGCGAAGATGACGCGACTGTTGAAAGATATTGGCGAGCATGCGCAGGTGGAATTCGGGCCGCGCATGGAAGCGAATATCCTGCTGGCATTGCTGGCGCCGAAGAAGGGCGCTACGGCAGCCAAGACGGCAGGCGAGGCATAATGTAGCTCAGGTCTTTTTTATCGTGAGGCCCTTGCCGGGCCAAAGGGCAGACCTGAGGTTTTTCGCTGTTTTGTGAAATCGGACTAAGGCAACAGGTGCTGAATTGTCAAAAGCAAAACCAAAAGTTCGCAAATTAAAAACGCATCGCGGCGCTGCGAAGCGCTTTCGAGTGACGAAGAACGGCAAGATCATGCGCCCGCACGCATTCAAGCGCCACTTGCTGGGCACAAAAAAGCCCAAGCGCATGCGCCATCTTCGCCGCTCGGTGCAAGTGGATCCGGCTGACGCGCCGAAAATCCGGCGCATGTTGCCGTACGCTTAAAGATTTTCTCTCGGTTGTAATTTTCGCGCCAGGCAGCGCGCATTCCCGCCACGGCGGGCCTGCCGGCCGGATGTTCTGATCCGCTGATTGGATCGGAGCACAGCGCCGCTTCAAGCAGCTGAAATGAAAGCGGCCTACAAAACTCGCCGTGGAGTTGACTCGTGCATTTTTGCGGGCCGCGCGCCTTTTTGGGCGTGGTTTGCTTTTCGCGCGAGACTCTCCACGTCTGAAATTTTCCGGAATCTTCAAACGAGGAGAGTTAAAAATGTCTCGAGTTAAACGCGGAACCAAACGCCGCGCCAAGCGCAAGAAGCTGCTACGTCACGCCAAAGGCTTTTTCCTAACTAAGAGCAAGCTCTACCGCTCAGCGCGCGAAGCGGTGAATCGCTCGCTGCGCTTTTCCTATCGCGATCGCCGCAACCGCAAGCGCGACTATCGCACACTTTGGATTCAGCGCATCGGCGCGGCCGCACGCAATAACGGCCTCTCCTACAGCCAATTGATTCACGGGTTGAAAGTGGGCGGCATCGATCTGGATCGAAAGATCCTGGCGGATATGGCGGTGAATGACGCGCCCGGATTCACTTCGCTGGTGGAATCGGCCAAGTCGCATATCGCCGCCACAAAACCAGCGAAGTCGTAGCGGATTGCTTTTGTACCGCTGGCGTCTCTGCCGGCTCTTTTCGGCCCTGCTGCCATTAGCTGGAAGAGGCTAAGAGATCCCAGGTTCCTCGGGACGCTTGAGGCCGCGCTCGCTCGCGGCCTTAGCCGAGATTGCCGTCGTAAGATGCCGGCGGCGACGCCGGAGCTACTTAACGCCATGACCGCTCTCGAAAAAACCGCGCTGCGATTCGAGCAGCTTGGCGTGTCTGCACCTCAAGATATCGCTGCGTCATTCGCCGAGTTGCACTCGCTCGCGGCTGCGGAGTCCGCACAAATCCACGGCGCCGATTCTCTCGAATCCTTCCGCGTAAAATGGCTGGGGCGCCGAGATGGGATTTGCTCGCGCATCAGCGAGAACTGGCTCAAGGCTGCTCCACCCGAATACAAGAAATCAATCGGCGGGGGCTTGAATGAGCTGCGTGCGTCGCTCGAAGCTGCGATCGAATCGGCAAAGTCTTCGGGAGCTGACCTAGCTACCGGTCCGGCGATTGATCTTTCGCTGCCCGGCGTCGAACGGCCAGTTGGCACGCATCACCTGATTCGCCAAACCTATGAAGAAGTTGAGCGGATTTTCATGTCCATCGGGTTCAGTGTTGTGGAAGGGCCGGAGATCGAGACCCCTTACTACAATTTCGAGGCGCTTAACATTCCGGAATTTCATCCCGCGCGCGACAACATGGATACCTTTTATATCGAAGGTTCTGGCGGGCATCTTTTGCGCACGCATACTTCGCCGATGCAGATTCGCACTATGGAGAAGCAGGCGCCTCCGGTGCGCATTGTGGTGCCAGGGAAGGTCTATCGCCGAGATAATCCTGATGCTACGCATGGGTACATGTTTCATCAGATCGAAGGCCTCGCTGTCGACAACGACATTACCTTCTGCGATTTTCGCGGCACCGTGGAACATTTCGTGCGCGAATTTCTGGGCCCGAAAGTGAAGACGCGCTTGCGGCCGAGTTATTTTCCATTTACGGAGCCATCGGCTGAGGTGGATGCCTCATGCCACGTTTGCGGCGGCGAAGGCTGCCGCACTTGTAAATTTTCCGGCTGGATCGAAATGTTCGGCGCCGGCATGGTGAACCCGGCGGTGTATGGCTTCGTGAATTACGACCCGAAGCGACTTTCGGGCTTTGCGTTCGGCATGGGCGTGGACCGGCTGGCGATGATGCGTTACGGCATCACGGATTTGCAGGTGCTATTTCAGAATGACGTGCGGTTCTTACGGCAGTTTCCGTAAGGCTGCCTAAAAATGAAAGTGCTCTTCAATTGGCTCAAAGAATTCGTCGAGCTCAAGGCGACGCCGGCCGATTTGCGCGCGCGGCTTTCCACTTCGGGCACGGCGGTGGATGCCATCGAAGAATCCGCGGCCGGGCCGATGCTGGATGCGGAATTAACGGCCAATCGCCCGGATTGTTTGGGGCACTACGGCATCGCGCGCGAGGCTGCGACGCTTTACCGGCTCGCGCTAAAGCCAGTGCAGCCGAAGTTCACAGCATCCGCGGCGCCGGTATCGCAAGCGGCGAGCGTCGTCATCGAAACACCGGAACTTTGCTCGCGGTTTACGGCTCGCGTGATTCGCGGCGTAAAAGTGCAACCTTCGCCGGATTGGTTGCGGCAGCGACTCGAAGCGCTGGGGCACGCGTCGATCAACAATGTGGTGGATATTACGAACTACGTGCAGCTCGAGTTGGGCCAGCCGCTACATGCTTTCGATCTCGATAAAGTCGCGGAGCATCGCCTGATCGTGCGGCGGGCGCGGGCCGGGGAAAAACTGCGCACACTGGATGGCATCGAGCGGACGCTTCCTGCCGGGACTTGCGTGGTGGCCGATCGATCACGGGCGATTTCGATTGCCGGAATTATGGGCGGCGCCGAAACTGAAATTGGATTTGCTACGCGGAACGTGCTGATTGAGGCGGCTTGGTGGGATCCGATTTCGATTCGCCGCGCGTCGAAGGCGCTGAATTTGCGGACCGAGGGTTCCATGCGCTTCGAGCGCGGGACCGATATCGAGATGGCCGAGCTTGCCTCGCGCCGCGCTGCGGAATTGACGCTGCAACTTGCCGGCGGCGAAGTGCTTAGCGGGGTGGTGGACGTTTATCCGGGTAAAGATCCGCCGCGCAAACTGGAACTGACGCGCAAGGAAATTCTGCGCGTGATGGGTGCGGACATTCCCGATCGCGAGATTGAGGAAATTCTCAGCGCGCTCGGGTTTGCACCTGTGCGCGTGGACGAGAATCGCGGCAGCGCCGGTTCGCTCGCCGCCGCATGGGAATGCCGCCAGCCGTCGTGGCGCCGCGACGTCACGCGCGAAATCGATCTCATCGAAGAAGTCGCGCGCATCTACGGCTACGATAAATTTCCACCGCGCATTCCGCCATCGAAGCGCGCCGCTTCGCGCCAGCCGCGCGCGCAAGCTGAGGACGCCGTGCGGGAGCGGCTCGTGGGCCTTGGCTACCACGAAATTGTCGCTATCCCGCTGGTGGATAAAGATCACGACGCGCTCTTCCGCGACGGGAAGACTGCGCCCGCGATCATTACCAATCCGCTTTCCGAGGAAGCTTCGGCAATGCGCAGCTCGGGTGCGGTGAATATGCTCGCGACGCTTGAGTGGAATTTGAATCGCGGACAGCGGAATTTGCGCCTTTTCGAAATTGGCCACACCTACGCCCTCGAAGCAGGCAAGCCCGTCGAGATGCGTATTCTCACGCTCGGCGCTACGGGCTTGGCGCGCGAGAAGACCATTCACGATGACGCGCGGGAGTTCGAGTTTGCCGACCTGAAAGGCGACCTGGACCGCGTTGGCGAGCTCGCAGGCGGCTTCGAATGGAAAGCGGGTGCGCCGACATGGCTGGCACCGAGCGCTGCGGCGTTGATCGGCGCTTCGAATCGAGGCGGAGGGCTGCTGGGCGTCGCCGGAAAGATTGGCCGCAAGGCTGCTGAGACATTTAAGCTGCGGCAGGATATTTTTTATGCTGAGTTGAAGTTGGATTCGCTGCTGGAGGCTGTTGACGCGGCGCGCGTGGCTCGCCGATTTGAGCCGTTGCCGCGTTTTCCTGCGGTGGAACGTGATTTTTCGCTGTTGCTAAATGATGGCACGACTTTCGCGCAGGTGGTGGAGACGATTCGCGGGTTGAAGATTCCTGAGTTGCAGAAAGTGGAGGCCGGGGACCTGTTCCGCGGAAAGAATGTGCCTGCGGAAAAATTCTCTTTGCTGGTGCGCGTGACGTTTCAGAGTAGCCAGACTACGTTGACCGACGCGCAACTGACGGATTTTTCCGCTCGGATTGTCGGCGCTCTGGAAAAGTCTCTCAACGCTACTCTTCGCGCAAGCTAACGTACCGCTCCGGTCGCATTGACGTGTAACCGCCTAACTCTTTGCGTCGCCGTCGGGAGTTTCTTCTTCCAGAATTGCGGCGGCTGCGGCTACGCGGTCGCCTTCGTCCAAGCGTAGGAGGCGGACGCCTTGGGTGGAGCGGCCGGCTTCGCGGATTTCGCCGGAATGGACGCGGATTACCTTGCCTTGGCCGGTGATGATCATTACATCCGAATCCTCTTTTACTTGCAGCGCGGCTACTACCGGGCCGTTGCGATCCGTGGACTTTAGATTGATCACGCCTTTGCCGCCGCGCGACGTTACGCGGTACTCGGCTAACGGGGTGCGCTTGCCGTAGCCTTTTTCGGCTACTGTCAGCATCAGCGATGTTAGGGATTCGCGGATTTGGTCACTTTCTAGTTCATCGAGATTGTCGGTGGTCTTCTTGAATTCCTTTTTGATGATCTCGAAGTCGGGTTGTACCGCGTCCATGCTCACCACGTAATCGTCTTTGGCTAGATCCATGCCGTTTACTCCGCCGGCGGCACGTCCCATGGCGCGCACTTCGGTTTCGCGGAAGAGGATGGCCTGGCCGTCGCGGCTTGCCAGGAAGACCATTTGCTTGCCGTCGGTGAGTTTCGCGCCGATCAGTTCATCCTTGTCGTCGAGGCTTATGGCGATGATTCCTGAGGGGCGCGGATTTGAAAACTCAGCTAGCTCGGTCTTTTTTACTGTGCCATTGCGCGTGGCTAGGAACACGAAGCGATTTGCTTCTTCGAGATTTCGGGCGGAGACCACGGCGGTCAGCGTTTCATTTTCCTGGAAGCGTACCAGGTTGCTGATCGCCTTTCCTCGTGTGGCGGCTGCGGCTTCTGGAATTTCGTAAACTTTCAGCCAGTAGATGCGGCCCTTGGAGGTGAACAGCAAAATATAGCTATGCGCCGAGGCGACGAAGAAATGCTCGACGAAATCTTCTTCGCGCGTGCGTGCGCCGATGCGGCCTTTGCCGCCGCGCGATTGGTGGCGATAGACATCCACTGAGGTGCGCTTGATGTAGCCGGCGTGGCTCACGGTGATGGCCATTTCTTCGTCTTTGATCAGGTCTTCGAGCTTGATTTCTTCTACGCGGTCCACGATTTGCGTGCGCCGCTCATCGCCATAGAGCTTCACCACTTCGCGCAGCTCGGCGACGATCACGCTGCGCAATTTCTTTTCGCTGGCCAGGATTTCGCGCAGCTCGGCGATGCGGGCGCGGATTTGCGCGAGTTCCTTGAGAATATCGTCCACGGAAAGCTGCGTGAGGCGGTGCAATTGCAATTCGAGAATGGCGTCGATCTGGATGTACGTGAGGCCGATGTGCTCGACGCGAGCTGCGCCCGCTATTCCGTATTTCTTATGGTCGAGCTTTACGCCGCGGACGGTGGTTTCTTTTCCGCCGACGAGGACGCGCACGGAGCGGTTCTCGAAAAATTCGAATAAATTCTGGCGCGCGGCGGCGCGGCTGGCCGATCCGCGAATCACTTTGATGACATCGTCTATGTAATCGAGTGCGATTTGGTAGCCGAGCAAAATGTGTTCGCGCTCTTCGGCCTTGCGCAGGTCGTACTGCGTGCGCCGGCGTACCACGTCCACGCGATGCTCGATAAATAGATGCAGCAATTGAACGAGGCCCAGCTCGCGCGGCTGCCCGCCGACGATCGCCAGCAGAATCATGCCGAAGGATTCCTGCAACTGGGTGTGCTTAAAAAGATGATTGAGAATGATTTCAGGCTCTTCGTCGCGCTTTACCTCGATGACGATGCGCATGCCGTCGCGGTCGCTCTCGTCGCGGATGTCGGCGATTCCTTCAATTTTTTTCAGTTGGACGAGTTCGGCGATGTGCTCGATGAGCCGGGCTTTGTTGACCTGATAGGGCAATTCGGTGACGACGATGTCCTGGCGATCCTTGCCGCGCGCTTCGATGGCCACTTTGGCGCGCACCTGGAAAGTGCCACGGCCGTTTTTGTAGGCTTGCTCGATGCCATCACGGCCATAGATATAGCCGCCCGTCGGAAAATCCGGGCCGGGAACGAGCTTCATCACTTGTTTCAGAGTGGTTTCTGGATTTTCGATCAGCAGAATTGCCGCTTCTACCGTCTCCTTCAAATTATGCGGCGGAATATTTGTGGCCATGCCGACGGCGATGCCGCTTGAGCCGTTAACCAGCAAATTCGGAATCTTGGTGGGCAGGACGGTGGGTTCCTGCGTGCTCTCGTCGAAATTGGGAACAAAATCGACGGTTTCCTTCTCGATGTCGGCGAGCAGTTCTTCTGCAATTTTGGACAGGCGCGCTTCGGTGTAACGCATTGCCGCGGGAGGATCGCCGTCCACCGAGCCGAAGTTTCCCTGGCCGTCGATGAGCGGGTAGCGCATGTTGAAGCCCTGCGCGAGACGCACCAACGCGTCGTAAACCGGCGAATCGCCGTGCGGATGAAACTTGCCGAGCACTTCGCCGACAATCTTGGCGCACTTGCGATAGGGCTTCGTCGAGGTGAGGCCGAGCTCGTACATGCCGAAAAGAATGCGGCGATGCACGGGTTTCAGACCGTCGCGTACATCGGGCAGCGCGCGTCCGATGATTACGCTCATCGAGTAATCGAGATACGACTTCTTCATCTCCGCTTCGATATCTACCGGCAGGAGAATTGATTGATTGGGTTCGTCAGCCATTTATGCCTCGAAGTAGTTTGTTATCGTTGAAGGGCGGCGTTTCTTGGAACTCGAAGTGGCGCGAGCCTTGCCCCTCCGCCGTCAGTCGGATACGATTTTGCTTATGAACTACCGGTTCTCTGCGCTCATCACCAAAGAAGAAGAATGGTACGTCGCGCGCTGCCCTGAACTTGGCGTTACATCTCAAGGGAAAGATGTCGAGTCGGCTCGGACCAACCTGCGCGAAGCCATTGAACTGTATCTCGAAACGTGGGGCGTCCCAGAGCCGCCTCCCGGTGGCGAAGCGGCCTTCTGGACTGTCGTAGAAATCTCCAAATGAAATGACGAAGCTGCCGACGGTCTCTGGTGAGCGCGTCGTCCGTGCTCTCAAGAAAGCCGGTTTCGTTGAATTGCGACAGAAGGGCAGCCATGTATCACTCGAGAAGCGAGCCGGGGAAAATGTTTTCCGCACGGTTGTGCCCATGCACAACTCGCTCGCCAAAGGGACTCTCGGTGACATCTTGAAGCAGGCGGGCTTGACCGTTGATGAGTTTCGCGAATTGCTGTAGAGCAAATCAGCCCTCATTTATGTTTCGCCAATTCTTCGACCACGTATGACTTCACGGCCTCGAATGCAGAGGCGTTGTTCGAAAATCGTATCGGCGCGAAATGCGCTTCGAGGCGCGCTAGAAATGCCGCACATTCGGTTTCGTCGGCGCATTCAAACGCTACGCCGCGCTCCATGTCTGGCGCGCTGGTCGGCGCGGCCTTGAAATCGGAGCACGAAAGCCCGCGTAAACCCGGCAGCGTTTCCCAATTGAGCTGAAACATCATTCCAGTTCTCGAAGCGATCCGCGCCGCCGGCGTCAGAATTTCCAGCGCGTGGCCGACACGGGAAAATCGCGCTCCTGCCACGCGAACGCAACGCGCGGCTTCATCGCTACGATGTACGGTACGCCGGGCGCATCAGTAAGCTTCATTTTGTATTTCTTCACGTACAGCGCATCAATTCTGGCGATCTCAGCCGGGTCCGTGACTTCTCGCGCGGCACATTCGAGAATCACTGCGTCGTCGCCGCTCTCGAGATGCACGATTGCGATTGGCTGACGCTGGAGGTTGCGGGCCTTGCGCGAATTGCGATCGGTGCCGAAAATTAACGCGCCATCGAGCCAAACGCCCCAGATGGGCATCGAGTGCGGCCGGCCGTCGGGGCGCGACGTTGCCACCCAATAGTTCTTTGATTTCGCCAGCTTGGCGCAGACGTCGTTCCAGGCGATGAGGCCTTTGCCGTCGGGCTTGATTCCGTAGCCCTGCGCAAACGTCGGCCGGTCTCGCGGCGGTTCGGGCACCATGGTTTCCACCTTCCGTCCCGGAGCCGAACGTTTCGTTCGAATTTTCTTTTTGGCAGTCATGCAAGACTTCTCCGTCGCGTTCGAACCGCGAGGACTAGATATCCAGGTTCACTACGTCGAGCGCGTTCTCCTCGATGAACTTGCGGCGTGCCTCCACGTTTTCGCCCATTAGAGTGGTGAAAATTTCTTCCGCCGCTACAGCGTCCTCGAGCTTTACTTGCAGCAGGGTGCGCGTGTCGGCGTTCATGGTGGTGTCCCAGAGTTGCGCGGGATTCATTTCGCCGAGGCCCTTGAATCGGGTGATGGCGAATTCGCGTTTGGCGTCTTCGAGCACGTAGGCTAGTACGCCGTCGGAATCGTCCTTGGTGACCTTGTCGCCATTGTGAGTGACTGTGAACGGCGGGCGATCGAGTGTGTCGATGGCTTGCCTGAGCGCGCGCAGGCGCTTGTAATCGGCGGTGGCCGCGAGCGCCCATGTGATGCGTCGCTCTCCGCCATTTGTTAACACCAGCTCGTAGAGACTGTGTTCCTCGTCGAATTCAATTTTAGTTTCGAGCTTCAGTTTGGCTTTTTCGATCGCTTTCACCAGCTCGTTCAGCTTTTTCTTGTCGGCGAAATCGGTTTTCTTTTCGATGTCGCTATCGGCGAGCAGCTCGACGAGCTTGGGCTCTTGCAGGCGGCGTCGGAGCTTCGCGGCTACTTGCGCGTATTCCTGAACGTTGAGCAGGAATTGCGTTAGGGCGGCGCCTTCGAGCGTCTTGCCGTCTTTTCCTTTCACGGCATGTTCCTCGGTGGCGCGCTTCATTAGCTCGCGCGAAAATTCGCGTTCGTCACGGATGTAGCGGTCCATTTTTCCGCGCTTCACGCGATAGAGCGGCGGCTGCGCGATATAGATGTAGCCTTTCTCGATCAGCTCGCGCATGTGGCGGAAGAAAAACGTTAGCAGCAGGGTGCGAATGTGGCTGCCGTCCACGTCCGCGTCGGTCATCAGGATTACTTTGTGATAGCGCAGTTTCGCGGAATCGAAATCATCTTTGCCGATGCCGGTGCCGAGCGCCATGATGATCAGGCGCAGTTCTTCGTGGCCGAGCATTTTGTCGTAACGCGCTTTTTCTACGTTCAGGATCTTGCCTTTGAGCGGCAGGATGGCTTGATAGCGGCGATCGCGGCCTTCCTTGGCCGAGCCGCCGGCCGACGGGCCTTCTACGATGAAAAGTTCGCAGCGCGACGGATCGCGTTCCTGGCAATCGGCGAGCTTGCCGGGCAGGCCGCCGGAATCTAGCGCGGATTTGCGGCGAGTGAGCTCGCGGGCTTTGCGGGCGGCTTCGCGGGCGCGGGCTGCGTCAATGCACTTGCCTATAATTTTTCGGGCGATCGAGGAATGTTTGTCGAAGAACTGGCCGAGGTGCTCGTTCACCATTGTTTCGACGGTGCCCTTGATGTCGCTATTGAGTTTGCCTTTGGTTTGCCCTTCGAACTGCGGCTGCGGCAGCTTCACCGAGACAACCGCGACCAGTCCTTCGCGCACATCATCACCGGTGATCGAAATTTCGTCTTTCTGTTCCTTGAGCATGCCAAATGAGCTGGCGTAATAATTGATTGTGCGGGTGAGTGCCGAGCGGAAGCCCGAGATGTGCGTGCCGCCGTCCACGGTATTGATGGTGTTGGCGAAGGCGAAGACGTTTTCGGCGTAGCTGTCGTTGTACTGGACTGCGATTTCGATTTCTACGTTGTCTTTTTTGCCTTCGAAATAAATCGGTGAGTCGTGCAGCGTGGTTTTGCCGCGATTGAGGTGCTTCACGAACTCGGCGATGCCGCCGGTGAAGCGGAATTCGGTTTTTTTGCCGGCGCGCTCGTCTTCGAGCGTGATTTTCAGGCCCTTGTTGAGGAAGGCCAGCTCGCGCAGGCGCTGCGAAAGCGTGTCGTAGCTATATGCCGTCACGGTAAAAATGGACGGATCGGCGTGGAATGTGACTTTTGTGCCGGTCTTGCGCGTCTTGCCGGTAACTTTCAGTTTCGAGGTGGGTGTGCCCTTTTCGTAGCTTTGCTCCCAGACTTCGCCATCGCGATAGATTTCGAGATCGAGCCAATCGGAAAGCGCGTTCACAACGGAAACACCTACTCCGTGCAAACCGCCTGAAACTTTGTAAGTGTCGCTATCGAATTTTCCGCCGGCGTGAAGAACCGTCATCACCACTTCGGCGGCGGGCTTTTTTTCCGTGGCGTGCATGTCCACGGGGATGCCGCGGCCGTTGTCCACCACCGTGACGGAATTGTCGTCGTGCACGGTCACATTGATTTCATCGCAGAAGCCGGCGAGGGCTTCGTCCACGGAATTATCCACCACTTCCCAGACGAGATGATGCAAGCCGAGCTCGCCGGTCGAGCCGATATACATCGCGGGCCGCTTGCGGACGGCCTCGAGGCCGCCGAGCACTTTGATCGAAGTGGCGTCGTACTTGTGCCCCGCAGCTGTAGCGGCTGCACTATTCTTTTCAGCCATAATTGAACAACTCCTCGGTTGCGTGTGCAGGAAGGCGTGCGAAGGAACTCGACACTTGCCTTCCCCTATGGCCCTCGCTGCATCAGCGGGGCTCGAAGGGTAATCGTTCGCTTCATCCCGCCCCACCCCGGCGAGCCGGAGGAGCGCGGCGAAGACGGATTCTCTTTGCAGAGAATCGCTGCGGGTTGGCGGCTCAGCGCCCTGGCGTTTGCCCCGATTTGCATCGAGACGGCGCGTAACTTTCGAGCTGCGTGACCCTGCTTAAGTGCCGGTCTGGAGGAATCCCGAGACCAACGACGAACGCAGAAATTTTAACCGAAACGCGCGCATTTCTCAAGGCGATTCTTGCGGCGGGGTGGAGATATAGCCCTTCATTTTCAATAAGTTACAGGGTTGGATCGGCCTTACGTAGATATACGGACGCTGCGAGATTCGCGTCGCGCATGGTGCCTAACTTAATTGTGAAAAAGGTCGGCGCGGCGAACGAAAATCAAATGCGCATGGGCATTACGACGTAGCGGTAGCGCGTAGCTTCATCCGCTAGCGGACGGAGTTGGCCGGCGGATTGTTCGTCTTTCAGCTCGAAGGCGATGGGGCCATCGGCTGCGGCGGCTAGGAAATCTAGAATGTATTGCGCATTAAATCCGATCGAGAGCGGCTCGCCTTTATATTCTTTCTCGATCGCTTCTTTCGCTTCACCGTATTCGGGACTCGATGCGGAAATTTCGATGGCTTCTTTGGCGAGCGTGAATTTTACCGCGCGGGAACGCGCATCGGCGAGTTGCGAGACGCGCCGCAACGCATCATTCAATTCATTGCGCTCGAGTACCACGGTCTTGTTGGCATCGCGCGGCAGGACTGCTTCGTAATTTGGGAATTGGCCGGTGAGCTTGCGCGAAGTCAACAGGCGGCGGCCGAACTGGAAGAAGAGGTGGCTATCGTCCTGCGCGAAATCCGCGAGCGCGTCGTCGGCCGAACCGCCGACCAGCCGGGAAATTTCTGACATCGCTTTCTTCGGGACTAGAACGCGGACTTCGTTGCTTAGCCCGTCGAATTTCTGGGTGGTCTCGACCATCGCGAGGCGGTGCCCATCGGTGGCGACCATGGTGATTGAATCCGGTTTTAGCACCAGCAGCGCGCCATTCAGCGTGTAACGCGATTCCTCGAGCGAAATTGCAAATGTGGTTTTTGCAATCAGATCATTCAGAGTAGCCGCGGGAATTTTTACGAGGACGTGCGGGAATGATGGGAGAACCGGGAAATTCTCGCGCGACATTCCGACCATCTTGTAATTCTTGCGATCACAACTGATCTGAATCCAATGATTTTCAAGTAGCTTGAATTTAATTTCTTCATCCGGAAGCAGCCGCACTAGATCGAGCAATTTTTTCGCTGGAATGGTGCCCGAGCCGTCCTTCTTCACTTTGGCTTCGCACGAGGTACGGATGCTCAACTCTAGATCGGTGGCGGTGATGGACAGGCGATTGCCATGGGCCTCGAAAAGAATATTCGAGAGGATGGGAATGGTGGTCTTGCGTTCGACCACACCCTGCGTCAGCTCGAGCTCCTCGAGGAGATCGAATTTCTTCACGCTGAATTCCATATCCGTCTGTCCTCGCGCTGCGTCTTTGGTGACTTGCGTTCCCGTTGAGCTCATAGTGTAGGCCTACTCTACAGCTTTTCTTCTTAAGGATAAAGATAAGACCCCGCCGTCGTCGCCGCAACTGTGGAAATTGCGGATATCGCGCCATGCCGCTGAGCCGAGGAGGGTTGAGCCAGTTGCGAAGCTGTGGATGAATATTTCACGCCGAGGAAGAACTGCTGACTTGGCGCTACGTCTACCGTGATGGCCCATGAAGCCCCGGAATTGCACAAAGCGTCCACAGCGTATCAACAGGCGGCGTGCCGCGGCGCGCGCCAGTTGCGAGCTAAACTCATCCGAACGAGTCGAGTAGCCTGTTGATGGTCTTGTTCAAATCTTTGTCCACGCGGCGCAAATTCTCGATCTTGTGGATGGAGTGCAGCACCGTGGTGTGATGCTTGCCACCGAATTGCCGGCCGATTTCCGGCAGCGAGGCGGAAGTGAGTTGCTTCACCAGGAACATGGCTACCTGGCGTGGGAAGGCTATCACTTTCGAATTCGAGCGGACCTTCAAATCCTGAGCGCGCAAACCGAAATGTTCTCCGACGCGCTTTTGAATCTGCTCAATCGTGACTTTCTTTTCCTGGATCTCGATGATGTTCTTCAGTACTTGCTGCGCGGTGCCGAGATTCACTTCCGCGCCGGTGAGCGACGCGAAGGCGATCAAGCGGATTAGCGCGCCTTCGAGCTCGCGGACATTCGATTTAATCGAGCGCGCTATGTATTCCGCAACATCGTCGGCGAGCCGGACACGTTCGCTCTCCGCTTTCTTTTGCAGAATGGCGATTTTCGTCTCGAGATCCGGCGGCTGAATATCGGCGATCAAGCCCCACTCGAATCGCGAACGCAGACGCTCTTCGATCGCCGAAATTTCCTTCGGCGGGCAATCGGAGGAAATCACGATCTGCTTTTGCTGATCGTAGAGCGCGTTGAAGGTGTGGAAGAATTCTTCCTGGGTGCGCTCGCGCGTGGCGATGAATTGGATGTCGTCCACCATGAGCACGTCCATGGTGCGGAAGCGATCGCGGAAGCTGCTCATGCGATCGAAGCGCAGCGAGGCGATCACTTCATTCGTGAATTTCTCGGCGCTCACGTAGGTCAGCCGCAACGATGGATTCCGCTTCTTAAGCGTGTGCCCGATGGCCTGCATCAAGTGCGTCTTGCCGAGGCCGACTCCGCCATAGAGGAAAAGCGGGTTATAGGACTTGGAGGGCTGGTCGGCAACGGCCTGAGCGGCAGCATGCGCGAACTGATTCGAGCCGCCGACGACAAATGAGTCAAAAGTGTAACGAGGATTGAGCTGATGGCTGACCGAATCGAAATCCAGGCGCGCCTGAGAGGACGGGACGCCTTCCTGGGCGTCCTGCTCCACGCAGATATACTCGATCCGTGCGTTCTCCATGCCGACTTCTACGAGGACGCCCTGCAGAATCTGCCCGTAAGTCTCGGTAAGCCTCTTGCGGAATAGCCGGGTAGGCACGCGCACGACAATGCGGCCCTCCTCGGCGCTCTCAAGCCGCGTGGGACGAAACCAGGTGTTAAAACTATGTGGGTTTACCCGGCGTTCCACATGGTGCAGGATTCGATCCCACTGATTCATACCAACGCCAACCCTTCCGGCCACTCCCACTCTTGTGGAAATGCTGTGGAAATCCCGCATCAATACTTCGCCGGCGCTGACTCATCAGCCCGGACCCTGCGGGAGCGATAACACAATCGCTTTCAGTGCAAAGGAGCGGTTAGGTCCCCAAGACCGCAATCACCCGAGGAGTGCGTGACTCCGTACGACGCCCGTAATGCGAGGCGGGATTGTGCATAAAAGAATGGTTAAGGGCAAGAGAAAATTGAGCGAAGCCCATGCACAGCTTTCACATGGTATGCACAGGATTTCCACAGCGTCAAAATGGCACGAAATGTTCGACTTTTTCAACATTTGTTGAGAAAACGCCAGGAGTCCCAGTGGAAAACTCCACCTGAGAATTGCACAGGTGCTTGACACTATGGTTTTTGAGAGGTTGCTGCAGGCTTCTCGGCGGGCGCGGACGTTTTGTCTCCAGGCTTGGTTTCCGATTTTTCCGCGGGCTTTGAATCGGGATTGCTACCCAACTTATCGGGCCGCGCGAAGGCATAAACGCCGATCGGATCAGCAGCTAGCAACAGCCGATTGGGCTCAACAAGGATTGAGACTGGCGCGACGCGAGTGCCATCGGCAGTGAAGGTGCGGTAGGTGACGCCTTTGCGGTCGCCAGTTGAATCGTAATGCACCAACTCGTCGTCGACGGCGATCCAGATGTCGCCATTTATGGGATCGACGCCCACGGCGTTAATGACCGGCTTCAGATCGATGGGCTTGCCTTTCTCATCCTGGTCCTGGATCACCCGGCGCTTGGCTGTGGCCTCCGGCGCGAATTCCAGAGTATTGAGCTCGATCTCGAGCGTGGAGGTGCCGGTGCGATCGTAGCGGCGCACCGTCGGCTCGGGTAAATGCAAGAAGGCCAGATACAGATGACTTGCTGGATCGGTGAGCAGCCGTCCGGCGTTCAGATAGCGATTCAGGTCGCGGTGATCGGCGAGATCTTCGAGATAGCCGAACTCGCGCAGCAATTTTCCGCGGAAATCGAAAATCTGGATCAGCCGATGCACGTGGATGCTGGTGACGGCAATCTCGCCGTCTGGCAGCGCGGCCACGGACACTGGCGCACTCACCGGAAACTCAGCGATGTCGCGGCCTTCGTCTTCGATGTTGCTGTAAACGCGGATGAGATTTGCGCCGCTGTCGGCCACATAGATTTGCCCGGTGGGGTCCACATCGAAATCGATTCCATTGACGATCGCGGTTTCTTTCGTGGGATCGGGGGGAACTTTGCCAAGCAGCCTGCCGTTCGCGTGGTAAGCCATCACCGAAGAGCCGGGAGCGGAAAGCGCGTAGTAGCGTCCCGCTTTATCGCGGCGAAGTCCGCGCACTCCTGGGCCAACTTTCGGAAGAACGCGCGCCGTGGCGTCCAACTCGAAATCAAGCTCCTGGGCGCGCGCGGTGGCGGTGGGTGAGAATTTCGACGCGCCGAAAAATGCAGCAATGGCGGCGAAGAGAATTACGACGAGCGATGGAGCGCGGCGATTCATGGAATTCAAATTGTAGCGGCTGCAAGGGGCAAAGATGCCGCGCCAATGGCGGGCGTTGCCCCGTGAGCCATACGCTCAATCGGCGCGAAAGACCAGCCGCTCGATCGAGCGCGCGTGGCCTGTGGATTCGTCCACATCGATCAACACAGTATTCATGCGCACATCGCGCTCGGAGACCGTGAAGCGCGCCGGCATGCCGTCGACAAATCGCTGCA
>Ga0209038_10000194_pt1 | contig 19346 bp, 18 predicted proteins | sample BogFormECP03_OM3_FD_188237 | JGI IMG/M metagenome (GOLD analysis project Ga0209038, IMG submission 188237) | Bog forest soil microbial communities from Calvert Island, British Columbia, Canada - ECP03_OM3 (SPAdes) (version 2) | ecosystem: Environmental > Aquatic > Freshwater > Wetlands > Bog ...
TCCCGTCGGAACTCTCCGGCGGCATGATCAAGCGGGTGGCGCTGGCGCGGGCACTGGCGCTCGATCCGGAACTGGTATTTCTGGATGAACCGACCTCGGGCCTCGATCCGATCGGAGCCGGCGACTTCGACGAACTGGTCCGGACCCTCCAGCGGACTTTGGGCCTGACCGTTTTCATGGTAACCCACGATCTCGACAGCCTTTATACAGCTTGCGACCGTATCGCCGTTTTAGGGAACGGTAAGATCATTGCCGCAGGATCGATGGCCGACATGCAGGCCTCGCAGCATCCCTGGTTGAGGGCCTACTTCCACGGCAAACGCGCCCGCGCGGTGATGGGGTAGTTCCTGGCATAGTTCTTCGGGGTAGTTCTCGGGATAGTTCACGAACGCATTTTACGCCGCTTCTTTTGCTTCTCTTTTTGCCTCTTGGGCTTGTTTTGGTCGGTTTCGGAGTTGGGTAATGGAAACGCGGGCGAATTACGTTCTGATCGGATCGTTCACGCTCGCCGTGATCGCCGCCGCAACGGGATCCTTCGCGGCCGCAGAGGGCGAGGACGCAGCGGCCCGGCCGGACATCGCAGAGCTACTGCCGGTCGAGCGCTTTGGCGCGCTGCTGGATCTGATCGGGCCGCAGACGGAGCTGATGGTGGCCGCCGAGGAGGAGCTCGCGCCCGTGCTGAAGGACCACTGGTCGGACGTTTGCGCGGCGTTCGGAGACGAGGACGCCCACCACCTGTACGTCAACCCCGAGAGCATCCACGCCGCGCTCAACGAGCGGACGCGGATCTGGCTGTCGGCGCTTCAGAGCGACCAGGAGATCGAGCTGCGCGCGCAGTCGGCGGATACGGCGGCGCGCTCGCTCGCGGAGGCCGAGCCGGAACTCGAGAAGCTCGTGCGCTCGGGCTACAGGACGGTCGTTACGTTCCCCCGCCGCGGCGAAGGCGAGCGGGCGGCCTACAACCTCGGCCGCCTGAAAGCCACGTGGCTGGCCGAGGACGTGGACGCCGGCCGGCAGGTGCTCGAACCCTCGCTCCGGTTCGCTGCCGCGTCGCTGCGCGAGGGCTTCGTCGCTCCGGAGCTGAAACTGGCGGTGTTCCCCGAGCATCGCCTCTTGCGCCGGCGCCGCACCGATCGCCCGGGGGCGGGCGAGGGCGCTCCCGGTCGGGTGCGCCGGGGCGCGCTGCGCTCGTTCACGGAGCTGCGCACGGGCGACATCGTGGTGCACGAGGACCACGGGGTCGCACGCTTTGCGGGCTTTGAGACGCGCACGGTGGCGGGCGTCACGCGCGACTACCTGTATCTGGAATATCAGGGCGATGATCGCGTGTTCGTGCCTACCGACCAGCTCGCGAAGATCTCGCGCTACGTGGGCGCCGGCGGCGAGCACCCGCCCCTGAGCAAGCTGGGGGGCACCCGCTGGGAGACGATGAAGGCGCGCGCGCGGCGCGCGGCGCAGGAGCTGGCGGGCGAGCTGCTGAGCCTGTATGCCGAGCGCAGGCGCCGCGCGGGCCACGCGTTCGAGCCGGATTCGGACTGGCAAAGGGAGTTCGAGGAGCGCTTCCCGTTCACCGAGACCCCCGACCAGCGCGAGGCGATCGAGCTGGTCAAGGCCGACATGGAGGCGCCGCGTCCGATGGACCGGCTGATCTGCGGCGACGTCGGCTACGGCAAGACCGAGGTGGCGCTGCGGGCGGCGTTCAAGGCGGCCAACGAGGGCAAGCAGGTGCTGATGCTGGTGCCGACCACGATCCTCACCCAGCAGCACTACGGGACCTTCGCCGAGCGCCTGGCCGACTACCCGTTCACCCTGGAGCACGTCTCGAGGTTCCGCACGCCGGCCGAGCAGAAAGCGGCGGTGAAGGGCTTCGCCGAGGGGCGCGTGGACATCCTGATCGGCACCCACCGGGTGCTCTCCCGCGACGTGCGCGCGAAGGACCTGGGGCTTCTGATCGTCGATGAGGAGCAGCGCTTCGGGGTCAAGCAGAAGGAGCTCCTGCGCCAGCTGAAGCTGAAGGTGGACGTGATCTCGATGTCGGCCACCCCGATCCCGCGAACGCTGCAGATGTCGCTGGCTGGGCTGCGCGACATCTCCGTGATCGAGACGCCCCCGGAGGGCCGCCGGCCGGTGAGGACCTATGTGGGGGAGTACGAGGAGGAGCTCGTCAAGCGGGCGATCCTGCGCGAGCACGAGCGCGGTGGGCAGGCGTTCTTCATGCACAACCGCGTGGAGTCGATCGAGGAGACCGCCGAGCGGCTGCGGGCGCTGTGTCCGGGCGTGAGCTTCGCGGTCGCGCACGGGCAGATGGGCGAGGGCGAGCTGGAGGCGGTGATGATGGACTACCTGCGCGGCGGCTCAGAGGTGCTCGTGTGCACATCGATCATCGAGTCGGGCATCGACATCCCCCAGGCGAACACGCTGATCGTCGAGCACGCGGACACGTTCGGGCTCTCCCAGCTCTACCAGATTCGCGGACGGGTGGGGCGCAGTCGCGAGCGCGCGTACGCCTACCTGCTGTATGACTCGGCGGCGGCGCTCACCGTGGAGGCGGCGCAGCGGCTGTCAGCGCTGTCTGACTACACCGAGCTGGGGGCGGGTTTCAAAATCGCGATGCGCGACCTGGAGATCCGCGGCGCGGGCAACCTGCTCGGCGACGAGCAGTCAGGGCACGTGGCCGCGCTGGGGTTCGAGCTGTACATGCAGATGCTGGATGAAGCCGTGCTCGCCGGCGCCCGCGCGGCGGACGGGTCGCTCACAGAGGGTGAGGAGCTCCCGGAGCCGGTGCGCCTGGACGTCAACGTCGACGCGTACGTGCCGGCCGACTACGTGCCCTATGAGCAGGCCAAGATCGAGGTGCACCGGCGCGTCGCGGGAGCGCTCGAGGTGGCCGATGTGGAGCGGCTGCGCGAGGAGCTCGAGGACCGCTTCGGCGAGGTGCCCGAGCCGCTTGAGAACCTGCTGGCGTTGCAGCGGGCGCGGATCAAGTTTGGACAGGCCGGGGCCCGCACGGTCAGCTTCCGGGGCGATCGCCTGGCGGTTGTGCCGATCGAGCTGGACTCCAAGCGCTCCAAGCGCCTGCGCGAAGAGCTGCCCGGTGCGCTGTATGAGTCCGGGCTCTCACAGGTCTCGGTGCGGGTTCCAAAGGATGGCAAGGAGCGATTCCCCGCCGTGGTCAACGCGGCGGACGTGCTGCTGGCGGTAATGCGCGAGGCGGCATAGATTTTGCCTTGAGCACGCGTTTATAAGTTTCCGCTAGAGTGCCCGGGTCGTGAAAAGGCGAATCCGTTTCATCCCGGCGCTAGGCGCCGTTTTCTTTGCTGTCGTCGGTCTGTCCGCGTGCGGAGGAGGCATCCCAGGCAACGCGGTCGTGCAGGTCGGCGGCACCCCGATCACGAAGAGCACGTTCGAACACTGGATGGGAGTGGCCGCCGCCTCCAGCGCCACCACTGCGAGCGCATCCAAGCCGGTCGTTCCGGTGCCGCCCGACTACACGGCGTGTATCGAACACCTGAAGGCGACCACGCCCACGCCAAAAGGCCAGGCGGCGCCCACCACGGCGGCGCTGAAGAGTGAGTGTGAAACGCAGTACAAGGCCCTCCAGCAGGAGGTGCTCGGATTTCTGATCTCCTCCTCGTGGGTGCTCGGTGAAGCCTCGCACCTGGGCTTGCACGTGAGCGACAAGGAAGTCACGAAGGAATTCGAAAAGATCAAGGACCAGCAGTTCCCGAAGGCCGCGGAATTCGAAAAATTCCTCGCGAGCTCGGGCCAGACGGTGTCCGATCTGCTGCTGCGGGTGAAGCTGAACCTGCTGTCTTCGAAAATCCAGACGAAGATCGCCAAGGGCAAAGGCGCACCCACCAAAGCGGAGATCGAAAAGTACTACAACGAACACAAGACGGCCTACGGCACGCAGGAAACGCGCACGGTCCAGATCATCCTCACCAAGACCGAAGCCGCGGCCAAGGCGGCCAAGAAGGAAATCGAATCGGGGAAGAGCTTCGCGAGCGTCGCGAAAGCCGTGTCGATCGACCCGACGACCAAGGCCAAAGGCGGCGTGCTCGTAGGAGTGACCAAGGGCGAGGAGGAGCAAGCGCTCTCCAACGCGATCTTTGCAGCCAAGCCCAACGTCCTCAGCGGTCCCGTGCAGACGCCGTTCGGCTTCTACATCTATGAGGTCAAAAGCATCACACCCGGCAACCAGGAGACGCTGGCGCAGGCCGAAGCCGCGATCAAGCAGCAGCTGACCTCCACCCAGGGACAGGCGGCACTGACGACGTTCGTCAAGGAATTCAAGAAGCGCTGGGAAGCCAAAACCGAATGTCGCTCAGGCTTCCTGGTCCAGGATTGCAAGTCCTACAAAGCTCCAAAAGCGGGAACCTCGGCCGCAACGGGCGCAACCTAGCCGAGCACCCCGACGGCTGCCTGTGAGCTCGGGGCGATGAGTGAGATCGAGCGGGTGAGCGCCCGGCAGATCCTCGACAGCCGGGGCAACCCGACGGTGGAGGTGGAGGTGGGGCTGCGCTCCGGTGCGCACGGCCGCGCGGCGGTCCCGTCGGGGGCTTCGACGGGTGAGTTCGAGGCCACGGAGCTGCGCGACGGCGGCGATCGCTGGCAGGGCAAGGGAGTGTCAAAGGCGGTTGCAAACGCCGCCGGCGAGATCGCGCAGGCGGTCACGGGCATGGACGCCGCCGAGCAGGAGCGCCTCGACCGCATCCTGATCGAGCTGGACGGCACGCCCAACAAGTCGCGGCTGGGCGCCAACGCGATCCTCGGCGTTTCGCTCGCCGCCGCCCAGGCGCAGGCGGCCGAGCTGGGGCTTCCGTTGTGGCGCTACCTCGGCGGAGCGCAGGCGCGAGTGCTGCCGGTGCCGATGATGAACGTGCTCAACGGCGGAGCCCACGCCGACAACAAGGTCGACTTCCAGGAGTTCATGGTGGTTCCCTGCGGGGCGCCGACGTTCGCAGAGGCACTGCGCCTGGGTTCCGAGGTGTTCCACGCGCTCAAGCGCACGCTGCATGAGCGCGGCCTCGGCACGGCGGTGGGCGACGAGGGCGGGTTCGCCCCCGACCTGCACTCCAACGAGGAGGCGCTCCAGATGCTGATCGAGGGCATTCGGGCGGCGGGGTATGAGCCGGGTGAGGATGTGGCGATCGCGCTCGACCCGGCCGCTTCAGAGCTCTATCACGACGGCGCCTACGTGCTCGAGCACGAGGGTCGCACGCTGAGCGCCGGCGAGCTGACCGACTACTGGGCGGACCTCGTGGCGCGCTATCCGATCGTGTCGCTCGAGGACGGCATGGACGAGGAGGATTGGGATGGCTGGCGGACGCTCACCGAGCGCCTCGGCGCCGGCGTGCAGCTGGTGGGCGACGACGTGTTCGTGACGAACACCGAGCGCCTGGCCAGGGGGATCGAGGCGGGAGTGGCCAACTCGATCCTGATCAAGGTCAACCAGATCGGGACGCTGACCGAGACGCTTGAAGCGATCGCGATGGCGCACGAGGCGGGCTACACGGCGGTGATGAGCCATCGCTCGGGCGAGACCGAGGACGTGACGATCGCCGATCTGGCGGTGGCGACCGGGTGCGGGCAGATCAAGACCGGAGCGCCGTCGCGCTCTGACAGGGTGGCGAAGTACAACCAGCTGCTGCGCATCGAGGAGCAGCTCGGTGCGGACGCCGAGTTCCCCGGGCGCTCCGTCTTCCGTGGCCGCTGGGGCGCATCGGGATAAAAACCTGCAGGAGCTTGGCCGGCGGGCGCGAATCGAGCAGTGCATGCCCGCTGCCTCTGTCGCTCAAGGACGATCCGGCCGCTCGGGCGCGGCGCGCTCGAAGTCGCGGGGCGCCCGCGCCGCCCGGACCGCTGGCGCGGGCACGACAGGGCGCGTGCGCTGGGACCGGCTTGGACGCCTCGCCCTGATGTTCGTGCTGGTGGCGCTCGCGTACCTGTATGTGAGCGCGGGCGTCCACATGTTCTCCACCTGGAGGCAGGCGCACAGCGACAGCGCCACGGTCCAGGCGTTGGCTCGCGAACACCTGCAGCTCGAGCGCCAGCACGACGCCCTCTCAAGGCAGGGGACCGTGGAAGAGGAGGCGCGCCAGCTGGGGATGATCAAGAAGGGCGAGCAGCCCTACATCATCAGTGGGCTGCCCAACAACTGAGCGCTCCGGAGGACAAGCTCGGCGGCGCTCGCTGCTAGCCTCGCCTCAGTGTCGTTTGAGAACGCGATCTACCAATGGCAGCAGGGTGAGCGGCGCCTGCAGGCGGCGCCCGCGGAGCGCGCGGTGCTGTTGGGGCGCGTCACCGATGCGCTCGTGGCCGAGCTGCGCAGGCGCCTCGGCGGACGCTTCTACACCGACGAGCTCGTCGAGCTCTACGGGCGGGGTTGTACGTGGTGTCTGCAGGTGGCGATGACGGTGGCGCCCGAGGATCCCTGGGCCTGGGAGGCGGGCGTGGTGGTGGACGCGGCGTTCGCGCGCTACCTGCGCGAGGCAGCCGACTTCGCCGGCGGAAGGCGCTCGCTCACAGAGGTGTAGTCGGCTCCTGTCGCTGAGGCGCGGATCCGGTCAGTCGTCGTCGGAGCGACGGATGACTATCCGGTTCTCTTCGATCGCCACCTCGACCGGCCGGTGCCCGGCCCAGTGCTCGGCATAGATCGGGTTGTCCTGGATGGCGGGGTCCAGCCACAGTCCGTAGCCCTCCTCGCCGTGGTCGAACGTGCCCTCCAGGGTGTTGGCACTGCGGGCCGATCCGCGCGTCGCGCGCTCGGCGCTCGAGCGACGGCCGCGACCGCCGCGGCGCGTGCGGCGGCGAGCCGGGCGGTCCTCTTGGTCCTCCTCCTCGTCCGTCAGCTCAACCCCGTCCTCTTCGGCCTCGGCTCTCGCCCGCTCTGACTCCAGCTCCGCGGCCTCGAGCTCGGCGGCGATCAGTGCGTCGTCCTCGGCGCGCAGATCCCGGTCCTCGGGATACTCCGAGGAGAGCGCGCCCTCGGAGGACTCCTCATCGCTTGAGAGTTCGTTCTGGCGCTTGAACTGGTCGATGTCCCGGACGGAGACCTCGAGTTGATGCGCGACCCAGGCGTCGGTGCGGCCCTGCCGTACCCATGTACGGATCTGGTTGAGGTGCGGGCGCAAGGATCTACGGGGCATCGACGGTCCGGGAGACTACCGCATAGGATCCGCACGCCGCCGCAGACGAGCCCATGCGAACGCCTCGGCGGGGGTGGGATCGACAAAAGTCTACGGAAGCACCAACGAAAGTCTTCGGAAGATAGGGTATGCGCACGCGTCGGCTTCGCGTTCCCCCGGCCCTGCGACTATGCTTGCCGCATCGATGCGCGGGGACTTCGCACCGGGCGTCCTGTTGGCAACTAGGAAGGCTGTTCCAAATTGCTGGTCCTGACGCGTAAGTCCAACCAGAGCATCATGATTGGGGACGACATCGAGATCTCTGTGCTGTCGGTCATCGGTGAGAAGGTGCGGATCGGCATTCAGGCGCCTCAGGAGATCCCGGTGTTCCGCAAGGAGATCTACCTGGAGATCCATCGCGACGAGATCGAGGTGGTGCAGCAGGACGCGAGCTCGGTCGAGGTGGACGACGCGCTGCGCGAGATGGGCGAGACCTAGGGTTCGCTCAGCCGAGCAGCAGGTACAGCGTCCGGAACATCACGATCGTCACGATCACGGCGGTCATCACGAGCGTCAGCACGAGCAGCACGAAACGGACGGAGCCGCGCTTGTGACGCCGCTCGGTCTGGCGTTTGCGCGTGCGCCGCTCGGCAGCGCGCTGCAGCGAGGCGCGCCGGTGACGATCGAGCGAGATCTCCTTCGTGAATGCCCGCTCCCAGTCGGCGAGGCTCTGTCGCATTTTCATTGCTGAGGAGTCTGTCAGGAGGCGACGGGGGCCTTGCCCTCGGCGAGCTCGTAGACCCTGACAAAGCGCAGGTAGTTCTCGGCGATCTTGCGCGCGCCGGCCGCCCGCTCGATCTTTCCATCGACGTAGGCTTTCAGCGGGTCCCACCAGATCGAGCGTCCGATCGCGAACCCGACGAAGCCGTCGACGGGAGCCGCTGCCGCCAGCCACTGGTCGACCTTGGCGTCGTTGGCGCCACGGCCGAGGACCACGCAGACGACGCCCGCGCGCCCGCCGGTGCGCGCCTGGGCGACGAGCATCTCGCAGTCGGAGCGCTCGTCGACGCCCTCGATCTTCCAAATGTCGACCTCGATGCCGAAGTCCTGGATCTCGGCGATCGTGCGACGCATCAGCTCGGGACGAAGCTCTGCGTCATAGCGCTCGGAGTCCCCGCCGACGGCCTGTAGCTGCGCGCCCTCGGCGGGCACGAGCAGCTCGAACAGGAACTTGCGATCGTGCTGCTTGAGCCAGTCGCTGAGCCGCTTGAGCTTCGTGAGCTGCTCACGGTTCTCGCCGGCGTCGCCGTCGGGGTTGTAGCGGACGAGCACCTTGTTGAAGTCGGGGTCGAAGCGTTCGATGTGCTCGCCGAAGTCATCGCCGTACTGGAAGTCGAACAGCTTCTGGCCCGAGCGCTCGACCGGCATCGCGAGCTTCAGCCCGTGCTCGCGCGCCTCGGCCGGGATCGTCGAGCCGAACTGCTCGTCCACGAGCACACCGGTCACCGACGGGTCGGCCCCGGCGTGCACCGCCTGCACCATGCCCTCGAAGATCAGGTGCTTGGCGTCGGCGATGATCGCGGTCTGCTCCGGGTCCGGCTCACCCTCGATGCCGAAGAACTTCGTCTGAAACGAGCCGCGGTGATCGAACGCGAGGATGTAGAGCTTGTGGTCGTAGCCGAGTTTCATGCGGTGAGTATTTCAGAGGCGCCGCGGCCATGGGTCGAGACGGGCCAGCGTCCCGGGGCGACGCGATTTCGCCGGGCGCTCCTAGAATGGGTCGACGATGTCCTCGAGTGCCGATCTGTTCGTGGTGTGCAAGCAGTGCGGCTCGGAGGTCAGCCCGTACATCACCGAGTGTCCCTACTGCGGGCACCGGCTCCGTCGGCGCGCCCCCAAGCTGCCACGCGCGCAGGACGACGGGCGCTCATCACGCAGACGCAGGCGCTGGTCGATCCGTGGGCGCTCCCGGCGCTCCCCTTCGACGCTCGCGCGAGCAGGCCGCCGTCGCGCGTTCTCCGGCGAGGATGTGTGGGCCGGCTCGAGGCCCTACGCGACGATCGCGCTGGTGGCGGGCGGCGCCGGGGCGTGGGTGGCGTTCCACGCGAGGCCGATCCTGTTCGGCGAAATGACGATCATCGGTCCCCTGGACGGGGACTGGTGGAAGCTGTTCACGAGCCAGTTCGCTTACACGACCGGCCTGTATGCGTTCGTGACGCTCGTGGCGATCGCGCTGTTCGGCTGGCTTTTGGAGCGTCGGCATGGACCGGTCCTGGTGCTCGCCCTGTTCCTGGGCGCGGGCGCGACGGGAGCGCTCGTGGCAAGCGCCGTGTACTCCGAGGCTGTGGTGAGCGGCGGTAACGCGGGCGCTCTCGCTCTGATCGCGGCGTGGGCGATCCCCGATCTGCGGGCCGCGCGGGCGGGGCGGGAATACGAGGGTGATCTGCTCGGCGCCGCGGCGATCGCGGCCGTGCTGCTGGCGATGCCGTTCGCAGACGTCGGGGCCAGCTGGCTGGCGGGCCTCACCGGCGGGGCGCTTGGCCTGGTCGTGGGGCTGGGCCTTGATCGCGTCGAAAACCCGGTGCCCTAGTGGCGCTCATATGATTGACACTCGATGACGATGACCAACGCCGTGGTGCTGATCGAGGCCGAGCGCGACGCGCTGTCGACGCTTGGGGGGGCACTCGCCGACATCGAGGGCGTGGCAGAGGCCTACTCGGTGACGGGGGAGTGGGACTTCGTGGCGATCGTGCGGGTCCCCGACCATGAGCAGCTCGCCGATGTGGTGACCGGGGAGATCGGGGGACTCTCGGGCGTGGCGCGCACACAGACGATGGTCGCCTTCGCGGCCTACTCGCGCCACGACCTCGAGTCGCTGTTCTCGCTCGGCGAATGAACGCCTGACGCGATGGTCGCGATCCCGATGAAGCCGCAGTACGGGCCCACGCTCGGCCGGCTGCTGTCACCGCGCTGGCGCGCGGCCTCACGGCTCACGCGGTGGGCGGTGATCGCCTCCGGAGTGGCGCTGCTGGCAGTCGTGATCGCCGCCGCGCTGACGCTCGAGAACGCCAAATTCTCCCACGGCGGGAATGTCCCCTTCAGCTTCAGCTACCGGGGCCTCTACCGGACCACCCCCGACCCCGGGGGCTTCGTGAAGGTACAGCGCCTGGACTCCGAGGGGCGCCTGGAGGACTCCTTCGCTGTCGGACCGCTGCTGTTGCCGCGCTATACCGGCGAACTGTCAGCCGAGCTGCCCCTGTATGCGAGCGGCTACATCGCCGGGCTCGAGCGACGCGATCCGCAGTTCGTGCTCGACACCGAGGGCAAGACCAAGGTCAACACCGTTCCCGCTTACACCATCTCCTACACGACGGTGCTCGACGGGCGGCTGATGTGGGGGCGCAACGTCCTGTTGCTACCCGAACGCAGGGGCGTGCGCGAAGGCGTCGAGATCGCGATGCTGATGAATCCGGCGACCGAACGGGCGATCACCTCGCCCCCGGAAGTCGCCACCCACGGGATCCTCGAACAGCCCCTGGAGACGTTTACCCTGGGTTAGCTCAGCTGCCGGCTGCTGGATCCGGATCGGACGCTTCGCCGCTGGGCGGCGTTGGCGTGGCGTCCGAGGGCGTGGATCCTTCACCGCTCGATGGAGTGGTGGCCCCGACCGAGGTTTCCGAGGTTTCCGGGGTGGCCGTGGTGGCCGGGGTGGAGATCGTCGGCGATTCGCCGCCTGTGACGGGCGCCGCCGGAGCCGGGGCTTCGGCTCCGGTAGGTGAGGGCGTCGCCGCAGCGGCCGGGTCGGTGGTCGTGCCTTTGACGGTGCCGACGGGCGCAAGTGAAGTGGTTTCGCTCGTCACCTGGGTGACCTGGCTCGCTGCCGGCGGAGTGGCGGTCGGTTTGGCTGCGGGCGGCTTCGGCACAGGCGCGAGTGCGGCGACGGCCGTCGCAGGCGCGACGGCCGCCTTGGCGAGCTTGGCCACCTGGTGGTGGCGCGCCTGGCTGGCGCTCAGCGCGTGCCTACCGCTCCCCGGGCTCGCCGGCTGGGGGCGTTCGCTGATCACGCGCGGTTGAGTCACGAGCGGAGTGACGCTCGCGTAGGCGGCGGAGGTCAGGTGGTGGTGGTGAGCAGTTGTGTGGTCGGCGGCGGCGACACCGGCCGTGACGATCGCCGCGGCGGCGAGACCCGCCACCGCCTTGGTGGCGAGGGCCCCGGCTCCGGCCGTGAGGATTCCACCGGCGATGCCCGAGCCCGCGGTCGCGGTCGCTCCCGCGCCGGCCGCGGCACCGGCGCCGGCGCCCACAGTCGCCCCGGCACCGCCCGCGACGTGCGCGCCTCCGGCGGAGGCCGAGCCGAGCTTGGCGAAGACCAGCTTCTTGAGCATCAGCAGCGGGCCGACGGGAAGCATCGCGGCGAGCGCGTGGTTGTTGTCCTTGAGCTGCTTTCTGAAGGAGGCGCAGCGTTCGCAGCCGCGCACGTGGCGTCGCGCGGGGGAGCTCAGCTTGGTCAGGCCCTCGGCGACCTCGCCGAGCTCCAGGCGGACCTCCGCGCAGCTCAGCTTGCGCGCCTCGGCGGCCTCGGCCAGGGAGATGCGCGCGCGCACGAGCAGCGACTTGACAGAGGGCACGGTGGTCTCCATCGCGTCGGCGATCTGCTCATAGGAGAGGGCGTCCATCTCGCGCAGGAGCAGCGCCGTGCGCTGGGTCTCGGGCAGCAGCTGCACGTCGGCGAGAAGCTCGCGGAAGCTCTCGCGGCGGATCACCCGGTCTCCGGTCGAGAGGCCGTGCTCGGCGAAGTGCACGTCCATCGAGTCCACGCCGATCGCGGAGTTCCGGCGCAGATGGTTGAGTGAGCGGTTGCGCGCGATCCGGTAGAGCCACGGCCGCACGTTGATGTCGCGCTCGTCGGCGAGGACCGCGTTGTAGGCGGCGGCGAAGACCTCCTGCAGAACGTCCTCGGCGTCCTCGCGCGAGCCGAGCATGTGGCGGCAGAAGGAGAGCAGGCGCGACTGGTAGCGCGAGCAGAGCACCTCAAACGCGGCTGACTGGCCGCTGCGCGTGAGCGTGATCAGCTTCTCGTCGGACTGAAGGCGCAGCAGAGCAGAGGGGCCCCGCAGGCCCGGCATTCTGCTCGTGTGTGTTAGTGCTGAGGCCTCCACCTGTGGTCCAATTGTGGCTTCTTTCCCTAAGTACCCGCTCTTCTTTCCCTAAATACACGCTAACAGTGGGGAAGTTGCGGTTCCGGAGGCGACTGGACGCATAGACTCTCCGCGCCGGCCCGGGTGGCGGAATCGGCATACGCAATCGACTTAAAATCGATGGCCCGAAACAGGGCATGTGGGTTCGAATCCCACCCCGGGCATGTCTGCGAGGGTGGGGCGTCGTGCGAGCATCTACGGGCGTCCAGCGGATAGAGTCGCGGCAGATGTCGGTGGAGAGCGCGCAGGAGACGGAGACCTTCCACGGTGGGCGGCTGATCGCGCGACGGCTGAAGGCGCGGGGCGTGAGCAGGCTGTTCACGCTCTCGGGTGGGCATCTGTTCTCGATCTACGACGGCTGTCGTGAGGAGGGAATCGCGATCGTGGACGTCCGCCACGAGTCAACGGCGGCGTTCGCGGCGGAGGGCTGGGCGAAGGTCACCCGCGAGGCCGGGGTGTGCGCGCTGACGGCCGGGCCGGGCGTGACGAACGGGATGAGCGCGATGGCCTCCGCCCAGGCGAACCACTCGCCGATGCTCGTGCTCGGCGGCCGCGCGCCAGCCTTGCGCTGGGGTCAGGGGTCGCTGCAGGAGATCGACCACGTGCCGTTCGTGCGGCCGCTCACGAAGCTCGCCGCCACGGCGCAGAGCACGGGGGAGATTCCGAGCCTGATGGACCTGGCGTTCGAGGCCGCAGTCGCGCCCCATGGGGGCCCGACGTTCCTGGACTTCCCGCTGGACTACGTGTTCATGGAGGCGCCCGAGGAGCCCCCGCCGCCCGATCCGGGAGACCCCTCCGGGGCGATCGCGAAGGCCGCGTCCGGTGAGGCGATCGAGCGGGCTGCCGAGCTCTTGCGGGACGCCCAGCACCCGGTGATCATGGCGGGAAGCGACCTGTACTGGGGACACGGCGAGCAGGCGCTGTCAGAGCTCGCGCACACGCTTCGCATCCCCGTGTTCCTCAACGGTCTCGCGCGCGGGTGCCTGGCGGCGGACGACGAGCTGTTCTTCTCGCGGGCTCGCTCGCAGGCGCTGAAGGGCTCTGACGTCGCGCTCGTGATCGGCGTGCCGATGGACTTCCGCCTCGCCTTCGGCGCGGCGTTCGGCGAGGAGACGGAGATCGTGGTGATCGACGTGGCCGAGCCCGAGCGCCGCCATCCGCGGGTGCCGGCGGCGGAGTGCTACGGAGCGCTTTCAGGGACGCTTGAGGATCTGCGCATCGCCGCCGGCGGCAAGGCGCTGGCCAGCGAGCCGTGGATCTCAGAGCTGCGGCGAGAGGAGTCCGAGCGGCGCGAGGGCGAGCGCGTGGAGCTCGAGGACGGCAGGGAGCCGCTGCATCCGATGCGGCTGTACGCGGAGCTCACGGGGATGCTCGACCGCGACGCGATCGTGATTGGCGACGGCGGCGACTTCGTGTCCTACGCGGGCCGCATGATCGACAGCTACCACCCCGGCTGCTGGCTTGACCCCGGGCCGTTCGGGTGCCTCGGCGCGGGCCCCGGGTATGCGCTCGCCGCGAAGCTGGCGCGCCCCGAGCGCCAGGTGGTGATGCTGGTGGGCGACGGCGCGTTCGGGTTTTCGGGGATGGAGTTCGACACGCTGGCGCGCCACGGCGTGAACGTGGTGGGGGTAATGGGCAACAACGGCATCTGGGGGCTCGAGAAGCACCCGATGGAGTTCCTGTACGGCTATTCGGTGGCCGCGGATCTACGGCCGGGGACCCGCTATGACCAGGTCGTGGAAGCGCTGGGGGGGCACGGCGAGCTGGTCCAGCGCCCGCAGGACGTGCGGCCCGCGCTCGAGCGCGCATTCGAGGCTGGCAAGCCGGCGCTCGTGAACGTGTTGACCGACCCCAGCGTCGCCTACCCGCGCAAAGCGAACCTCGCCTGAGAATCTGGCCACACCCGCGCCGCGCGCCTCACCGAATGCCGGCCAGGCGCAGGGCTCCCCCGTAGAGGATGTCGTGCTCTGAGACCTCCACCTCCTCGAGCGCGAAGGCCCGCAGGGCCTGCTCGAGAATGATCATGCCGGCGACGATCGTGGGTGCCCGGTCGGGATTGAGGCCCACGACCGCTCTACGCCGGGCTTCGTTCATGTCGGCCAGGCGAGCGACCAGCATCTCGATGGTGCCCAGCTGCAGCGGATAGCCCTGGACGCGCGCGGGATCGTAGGGGTCGAGCTCCTGGTCGATGGACGCCGCCGAGGTGGCAGTGCCGGCGACGGCTATGCCCCACTTGACCGACGCGCGCTCCTCGGCAGGGAGCCCCTGCTGGAGGATCGTGCGAACATCGAGCGCCAAGCTCTGGAGCTGCTCGGGTACGGGCGGGTCCGAATCGATGTGGCGCTCGCTCATGCGCACGACGCCCACGGGCAGGGAGGCGTGGAAGCCGGCGGCATGACCGAGACCGATGACGAACTCGGTCGAGCCCCCGCCGACGTCGATCACGACGGTCGGCTCCGTCGGAGCGGTACGGTCGGACATGGCGCCGAGGAAGGTGAGCTGCGCCTCTTCCTCGCCGCTCAGCACGTGCGCGTCGAGCTGGAAATCCTCGCGCACGCGCTCGGCGAAGGCGCCTCCGTTGGAGGCATCGCGTACGGCCGAGGTGAGCACGGCGATGTTGGCCTCGCATTCGTGGGAGTCGATCGCGGCGCGGTAGCCGGCGAGCGTTTTGAACGTGCGCGCGATGGCCTCCTCAGACAGCGAGCCTCCGGAATCAACGCCGTCGCCCAGGCGCGTGACCTGAGAGCGCCTGAGCAGCTCGACGATGGCGCCGGTCGAGCGATCGACCTCGGCGATGAGCAGGCGGGTGGAGTTCGTTCCGATGTCGACGACGGCGACAGGCACGGCGCGCTGGGATGGTAGATGCTGGGAGTGCAGATGAGCGAAAGGGATCGAGATGAACGAACGAGACGATCGCGGCGTGGCATTGGTGAGCGGGGCGAACAGGGGGATCGGCAGGGAGGTCGCGCGCCAGCTTGCCGAGCGGGGATTCGAAGTGCTGTTGGGCGCCCGCGACGGCGCGAGGGCGAGCGCGGCCGCGGCTGAGCTCGAGCAGAGCACGGGGGCGGTCGTGCGGGCGGTGACGCTCGACGTGTCCGATCCCGCGAGCATCCAGGCAGTTGCGGACGGGGTGGGGAACCGGCCGGGACGGCTGGACGTGCTCGTGAACAACGCGGGAGTGGGAACCGACTTCGGTGTGTCCGGCGCGGACCCCGACTTCGACGCGGTGCAGAGGGCTCTGGACACGAACTTCTTCGGCGCCTACCGCCTGACGATCGCGCTGCTGGGGCTGTTGCGGGAAAGCGGGCACGCGCGGGTCGTAAACGTGTCGAGCGGCATGGGAGGAGTGGCGGAGATGGGGGGCTGGTCGCCGGGCTATCGGGTGTCGAAGGCTGCGATGAACGCCATGACCCGCATCCTGTCGACCGAGCTGAACGGCGAGGGAATCCTCGTCAACTCAGCGTGTCCGGGCTTTGTGAACACCGACATGGGCGGCCCGATGGGCGCGACCAAGCCGGTCGAGGAGGGCGCCAGCGGCATCGTGTGGCTGGCGACGCTGCCCGACGACGGGCCCACGGGCGGGTTCTTCCGCGACGGCGCGCCGGTGGCCTTCTGAGCGTGGCGGGAGGGGTTCGGGGCACGTTTTTTGCTAGAACATAGGAAGCGACGCGGGGTGGAGCAGTCTGGTAGCTCGTCGGGCTCATAACCCGAAGGTCGCGGGTTCGAATCCCGCCCCCGCTATTTTTCTCTGCAAATACGCGGTTTTTGGGTGCTTGTCAATAGCGAGGGTGCTATCGGCGAGCGGCTGATTTGGAGCCTCGAGTCTGGTTGGTCTCAGACTCCCTTTGGCTAGAACGGGCCTACGGCTCGTGACCCGTCCGCGCGTTACCAGAAGGATTTGGCTGGCGCACGCAGAGGTGAGACCTTGGTTGTCGCTTCCTCAAGTCAGTCGTGTTCATGTAGCACGGGCGCGTAGGAGATCCCGACCACCGCGCCCTCCGGCGACTGCATCCTGGCCACCGTCTGACCCCACGGCTCCTTGCGCGGTGGGTGCAGCAGCTCATAGCCAGCTTGCTCGAGCTCCCGCGCCGCCGGCCCCACCGCTGCGGCGTCCGCGACGTCGAACTCAATGCTGACCTGCGGCACCGGCCGCTCCGTCGGCCACTGCGGCGTCCCGAAGCACGCCTCGGCGGCCTGCGACAGCGGCCAGATCCCGAAGGACTTGCAACCGACGATCTGCTCGCTGTGGTGATAGTCGCCGCCCTGGCTCTCCAGCGGTAGCCCAAGCACGTCGACGTACAGCTCGCGACTGACAGGCGGATCGGGCGCGATCAACGCCACGGTCGAGAGGAACTCGATATTCATGCCACCTCCTCATCGTTCACGTTTTGCTCGGTCAACGATCCAAGCAGGTTCCGCAACCCGCGCATTCCAGGTCTCCGACCCGGATTCGGCACGAATACCCTCGCAGGGCGAAAGCAGGTGGTTCGCGTGGTGCCCACGTGGACGGCGTTGCAGCACCGTGAGAGCGGCGCCGTGGTTGACGCGCACACGCTCGCAATCCTGGACGAAGCAATAGCCAGCGGAGTGCCGCCGGGCGCTGCTGTAGCTCGGTCGTCCATAGCGGGCGTGTCTAGCTCCACAGTCGAGGCGGCTGCTTTCGGTAGAAGGGGGCACTCTCGCCTGGCGGCTCTGTGGACCCTGGCGAGCGCCTGCGGCCGGTCGGCGTGACCGGCCTCGTCGCCACGCTAAGCCCGGTTGCCCGCATGTCGGCGAAGACGCACTCCCCTGAAGTTCGCCTGCCCGGAAACGTGGGAGAGGCGGGGCGTGGTTGGTGATACTCGTCGCGACGTAAACCTCGCTAATTGCGGCAGTCTTGGCGGCTGCGGCACTTGCCGACCCCGGAACTTGGGAGTAAATTTCGGGTAGGGCCGTTACCTCAGCTACTGCTCGGATCTCTCGTGCAGGCTGCGGCGGTGCAGCCGCCAACCTCACGAGCCGTTTCGTTCATAGCGACGGAAACGCCGTCTATCCCAGCAGGGCTCGCCCTGACTCAGGGGGTCTTGTGCTCACCCTCCGCGGCGTGGACGTTACTAGCGAGCAACCCCCGATCCCCCCTACCAGAAAGGGACGCTGATGTCAGGTAACCCGCACATTTTTGACGCGCGGTCCATTCCGGACGAAGTGGACAGCAGCAGGAAGGATCCCGAGATCGCCGAGTGGCTGAAGACCGGGCCTGTTCTCGGCGCTCACGAGCCTGTGCACGTCCAGCGGCGCGCGCACGATGCCTTTATCGACGAGGTGATGCCCCCGATCGGCGAGATCGAGCACCTTGGCCTCCGGGGCCCGCACGGGACTATCCCGGTTCGGGTCTATCACCCGTCCACGCCGGGGCGAGCCGACGGTGGCGCGCTGATCTACCTTCACGGCGGCGGCTTCATCGTCGGCTCGTTGGATCAGTTCGAGACGGCGATGCGGCTGCTGGCGGAGGGCAGCGGCGCGCAGGTCTACTGCGTGGATTACAAGCTCGCGCCCGAGTATCAGTGGCCGGTCCAGATCCAGGAAGGCGAGTTCGTCGTTCGCTGGCTGTTCGAGCACGCAGATGAGCGTGGGGTCGACCCGGAGCGGATCGCACTCGGCGGCGACTCCGCCGGTGGGAACATGACCTGCACGATCACGCTTAAGCTGCGCGACGAGGACGGCCCCAAGCTCGCGCTGCAGATGCCCATCTATCCCGAGGCCAAGATGCCGTTCGAGACTCGCGCGGGCGTTGAGAACGTGTCCGGAGGCTATGTCGACACGGCCGGAGTGCTGCTGTTCGTCTGGTGCCTGGTGCCGGAAGGCGTCGACTACTCGCAGCCGTACATCACGCCGCTGAACGCGCCCAGCCACGCAGACCTTCCCAAGGCCCTGCTGGTGACGTGCGGCTTTGACATGCTGCGCGACGTCGCCCACGCGTACGCGAAGAAGCTCGCGGCCGACGGCAACGACATCACGTACGTGCATTACCCGGACCTGCCGCACGGGTTCATCCAGATGACGGCGCATTCGGAGCGTTGTCTGCAAGCCACGCAGGAGCTCGCCGGCTTGCTCGGTGACGCCCTCGCGACGGAGCGCGCAACTGTTCGCACATCTGAGCTGCTCCATCATTGACGTGGGTCTCGGGCCGAGCTCCGGGTTAAAGCTCGCACTGGCGACGATCGACGCCCACAGCTGATCAGCGACGCCGACATGGCGTCACAAATCCGGGCACGGCCGCGACCACAAGCGCGGGATAGCGGGAGACGGCTACGCACTGGCAAGGCGAAGCAAGAGGCGACTGGTGGACGGGCTGTCGACGCGTAGTCAGGTCCATGCTCGCGCGAGTAGCCATGCAAGTCTCGACCCGCTCGTGGGTTGGCACCTGCTCGTCGCCAGAAGCGGGGCTCCGGCAACCTCTTCCCTTGCACGAGCGGCAGCCCGAGTGTCGGCGCCGGTGAGAGACTGACCCCTCTTCGCCGGTTGAGATTTGACCCCCCTTGGGCGGTTGGCGGAGGCGTCCGGGGTGTTGGTGAGCCTGGCTCGATCGTGTTGTCGAGACCGGGAGAAGGGGTGTGCTGGACGTGGAGCAGTGGGCCGAGCTGCGCAGGGAGCACTTCGTTCGCGGGGTTTCGATCAAGGAGTTGATGCGCCGCACGGGTTTGGCGCGCAACACGATCAGGACGGCGTTGCGCTCGGAGGCGCCGCCGGGGTTTCGTTGCCCGGTGCGTCCGTCGAAGCTTGACCCGTTCAAGGACGAGATCCACGAGCTCTTGCGCGGCGACCCGAAGCTTCCGGGCGTCAGGGTCCGGGAGCTGATCGAGCCGCTCGGGTTCGATGGCGGCAAGTCGATCGTTGATGACTACCTGCGGGAGGTGCGCCCGCTGTTCAAGCGCACGCGCACGCATCAGCGGACCGTCTATCAGCCGGGGGAGATCTGTCAGTGGGATCTGTGGGAGACCTCCCAGCCCGTGCCGGTCGGCCACGGCCAGGCCCGCCGGGC
>Ga0209038_10000196_pt1 | contig 19323 bp, 15 predicted proteins | sample BogFormECP03_OM3_FD_188237 | JGI IMG/M metagenome (GOLD analysis project Ga0209038, IMG submission 188237) | Bog forest soil microbial communities from Calvert Island, British Columbia, Canada - ECP03_OM3 (SPAdes) (version 2) | ecosystem: Environmental > Aquatic > Freshwater > Wetlands > Bog ...
GCATCCTGGACGTGGCGACGGGCACGGGCATGGTCGCGGCGGAGCTGCTCGCGCGCGATTCGCGCAGTCTCCGACGCGGACGCGCCGCAGCCGGGCTGCTGCGCGGAGGTCTTGACCCCGAGGAGGTGGCCCGGGCCGTGCGCGCGAGCGGAGCGCGCGTCGTCCATGCGCACAACCTGCAGCCGGCGCTCGGCTGGCGGGCCCTCGCGGCGGCGCGAGCGGCGGGCGCCCGGGTGGTGCTGCACCTGCACCAGTACCGCCTCGTATGCGCGATCGGCGTGTGCTTCACGCGAGGCGCGGAGTGCACCCGCTGCCACGGGCGTAGCACGCTCGCCGGCGTGCGCTTGAACTGTCGCGGCAACCTGGCGGAGGCGGCCGCCTACGGCGCGTCGCTGGCGCTGTGGCAGCGACGACTGGTGGAGCAGGCCGACGCTGTGCTCGTCCCCAGCACGTTCGCGCGCGAGCGGCTGCGAACGCTCGGTGCGCCGCTGCCCTGGGAGCGCGTACGCGTGCTGGCGCCGCCCGTCCGCGCCCCCGCGAACCCCGCGCCCGATGTCGAGCCGGGGTCCTATGCGCTCGTCGTCTCACGCCTGGCGCCCGAGAAGGGCGTGGACGTCGCGATCGACGCCTGCCGGATCGCGGGCATGTCGCTTCTGATCGCCGGGGACGGACCCGAGCAGGCAGCGCTGCGTGCGCGCGCGGGAGACGAGCGGGTGCGCTTCCTCGGCCGTGTGGAGGACTCGCGGCTCACCGAGCTGCGCGCCGGGGCGGCGATCGCACTGGCGCCATCGCGCTCCGCCGAGACCTTCGGCCTGGCGGCCGCCGAGGCGATGGCAGCGGGCGTGCCGGTGGTGGCCAGCCGCGTGGGGGCGCTCCCTGAGCTGGTGGAAGAGGAGGGCCTCGTGCCGCCGGGCGACGCCTCTGCGCTCGCCCAGGCGATCTCGCGGCGCGCCGGCGATCGGTCCGCCGGCGAGCGGGGACGGGTGCGCGTGCGCGCCCTCTGCGCCCCCGAGGTGGTGGCCGCAGCGCTGGCCGAGGTCTACGACGGGCGCGACGCTCAAGCCCCGACGTCATAAGCTCCGGCCGTGTCCGCCGCTCGCACCGCCCTGATCACGGGATTCACAGGCCAGGACGGATCGTTCCTGGCGGAGCTCCTGCTGGAGCAGGGCTACGGCGTCACCGGCCTCGTCAGGGGCGGGCCCGAGCAGTCACTCGGCTGCTCTGAGCACCTGCGCGAGCGCGTCGATCTGGTGCGCGGCGATCTGCTCGAACCGGACACCCTGCGGGGCGCGATCGAGCAGCTGCGCCCTCGCGAGATCTACCATCTGGCCGCTCCCTCCTTCCTGCCGGACTCCTGGCTTCTCCCGGGCGAGACGATCAGCGCGATCGCTGGCTCGACCGCGGCGATCCTCGAGGCGGTGCGCGACCTCGACCCGGCGATGCGCGTGTTCGCGTCCGCCTCCGGAGCGATCTTCGGAGACGCGCGCGAGAGTCCCCAGCGAGAGGACACGCCCTGCCGGCCCGAGAGCCCCTACGCGATCGCCAAGCTCGCGGCGCATCAGCTCGTGGGCACGCTGCGCGCGCATGATGGCCTGTATCTGTGCTCGGGGATCGTCTACAACCACGAGTCAGAGCGCAGGCCGGAGCGCTTCGTCACGCGCAGGATCACCCGCGGCGCGGCCGCGATCGCGCTCGGCCTGGCGGAGGAGTTGAGGATCGGCGCGCTGGATGCGGTTCGCGATTGGTCGTTCGCCGGGGACATCATGCACGGTGCATGGTTGATGCTCCAACAGGATGTCCCCGATGACTACGTGCTGGCCAGCGGGGCGGCGCGGACGGTGGCCGAGCTGGCGCAGACGGCTTTCGCGTGTGTGGATCTCGATGCCGAGCGCTATCTGCGCGTAGACCCTGCGCTCGTCCGCTCGCCCGAGCGCACGCCCAGCGTGGGTGACCCCGCGAAGGCGCGCCGCGAGCTGGGCTGGGAGCCAGAGGTCTCCTTCGAGGAGCTGATCGAGCGGATGGTGCAGGCCGATCTGCGCTCGCTGCAGGGCATCACCGCCGGCTCCTGAAGCGATCGCGAGCCCCCGCGCAGCGGATCGGGCGCTCGCGCATCGGTCAGGGACACGTCCCGGCAAAGCCCTACACTGGCGGCCTGGATGGCCACCGTCGGCATCATCGGATTGGGCTATGTCGGCCTGCCGCTCGCCGTGGCGTTCGCGCAGGAGGGCTGCGAGGTCATCGCTGTCGACGTCGATCCCCGCAAGGTCGAGGCGATCGAGGCGGGAGACTCCTACATCGAGGACGTCCCCTCCGAGCTGCTCAGGGTCCTATCCGCACGCATCCATGCCACGACGCGCTACGCGCGGCTGGCGGAGGCCGAGGCGGTGCTGGTGTGCGTGCCCACGCCGCTCACGCGCAACCGCGAGCCGGACCTCGGCCCGCTGATCGATTCGACGCGGGCGCTGGCGGGAGTGCTGCAGAGCGATCAGCTGGTCGTGCTCGAGTCGACCACCTATCCCGGCACGACGCGCGAGCGCGTGGCGCCGCTGCTCGAGGAGTCGGGGCTCGCAGCCGGCAGGGACTTCCATCTGGCCTACTCGCCCGAGCGGGTCGATCCCGGTCGCACGGACTTCACCCTGCGCAACACCCCCAAGGTGCTCGGCGGGCTGACCGAGGCGTGCGCCCAACGGGCGGAGGCGCTGTATGGCCTTGTGTGCGACAACCTCGTGCGCGTCTCAAGCCCCGAGGCGGCCGAGCTGACGAAGCTGCTGGAGAACATCTTCCGCTCGGTCAATATCGCCCTGGTCAACGAGCTGGCGATGCTCACCGACCGCATGGGGATCGACGTCTGGGAGGTCGTCGAGGCGGCATCGACAAAGCCCTACGGCTTCATGCGCTTCGAGCCCGGCCCGGGCATGGGCGGCCACTGCCTGCCGGTCGACCCGTTCTACCTCAGCTGGCGGGCACGCGAGTTCGACGTGGCGACCGAGTTCATCGAGCTGGCGGGCAAGGTCAACCAGCAGATGCCCTACCACTGCGTGGCCAAGGCGCAGCGCGTTCTCAACGACGCGGGGTTGTCGGTCAAAGGCGCGCGCATCGCCGTGCTGGGCGTGAGTTACAAGCCGGGGGTCGGCGACACCCGTGAGTCGCCCGCGCTGAAGATCATCTCGCTGCTCGAGGGCCTGGGCGCGGAGGTCAGCTACCACGACCCGCACGTGCCGGCGCTCGCGGACTTCGCGCTCACCAGCACGCCCCTGGAGGAGGCGCTTAAGGGTGCCGACCTGGTTCTGATCGTGACCGCCCATCCGAGCATCGACTACGACCTCGTGGCACGGCGCGCGCGCCTCCTGCTGGATCTGCGCGGGGTCACGCGCTCCTCGCAGCTCTCGAGCGTCGTGCGGCTGTGAGCGACTGCCGCCGGGCCGCGGCCGGCGGCCGCCCGCTCCTCGGCGCCGAAGGAGGGCCGCGGTGTCGCTGAGCGAGAGCACGCGCGGACACGGGCTGATGCTCGGCAAGGACGTTCAGATCGGCGAGGGCGTCTCCTTCGGCGCCTACGTCGTCGTCCACGAGGGCGTGAGGATCGGCGACGGCTGCACGATCGAGGACCACGTCGTCCTCGGCAAGCGTCCGCGGTTGGCCGGCAGTTCGATGGCGCGTGGAGGTGTGGGTGCGCTCGAGCTCGGCGAGCGGGTCACGGTGTGTGCGGGCGCGGTCGTGCTCGCCGGTGCGAGCATCGGCGTGGGAACGATCCTGGGCGACCAGTCGTTCGTGCGTGAGCGCTGCTCGGTCGGTGACGGGTCGGTGATCGGGCGGGGAAGCGTGGTCGACAACGACGTCCGCGTGGGGGCCCGGGTGCGTGTGCAGACCGACGTCTACCTGGCGGCCTCCACGGTTGTCGAGGACGACGTGTTCCTCGGGCCAGGAGCGATCACCACGAACGACGACACGATGTCCCGCCATCCGCCCGAGACGTCCCCGCGGGGAGCGACCCTGCGGCGCGCGTGCCGCGTCGGCGGCGGCGCGGTCCTGACCCCTGGTGTGGAGATCGGCGAGGAGGCGTTCGTCGCCGCCGGTGCCGTCGTGACCCGCGACGTTCCCGCCCGCGCGGTCGTCATGGGCGTGCCGGCACGCGTTGTGCGCGAGGTGGGGGAGGAGGACCTGCTCGAGCGCTGGCGCTGACGGCCGCAGGCGCTAGGGACTGGACGAGAGGACGCTGCTTGCGTCCGTGGCCGCCGCCACGACCTCCTGGGCCTGATCGGCCGTCAGTACGGGACTCATCGGTATCGCCAGGTGGGTGCGGGCGGCCTCATCGGTGCCTGGCAGCCGCAGCCCGGCGCTCCACTCACGCATCGGCGGCTGCAGGTGCACGGGCGTGCGGTAGTAGGCCTTGTGGCCGATGTCCGCGGCTGTGAGCATGGCTTCCAGCCGCTCCACGTGCGGGTGGCTTACGACGTACAGATGCCAGGCGGGCGTGGCTCCCGCGACTGGAACTGGCAGGCCCACGAGGTCCCCGAGTCCGGCGTTCTCATAGTGGCGCCCTGCTTGCTGGCGTCCGCTCGCCCACTCGTCGAGGTGCGGCAGCTGCACGCGCAGGATCGCCGCCTGCAGCTCGTCCAGGCGGGAGTTGTAGCCGACGAGCTCGTAGCTGATCTTGTCGCGCGAACCGTGGAAGCGCAGGGTGCGCACGCGCTCGGCGACGGACTCATCTGAGGTGGTGACCATGCCGCCGTCGCCGAAGCACCCCAGGTTCTTGGAGGGAAAGAACGAGAACGTGGCCGCGGTTCCCAGCGCACCGGGACGACCGGCGAGCGAGGTCGAGCCCGCGGCCTGAGCGGCGTCCTCCAGCACGGGCACGCCCAGCGCCTCGATCTCGGTGATGGGAGCCACGTTGCCGAACAGGTGCACGGCGATCACCGCCTTTGTGCGCGGCGTCAGCGCCGCCCGTACGGTCTCGGCCGTCACGCAGTAGGTGTCAGGGTCGATGTCACAGAAGACGGGCGTCGCTCCCGTCGGCGGGATCGCCTCGGCAGATGCATAGAACGTGAACGAGGGCACGACCACCTCATCACCGGGGCCCACGCCCATCGCGCGCAGGGCGATCGTGATCGCCTCGGTCCCGTTGGCCACCCCGATCGCGTACTCGGCGCCGCAGTAGGCGGCGAACTCCTGCTCGAATGCGCTCACCTCGGGGCCGAGGATGTAGCGCTCGGAGTCGAGCACTCGCGCGACCGCCTCCCGCAGCTCCGCGTGCACGGGAAGGAGCGCGGTCGAGGTGTCGAACAGCGGCACTCCCATACCTCTCACCGAGGCCGCAGCAGCTCGAGGTCAGACCGGGTCATCAGGCGGATCAGCTCCTCAAACGAGGTTCGTGGCTTCCAGCCGAGGTCGCGCTCGGCCTTGCCTGAGTCGCCGATCAGGTGATCGACCTCGGCCGGGCGCACGAACGACGCGTCGATCGTCACGTAGTCCTCGAAGTCGCCCAGACCCGCCTCGTCGAAGGCCACCTGGCAGCACTCACGCACGGAGTGCGCCTCGCCCGTGGCGATCACGTAGTCCTCCGGCGTGTCGCGCTGGAGCATCAGCCACATCGCCTCGACGTAGTCCGCCGCATAGCCCCAGTCACGCTCGGCCTCCAGGTTGCCCAGGCGCAGCTCATTCACCAGCCCGTGCTTGATCGCGGCCGCGTGCCAGGTGATCTTGCGGGTGACGAACTCAAGGCCGCGACGGGGGGAGTTCGAGATCACGAGACGGCCCACCCCTGCACAAAAAGCGCCGCTCTCGGTCTCGACGTCGAATGTCCATTCGTCGTCTGGGACGCTCGCTGGAACGACGCGCCGAACCTCCGCAGGGTTCTTGCGCAGATGCTGTCCCTTGTCGCCTACCCGCACCGCCGACGCAAGATTGAGTTGGTAATAGGTTCGACTGCCCCGCTGCTCGACGTAGACAGAGGCTGGCTGGTCATTGACGTGATACATCCAGCAGAGGCCCTGTGCGAGGACTGCGCTGTTCGTCTTGGTGGACTCACCATTGCCCTTCTTGAGGCCATCTCCGTCGTAGTAGCCGGCTAGGAACGCCCGCTGCGCTTGTGCCCCCGCGTTGAGAACCACCGGGGGAACCTGCTTGAAGCCGGTGCTCGTGTACAGCTGCTCGCGCAGCCACTCAGCAGCAGGACGGCTCCCTGTGAGGTTCAAGTGCTCTACCGAGGCATCCTCGTTCCAGCCCGAGGTGCCCGTCCATTCTCTGGAGTTGCCAAGGAACAGACGGGACCACAGGGAGGCCACGCGTGCGCGGAGCAGCGGATCGTTGTTCGTAAAGCAGATGCTCAGGCCCTCGTGGTGCACGTAGCCGTCGGCGGCCATGAGACCCAGGAAGTCAGCCATCTCGGGACTGACGATGCTCCAGTCCCCGGGCGCGGGCATGTCGCGGGCGAGTGCAAGCTCGTCGCCGTCCTCCACGTCGCGCGCGGCAAGCTTTTCACGATCGGCGTTGAGCATGTTGTGATGCGCAGTCACCTCCACCACCCCTGCCCGGGCCTGAACGGAGAGGAGCTCGTGATCGGGGTCCGTCGGGCGTCTCCGTGTGGCGGTGATCGCGGTGATTGGAGTCCAGCCATCGCCGTCCCAAACCTCGAGGAAGGACTTTGGAAGGAAACTCTGGACTGACCCCCCCTGCTTGAGAAGCGGGACAAGGTCAGCGGGTGTCTTCACCGCGATCGTGCCGTCATCCCTGATCAGAAGCGGCGTGTTCGAGCACACGGACTCGTGATTGAAAAGTATCCCCGAGGTCGCATGCAGGTCGTAGGACTCGCGGTAGTTGACGGTGATGAAGTGGCCATAGGCCTTGGCGACGCCGTAGGGCGAGCGGGGGTAGAAGGGGGTCGTCTCGGTCTGGGGGACCTCGAGCACCTTGCCGAACATCTCGCTCGAGGAGGCCTGGTAGAAGCGTGCCTCCGGGCAGACTTCCCGCATCGCCTCGAGTATCCGCGTGACCCCCACGCCGGTGAACTCCGCGGTGAGGGTGGGCTGGATCCAGGAGACGGCCACGAAGGACATCGCCGCGAGGTTGTAGATCTCCGCCGGGCGGGACGCGCGCAGGGCGTCCACCAGTGAGCGCTGGTCGAGCAGGTCGCCCTGGTGGAGGGTGATGCGGTCGCGGATGTGCTCGATGCGGTCGAACTTCTCGGTGGAGGCACGGCGCACCATGCCGTGCACCTGGTAGCCCTTCTCGAGCAGCAGCTCGGCCAGGTAGGAGCCATCCTGTCCTGTGATTCCGGTGATCAGCGCGGAGCGCGGGTCGGTCATGGTCGCGGCAGCCTATCGGCAGCCGCTGACGCGGCAGGGGTTCGTCTCGCGCGCGCTCATGATCGTGCCGGCACAGGCGACTCGGCGAGCGCATCGCGCTCGCGCAGCCAGCCGACGGTCGCGGCGATCCCCTCCTCGACATCGATCCGGGCCTCCCAGCCGAGCAGCTCGCGGGCCTTCTCGACCGAGGGCCAGCGGCGCGGGACGTCGACGGGGAAGGTTGATAGATGCTTCAGCGCGAACGCCTTTGGATCCTCTCCGCAGGCCTCCCATACGATCCGCGCGATCTCGGCCACCGTCAGCTCGCGTGAGGCGGAGATGTTGAAGTCCTCGTTCAGCCCCGCCGGCGAGCTCATCGCGGTGACGACGCCGTCGGCGATGTCATCCACGTGGGTGAGCGTCCTGGTCTGCTCGCCCGAGCCGAAGATCTCAAGCGGCTTCTGCCCCGACAGCACCTTGTTGATCAGGTCGGGCACCGCATGGGCGATCCCGGGCTCTGAGTCGGGGACCTCTCCCGGGCCGTACGCGTTGAACGGACGGCAGATCGTGAACGGCAGGCCGTGCTCCTCGTGGGCCGCGCGGCAGTAGACCTCGCCGGTGAGCTTTGAGAAGCCGTAGGCGGACACCGGCACCGGGCAGTCGGGCAGGTAGTCCTCCGGCGTGGGGAACAGCTCGGCGCGCTCGAACACCATCGAGGAGGACACGTACACGAAGCGCTCGACCTGCAGATCGAGCGCAGCGCGGATGACCGCGTTATAGAGCGCGTTGTTGACCTCGGTCAGCGTGTAGGGCAGCCGGTGGAAGTTGGCGATCCCGCCGACGATCGCCGCGAGGTGGATCACCTGCGTGCAGCCCTTGGTTGCCGCGTGAGCCTCGGCCGGCAGGCGCAGGTCGCCCGTATGCACCTCACAGCCCTCACGCATCCACTGCGGCGCCGGGCGTTCATCAGAGACGCGCACCTCATAGGAGGGGTCCGCCAGCAGCCGCTTGACGACCGCGCCGCCGATCGTGCCGGCGCCGCCCGTCACCAGAACCCTGCTCATCCGCTCGCGACCAGTGCGATGAGCTCGGAGCTGTAGGCGAACACCTGGGCGGCGCCCCAACAGTTCCAGGGGTCCACCACCAGGCAGTCGCCGCTCGCCCGCTCGGCGATCGTGGCGAGCGTCCGCGCCTGGCAGAACTCCGGATGGTTGGTGGCCACGATCACCGCCTCCGCGTCCTCGACCGCCTCTCCCAGCGACACCGTCGGCGTGGGTACGTACGGATCGTGCACGGCCACGTCGGCCAGCTCGCGCTCGAGCAGGCGGATCAGCTTGTGCGCCAGCGAGTCACGCTCGTCGTCGGTGCCCGCCTTGAACGCCAACCCCAGCACCGCGACCTTGCGGTTGGCGAGCGCGCCCAGGCGTCGCTTGACGCCCTCGAGCAGGAACAAGGGCACCGACTCGTTCACGCGCGAGACGGCCAGGAGCATCCCCGGCGCATGCGAGCGCTCCTCCGAGAAGGCGAAGTCCTTGCGCAGGCATGTCCCCGCCGTGAGGCCCGGCTGGGCGATGCCGCCCCGGGGGTAGTCGCGGTTGATCAGGTCGATCACCTCGAACACGTTCGCCCCCTCGCGCTCGCAGTCCATCATCAGCAGGTTGGGAAGGGCGAAATTGGCGTAGCGCAGGATGTTCGTCCAGATCTTGGCCAGCTCGGCCTGCACGGGCGTGGTCTGCACGATCGGCGCGGCGAACGCCCCGAACAGCTCGGCCGCGACATCACCCGAGCGGGCGCCCACGCCGCCGATGATGCATGGCAGCGTGTCGATCTCCTCGAGGAACCGTCCCGCGGCGATGCGCTCCGGAGCGTGCGCCACGAACACGTCCTCGCCGATCTCGAATCCGCGATGCTTCGCCAGGTAACCGGCCACGAACTCGGTCGTGCCGGGCGCCACGGTCGAGCGCAGGATCAGCGAGTGCCCGGGCTGAAGCACTCCCAGCAGATCGTCGAGCGCGGAGCGGATATCGCGCATGTCGATCTCGATGTGCGAGAACGAGGGGGTACCGAGCGTGATCACGATCTGGCGCGCGCCCGCCGCGTCGGCGACGCGCTCGGACAGCGACAGCCGGCCGCCGGCCGTGACGCGGTCGAGCAGATCCTGGCCGCCGGTCTCGGCGAACGGCATCCTGCCTTCGCCTACGGCGCTCAGGCGGGCGGGATCGTTGTCGATGCCCAGCACCTCGAGGCCCCTGTCGGCGAACGACAGGGCCAGCGGTAGCCCAACGCGGCCAAGGCCGACGACGGAAACCTCAGCGGTGCTCTGCGAGGGGGTCATGCAAGCGAAGAGGTTAGCGGCGCCAGGACGGGTTTCCCCCGCACGCACGCACGAAAATCATCCAAAAGATCAGCCTTCCTGGTCTCGGCGGTGGCGCATGTACTGACGCATGAACCCGTAGATGAAGCGAGGGTTTTGGTATGCGTAGCGTCGCCACAGGCGCCGTGGCTCGCGCGACAGGCGGTAGCTCCACTCAAGGCCCGAGCGCTGCATCCAGGGCGGGGCCTGGGAGACGAGTCCGGCGTGGAAGTCGAATGCCGCGCCCACGCCCACCAGCAGCGGGGCGGACAGGCGCGGGCGCATGTGGAGCATCCACTTCTCCTGCTTGGGCTGCCCCGTGCCCACCCACACCACCGCGGCGTTCGAGGAGTCGATCTCCGCGACCGCCTGATCCTCCTCGGCGGCGGTGAGCGCCCGGAACGGCGGCGAGATGCCGCCCGCGATCTGAAGCCCCGGAAAGCGCTCGCGCAGGCGCTCTTCGAGCTGCTCGAGCGCCGCCGGAGAGCGACCCCCGTAGAGGAACATCGGAGTGCCAGCCTTCGCGGCGCGGGCGCAGAAGTAGGCCATCAGGTCGGGCCCATACACGCGCGTCGCCCGGGCGTGGCCCAGCGCATGCAGTGCCCACACGAGCGGCTGGCCGTCGGGGACCGCCAGCGTCGCGCCCAGCGTGGCCGCGCGCGCCTCCGGGTCCTCCTGTGCGGACATCACCAGGTTGACGGCCGCCGCCGTCAGGTAGCCGCGCTCCCCCGCCGCGATCATCGCGTCCATCCAGTCCATCACCTGCTCGTAGTCGGACACCGCCAGCGGAACGCCGAGGATCTCGGCGGTGGCGGGCGCTTTCAGGGGGATGGACGGGGGGGATGTCGAGATCGCCTGAAGATACCCGCGGGGTCCCTCAGCGCGGGCGCAGCGCAGGATTCGCCCGGCTCCTGGTTTCCATAATCTCCCCGCCGATGAGCCCGCTGACCCTGCGTCGCTACCGTGCCGAGCGTCTGCTGCGCCACGAGTTCGAGGGGCTGCGGGCACGCGTGATCGCCTCCGTGCAGGGACGGCTCGGGGCGAGCTCCTCGCGCCTTGACCGCAGCGATCTCGACGCCTGCTACGCCCAGGCATGGCAGGGGCTGTATGCGGCCGTACTCGATGGCCAGGAGATCGCGAACCCCGCCGGGTGGCTTACGCTCGTGACGTTCCGCCGCGCGATCGAGGAGCTGCGCGCTCGCCGGCTCCTCGCGCCGGCGCCGGATGGCGCCGAGGAGCCGGACTTTGCCGCCGAGCTCGATGACCGCGTGAAGCTCCGTCAGCTTTTTGAGGGGTTGCGGGGGCGCCTCAGCGTGCGCGAGCGGGAGGCCGCCGCGTGCTGCTATCTGCAGGGCCTGTCGCGGTCGGAGGCGGCGCTGCGCATGGGCATCTCGGAGGCGCGCATGCGCAAGCTGATGGATGGCCAGGGGCCCGGGCGTCCGGGCGTGGCGGGCAAGGTGGGTGCGCTCGCCGACACGATCCGCGACGGCGGCTGGTGCGAGGAGCAGGGGTCGCTCATGCGCGGCCTGGCCTACGGCATCCTCGACCCGAGCGGCGAGCGCTACCGGCTCGCGCTGATCCATCGCAGCGAGTGTCCCGCCTGCCGCGCCTACGTCGTCTCCCTGCGCGGCCTGGCCGCCGTTCTGCCACCGGTGCTCCTGCCCTGGGGACTCGGCGCGGGAGTGCTCGCGAAGGTCGGCGCCGCCGGGCATGCAGGCGCCGGTATCGGCGCGCAGGCGGGCGGCGGGGCGGGTGCCGGTGCGGGCGCACCGGCGGGGGTGGCCGCCGCCGGCGGACTGTCGGCCGCAGGCGCCGCGGGCGTCGGCGGCGCGGCCGGGAGCAGCTGGCTGCTGGCCGGGGGGCCGCTTGGCGCAAAGCTCGCCGTGGGGTGCCTGCTGGCGCTCGGGGTGGGGGCGGGATGCGTGGAGCTCAGCATCGGTCACAGCGCTTCGCGCGCGCACCTCCACGGGAACCACTCCGCCCGCGCCGTCCGCCGCGGCGCCCCGACGGGGCTCGACGGCGCCGGCGATGCTTCCCTGACCGCAGCCGGGCCGGCCGGGATCGGTTCGGCGGGAGCGAACGACGATGGCTTCGCTCGTGGTGTCTCGGCCTCGGCGACGGCGCTAACCCCCGCGGACAGGGCAAGCCGCGAGTTCGGCCCAGAGCAGTGGCTCGGGGCCGCCGGTGCTCGATCCACCACTTCCGGCGGCGGGCAGGCGACCGCGGCGCGATCTGCATCGGCCGGCTCGGAACAGGACAGCGCGGCGCCAGCGCATGCGGGCGGCCCGTCATCGGCCGGTGTCGCATCGGCCACGACAGGCGCACGGGCGGCCGCTAGCTCCGCGGCGGCCTCGAGTGGGGCGGAAGGCTCCGCGGCGCAGCGCGAGTTCGGGATCGAGTAGGGCGGCTACCGCGGCGAGGCGGCTACCTCGGCGCCGCCAGGAAGTTCCAGATCAGCTCGGTGAACGTTGCCTCGAACTGGTCGCGAGAGTATGGACCTGCTCCCTCCAGATCAAAGATCCGTAGCCCCGAGGTATCGAGCAGGTCGAACACTTCGGTTGGGTGTGCCTCGTAGAGATCCGCGCCCCCTATCCCGTGCTCGAAGAGAACATAGGGGCGATGGCGGTGCAAGGTTTCGACCGCTCCTCGCAGGACGCCAAGCTCGGCACCCTCCACGTCAATCTTGATGAGCGTGGGGACATAGTCGTCGTCCAGCGCATCGTCCAGTCGCTCGGTTCGTACGGAAATCTGATGTAGCCGGTCCGGACTCGCATCAAGATCGCTGCGCTGGCGTAGTCCGCTGCGACTCGCCAGGTCCAGGACGTGGGTGAACGAGGCTGTGCCCGCTGCGTCGTACAGCGCCGCCTGTCGAACATCGACGTTTGGAAACCGCTTGATGAGGTCGTCATGCAGCTCCGGCACCGGCTCGTAAGCGATGTGCTTTCCGCCAGGGGCAATCCGCGTCATCGCCTCCAAGACCATGCCCTCGTTGGCGCCCACGTCGATGGCGTTCGAATCCGCACGCAACACCGTCGCCAGAATGACCTCCATAGCATGATCGTCGCGAAGGTTGCGCCGCAACCCGGCATCGAAGGCCGACCGCGCCTCGCGTAGGTGCCGTTGAAGATTCCGAGCTTGTTCCTCCCTGCCAAGGCGAATGATCGTGGAGCGCGCTGACTGCCGCAGACTAGCCACGCGTCGCGCCAAGGAACAACGTCATCACCGTGGATCGGCGGAGGTCGGCGCGCCCTTCATCGGCGCGGAGCATATCCTCAGCCGGCGATCACGCGCGCGGGAAGACCTTCATCAGCCGCGCGAGCGCGAGCGGGTTGCCGCGCGGACGCAACCTGCGCGTGGCCAGCGCGCGTCGCGGGTCCAGGCGCTCGCCGAGAATGTCCACCCAGTCCTGGTAGGAGAGGCCCAAGCGCAGGTCGGGGCTGAGCGCCTCTCCCTGCGCGACCACGCTCGAGCCGTTGTCCACAGTTAGGTGCCAGGTGGGGATGTCGGGGTCGGTGAACTCCCACTGGAAGGTGGTGGGCCGCTGGAGCCCGTGGTTGGGGTTGACCTGGCGGCGGACCGTGTCGAACATCAGCGCCAGTGTCTCCGGGTCACGTGCCGAGGGGCCCTCGCGGACGCCGACGATGCCTGCCTTGGCGAGCGCTCGCCCGCGCTGGGCCGTCTCGAGCGGCGATAGTCCGGGCGGCAGCAGCGGAGGCCCGGGGAGGGTCTCGGCGGCGAGGCCTGCCGAGCGGAGCTTGGTGGTCATCGAGGTCAGCCCCTCGACGCCCACCTCATCCAACGTCGAGTTGAACACCGTCACGTAGCTTTCGTCCCAGCCCGGGGGCATCAGCACCTGGGAGGTGTAGCGGATGGTTTCGTGCAGGATGCGCGCGACCGCCTTGGGGACGCCAACGGGGTCTTCGCGGTTGAGGTCGGCCAGGAGCTTGACGCCGAATCCGATGTGCCGCTGCTCATCGGCGGCGATGTTCTCCATGCCCTCGCGGAAGGCGGGGAGCTGGTCGCGTTCCTCCAAATAGCTGCAGATGAAGTGCTGGCCGGGCTGGGCGAGCGAGGCCTCGATCACGATGTGGTAGAGCGTCACCGCCGCGGCGAGACTCGCCGGCGAGCGGTCCGCGCGCAGCTCATCGGCCATCCGGTCGAGGCGGTCGAAGATCCGGCGAAAGCCGGAGGTCAGCTGGGGCTTGATCGTCTGCAGGCCGCTGGACATCGAGCCGTCGCCGATACCGCACACCTCGTGCATGAAGCGCTTGAAGAACACGGCATGGCGCGCCTCGTCCACCTGCTGGGTGGCGAGGAAGTACTTCTGCTCCTCCAGCGGGGCCGCGTCGATGTAGGGGGAGAGGTTGTCCGCCACGGCGTCCTCGCCCCAGAAGAACAGGCAGTAGTTCCACACCGCCGCCTCGCGCTCGAACTCGGTGAAGTCCTCTCGCCACTGACGGGCGTCCTCGGTGAAGTCGAGCTCGGTTGCCCGCCAGTTGCCTCGCTCCCAGCGCGCATACAGGTCCTCGTAGGAGATCGCGTCGGCCGGCAGGCTGGCCGGGTTCGGTTCGGTTATCGGCCTGGAGTGTGGTGTCGCGATCGCCATCGTTGCTGCTCCCCTCGGATGTGGTTGCCGCATCCGGGCCCACCGGACTGCGCGGAGTGGCCGCTGTCAACGGCCGGGTCGCTAAGGATAATAAACGTTATCGAAATAGCGATCGCTCTGTCAAGTAACATGTGGGGATGGAGACCGCACGGCTGACCCGCGAGCAGAGCCGAGCCAACACGCGCGAGCGACTGCTGCGGGCCGCGCGCAGCGTGTTCGCGCGCAGCGGCTTCCACGGCGCCTCCGTCGAGGAGATCGCCTCCGAGGCCGGATTCTCCACAGGCGCCCTGTATTCGAACTTCACCGGCAAGGAGGATCTCTTCCTCGTGCTGATGGAGCGCGAGATCGACGAGCACGCACGCGAGATCTCCGAGGCGGTACGAACGCGCGCCTCGATGGCCGAGCGCGCCACTGGCGGCGCGCGCCAGTGGATGACGATGATCGAGCGCGAGCCCGAGGTGCTCCTGCTGTTCATGGAGTTCTGGGCCTACGGCGTGCGCGACGCCCAGGTGCGCCCCAAGGTGGCCGCGCGATTTGCGCAGGTGCGCGAGCTCTTGACCAGGCTGATCGCCGACGGGGTGCGCGAGTTCGACCTCGAGCTCGACATCCCCGCCGAGCAGCTCGCTGTGGCGATCGATGCGCTGGCGGACGGCATCGCTCGCCAGAAGCTCGCCGATCCGGATGCCGTCCCCGATGAGCTGATGGGCAGGGTGCTGTCGCTGCTGTTCGCGGGGGCTACCCGTCCGGCAGGCACAGGCACGCGTAGTGAACCGTGAACAGGCGGCGCGCCAGCGATGGCGCGAGCCGATGCAGGCCCGCTCGCAAGGCCCACTTGGCGGTGGCCTGAGCGCGCGCGCGGTGGGTGTCCGCGAAGAACCTCTGAACCTCGAGCGGAAGCGGATCCTCGAGCTCGGACGCGATCGACAGCCCGGCACGCGCGACCGTCGCCCTGGCCTCGGCGCAGTCCATGCGCTGCAGGTGGCCGACCTCGGCGGCGTGCACGCGCTTGCCGCTGCGCATCGCTGAAAGATTGGCCTCGAGCGGCACCTCCACGAGCACCGCTCGACAGGCTCGGGCCACCTCCGCGAGGAGCTGCGCGGGGTCGGGCACGTGCTCGAGCACATGGGAGAGGATGCCGAGGTCGTATGCGCCGTCGTCGCATGGCAGGTGCCGGCCGTCGTAGAGATCGACGGAGTCGATCTGGCGGCGCTCGCGGGCGATCGAGACGGCCGCTCGAGAGATCTCCACGCCCGACAGCCGCCCGCCGAAGCCTCGTCGGTGAAGCTCGCACAACAGCGCCCCGTCGCCGCAGCCGACCTCGAGCGTACTGATTGGATGCCCGCCCGCCCACACGCCCGCGCGGGCGCAAAGAGTCGTCACGTGGTCGGCCTTGCCGCGCGCGCTGAGCGCACGCCAGCTCGCTGATTGGCGCGCCTGCCCGGGGGTTTGCGAGTAGGCCTCCTCGTAGAAGCTGACCAACGATGCGGAGTCCGGCATACCGACGATTATTGTGACCTCGATGACGAAAGGGCTGATGGCGTCGCTGCGCGAGGCCCCCGCGACGGTACCGGCGCTCGCCGCGGTCGTGCTGTTCGTCGTGTGGGCCACGAGCCAGGCCGGCTATCCCGTCACCCACTGGGCGCCGGGGGGGCTTGTCGTGCTGGCGCTGCTGGCGATGACGCTCGTGATCGTGCCGTTGCGGCTGAGCGAGCTGTCGGTGCCGGTGAGGATCGCCCTCGGCTGCCTGGCGGCCTACACCGCGCTCAGCTTCCTGTCGATCCTCTGGGCGCAGGTGCCGGGGGACGCCTGGGAAGGGGCGAACCGCACGCTGCTCTACCTGCTGGTGTTCGCACTGTTCGCCTGCTGGCGCCAGCGCGGGCTCAGCGCGGCGCTCCTGCTCGCGGTGTGGACGCTGGCGATGATCGGGCTGGCGGTGTTCGCGGCCCTGCACGTGAACGCTGCCACCGGCGCGAACCTCGACGGCCTGGTCCCCGAAGGGCGCCTGGTCTATCCCAGCGGCTACGCCAACGCCAGCGCGGCGCAGTGGCTGATGGCGTTCTGGCCCGCGCTGCTGCTGGCGCGGAGTGATCGGTTGCCATGGGGTCTGCGGGGCGTGCTCGCCGGAGGGGCGGTGCTGCTGGCGGAGGTCGCGCTGCTCAGCCAGAGCCGTGGTTCGCTATACGCGACGCCCGTGATGCTCGTGCTCGTGTTCGTGCTGCTGCCCCGGCGCACGCGCACGTTCGCCATGCTCGTGCCGGTGGTCGCGGGCATCGCGGCGGCCGCCCCGGCGGTGCTGCGCGTGGGAGACCATCTGCACAACAGCGCGATCGTGCCGGCGACGCTCCACAAGGCCACCGTGGCGATGTTCGCGGCCGCCGTGGTGGTCGCGCTGGTGGTCGCGCTCGGTGCCGCGCTCGAGGGCCGGCTGGCGTTGTCAGAGAGCTCCGCGAGGCGAATTCGCCGCGGCGTCGGCACGATCGCGATCGCCACGCTGATCGCCGTGGTGGTGGCGGGCTGGGCGCTCGCAGGTAACCCGGCTGCGCGCATCCGGCACGGCTGGGACAGCTTCAAGGCCGGCTACGGAGCCAGCACCACGGTCGGCGGCCACCTGACGAGCGGGCTGGGGAGCAACCGCTATGACTTCTACCGGGTGGCCCTCGACGAATTTGCCGCGCATCCGCTGGTCGGCATCGGCGCGGACAACTTCCAGGAGCAGTATCTCGTGCACGGCCGTAGCGACGAGACTCCCCGTTACCCGCACAGCGTCGAGCTGCGTACCCTCGTTCAGACCGGTTTGGTGGGGGCGCTCTTGGCGCTGGTCGGGCTGGGGGCGGCGTTGGTTGCCGGCGCGCGGGCGGTTCGGCCGAGCATCGCCAAGCTCGATCCGCTGGCCGGCGACGTGGCCGCGGCCGCGCTCGCCGGCTTCGCCTACTGGGTCGTGCACGGCTCGTTCGATTGGTTCTGGGAGTTCGCCGGGCTGGGGGCGCCCGCCTTTGCGCTGCTCGGCCTGGCCTGTGCGCTCGGGCCCTCCCGGCTGACTGCGCCCGCCTCCAGCCCGGAGGGCGTCATGGGAGCAGAGGTGACGGGGCCCTCGGCCGATCCCCCCAGAGCGCCTGGCGGACGGCGCCTGCTCTCTCCGCGGCGCCTCGGGCTGGCGGCCGGTGCCGTTCTGGCGCTCGCCGTCGCGGTGTCGCTCACGGCGCCCTGGCTGAGCCAGCTTCAGGTGCAGAGCGCCGCCAGGATCTGGACCAAATCGCCGCAGAAGGCCTACGCCCGGCTGAAGGACGCCGCCCGCTTGAACCCACTCAGCGACGAGGCCAATCTCGTGGCCGGGAGCATCGCACTGCGCTACGGCGAACTGGCGCGGGCCGATGAGGAATTCTCACTGGCGCTCGGCCGCAGCCACAGTGACGCCTATGCCACGCTCGAGCGGGGAGCGATTGCGTCCAGTAGCGGCCATCGCTCCGCGGCGCTGGCACTGCTCGAACGGGCCTCCCGGCTTGACCCTCGCGACCCGCTCACCCGCCAGGCGCTACTGGAAGTGCGGGACGGTCGCCGTGTCAACGTGCAGGAATTGAACCGCTTGATACTTCTCGGCGCTCGACAGCTCTCCTAGTACTACTTTGTTAGGTTCATTCATCCTGACGTTGGGGGTGGAGTGAGAAGTGGTCGAGGTCGACGGGCTGTTGACAGGTCTGGCAGCGGCCGGCCCAGCAGCTGAAGACGGGCTGCAGGATGAGCACCGCCTTGGGTAGCGTCAGGCCGGCGGCGGGCGAAAAGGGTGAAGGCGCTCCAGGGTTAGGAACCCGTGCGCGGCGGTGACGAGCGCCGTGTGGTGGTGCCAGCCCAGGTAGGAGCGGCCCTCGTAGTCGTCGAGCCCGAGCTCGCCCTTGAGCTGCTTGTAGTCGAGCTCGATCTTCCAGCGCAGCCGGGCAAGACGGGCGAGTCGCTCGGGCTCGGTGTCCGGGGGCAAGTTGGAGAGCCAGTAGTCGGTCGGCTCCTGCTTGCCCTCGGGCCGCTCGCAGATGAGCCACTCCTCGCGTGGCTCGGTAGCGAAGCCCCACTGCCAGCGGTGGGCGGCGCGCACGCGCACGAACGCAAAGCGCGATCTCATCGGCTCACCATCGGGCCCGTCGCGGAACGCGACGGTCTGCCAGTCCTCGGGTCGGAGTCCGGCGGTCAGCTCCGCGATCGCCACCGGCTTGCGGTCCGGTCGAAGCCGACCGCGCGGGCGGCCGGTCGCGCCTTCGCGCTCGGGGACCGCAAAGACGCTCCCTGGTGCGAACACGGTGCTCTGCGCGGAGACGGAGAGCACGTAGTGAAACTCGGCGTGGTGCAGGCGCTCGCGCAGCTCGGTGTTCTCGCCATAGGCGGCGTCGCCCAGCACGGGCGCCTGCGGGACCTCCCAGCCCGAGGCGCGCTCAAGCAGCTCGACCGCGAGCTCGGGCTTCGTCTTGAACTCGATCTCGTCGGGGATCTTCGCCTGCGCTCGGCGCTCGGGGTCCTCGCACCACTCCTCGGGCAGATACAGCGCCCACCCCAGCGGCACCGTGCCCCGCTCGCCGACCGCGTGCACCGAGACCCCGATCTGGCAGTTACCGATCTTGCCGAGCGTGCCCGAATACTGGCGCTTGACCCCCGGCGAGCGCTTGCCCTGCTTGGGAAAACCCGTGTCGTCGAGCACCCAGGCACAGATCTCGATCTCCGGCGCCACGCGCTCGGCGACCGCCCGCACCACCTCCGCCGGATCCCAGGGGCTGTCGGTCAGGAACTGCTGCAGCGACTGGTAGTCGGCGTCAGCACCAAGGCGCTCGGCCATCGGCTCAAGCGACTTTCGCTTTCCCTCCTCGATCAGCCCACGCAAATACAGACCACCGTTCTCCATCTGCGCCGGCCGGTTCATTGCCTCCGCGAGCACCTCGCGCCCGAACTCCTCGAGCCGCTCCTTGACCGCCGCCGCCGCGTCGACCTTCACTGCCTCCATCACCGGCATCATCTTCCTCCTCGCGTCGAGTGGGTTGACGTGAGGAGGGTTCGGCGTCAGGGCGACGAACCCTACCGATGACCTAACAAAGTAGTACTAG
>Ga0209038_10000197_pt1 | contig 19275 bp, 15 predicted proteins | sample BogFormECP03_OM3_FD_188237 | JGI IMG/M metagenome (GOLD analysis project Ga0209038, IMG submission 188237) | Bog forest soil microbial communities from Calvert Island, British Columbia, Canada - ECP03_OM3 (SPAdes) (version 2) | ecosystem: Environmental > Aquatic > Freshwater > Wetlands > Bog ...
ACTCTGGGCATTTACCTGAACTTCCTCGCCGGACGCCCACCCCGAGCACTCGCCGCCTATGGCGGTCGCTGAACCCACATCAGGCCTCTAGCAGCCGTACCGATGCCGAAGGAGCATTCCATCCCACTTTGCAGCCCTCGCGGAGGACGAACGGATACGACGATTTCGCCTTCGCCTTCGGACACCGGAATGTCCGCCCTAATGCTCTGGCTGTAGTCGGCATTCGAACAACTCACGTTGCCGTTTACGGTGACATGAGCGGGCGGGTCCGAGTTGACCTGCACATAGAGCGGCGGCAGGGGAGCCTTGAGCGTCGTTGTGAACGGGAGTGCGGGACTCTCGCCGCGGCTTGCCTTCCGCACCAGCACGCGTGCATTGGGTGGGATTGTCACGGATGGGGCTGTCGCGGTCGAGGTGGACGTCGGCCCGGTGGCAGTAGGTCCTGTAGTTGCGCCCTGCTGAGTCCCGGTGCCTCCGAGGTTGTCAAACTCCCAGTGGCCTTCCACGTATAAGAGGTTCGTGGGTTCCTTGCTTTCGGGGTTCATCACGGCCCGGTTCCCGTCCACCGTGACCTTGACGTTGCGCATCGCGGCAGCGGATGGAAGCTTGCCGACCGTCGTGTTTTCTTCGGCGGCGCTCTCAGCGAGTACGCCGGCGCATCCCTTGCCGCCGGAGAATGCTGTGATGAGCACGGCTACGTGAGTGGTGATGTCGTGCTTGCAGAAGTAATCGTAGCGGTGCTCCTTCACGTCGCGGGCGATGGACAGAACAGCCGCCCTCACGCCGTCCGGTGTCCTTGGCTGCGAGCTGGAGGCCGAACTTCCGCATCCCGCGAGCGGACCCGCAATGGCGACCAGGACAATGACATGCGTTCGCACGACGCTCGTGATCGTATTGGAGCAAGCCGTTCCTGCTCTTCCACTGGATGCTCACTAGGGATTCGACGGGCTTAGGCCAACGATTAGAGGGCGACGCGGCAGAAATGGTCGATTAGCGGGCGATGTGTAGAGTGGGCGATCCAGGACTCGAACCTGGGACCTCTTCCTTATCAGAGAAGCGCTCTAACCAACTGAGCTAATCGCCCGCGGGCGCCGATTCTAGCGACCGCTCGAGGCGCGCCTACACGACCGCGCGCGGGCGCAGGCGGCGAGCCAGCTCGATCGCCTCCGTGGGCGTTATAAACGATAGCTCCGCGCGATATCCACCCTGGGGGGTGGCCTTCACGTGCACCTCCACGCCGAGCGCCGAGCCGAGCGCCTCCTCGATCTCCCGCGCCGCCTGTTCCTGGTCAGGATGCGCCGCACGCGCGCGATCTCGGCCCCTCCCCCGCCGCGCCTCTCCCGCGCCGGCGTTGCGCTCGCGCGCCTGCGCTTCGAGCGTCCGCACCGACCACCCCTCATCGACCGCGGCCCGCGCAAGGTCCCTGCGCACGCCATGATCCTCGGCCAGCAGCAGCGCTCTGCCGTGGCCCTCGCTCAACGTCCCCGCGGCCAGCAGCTCGGTCACCTGATCCGGCAGATCCAGCAGCCGCATCAGGTTGCTCACCGCCACGCGGCTGCGTCCGACCCGTCGTCCGACCTGCTCGCGGGTGAGCGCGAGCTCCTCGACGAGCGCTGCGCACGCCCTCGCCTCCTCGATCGGGTTGAGGTCCTCGCGCGCCATGTTCTCGATCAACGCGAGCTCCAGCGCCTCGGCGTCCTCGCGCGGGCGGATCAGCGCGGGAATGCTCTGCAGGCCCGCGATCCTCGCCGCCCGCCAGCGTCGCTCGCCGGCGATCAGCTCGTAGGTCCCGCCGGCCTTCGGGCGCACGAGCACCGGCTGCAGCACGCCCCGCTCCTGCAGCGACCCCGCGAGCGCCGTGAGCGCCTCCTGGTCAAAGCGCCTGCGCGGCTGCCTGGGATTGGGCGAGATCAGCTCGACCGCCAGCTCACGCAGCTCCTCCTGATCGGAGCGCTCGCCACCGGCGGACACCGACAGGATCGCCTCAAGACCCCGGCCCATGCCCGGCCTCGGCTTAGCCACGCGCGGCCACCTCCTTCGCCAACTCGAAGTAGGCGGTGGCGCCCGCGCTGTGCGGGTCGTGATGGGTGACCGGCAGCCCGTAGCTCGGCGCCTCGCCGACGCGTACGTTGCGCGGAATCACCGTGTCGAACACCAGATCGGGAAAGTGCTCCCGGACCTCCCGCTCGACATCGCGCCCGAGCCGCGTACGGCTGTCGTGCATCGTCAGCAGCATCCCCGCCACGGTCAGTCGCGGGTTCAGCTCGCGTTGCACCAGCGCAAGCGTCTCGAGCAGCCCGGCCAGGCCCTCGAGCGCGAAGTACTCGGTCTGCACGGGCACGATCACCTTGTCCGCGGCCACCAGCGCGCTCACGGTGAGCGGCCCGAGCGACGGCGGACAGTCCAGCAGGATGTATTCGAAGCGATCCCTAACCGGCGCCAGGCACTCGCTCAGGCGCTGCTCAAAGCCCTCCATGCGCGGCAGCTCGACATTGGCCCCCGCCAGCCCGGCACCGGCCGGAAGCACCTCGAGTCCCGGAACCGACGAGCTCGTCAGCGCTTCCGCCGCACTCGCCTCGCCCGTGAGGACCTCATACAGCCCGGGCGCATGCGTGCGCGCGATCCCCAGTCCGACGGTCGCGTTCGCCTGCGGGTCGACATCCACGAGCAGCGTCGCGTACCCCGCCTCGGCGATGCACGCGCCGACATTCACCGCCGTCGTGGTCTTGCCCACCCCGCCCTTCTGGTTGGCGATCGCGTAAACGGTGCCCACGGCCCTGCAAGCTAGCGCCGATCACGTTTAGACGACGTGCGCTTGGCGTTTCACGTGAAACCAAGCGGGCGTGCCCTCGCCGTTTCACGTGAAACCAAGCGGGCGCTTGCGGGCGATCCCGGCTCGCCGCGGGAAGCGCTCGGGCGTCTCGCGCACCTTCAGGAAGACGTGCAGGTGGCGGTCGGTGGCACCCTCGAAGGGCTCGACGCGCCGGATCTCCTGAAGCTCGAGTCCCAACACCTCGGCCGCTCTGCCTGAGGCGTCCTCCTCGGCCGGCACCCGCTTCCCGCGCCAGTCCACCAGCGATCCACCCAGGGCGAGCAGCGGCGCCGCGTACTCGAGTACGACCGCCTGGGCCGCGAGCGCACGCGCGAGGACCGCGTCGTTGCTCGACAGACCCTCGCGCCAGTGCTCCGCCCGCGCGCACACGACACGAACGTTCTCGATCTCCGCCTGGGCGCATAGCCGCTCGAGGAACTCGCACTTGCGCCGCTGGCTCTCGACCAGGCTGACGCGCGCGCCTGGCAGGGCGACCGCCAGCGCCAGTCCGGGAAATCCGGCGCCTGCGCCGAGGTCAGCGAGGGTGCCGGCGCGGCGAATCGCGTCGAGCTCGAGCGCGGCCAGCGAGTCCGCGAGATGGATACTCACGGCCTGCTCTGCCTCGCGGACAGCCGTCGGGGCATGCTCGTCCTGCTCGAGCACTCCCAGCACGGCCGCGAGCTGGGCCAGCTGTGTCGGGCTCAGATCGCCGCCTCCACTGAGCTCTCCCAGCGGGTGTTTCACGTGAAACGCTCTGCGCCGGCCCTCAGTCGCCGAGCGGCGCGACCACGAGGTAGCGCTCAGGCTCCTCGCCCTCGCTGAAGGTCTCGATCCCGTCCCGGTCGCGCAGGTGCTCATGGACGATTCGCCGCTCCCACGGCGGCATCGGGTCGAACTCCACCGGCTCACCGGAGCTCAGGGCCTCGTCGGCCGCGTCCTCGGCCTCGGCCTCGAGCGCCTCCGCGCGCCGCTCGCGGTAACCATCCGCATCGATCACCACCCGTATCGAGGACGGGCCCTCCGGAAACACGATCCGCTGGGCCAGGTGCTGCACAGCGTCGATCGTCTGCCCGTGCCTGCCGATGAACAGCCCCACGTCCTCGCCCTTCAGACGGCCCGTCAGCACGCCGTCCCCCTCCTCAACCTCAACCTCAACATCAAGCTGAAGCCCTTCCGCGATCTCCTCCAGCAGGTCTTCAAGCGTCTCGACCGGGTCGAGCTCGTCGACCCAGCCCTCCTCGGCGTCGTCGGGCTCGTCGCTCATCGCCTTCTACCCGAGCGCTTCTTCTTCTTTCGCGGCGGCGGCGGCGGCGAGGAGCCGCTTCCACCACCGCCCGCGCCGACGCCGGCCAGCGCCGGCTGGCCCTTGGGACCGCCGGTCCGGGGCGTATCGGGTTTCCCGTTCGGAGAGTCGCCGCCTCCGGTCCCTGCGTCTTTCCCGGCTACAGGCGCGGCCGGGCCCATATGCCGGCGGATCAGATACTGCTGACCGACCGTCCACAGGTTCGTCGTGATCCAGTACACGAGCAGTCCCGCCGGGTACCTGTAGAGGATCACCACGAACACCAACGGCAGCAGCAGCATCAGGCGGCGCTGGTTGGGGTCCGCGGTGGCCGTCGCGACCAGCGTGGATACGATCTGGGACCCGACGTAGAGCAGGATCAGCACGATCAGCACGATCCCCGTCGCCTTCGCGGTGATGTCCGGGATGAACAGGAACTTCGCCGATCCCGGAGCGACGACGTTGCAGCCGGTTTCCGTCAGCCCCTTGACCGTGTGGCCCATCACTTTGACCGCGTTTGTGGGGATTTCGCTGTTCTTGGTGATGTGGCGGTGCAGTTCGCGCGAGTAGTGTTCGCGCAGCTGCGGGCCGCAGATATCGAACTTCAGGTCCGTCCGCAGCATGTAGAACAGCGAGATGAACACCGGCAGCTGCAGCAGCAGCGGTAGACAGGAGGCCAGGGGATTGATTTTGTTCTCCTGGTAGAACTTCATGATCTCCTGCTGCTGGCGCTGTTTGTCCTCCTTGTACTTCTCTTTGATCTGATTGATCTGCGGCGCCAGTCGCTGCATTTCCTGCATCGACTTCAGCTGCCTGTAGGTCAGCGGCACCAGCACGGCGCGGATCAGCACTGTCAGGCCGACGATCGCGAGCCCCCAGCTCCCCCCGACGAGGTGAGCATGGATGAACACCATGATCGATTCGAAGAAGCTGATCAGAGGCGAGAACGCGTCCTCGATGACGTTGGCGAGAATTGGCATGCGCGTGTGGGGTCTCGGCGGTCGTGTTGGGTGGTTGGTGGCGCGGCCCGTCGGTCGGCTGCGAGCCGCCGACCCGGCGCCTACTCAGACGCCGGTGTGGGAACCGATCCGGAACACCCGCTGGGCCTGCACCGGATCGTACCCGCCGTAGCTCCAGGGATTGCACCTAAGCAGGCGCCACCCCGCCAGCACCAAGCCCCTAAGTATGCCGTACTCCCTGATCGCTTCCACCGCATAACGCGAGCATGTGGGCTCGTACTTGCAGCGCCTCGGAATCGCGGGCGAGATGAGGAGCCGGTAGAGCACGATCGGCGCTGTCGCCGCGGCGCGGGCGACGCGCGCAACGGGGCGTACCGGCGGCGAGCCCTCGCGGGCGGGCGCGTCTGCGCTCACGGACGCTCCTCGGCGTCCGCCGGGGCAGCTGAGCGGCGAAGGCCGACCTTCTCGACCAGCTCGGCGAGCGCCGCGTCGATTCCATCGAGGCCCTCGCGTTCGGCGAGCTCAAGGGCCGCGGGGCGGGCCACGAGCACCACGTCCTGGCCCTCCTCGAGGCCGGGCTCCGCCCGCGCAAACGCTTCCCGCAGCATCCGCTTCACGCGGTTGCGCTCCACCGCCCCGCCGACCTTCCGCGACACCGACAGGCCGAGGCGCGGCGACGGCGCGGCCGGATTCGGAAACGCGTACAGCACCAGGTGGCGGTTGGCGGAGGAGCGTCCCTGCCGGTACACCCGCTCGAACTCCGCGCTGCGCGACAGACGGCCACGACTGGAGGACCGCTGTTTCATCGCGTGCGGAACCGCCCTCAAGTGGAGAGGCGCTTGCGTCCCTTGTCGCGGCGGCGCTTGAGCGTCAACCGTCCCGCGCGCGTGCGCATACGGGCGCGAAACCCGTGTGCGCGGGCTCGCTTGCGCTTCTTTGGCTGGTAGGTCCGCTTCATCGTCAGTGTTCTCCGGCCGCGGCGCGTTTCCTTCCCGGCGCCGGCCGCGGCGGTCGACGCCTCGCCCGGGTTCGGCGGCTAAGTATAGGACCAGTGGGCCCACTCCCGACGCGCGTTGGGTTTGGCAGATACGCCATCCCGAGTTTTTCTCGCCAATTGCGGCCAGGCCCGATGAGCGTCACAGAGCGTCAGTTATAGTCGCCTGACCGGGCTCGACTCGAGCCCTCCTCGAATAGGACGAGAACACTTTCTCCAGGGGAGATGTGGACGAACGCTGCTGTGAGCGCTGAGCTGGAGCACATATGGTCACGGGTGCAAGCCGAGCTTGCCCTCGCCGTCGACGAGCCGACGTACCGCATCTGGCTCGGCCCTCTGCGCGCACGGTCCTTCGCAGACGGTCGTCTGTCAATCGAAGCCCCCCAGCAGACCTGCGGGTGGATCCGTGGGCGCTTCGGGCGGGTGCTCGAGGACAGCGTCGCGCTGGTGCTCGGGCCCGATGTGGTGGTCGAGCTGATCGACGGCGAAGCGCCGCGCGAGGCGAAGGCCCGCTCGCGCGGGCGCCACCCCGCCTCCGATCCACGCGCGGGCCTCGATCTGGACTCACTCGGCGGACCGCTCGGCAATCCCAAGCTCACGTTCGACCAGTTCGTCATCGGTGACTGCAACCGGCTCGCCCATGCCGCCGCGCTGACCGTCGCCGAGATGCCCGCGCAGGCCTACAACCCGCTGTTCATCTGCGGCCCTCCCGGCGTCGGCAAGACCCACCTGTTGAGCTCGATCGCGAGCCTCGTGCTCTCGCACAGCCCCGGGCTGACCGTGCGCTGCACGACCGGCGAGGCCTTCACCAACGAGTTCCTCAACGCGCTCGGCGGCGGGCAGACCGACGGCTTCAAGGCCCGCTTCCGCCACGTCGACGTGCTGCTCCTGGACGATGTCCAGTTCCTCGAGCGCAAGGCCAAGACCGAGGAGGAGTTCTTCCACACGTTCAACGCCCTGCACGACGGCGGCCGCCAAATCGTGCTCACGTCCGACCGCCCTCCGCACGACCTGCAGGCACTCGAGGATCGCCTGCGCGAGCGCTTCGCCGCGGGCCTCGTGGCCGACATCTCACCGCCCGAGCTCACCACTCGGCTCGCAATCCTGCGCAAGCGAGCCCAGTACGACCACATCGAGCTCGCAGACGAAAGCGCCCTGCACGTGGTCGCCGAGCGGGTCGAGACCAACGTCCGCGCACTCGAGGGCGCGCTCATCCGCATCGTCGCCTTCAGCTCGCTCACAGGCCGGCCGCTCACGGGCGAGCTTGCGCAGGAGGTGCTCGGGCGCCTGTACCCATACCAAGCGTCCTCCGCGCGCCGAACCCGCTCCGTGGATGAGATCCAGGCCGCGGCCTGTGAGCACTTCGGCCTCTCCTGCGATGAGCTCCTCTCCCCCTCGCGCACCTCGCGCATCGCCTGGCCGCGACAGATCGCCATGTACCTCGCCCGCGAGCTGACGGGCGAGTCGCTGCCGGCGATCGGCAGGCGCTTCGGCGGCCGTGACCACACGACGGTTCTACACGCTTGGCGGCGCACCAAGAAGCGCATCACAGAGGACCCGGCAGCGCGCGAGGCTGTGGAGAAGTTACGTGTCAGCCTCGACCTCACCCCCTCCTGATCCGAGCCCCTGCCCCGACCGCCCAGCCTGACACACTTCCCGTCCGCCCATCCACATGCCCATCCACAGCTTCAACCACCACCACACCAGGCCACCAGCGGTAATTCACATGTACACAGCCCCTACTTCCTACTTCCCCTCATCATCGGTGTCTTCGTGAAGCTGTCTCTGTCCGCCTCAGAGCTTCTTACACAGCTCCAGACCGTCACTCGTGTCGCCTCCGCGCGCAGCGCCGTTCAGGCTCTCTCGGGTGTGATGGTGTCGGCGCCCGAGAGCTCCACCCCGGAGCTGCTCGCCACCGACATGGAGATCGGACTGCGCGTTCCCCTTCACGCGGAGGTCATCCGCCCGGGCGCCGCCGTACTGCCCGCGCGGCTACTGCTTGACGTCGCCCGCTCGCTTCCCTCCGAGCAGCTCACGATGGAGCTGAGGAGCGCCGAGCAGGACGTCGAGCTGATCTGTGGCCCGGCCACATTTCATCTGCGTATGCTTCGCGCCGAGGACTTCCCCACGCTGCCCGCCCCCACTGAGGAGACGCGCATCACGCTGCCCTCCGAGGCCTTCGTCTCCACCATCTCGCGGGTGCAGCGCTCTGCCTCCAAAGACGAGACACGGCCGGTCCTCACCGGCATCCTCATGTCCGCCTCAGAGCAGGAGCTGCGGATGGTGGCGACCGATTCCTACCGGCTGAGCGTCAAGGAGACCGCGCTCGAGGCTCCGCTTCAGAAAGGCCTCGAGGCGAACGTCCCGGCCCGCGCCCTCGGTGAGCTCGTGCGCATCGCCCAGGGAACGGATGTCGAGTCGCTCGCCGTCAGCGTGGGCCAGAACCAGGTGGTGTTCGAGCTCGGCGACATCGTGCTGTCCTCGCGCCTGATCGACGGCCAGTTCCCCAACTACCGCCAGCTGCTCCCGGAGTCGGTCGACCATGAGCTGCGCCTGTCCACAGCCGAGGTGACCGACGTGGTGCGGCGCATCAGCCTGCTCGCCCAGAAGAACGCGCCGCTTCGCCTCAGCTTCAGCGAGGGCACCCTCACCGTCTCCGCGCAGACCCCGGACGTGGGCGGCGCCAGCGAGTCGATCCCGGTCCCCTTCCACGGCGAGCCCTTCGAGATCGGCTTCAACCCGGAGTTCCTGCGCGACGGGCTCGAGAGCATCGAATCCGACGAGCTCGTACTCAAGCTGATCAGCCCGCTGCGCCCCGGCCTGATCGAATCACCGGACACCGGTGACTTCGTGTACCTGATCATGCCCATCCGCTTGAACGTCTAGGACGTGGCTCGTGCGCGTGGTCAGCGTGCAGATGCGCGACTTCCGCAGCTATGCGCGCGCGGAGGCGGTGCTGGGGGAAGGGTTGACAGTAGTGTACGGCCCGAATGGAGCGGGGAAGTCGAACCTGCTCGAGGCGATCTACTACGGCTGCACGGCGCGCACCGTGCGTGCGCGCAACGAGCGCGAACTGGTCAGCTTCGGCGCGCGTGCCGCGCGTGTGGTGGTGAAGCTCGCCGACGGGCCACGCGCGCATGAGCTGAGCGTCGGCTACGAAGCGCCGGCCGGGGGGGAGCGGGCGGTCAAGCGGATGACCGCCGATGGCGCGCCCGTGGAGCGCCTGCTCGACGTCGAGTCAAGGCCGCTGGTGAGCGTCTTCCTGCCCGACCGGCTCGAGCTCGTGAAGGGCCCACCGGCCGTTCGCCGCGCCCACCTGGACCAGGTCGTGTGCGCCGTGTGGCCCGTGCGCTCAAGCGTGCGACGGGATTACTCGGCGGTGCTCGCGCAGCGCAACGCCCTGCTGGCCCGTATCCGCTCGGGCCGAGCCTCCGATGCGGCGCTCTCGACATGGGACCGCGAGCTCGCCGCCAGGGCGATCGAGCTGCGAACGGACCGCGAAGCGGGCGTGGCCCTGCTCGCCGGCCCGTTTGCCGAGCATGCCTCCGAGCTCGGCATCAGCGGCGCGGCGACCCTCGAGTACCGTCCTCGCTCGCGCGCAGCGAGCGAGGATGAGTTCGTGGCAGAGCTCCAGGCGCGACTGCCGGGTGACCTCGAGCGCGGCTTCTCGACCCACGGCCCGCACCGCGACGAGCTCGCGATCCTGCGCGACGGGCGGGAGCTGCGCCTGTATGGCTCGCAGGGAGAGCAGCGTCTGGCCCTGCTCTCCCTGCTGCTGGCCGAGCGCGCCGTGCTCGCCCGCGAACGCAGCCGCACACCGCTGATGCTCCTCGACGACGTGATGAGTGAGCTCGACTCCGAGCGCCGGGAGCTGCTCGCCGCCGAGCTCTCAAGCGGCGGCCAGAGCGTGATCGCCACCACCGACCTTGCTCACGTCCCCGGCGCCACCGATGCGTCCGTCACGCGCCTGCGCGTGTCCTCGGGCGCGATCCTCGCGGAGGCGATCGCCGCGTGAGCAGGATCGCCCCCCGTTCGCTGTCGGTGGCCCTTCAGGGACTGACGCGCACGCTCGCGCCGGCCACCACGCTGGCCCGGGTTCAGGGCGTTTGGGAGGCGGTCGCGGGGCCCGCGATCGCGACCGCCGCGCGCCCAACCGCAGAGCGCGACGGCGTCCTCACGGTCACCTGCACGGCTGCCGTGTGGGCACAGGAGCTCGACCTGATGGCGGGCGAGCTGATCCCCCGCCTGAACAGCGCGCTGGGGGACGTGGCCGTGCGCGAGCTGCGCTGTCGCACCGGTTGAGCGGAAGGGGCCCTGTTTCCGGGCATTTTGCAGGCATTTAGGGGCCTTCTGAGCCAGTGTTCCGCCACCCCGCCCTGCTATTGTTATGTACACACTTCACCCGCCCCGGTACGTGGTCTAAAAGCCCCGGAATCCGGGGCGTTCTCACGTCATCGGAGGGCCATTGGCCACAGGTAACAACAGCTCTGAGGGGAGCACCGGCAAGGGCGGCGTCAACGACCCGTCAATGACGGGCGGCTCCTCGAGCTACGACGCACAAGACATCACCGTCCTGGAGGGCTTAGAGGCCGTTCGCAAGCGCCCGGGCATGTACATCGGCTCGACCGGCGTGATGGGCCTGCACCATCTCGTCTACGAGGTCGTCGACAACTCCGTCGATGAGGCGCTGGCCGGTTTCTGCACGGAGGTCGCGGTCACGATCCATCCCGACAACTCGGTCACCGTCGCAGACAACGGCCGCGGGATCCCCGTGGACATCATGGAGAAGGAGGGGCGCCCGGCGGTCGAGGTCGTGCTGACGGTGCTCCACTCCGGCGGCAAGTTCGGCGACGGCGGCGGCTACAAGGTCTCCGGCGGCCTGCACGGGGTCGGCGTCTCGGTCGTCAACGCGCTGTCCGAACGTCTGCTCGTGGAGATCAGCCGCGACGGCTACAGCTTCTCGCAGGAGTACTCGCGCGGGGTCCCCCAGACGGAGCTGATCAAGGGCAAGAAACTGCCTTCCGGCGCCCCCACCGGGACGACCATCACGTTCCTCCCCGACGCCGATGTCTTCGAGACCCTCGAGCTCGATTTCTTCACGCTCGAGGAGCGCCTGCGCGAGACGGCCTTCCTGACCCGCGGGCTTGAGATCTCGATCGTCGATGAGCGCGGCGAGGGTCACTCCGCGACGTTCCGCTACGAGGGCGGCATCGAGGACTTCGTCACCTATCTCAACGAGAACAAGGAGACGGTCCACCGCAAGGTCATCTTCTTCGCCGGCGAGAGCGAGGAGGGCGCCGCCGAGGTGGCGATGCAGTGGAACTCCTCCTACCAGGAGTCGATCCACTCGTTCGCCAACAACATCTCCACGCGCGAGGGCGGCTCGCACCTGAGCGGCTTCCGCTCCGCGCTCACTCGCACGCTGAACAAGTACGCGCGCGACCACGGCCTGCTGAAGGAGAAAGAGGACAACCTGTCAGGCGAGGACGTGCGCGAGGGGCTCACGGCCGTGATCTCGGTCAAGCTCCGCGACCCGCAGTTTGAGGGCCAGACCAAGACCAAGCTGGGCAACCCGGGGATGGCGGGTTTCGTCGAGTCGATCGTCAACACCGGGCTGGGCGAGTTCATGGAGGAGAACCCCAGCGAGGCGCGCGCGGTGATCATGAAGTCCGTCCAGGCCCAGCGCGCCCGCGAGGCCGCCCGCAAGGCCCGCGACCTGACCAGGCGCAAGTCTGCACTCGAGAACTCCACGCTGCCGGGAAAGCTCGCCGACTGCTCGGTCAAGGACCCGGCGCTCGCGGAGCTGTTCGTCGTCGAGGGCGACTCCGCCGGCGGCTCGGCCAAGCAGGGGCGCGACCGCAACACCCAGGCGGTGCTGCCATTGCGCGGCAAGATCCTCAACGTCGAGAAGTCGCGCATCGACAAGGTGCTCCAGAACACCGAGATCCAGGCCCTCATCACCGCGATCGGCACGGGCGTGCGCGACGAGTTCAACATCGAGAACGCGCGGTATCACAAGGTCGTGTTGATGAGCGTGGATGCGGACGAGCATGTGCTCGTCCGTGAGGACGGGGCGGTGCGGATGACGACGATCGGGGAGTTCGTCGACCCGCTCGTCGACGGCCTCCCCGCCGAGGGCCCGCAAGGGCTGGTTCGCTCCGTCTACGGCCGCTTCGGCGAGGTCCTGTCGGTCGGGCTCGAGAGCCGTGAGCCGCGATTCGGCGAGATCAAGGGCGTGGTGCGCCACGGGGTGTCCGAGCCGCTCTATGAGATTAAGACGCTGTACGGACGCTCAGTGCGCGTTACGGCCAGTCACTCGATCTACGTGCACGAGGATGGCGAGCTGCGAAAGAAGCGCGGCGATCAGATCGGGCCCGGAGATGTGGTCGTGGCGCCGAAGCGAGTCCCGCTGCCCGGAGGCGCGCCCGAGAAGATCGACCTCGTGCGCGCCCTGCACAGGCATCCAGACGCAGCCAGGCAGGTGTGGCTGCGCGGCCCTGCGGTCGCCGACTGGAGCCGGCAGCAGATCGTGCTCGAGCACGCCGACACTCCGCAGCTGACTGAGCCGCGCGTCGAGATCCCCGAGCAGGTCCGCTTGGAGCTGGCCGCGCTTCGCCGCCGCAACCGCGTCAGCCAGCGGGCGCTGTGCCAGGCCGTTGGCATTCGCCAGCCGGTTACCTTCTACGCCTGGGAGAAGGGAACATCTCGCCCGATCGTCTCGCACTGGGAGGCTTACGTAAACGCCATCGGCGGCGATGTGGAGTCGGTGAGCAAGCGCGTGCGCGTGTGCGATAGCGCGCTTGATCGAACGTGGCGGCGCCAATATCGTGCCGCGCGCCGCAACCGGCTGCGCGGGGAGGTGCGCCTGTCAGATCTGGACGAGCGCGACCTCGAGTTCTTCGACGGCCGCGATGACGTGCATCTGACGCCCGAGCATTACGCCCACCAGCCGATCGGCCGCTACGTCGCCGTCGACGCCCAGCTGCTGCGCACCCTCGGCTTCTTCATGGCCGAGGGGAACTGCAGCGAGCGCGGCGGCGTGCGCCTGGCGATCGGGAACGGCAACTCGCGCTACGCCCTCGAGATGGCGCGCTCGTTCGAGCACTGCTTCGGGATCGCCCCTATTCCCTATCGTGGCAACGGCCCGCTGGTGGACCTCAAGGTCGTCCACCGCGTCGTCGCGCTCGCCTTTAAGTACGTGTTCGGCTTCGGCGAACACACCGCCATAGACAAGCGCGTGCCGGACCTCGCATTCAACGTGAGCGAGGAGCTGCGGCTGGAGTTCCTGCGCGGATTTTTCCTCGGCGACGGATGCGCGTCGCATGGCTGGGCTGTGTTCTGCACGTCCTCACGCCACATCCTCGCCGGCCTGCACCATCTGCTCGCCTCGCTCGACGTGCTCCCTTATATCAACGAACGGACTCCTGGCCAGCGGGTCAAGTTTCCGGGGCAGCGAACGTACACGACGACCACTCCTAGTTGGACGCTCACGGTGTCTACGCGCGAAGATCTCGAGCGGCTGCGCCATGTCTGGCGGGATCATCCCGGCGCCCCGACGATCGAGACGAAGTTGGCGGCGGCGGCGCAGTCTCAACCGCGGCGCTGCGAGTCGATCAGCGACGGGCTGGTCGGGCTGCCTGTGCGCTCAGTGAGGCAGGTTCCTGCGACCAACGGCTGCGTGTACGACTTCTCCGTCTGGGGCGACGAAAACTTCATGTCAGGCGTTGGTGGACTCACCAGCGCGAATACCGACGCTGACGTCGACGGAGCTCATATCAGGACGCTCGTGCTGACCCTCTTGTTCCGCGAGATGCAGGAGCTGATCGAGGCCGGCTATGTGTACATCGCCAAGCCGCCCCTCTACAAGCTCAAGCAGGGCTCGCGCGAGCGCTACATCGAAAAGGACTCCGAGCTCGAGGACATCCTGCTCTCAGACAAGTGGGAGAAGATCGAGATCTCAGACCGCCATGGCCTCCACTTCAAGCTCACCGAGGCTCGCTGGCAGCGCTTCTCCCGGCTGCTGAAGCAGTACGAGGGCTGGTCGTCCTCGCTGCGCGCCGCCCACGGTCACGACATGGTCCAGTTCCTCGAGGAGTCCACGCTGCTGGTGGAGCAGGTCATGAGCGCCGATGCGGCGGTCGAGGTGCTGAGCCGCGAGGGCCTCGAGGGTGAGACACACGCCACCGAGCTGATTGAGGACGGTCCCTTCGACATTCGCGTCAAGGCCGTCGAGGTCAATACGGGCTTCGCCCGCACCCACCGCATCAAACGCGAGCTGTTCGAGTCGCAGGAGTACCTCCAGCTCGCCCGCCTGCACGCCCAGCTGATCGAGCTCGCGGGCGTCCCCGCGTTCCACGTCAGCCTCGGCGACGGCCACGAGACGGCCCCCTCCTTCGAGGCGCTGCGCACGGCCGTGCTGACGGTCGCTCAGAGGGGCATCAAGCTCCAGCGCTTCAAGGGTCTCGGGGAGATGAACGCCGACCAGCTCGGCGAAACCACGATGTCCCCGAGCACGCGTATGCTCGCGCAGGTGACGCTCGAGGACGCCGCCGTCGCCGACCGCGTGTTCTCCAAGCTGATGGGCGACCAGGTCGAGCCGAGGCGGGAGTTCATCGAAGAGAATGCCCGCGCCGTCGCCAACCTCGATGTCTAGGGAGGTGGGCCATGGCATCAGCTGATGTGATCAGCGGCGGCAACGTCGAACCGCGCGCACTCGAGGAGGAGATGCGCACGGCCTATCTCGACTACGCGATGTCCGTGATCGTGGGACGGGCACTGCCCGACGTGCGCGACGGCCTGAAGCCCGTGCATCGCCGGGTGCTGTTCGCGATGAACGAGCTCGGCCTCGGCCCCACCCGCTCATACGCCAAGTGCGCCAAGATCGTCGGCGAGGTGATGGGCAACTATCACCCGCACGGGGACTCCGCGATCTACGACGCGCTCGTGCGTATGGCCCAGGACTTCTCGATGCGCAACGAGCTCGTCGACGGCCAGGGCAACTTCGGCTCGGTCGATGATGACCCGGCTGCCGCGATGCGGTATTGCGTCACGGGAGACACGCGCGTTCGCACGACGACCGGCACTGTGCGGATCGACTCGTTCGCACCGGACGCTCGGCCGAACTCGGACTCGCCGGTGGATGTCGAGGTGCTCGACCGCCTCGGCCGGCCGGTGCATGCATCTGTCCTCTTCCACTCCGGCGAGCACCCCACGCTGCGGCTGCGGACGACCGAGGGCCACGAGTTGAGCGGCACCGCGAACCACCCGGTGCTGTGCCTGTTCGAGCTTGGCAGCGTGCCGCTTCTGCTCTGGCGCCTGCTCGGCGAGATCCGGCCTGGCGAGCGTGTCGTGATGAACGCCGATGCCCTGGCGGAGCTCAGTGCCCCTCCGGCCGGTCGCGTGCAGATCGACGCCCATCGGATCTCCGCGGCTTCCACCGCTGTGCTCGAGCAGCTCGGCAAGCAGGTCCCGGGCCTACTCGAGCCGCTTGGTGGGGACTACTACTACGCCGAGGTCGCGTCGATCGAGGAAGCCGGTGTGCGGCCGGTCTACTCGCTGCGGGTGGACAGCGAAGATCACTCGTTCCTCACGAACGGGTTCGTGAGCCACAACACCGAGGCAAAGCTGGCCCGCATCGCCACCGAGATGATGCGCGACCTCGACATGGACACGGTCGACTTCGCGCCGAACTACGACGGCTCGCGACAGGAACCGCTCGTGCTGCCGGCGCGCTTCCCGAACCTGCTCGTGAACGGCTCCTCCGGGATCGCGGTCGGGATGGCCACGAACATCCCGCCGCACAACCTGCGCGAGGTGATCGCCGCGACGATCGCCTACATCGATGACCCGGAGATCGAGATCGATGGGTTGATGAAGCACATCTCGGGCCCCGACTTCCCCACCGGGGGGATCATCCTCGGCCGCCAGGGGATCCGCGACGCCTACGAGACGGGGCGCGGGCGGGTGCGTATCCAGGCGCGCGCGCACATCGAGCCGCTGCGGCAGGGCAAGGAGGCGATCGTCGTCACCGAGCTGCCGTTCATGGTCAAGAAGGGCGGCGAGGGCGGCCTGATCGGGAAGATCGCGGACCTCGTCCACGAGAAACGGATTCCCGAGATCTCCGACCTGCGCGATGAGTCCGACAAGCGCGGCATGCGGCTGGTGATCGAGCTCAAGCGCGACGTGATCCCCAAGGTGGTGCTCAACAAGCTCTACAAGCACACGTCCATGCAGTCCACGTTTGGCGTGAACATGGTCGCGCTCGTCGACAACGTGCCGCGCACGCTGAACCTGCGGGCGGTGATCCACAACTACGTGGCCCACCAGCGCGAGGTGATCGTACGCCGCACCAAGCACGAGCTGTCAGAGAAGGAGGCCCGCGCGCACATCCTCGAGGGGCTCCTGACCGCGCTCGAGCACCTCGACGCGATCATCGAGCTGATCCGGGGCTCGCGCGACCGCGACAGCGCGCGCCAGCAGCTGATCCAGCGCTTCGAGCTGAGCGCGATCCAGGCGACGGCGATCCTCGACCTGCGCCTGTCCCAGCTGACGGCTCTGGAGGCCGATGGGATCAAACAGGAGCACGCCGACGTGACCGAGCGGATCGCCGAGCTGCGGGCGATCCTCGGCGACGAGTCCCGCGTGCTCTCGGTCATCAGGGAGGAGCTCGAAGAGATCTCAGAGCGCTTCGGCGACGAGCGCCGCTCGGAGATCACCCACTCCGAGGATGAGATCGACATCGAGGATCTGATCGCCGACCAGCAGATGGTGATCACGATCACCCAGAGCGGTTACATCAAGTCGCTGCCCCTGGCCACCTATCGCCAGCAGCAGCGAGGCGGGCGCGGGGTCACCGGGATGGATATGAAGGATGGCGACTTCATCGAGCACCTGTTCGTGTGCTCCTCGCACGACTACCTGCTGTTCTTCTCAAACCGCGGCAAGGTCTACCGCTCGAAGGTCTATGAGCTGCCCGAGGCCTCCAGAACAGCCAAGGGCCGGGCGCTGGTCAACATCCTGCCGCTACGCGAGGGTGAGCTGGTGCAGGCCGTCGTCGCCACGCGCGACTTCACCGAGGCCAAGTACCTGGTGTTCGCCACGCGCAACGGGATCGTCAAGAAGACGGAGCTGCTCGCGTACAACACGCCGATCAAAGCCGATGGGATCATCGCGATCAACGTTCGCGACGACGACGAGCTGCTCGCCGTCCGCGCGGTCGACCCCCAGGACGAGGTGATCATGGTCTCGCGCGCCGGCCTCGCCGTGCGCTTCGCCGAGTCCGATGTCCGCTCAATGGGACGAGACACCACGGGCGTGCGCGGGATGGACGTCGGCAAAGACGGGCTGGTGATCGCGATGGACGTCGCACGCGACGACATGGATCTGCTGGTCGTCACCGAGAACGGCTATGGCAAGCGCACCCAGATCGGCCAGTACCGCAAAACGAACCGCGGCGCCAAAGGCGTCAAAACGATCGGCCTCACGGAGAAAAAGGGTGGGCTCGCCGGCGCGCTCGTGGTTCGTGATCATCACGAGCTGGTATTCATCAGCGTCGGCGGAATGGTCCAGCGGACGCCCGCCGACGGCATCTCCCGGCAGGGGCGCTCGGCCACCGGCGTCCGCGTGATGAACCTCAAGGAGGACGATCTCGTGAGCGCGGTGGCACTGGTCGTCGAGGCCGCCGAAGACGATGACGAGGAGACGGGGGCGGCTGTCGTTGCCGACACACAGGCGGCGGACGAGGAGCTCGACGGCGCCGCACCCGACGGCGAAGACTGACGCTCCGAACCACCGCTCGCTCCGCCCGCGCCTGCAAAGGGCGGCTCGCAAGCAGCGTTCCAACCGTCCAGATTGACCCCTCCGCGCTCAGATGAGTGTGTGCAGTGGTCGACAGACCGAGGGTGCGCCGACTCATCCTCTGCATCGCCTTCACGGCGGCGGCCGTCATCCTCAGCGGCTCTGCGACGGTGGCCCTCGCGGCCCCGGCGGCCATCCACGCACGGCGCACCTGCTGGCGGGTGCACGAGCGATCCCTCCATTCCGGGCACGACCGCGTGCTCGTGTGCCGGACGGACACCCGCGCCACGCACTCGCGGACCGCGAGCCGACGCAGGCTCAAGCGGTTGTCGGTCGTCAACACGCTCGCCGCCGCGAGCCTCGTGCGCTCCTCGGCGATCGCCCAGGTTCTCGCCACCCCCTGCCAGAACACCGGCCTCACCCCCGCGCCGGGCAACCTCGCGCTGGTCCGCTCGGCCGTGCTCTGCCTGGTCAACCGCGAGCGAGCCGAGAACGGCGAGCCGCCGTTGGTGCTCAACGCCGAGCTCGAAAAGGCGGCCGAAGGCCACAACAACGAAATGATCGCCGAGGACTATTTCGCGCACATCTCGCCCGCGGGCGAGTCCCCGGTCGATCGCCTCAAAATCACCACCAGCTACATACCCGGGCCCAAGGTCGGCTACGTGATCGGCGAGAACCTCGCCTGGGGCACCCTGTATCTGTCGACCCCGCAGGCGATCGTCGAAGCTTGGATCGCATCGCCGGGGCACCTCGCGAACATTCTTGAAGCGCGCTACCGGGAAACCGGCATCGGCGTTGTGCCCAGCGTGCCCGCGTCACTGGCGGGCGGTGAGCCGGGCGCCACCTATGCGCAGGAGTTCGGCGTGATCATCCGCTGAGGGCCCCTTTGCACCCGGCTGTGCAGTGTCGGCTTCATTCGATACTCTGAGCGGACCAGAGAAAGGAGGTGGTCCTAACGTTAGCTGACAGTTTTTGCGGGACCCTGGAGGTGACCGGCCGCTAGGTCGGAGAGGCTGGACCGCTTAGCGGAATCCAACCCGGGACACCCCGTGACGGCCGCCGGCTCTGGTCCCTCCGGTCGCCTCTTTCGCCGTCTCGGTATTCCAGTCAGAGCAGCATGCGAAGGGCGCCGCGCGAGTGGCGCCCTTCGTCGTTCTCGGGCGCGCGGGTCGCGGTCAGGCCGCCTGCGGCAGGTACTGCAGCCAGGCGGTGGGGATCGTGGGGCTCGCGACGTGGATGAAGATCTCCGCGCGGGGTGTGCGCGGAGCGTGCCGCGGGTGCATGCCCGCCTGACGCGGCAGCCGGTCGCCCTTGCGCCGGTTGCAGGGCGCGCAGGAGGCCACGATGTTCTCCCAGCTCGAGGATCCGCCCTTCGAGCGCGGGATCACATGGTCCACCGTCAGGTTGGAGCGTGAGCCGCAGTACTGGCAGG
>Ga0209038_10000198_pt1 | contig 19246 bp, 18 predicted proteins | sample BogFormECP03_OM3_FD_188237 | JGI IMG/M metagenome (GOLD analysis project Ga0209038, IMG submission 188237) | Bog forest soil microbial communities from Calvert Island, British Columbia, Canada - ECP03_OM3 (SPAdes) (version 2) | ecosystem: Environmental > Aquatic > Freshwater > Wetlands > Bog ...
CGGCAGCTTCCTTCTTCTCGGCGCTGTGGTGGAGCTGGCCTATTACAACGTAATCCCGCGCAACTCCTCCTCTGTCCTCAGCCCGCGCGGTTTGGAATTCTGGCTGGCCACCAATCTCTTCGCCTTTTTCGGTGTCGCTTATCTAGGCTCGCTGCTCTCCGCCTCTCTGCGCCACAAAGGCTTCGAACTCGAAGAAAAGCGCGAAGAACTAAAAGATCTTCAAGCCTTCAATGAAGACATCATTCGCTCTATGCGCGGCGGCCTACTCACCGTAAATCTCGAAGGCAAAATTGTGCTGATGAACCGCGCCGGCTCCGAAATCACCGGCCGCGGCGACGGGCCCAATCGCGCCGCCCACCTGCGCGATATTTTCCCGGGATTCTGGCCCATAGAAATTGATGAGCGTGGCACTCCGCTAGCCCTGCGCAAAGAAGTCGAATGCCGTACTCCCTACGGCGTAGTGCGCTTCCTCGGCGTCTCCATCTCCCCGCTGCGCACGGGCCAAAACCAACTCAGCGGCTACGTAATCAATTTTCAGGATCTAACCGAGCTGAAGCGCCTCGAGCACGAAGTCGCCGTTCAGGATCGCATGGCCGCCCTGGGGCGTCTCTCCGCAGCCATCGCCCACGAAATTCGGCAGCCTCTCTCGGCAATGACCGGCGCCCTGAAAGCTCTGGCGCGGCTCGCTCCTCTCGATGACGACGATCAGCGCCTCGTTCAAATCGTTTCCCGCGAATCGCAGCGCCTGAATCAGATCATCACCGATTTCCTGGAGTATTCCCGCGAGAAGAACTACGAATTCAGCGACCAGAACGTCGTCGCGCTGCTCGAAGAAACCCTCATGCTCTTCGAGCACCAGCCGGATTTCAACCAGAAGTTTCATATCGACCGAAAATTTGCTTCCACTGCAGTTCGCGCCCGCGTCGATCGCAATCGTCTCAAGCAAGTATTTTGGAATTTGCTGAACAACGCCATGCGCGCCATGCCCGATGGCGGCGCCATCACCATAAATCTTGAAGTCGAAGCCGTCTGGCTGAAAATTTCCATTCGCGACACCGGCATCGGAATCGATCCATCGGAAACCGCCCGAATCTTCGAGCCCTTCCAGTCCAATTTCGCCGAAGGCACCGGCCTTGGCCTCGCCATCGTCTATCAAATCGTGCAAGCGCACGGCGGTTACATCCGCGTGAACTCCGAGAAGGGCCACGGCGCCGAGTTCTCCATCGAGCTCCCCAAAATGGGCAAAGGCCGCCGCAAGCCCGGCGGCGCTCGGCAATCCGAATCCGAGCCAGCCGTTGAAGCCGTGGGGCAAGGCTAAGCCATGGCCCACATCCTCGTAGTTGACGACGAACGTTCCATCTGCGAACTCCTCGAAATCACTTTTCGCAAAGATGGCCATCGCGTCGAACTGGCCTCCAGCGGCGAGCAAGCCAAGCGCCGCCTCGAAACTCAGCTCTTTGACATCATCGTTTCCGACATCAACATGCGCGACATGAGCGGTGTCGATCTTCTCCAATACGCCCGCGAAGTTTCTCCGGAGACCGTTTTCATCTTGATCACCGGCGTCCCCACGCTCTCCACCGCGATCGACGCCGTAAATTTTGGCGCCGACCGCTACGTGATCAAGGGCGATTCGCTGATCGACGAATTGCGCCAGGCCGTTGCCAAAATTTCCGAAAGCATCGAACTGAAAAAGGAAACCGGCATGCTGCGCCGCGAACTGCGCCGCCTCACCGGTCTCGATCACATTATTGGCACCAGTCCGAAGATGCGCGAAATCTTCGAGCTCATCCAAACCATCGCCCCGCAATCCAGCCGCGTGCTGATCACCGGCGAAAGCGGCACGGGCAAAGAACTAGTCGCTCGCGCCATCCATGAGAACAGCAGCCGCTCCAAAAAGCCCTTCATCACCATCAATTGCGGGGCCTTCCCGGAAACTCTTCTCGAATCCGAGCTCTTCGGCTACATGAAAGGCGCGTTCACCGGCGCCGGCGAAAATCGTCACGGCCTGTTCAAAGCCGCACATGGCGGCACCCTCTTCATGGACGAAATCGGAAACATGAGCCTGACCATGCAGGTGAAGCTCTATCGCGTCTTGCAGGAAGGAAAAGTCCGCCCGCTCGGCAGCACCGCGGAAGAAGACGTCGATGTACGCGTGATCGCCGCCACCAACAAAGACTTCGAAAAAGAAATCGCAGAAGGCCGTTTCCGCGAGGATCTCTATTACCGCTTGAGCGTGATTCCCATCCATCTTCCCCCGCTTCGTGAACGCAGGGAAGATATCGCACTCCTCGCCCGCTCATTCCTCGATCGCTATCGCAAATCCATGTCCAAGGCCATCGAGGCCATCGAGCCAAAAGCCATGGAACGCCTCGAAGCCTACGACTGGCCAGGAAACGTCCGCGAACTCGAAAACACCATCGAGCGCGCCGTCGCTCTCGAAACCGGCCGCTGGGTCACCATGGAAGGTCTCCCGGAGCGCATCACGCGTTACTACCAGGAGCATCGCCCCGACCTCAAGCCGACAAATCACGACCATCTGCTTCCCGACGGCGGCCTCGATCTCGAGCAGAAAATCGGCGAAATCGAGCGCGCCTATCTTCTCGCCGCCCTGGAATGTACCGGCGGCGTCCGCGTGCGCGCCTCAGAACTGCTCAAGATGAGTTACCGCTCCTTCCGCCACTACGCCAAAAAGCACGGCGTGTAGTTTCCAGTCTTTTATAGTCCGTCGGTAGCCCCTCGATTCGTATCTCGCCTTCGGATCGCCAATTCCCCACGGTACGACCGGAAGAATGACAGGCCGCATGTGGCGCTTCTGTGTCCGTTTGCCGTGCGCGGTCAGCCTATGCAGACATAAAGTGTCGGTTTCTGCGGAACTCCCGTCGCCAGTTGTTTCAGCTCGAAACGTGCTGGCTCCGAAATCATAATAAGGCTATTGCAATCAATCGATTGAGAGCGCATCGCTAAGTACTAGAACTATGGCCCATTATGGCACGTTAGTTGCACTCACTAGCCGCGGCACCCCCGCCAGGGAGCCCGAAGAGTTCTTTTTACAGCCGTCCAAATCTCAAGGAGAGAAGATGAAAAGGAATCAGAAGGGTTTCTCGCTTATCGAATTGCTGATCGTCGTGGCCATCATCTTGATTATCGCGGCGATTGCCATTCCGAACCTCTTGAAGGCCCGCATTGCGGCCAACGAGTCGTCGGCAGTCGGCACGCTGCGTACCATTAACACCGCAGCGGTCACCTATCAGTCCACCTATAACAACGGCTTCCCGCAAACGTTCGCCATCTTTGGTGGCGCACCTCCGGGAAACTGCGGCGCGGCTAACCTGCTCGATACGACCTTGACGACCACGGGTCAGAAGAGCGGCTACACCTTGACCTACACCCAAGTGACGGCTCTGACTGCGGCAGCCACCGGCTGCGGCGCTCCCGGTTCCGCCACCTACGTTACGGGTGCAGTGCCTCTGAGCGTGAACGCGACGGGCAACCGCACGTTCTGCAGCGACGAATCCGGCGTGATCCACGTGGATCCGACGGGCGGCGCAGCGCCGGCCACGGACGTGGCTTGCGAAGCTCTCTCGGCCCTCCAGTAAATAGCTGTCGTTCCCGCGAAAGGGGAGGAAGCCTCGGCTTCCTCCCCATTTCGTTTCTCTAGGCGGTTTCGCTTCACGAGGCTCTTGGACTAAGCAAGAAAACGTTTCGGGGAATCGTAGGCAAGCTTTGGGCACAGCGCGCTTGTGAAGCGCGCTTACGGCTGTCATAATGGGGGAAGTAGCCTTGATGTCCCAAATGTATCCACGTCGATTCGCTTCACTGGTTACTGGAATTTCGATCAAGCAAGTCCATCGCGTCTGCGCCTACCGATCGCCCTCCCCGCGAAGCTGTGATCTCCACGTGCAACCCATTGAGGATATGGTGTCCTCGAATGAGGAGATCCTGAAGGAGCCGGCTCGGTCTGCTGATATGTGGCGATTCCGACGGACACAAAATGTCGGTTTCACGAGGCGGGCATTCCGGCGCCTGGACGCAAACCGCCTTTAGAGTTTTTTGGCCGTCCGTAAGTAGTTGTTGGAGCTAGACTTGTATATTTGGGCCGCAGCTACAGGTTGGAGGCCCTAGCTGGCATTGCAGTTGCATTAATCAGTTACGACGCCAGCGAGTGAGCCCACCGGCGAGTTAGCTGCGTGTTCAACTTGGGAATTCAAGGAGAGAAGATGAGACGGAACCAGAAGGGTTTCTCGCTAATCGAACTTTTGATCGTCGTGGCGATTATTTTGATCATCGCCGCGATTGCAATTCCGAACCTTTTGAAGGCCCGCATCGCGGCCAACGAAGCTTCGGCAGTCGGCACCCTGCGTACCGTTAACACCGCAGCGGTCACCTATCAGTCCACCTACAACAACGGCTTCCCGCAAACATTTGCAATCTTTGGCGGCGCACCTCCAGGGAATTGCGGCGCAGCGAACTTGCTCGATACGACCTTGACCACCACGGGTCAGAAGAGCGGCTATACCCTGACCTACACCCAGGTGAAGGCCTTGACTGCGGCAGCCACCGGCTGCGGCGCTCCGGGTTCGGCAACGTACGTCACGGGTGCGGTACCACTCAGCGTGAACGCCACGGGTAACCGCACGTTCTGCAGCGACGAGTCCGGCGTCATCCACGTGGATCCGACGGGCGGCGCGGCACCGGCAACAGACACGGCTTGCGAAGCTCTGGCTTCCCTGCAATAGACTGGCAATAGCACTTTCACATCGCGATGGGAGAGAGCTTCGGCTCTCTCCCTTTTCGCATAACTAGAGCGGAGGCAACGGAGACACGGAAATGCGCGCTCAACTCCAAGTCGGCCATGGGAAATCGCGAGGAACCGGGATGTCCGGTTTTTCACTGATCGAGCTCCTCATAGTTGTCGCGATTATCCTGATCATCGCCGCCATCGCCATCCCCAACCTCTTGAAAGCTCGCATGTCCGCGAACGAAGCTTCAGCGGCCGAGAACCTGCGCACCATCACCACCGCAGCGGTCGTTTACAACTCCACATGGAACAACGGCTTTCCTCCAACTTTTGCAACCTTCGGCGGCCCCGGCGGCAATTCTTCCACTTGCGATTTCGCGCAGTTGGTCGATAACACCCTGGTGAACGCCCCCAATCAGAAAAGCGGCTATCAATTCGCCTACACAGTCTCAGGCCCGACAGTAGTTGTCGCCCCCACCTGCTCGGCGCCAGGCTTCTTCCAGTACGTAGTTTCAGCCACGCCCCTCACGGTCGGCTTCACCGGCAATCGCAGCTTCTGCAGCGATCAACCCGGCATCATCCACTTCGACGCCACCGGCGCAACCACAGCCACCCCAGCAGCCTGCGAAGCCCTACCAGCCCTACAGTAGCGCACCAGTTTTCGTAGCGGCGCGCTTCAGCGTGGCATCTTCGTCCAATCCACCACCTGACGCGCCACCCTCACAAGACCGTCCGCGCAGTAAGTTCGTAGCGCAGGCAGCCTGCCGGCGTTTTTGACTGTCCCTGGCAATCCCGTAAATTCCCGAATCATGTCCACCTGCCCGCAATCCATGGTTGTTGACTCTTTACCGCCAATCCAAACTATGCGTAATAAGCCGCGGTGGTGCTGGCTCCGTACGCCGGCGCCTTTGCGCCCGAATGCTCGGCCGTATCGTAATCCGCCGCAGTTATTTCGCGCATCCAAAGTGTCCTGCTAATATCATCCCGTGACCTCCCGCAAGATCGCACTCTTGATGCTAATAATCCTGCCAACCTTCCCAAAAACGGTCCCAGAAATCGTCCACGCCGTAGAGACCCGATATTCCAACGCCAAAACCCTACAAGCCAAATTCTACGAGCGCTATCGCGCCTCCGGCCAACCAAGCCAATCCGAATCCGGCACAGTCTATTTCTCCAAGCCCGGCCGCATGCGCTGGGAATACGAATCCCCATCCACAAAACTTTTCCTGGTAGATGGCGTAAATGTTTGGCTCTACGTCCCAGCCGATCGCACCGCCAGCCGCGCCAAGTTAAAAGAAAGCGATGATTGGCGCACCCCCCTGGCATTACTAACCGGGAAAGTTCACCTGGACCGTCTCTGCGGCAAAATTGAACTAATCGCGTCGTCGGATAACGCCCCCGCCCCAGCGGACGGCCCGCTCGATCCGCGCAACGTAGTATTGAACTGCTCCCCGCGAAAGTCCGCAGCAGGAGACGAAAGCAGTTCGTCGTTCCGCCAAATCCTATTCGAAGTAGATCCCGAGGATCACTTAACCCGTGTAGTAGTCCGGGAACCCGGCGACACCGAAACCGAATTCCGCTTCGGCGACTGGCGCGAGAACGTCTCCGTCCCCGAATCCATGTTCCACTTCGACCCCCCGCCCGGCGTAAGCATAGTAAACGCCGAAGATCTAGCCCACGCCATCCACTAACCGATACGTGCCTCCCTGCGCACGAAAAGCGCAAGCCCAAGGCAAAGAATCTCGCCCAATCGGCATCTTTATATAGGTGCGCATTACCCCCGACAGCATCCCGGCTACCCAGAACCGTCCGCGGCCTGCTATTTCACTACTGGCAGCACATACGTTCGCTGCGTCATGGGCCGCCTCGGGGATGTGCTAAACTTTAAGCCTGTGCAAAAAATCAGCGTCAGGGAAGCCTCCGCTTAATGGCTGAGTACGTTTGTAAAATCGCAGATTCCACCGGCCGCGTTTTCGAGCAGGTGGAAACCGCGCTCTCTGAAAATGAAGCGCGCCACCGCCTTTCCGAGCGCGGGTTCTATGTCTATTCCATCAATCGAAACCTCGGTCTGGCCAGCCGCTTCCGCCGCTCCGGCTCAAGCCGCCTCGTCCGCGGCCAGGACTTCTTGATTTTCAATCAGCAATTCAACACCCTAATCAAAGCCGGCCTGCCGATTCTGACCGCGCTCGACTTGCTCGCCGAACGTGCCGCCGCGCCCAGATTGCGTCCTCTACTCGCCGACGTTCGCGAGCGCGTTCGCACCGGCGCATTGCTCTCCGAAGCGCTGGTAGCGCAGGCCGTATTTCCGCCGGTCTATACCACTTCCGTAATGGCTGGCGAAAAGAGCGGCAGCCTGAGCACTGTCCTCGATCAATACATTGCGTATCAGAAGACCACCAGTTCGTTCTTCAGCCGCCTGAAAAACGTTTTGATTTATCCGAGCATTCTCATCGTGATGGTAGTGGTCGTGCTTTCCTACCTGGTCACTTTCGCGGTGCCGCGCTTCGCCGAACTGTATAAAGAACTGAACGTTCAGTTACCGACGATTACGCGCATCGTGTTGGCCATATCTCTGCCGTTGCGCGAGTACATCTTCTTTGTGATGGCAGGACTCGCGATCGTCGGCACCCTCACGTTCCTGTGGGCCCGCAGCGAGGCCGGAGCTCTGATCATCGATCGTTTCAAGCCGCGGATCCCGGTGATCGGCAACATCTGGCTGAAAGCGCAGATCGCGCAATTCGTGCGCACGCTCTCGACGCTCCTCGCCGGTGGCTCGCCGCTAGTCAACGCTCTCGACACCTCCGCCGACGCCATGGGCAGCAAGCTGATTTCCACCTCGGTCCGCAAAGCGGTAGCTCAAGTTCGCGAAGGCACGCCGCTGCACACCGCCCTTCTCGAAACGCACGTCATGCCCGATCTCGCTCTCGAAATGATCGAAGTCGGCGAAGCATCCGGCGCTCTCGCGCCCATGCTCACCAGCGTCGCAGAATTTTACGAACAGGAAGTAGATTTGAAACTTACGGCGATTCTAGCGTGGGTGGAACCTGCAATTTTGGTTATCATGGCCGCCGTGATAGCCTTCATTTTGATTGCACTCTACCTGCCGATGTTCTCTTTGACCGCCGGAACAGTTCAGGGGTAAATCCGAATGAGCGCTACAACAAATCGCGGTCCGGCTCCCCCAGTTCAGCCCGACGCCGCCGCTGAGGCCGAGCGCAGCAAACTGCTGGCCCAGCGATACCGTTGCAGTTTCATAGATCTGCGCGATCAGCGCATCGATCCCGAACTCTTCCGCAGCATCCCGGCCGAGCTGATGTTCCGTTACAATTTCGTCCCGCTGGAAGCCCACGATCACTCGCTAGCGATCGCCGTCTCCGATCCCAGCCAAGTCCTGGTAAACGACGAGCTCTCGCTACTCCTCGGCAAAAAGCTGCAAATCAAAGTAGCCACCGCCACGCAAATCGGCGACATCCTGAAGCGCACCGAGCAATCCCAGCGCGTCCTGGATCAAGCCACCGAAGGCTTCACCCTCCAAGTAGTAGATGTAGACGAAGAGAGCGAAGAAAACATAACGATGGAGAAGCTGACGCGCGACACCGGCGTCAGCCCCGTAGTCCGCCTCGTTGATACAGTAATCTTCACCGCACTCGAGCGCCGCGCTTCCGATATTCACATCGAGACCGGCAACACCGAGGTAGTAGTCAAGTACCGCATTGACGGCGTCCTGCAACACGCCATGGCCCCGCTAGGCAAAGAATGGCACGCCACAATTCTTTCCCGCATAAAAGTAATGAGCGAACTGGATATCGCCGAGCGCCGCGTCCCGCAAGACGGCCGCTTCCGCGTGCGTTACAAAGGCCGCTTCATCGACTTCCGCGTCTCCATCATGCCGTCAATCCACGGCGAAGACGCCGTACTCCGCGTCCTGGACAAAGAAACCCTAAGCGAAAAATTCCGCAACCTGACGCTGGACGTTGTAGGTTTCTCCCAAGAAGAACTAAAGCATCTCCGCCGCTATATTCGTGAACCGTACGGCATGGTGCTCGTCACGGGCCCCACAGGCTCGGGCAAAACCACCACGCTCTACGCCGCCATCAACGAAATCAAAAGCGACGAAGATAAATTCATCACCATCGAAGACCCGGTCGAATACCAGTTGCGCGGTATCACCCAAATTCCAGTAAACGAAAAGAAAGGCCTCACCTTCGCGCGCGGCCTGCGTTCCATCTTGCGCCACGACCCGGATAAAATCATGGTCGGCGAAATCCGCGACCAGGAAACCGCCCAAATCGCCATTCAATCCGCGCTAACCGGCCACCTGGTATTCACCACGGTACACGCCAACAACGTCACCGACGTAATCGGCCGCTTCATCAACATGGGCGTCGAGCCCTACAATTTCGTCTCCGCCCTGAACTGCATCCTGGCCCAGCGCCTGGTCCGCCTGATCTGCGAACATTGCAAAAAGCCAGTTCACTACGCCCCCGATCAACTCGAAGAAATCGGTCTGAATCCCGCGGAATGGGCCAACACGCCGCTCTACGAAGGCTCCGGCTGCCTCGAATGCAGCGGCACCGGATATCACGGTCGCACCGCGATTTGCGAGCTACTCGATCTCTCCGATCGCATTCGTGAAATGATCATAGCCCGCCGCCCAACTTCAGAAATCAAGCGCGCCGGCAAAGAAGAAGGAATGGTCTTCCTGCGCGGCTCCGGCCTTGATAAAGTACGCGCCGGCCTAACCACCATTCGCGAAATCAATAAGGTGACTTTCCTTGAGTAGCTTGTCGGGCGCCTCTCTGTCATCGTCGAAGGCCGGTCTGTTCGGCCGCTTTACGAATTGGCTCGACGCCATGCCACACCCCGCCAGCGTCTGCGAAATTGCCGGCGATCACGTTTATGCTGCTCGCTGGAGCGGCACGGGCGGACTCGATTCCGCCGGCGCTGAGCCGCTCGATCCGGAAATCGTGCGTCCCTCGCCCGTGGATTCAAATGTGCTGAACGGCGACGAATTGCGCGCCACCGTGCGCCGAGTTCTTGATCGCGCCGGAGTTCGCGGCCAGGTCATGGCGCTGCTCGTTCCCGATCCGGCCGTCCGCGTTTTCATCCTGCCGTTCGAAAATTTGCCGCGCCGCTCCGAGGAATATTTGCCGCTGCTGCGCTGGCGCCTGAAGAAGAGTGTGCCGTTCGACGTCGAGGACACGGTCATTTCTTCGACGCGCCAAATCGGCCGGGGCGGCAATCTCGAAGTAATCGCCGCAGTCGCCCGCAAATCTATCATCCGCGAATACGAAGAAGCCCTCGAGTCTGTCGATTGCGTTCCCGGCGTAGTCCTCAGCTCCACGTTCGCATGCCTGCCGCTTCTCGATGAATCCTCCGGCGCGATGCTCGTCCGAGTCGCAGGCTCGAATCTCACTACCGCCATAGTTCGCGGCAGCAATCTTTGCGTTTACCGTTCCACGGAAATGGCCGGCGCCGATCCAGCCCTCTTCGATGCCCGCTCGATCCTCGACGAAATTTTTCCAGCGGTAGCCTATTATCAAGATACCTGGGGCGGCGAACTGGATCGCGTTCTGGTAGCGGGTTTCGGCGAGCGCGAAGACGCCATTCGCGCCGCCATCGCCGACGAACTCCACGCCACGGCGTCACCTCTAGCCGATGGCGAAACCGCCCGCGCTCTTCCCAGCGAGGCCCGCGACTTGATCTCCCGGGGCGGGGAAGCGCTAGTCGGCTGGATGGCCAACGCAAAATGAAATCGCATAGCAGCGGGACACGCAAGCAATGAAGCTAAATCTCAATCTCGCCACTTCGCCGCTCGAGAACAACCGCCGCTTCATCGCCGGGGCCGGTCTGGCGGGGCTGCTCGCTCTGATATTTCTCATAGTTCTCTCGCATCAGACCTACACAACCTGGCGCGCCAACAGCGCCATCCGCGCCGATATCTCCCGCGTCGAGAAGGAAATTCAGCTCGAAGCGGACCGCCAGGCCGATCTCGGCCGCTACTTCGAATTGCCCGAGGCCAAAACCGTTCTTGACCGCTCGAATTTCCTGAATTCGCTGATCGAGGCGCGCACTTTCCCGTGGCCCAAGATTTTCGAGGACCTCGAGAAAACACTTCCGCCCGGCGTGCGCGTAATCAATATCGCCCCGCGTCTCGAAGGCGGCCGCGCCGCCATCAAAATCACCGTAGGCGCGATGGATGACGCTTCCAAAGTAGAATTCCTGCAGAAAATCGAAAGCTCCAAGGCCTTCAGCGGCATTCGGGTGATCGACGAAAAGTACAGCGACAAGCTCGCCGATAGAAGCGCGGGTAACGACCACATCGTCGTGGCCCTCGAGGCCTGGTACTCAACCATATGAACTGGATCTCTCGCTCTCGCGGATGGAAGCGCGTGGTGCTCGCCGGCCTCGCGGCCCTGGTCCTCGTCGATCTCGGCCTCGGCATTCTTCTTTGGCAGCTTCGCCAGACCGATCCCACCGATCTGAGCCGCCAGCGCACCGAACTGCAAATCAAAGCCAAGCTCCTGAAAGCCGATGTCGCCCGCGGCGATGCGATCAAAAAGGAAATGCCCAAAGTCGGCGAGCAGGCCAAGGATTTTTACGACCAACAGTTGCCGCAGGCGACGGCGGGATATTCCTCGCTGGTCGCCGATCTCGGAGAGATCGCCAATAAATCGGGACTCCGCACTTCGTCCACTGCGTTTCAGGATCACGAATTGAAAGATCGCGGCGTAACCGAAATCCAGATTCAGGAAACCGTCGAAGGCGATTACGCTTCCGTGCTGAAATATATCGAGGGCCTCGAGCGCTCCAAGAATTTCTATCTGTTGAGCGATCTCGGGCTGGATTCCTCGGAGACCGGCACTTTGCATCTGAAGCTGTTGTTGAAGACGTATTTTCGAACTTAAGACATGAATCCGAAGACACAACGCTACATTCTAGGCGCGCTGGTGGTTCTGCTGGTGCTCGTCTATTTCTTTAATCGCAGCGGAGGCCCCGGCATCGGTTCCATCGTCGGAGGCCCCGACGCTAAATTCGAGCCGCTAAAAGTGGAAGATCCCGCCCTGCGCGTCTATGAGCTCGATAAAGTCCGCAAGGCCGAGTACAAGGGCGCCGATCACAACATCTTCGTTTACGGTCCGCCGCGCCCAACTCCCAAGGAAGTCGCAGACAAGATACGCGCCGAAAACCGTCATCCATTCGTCGGGCCGCAAAAGCCACCACCCGACCCACCGCTCGTGGTCCCGGCCACGTTCTTTGGCTACGCTACGAATCCCAAGACCAAAAACCGCCTCGCCTTTTTCAGCACTCCCGACGACGTCTTCATCGTCGGCGAAGGCGGCATGCTGATGAATCGCTATCGCCTGCTGCGCATCGGCAACCTCTCCGCGGACGTCGAAGAAGTAGGCAGCGGCAAACACGCCACCATGCAAATGACCCAGCCGAATGAGACGGAGCCGGCGCCGGGTTCGGTACCGCCCGCGCAGCCACAATCCCAATGATCTCTCTCAAGCAAATTTCGCTTCTCGCTTTCGGCCGGCCATCGCGGCGACGCCTCGCTCGCGCACGCGCCGCCGCTCCACGTCCGCGTTCCGGCGAAGCGGGCTACACATTGCTCTTCGCCGTTTTCCTCGCGGCCTCCATGCTCATCATGCTCACCGTGGTGAGTCTCAAAATCACCACCCAGGGCCAGCGCGAGCAAGAAGAAGAAATGGTCTGGCGCGGTCATCAATACGAACGCGGCATTCGCCGTTACGTCCAAAAATTCGGCCGCTACCCCACAAAAATCGACGACATGGTGAAAGCCACCAGCGGCGTCCGTTACATGCGCGAAGCCTACAAAGATCCCATGAACAAAGCGGATGGCTCGTGGCGCTTCATCTACGTCACTCCCGCCGGCCAATTGATCGGCAGCGTCCGTTACACCTCGCTCGTCCAAATGGCGCTGATGGATAAGATGGCCTCCATGGGCGGCAGCATCAATGCCAACATTCCGGGCACGAGCCCACTAAACGGCACCGGTGGTTCTCCCTTCGGAAATTCCAGCGGCTTCGGCAGCCCCGGCGGTTTCGGCAGCAGCTCCGGAGGAAGCTTCGGTAGCAGCTCGAGCGGCTTCGGCAATTCGGGATCGTCCTCGTTCGGCCAGCAAGGAAATCAGGGAACTGCTCAGGGCGGCAAGCAAGGCAACTCGAACCAGTCCGGAAATCAGGACGATTCCGGCGACAGCAACGCCACAGGAAATCCAGGCGGAAATGCCGGTGGCAACTTCGGCGGCAATTCTCCGGGCGGCCAAAATGGTTTGGGCGGGGGCAATTCCTCAGGCTTTGGCCTGAGCGGCGGCGTCGGCGGCGGCAACAACGGCCAGCAATCCGGAAGTGCCTTCGGCTTCTCGTCCGACCAAAGCTCGGGCAGCTCGCCACTCGGCCAGTTGAGCGTGCTCGGAGGCAGCATCACCGGCGTGGGCAGCAAAGTCGAGAAGCCCTCGCTTATCGTGTACAAGCGCGCCAAGAAATACAAAGAGTGGGAATTCATCTACAACCCCATCGAACAGCAGCAACAAGCCGCAGCCGGCGTGGGCGGCGGTGGCAGCGTAGGTATCGGCCAACCGGCCAACGGCCAAGGCGGCATAGGGGGCTCCTCCTTCGGCACCCCCGGCGGCAACACCGGCGGAGGTTTTGGCGGCGGCCTCGGTGGCGGCTCAAGCCCAACAAGTCCGTTCTCGCCCCAACCGACGCCACAGCAACCGCCACCTAATCCCCAGCAAAACCCATAGGGGCGGGGGTTCACCACCCGCACGGGTTGGCTTTGGGTTTTCACACCGATCGCAAAAATCGCGCGCCCGCGATCCTCACACATACCGTTGATCTCAGCAGGGAACTAATTCAAACGGGGAATCTGCGGCTTGGACTTGGCAGTAACCAGCGCATAACGCGCCGTAACGTGCTTCACATAATTGCGTGTCTCGTTGTAAGGCGGAATGCCGCCATAGCGCGTAACCATCTCAGGCCCTGCATTATAAGCAGCCAGCGCTAATTTGATGTCCCCGCGATAATGATCCAGCAATTCCTTCAAATACCGCGTGCCCGCCTCGATATTCTGCACGGGATCGAAAACATCCCGCACCGCGAATCGCGAAGCCGTAGCCGGCAGCAATTGCATCAATCCAGCCGCGAGCTTGGGAGAAATCGCCCGAGGATTGAAATTCGATTCCTCGGCAATCACGCAGGTAATCAAGTATTCGTCCACGCCATGTTTCAGGGCAGCCGCGCGAATAATGTCGCCAAAAGGCCCAGCCGCCGGAGGCGGCGTAGGATTCGGCTCGAAGACTTCTTCCGGTTCGATCGATACGATCTCGTTCGCCAGCAAATCCACGCGCCCGCCAGGAATCGTCAGCCGCATCACGTCGCCAACCTGCTCGCGGCTGGTGAAGTGCAATCGCTCGCCGGAACGCAAAACCGCGTAATCAGCCCGCGCCGAAGAGGCTGCAAGCAAAAACAGGGTTGAAATGAGCGCGCAGCGTTTCATTCGGTCCTAGCTTAGATGCCTATTCTCCAAAAGCGTATGTCCGGATAGCCGCCGCCAAACCCGCCTCATCATTCGTCAAAGTAATAGGCCACCCGCGCAATTTCAACTCCGGAATGCTATTCCCCATTACCACGGGATAACCCGCAAATTCCAGCATCTCGTGATCGTTCCAATTATCGCCGACAGCCATCACTTCATGCCGCGCAACGCCACGCCGCCGCGCCCATTCCTCAAGCGTAGTCCCTTTCGAGCAATTCCGGCTGATCACATCGAGGATCGAGAAATTCTTAGCCTCATACTCGGTAATTGCCAGAGAATAAGTATCCGCCCCCGGCAACTGCTGCAAAATCGCCAGCGCCTTGCGCACGTCCTCGAATGGCCCGGTAAACATCACCTGAATCGGATCGTCGTCTTCCAGGCAAGATTCGAGCGACGCAACCTGCCCAATATATTCGCTGTTCCGCTCGTAATATTGCCGCCGCGATGGATCGTTCCAATCGAGGCTCTCAAGCATAATCTGCCGCGCCTTCGGCCGGTCGAAAATGACCGCAGCCCCGGTACGATGCTCCCGCGTAGCCTCCAGCACCATCTTCGCGGTCGCCCGCGGCAAAAGATGGCGCAGATGCGTTTCGCCGCTAAGCGATTTAATCAGCGCTCCATTATTCACGATCAACAACAACTCGCACTCAAGTTCTTCCGCCACCGGCCGCGCAAAATCAAACCGCCGCCCAGTAACCAGCAAAACCTCGATCCCCCGCGCCGCCGCCTCCACAATCGCAAGGCGATTGGCTTCCGGCAGCTTCCACTTGCTATCGAGAAGTGTGCCGTCAATATCCATCGCCAGCATCTTTACGGGCATGGCTTAATTTTAGCAAGCCACGCGCCATTACGGTGCGATAGTTGTGTCAAATCACACTCCCGCGCCCGCACCACCAGCAATGCACTTCGGGACTTGTGGGATTACGAGGATGTTTTGCGGTCGGCTGTTCGGCGATCAGGCCGATCCTGATCAACTCCTACCGATGGTGCGTTTTGTATCGAGTAGAAATGACCTCCGTGGTTTGTTTTCAACGGGTTACGGCGATTTCTACTCATTTTGGTGTATCGAGTAGAAAATTTGGGTTCTTGGGTGCGCCGGGAGGTGTTCTTGTTGTGCGCGGTGGTGGCTGTCATTCGCATTTTCCCGCGGTAGGGTAGCAGCGTTTGGAGTTGGAGAGAATAGCGCACGTGGCGGAACTACTTAGTGGTGCGGCGTTCTGGTTTGCGCAGGCGTTTCCGAATATTGATTAGATAGCTCGATTTCAAATGAAGTCATCTCATAAATAGTTCGGACGGCGAATCGCAGTGTCCTCAGGGGCTAAAGCCCAAGATTCTAAACGCGATCTAATGTCGGAGCTAAAGCACCGACCCCCCTAAAGAATATTTATGAGATGAGTTCATTTGAAATTGGCTTGCCGTCGCCATTGCAAAATGGACGCCTTGCCCCCAACCCGCTCTCTGCTAAAATAAATCCACTCGGTGGGCGGCTAGCTCAGATGGGAGAGCGCCTCGTTCGCAACGAGGAGGCCGGGGGTTCGAATCCCCTGCCGTCCACCAAAAACTACCCGACACTTCGTGCCGCCATCTGTGATCCCACGTTTTACGACTAACTTCTTTTGTTCATGAGTTGAGACTAAAATGACAGGCTAACTCAAATCGAGAAAACAGCTCCAATAGCCGCCTCAGTCATTTTGATGCGCGGAAAACCACGGAGAAAAAAGCCATGAAAACGTCGGCCTGCATCACACGATTTCTTGCGGCCCTATTTCTGGCAATGACTTTCAGCGCGACGATTTCGGCACAACTGACCCCGCAACAGCATCCACCCCGAGAAATGGCGGACGATGCGCCCCCTCCCAACCCCAAGGGAAGCGATCCGAAGCCGGCGGATGCCACCACGGCGATTTTGGCTGCGTTCGACAAATACGAAGTCGTTGGAATCAGCGCGGCACATGGCAATAAGGACCTCGACGACTTTGTTCTCCACCTAGTTCGCAATCCTGCGTTCGCCACCAAGGTGAACGATATCGTCGTGGAGTGCGGCAATTCGTTCTACCAGCCGACGCTCGACCGGTACATCGCGGGCGACGATGTCCCGCTCGCCGAAGTGCGGCGAGTGTGGCGCAATACCACCCAGCCAATGTGCGGCCTTTCCGCGTTTTACGAAGAACTGTTCCCGCTGGTTCGCAGGATCAATCAATCGCTCGCGCCCGGAAAAAAACTTCGCGTGCTAGCAGGCGATCCGCCGATCGATTGGAGCAAAGTGAAAACTGGCCGCGACTTCGCGCAGGGCCAATTCCTGATGGTGCGAGATGCGAACGTCGCCGCTGTGATGGAGAAGGAAGTTCTGGCGAAACATCGCAAGGCGCTGATGCTCTTCGGCACAGCGCATCTTTTTCACGCGGAAAGCACCGCCGTGGGAATCTACGAAAAGAAATATCCAGGCGTGACGCTGGTAATCGCCGACCACGTCGGCTTCGGAAACTGGACGGCGTCGGCAAAATACAATAACGAATTCGAAGCGCGAATGGCTTCCTGGCCTCTTCCATCGCTCGTACTACAGATGAAAGGCACCTGGCTATTGGACTTACTGGATACCACTTACTCCTCGGGGAACGTCATGTTCGGGGGGACGGATGGCGGCAAGCTTCCGGCGGACCCGGCCAAAGCGAAAGGTACGTTCGCCGAAGTGCCGCCCGAAGCGCTGCTCAAATTCTCCGAGAAGGTGGATGCGTATCTCTATCTGGGTCCCCGCGATTTGCTCCTGAATGAGCCGGCGCCCGCAGCGGTTTTCCTGGACAAGGATTACATGACCGAGCTCCAGCGAAGGGCCGCAATCATGGGTGGAGGGCCGATAGCGGATCAAGCCAATCCAGAAGAAATGACCGAACGTGACTCCAGCACATTCTTTTACCACCCCGCCGAACCGCTGCTCGATTGAGCAGAGGGTCCATGCCGGACATCCAGGCCGTATTAGCTGCAAACGAAAAGCTCAACTCACGCTTGACGTCGTCAAACACGGGATAACGGACCAACTGGGTGAAGCGCGGGCGAGCGCGGTGCATCCTATGATTAGGCGATGTGCGCGTATTCCTAATTGCGCTGCTACAATCGCCGGAGACGGAGGCAAGCGTGGGCGCGTCTGTACCTCGCGTAGTGATCGTCGGTGGCGGATTCGGCGGCCTGTTCGCCGCACGCGCGTTGGCCCGCGCTCCGCTGAGCGTGACACTCATCGACAAACGAAACTATCACCTGTTTCGTCCCATGCTGTACCAGGTTGCCACTGGCCTGCTCTCCGCCGACCAGATTGCGGGCCCTCTGCGCTCGATCCTCAGCCGCCAGCGCAACGTCGAAGTGCTGCAGGATGAAGTGACCGGTATCGACGCGCAAAAGCGCCTGGTTCACCTCAGGCAGCACCAAGTTCCCTACGATTACCTCATTCTCGCCACCGGCATTCAATACAACTACTTCGGTCACAACGATTGGCGTGCCGTGGCGCCGGGCCTCGAATCACTGGACGATGCGGACCTGATTCGCGGCAATGTTCTCAGCGCCTTTGAGCGCGCCGAGGAAATTGCCGCGCTCGACCACTGCGACACTGCGAGGATTGAGCAATTGCTGACGTTCGTCCTCGTGGGCGGCGGGACGGTGGGTGTGGAGATGGCCAGCACACTGGCGGAAATGTCGAGGATGGCGCTGGCGCACGATTTCCGGCACATCGATCCGCGGTCAGCACAAATTCTGCTGTTCGAGGCGGCACCGCGTATCCTTCCCACTTTTCCCGAAGTTCTTGCTGCCAAGGCGCAACGTCATCTCGAGAGCCTGGGCGTGAAAGTGTTTACGAACACGCCGGTGACCAGCGTGGATGCGGATGGAATCGTAGCCGGCGGAAAGTGCGTGCCGGCAGCGACCGTGCTGTGGGGCGCTGGGGTGATGGCGTCGCCGGCCGGACGGTGGCTGGGCGCGGCGATGGATAAGGCGGGCAAAGTGATTGTCAACGCGGACATGTCCGTGCCCGGGCACCCGGAGATTTTCGTGATAGGCGACACCGCGCACGTGGTGGCGCCCGCCCGCAATCTGATGGGCAGGAAATCGAATGACGCGATGCTCATGCCGGGCGTCGCGCAGCCCGCCATTCAAGAAGGAAAATACGTCGCGCAGTTGATCCGGCGGCGAGTGGAGGGAAAGTCGGCCCCGCCGCCCTTCTGGTATTGGGATAAGGGCGACCTTGCAATTGTGGGGCGCACCTACGCGTTGGCCGATCTTCGGTTTGTGCGCTTCGCCGGATTTTTGGCCTGGATTCTCTGGGCCGTCGTGCACATCTATTTCCTGATTGGTTTCGCCAACCGCTTCTTCGTCATCCTGAACTGGGGAGTCGCGTTCCTGACGAAGCGCCGGCAGGTCCGCGTGTTTCCGGGGCAAGAGAAAGCGGCCAGGGCGCCATAGCGAACTTCGCCGCCAACTCGCGTGGCAAAAAAGCTCGCCTGTAATTACCCTGCCTTTGTTCTGGAGTTTCAAGCATCGAACCAAGGCATACCGCCGGCATGTGATAGAATCCCGCGCAGAAACGCGCACGCGAAACGCCGTACCGACTCTTATATGTGGAGGATCGAAAATGACTGACAACCAAAATTCAGACCATCAACAGCTAGTGACGTTACTGGAACAGGCCAAGGCCCTCAATCTAACCATGTTCCCCGACCAGCAAAAGGTATGGGTCGCCGAAAGTTCTCTCGCTCAGGAGATTAAGTCGATTCTCGCTAAGCATCCGGAATACTACGCCGAAATTACCGCCGTAGTCGGCCCAGTTTTCCCCGCACCAAAAGGCGCGGCCGGCGCATCAATTTGAGAGCGGCGAGGCGGCTTCGCCGGCGCGGTGTTTCTGACTTTTCCCAGTAGGGGAGGGTCTTATCAAGATAATCGCGCCGATCCGATTTGAAA
>Ga0209038_10000199_pt1 | contig 19171 bp, 20 predicted proteins | sample BogFormECP03_OM3_FD_188237 | JGI IMG/M metagenome (GOLD analysis project Ga0209038, IMG submission 188237) | Bog forest soil microbial communities from Calvert Island, British Columbia, Canada - ECP03_OM3 (SPAdes) (version 2) | ecosystem: Environmental > Aquatic > Freshwater > Wetlands > Bog ...
CGCCGGCCTGGGCCTGGTCGGTGTAGACGAGGAACGCGATCCGGTGGACGAGCACCCGCGTCTTGCCGCTGCCCGCGCCGGCGAGGATCAGCAGCGGGCCCTCACCGTGGGTCACGGCCTCGCGTTGGGGCTCGTTCAGGCCCTCCAGCAGCTCCTTTAGGTGCTCGGCGTGAGGGTTTTCCGGCATCGTTTGAGAATGCTCCGACATCTACTCTCAGCATAGATGCGTCCTCGGCTGGTGGGCACAGGAGCCTCAGGTGTCGATCTGCCGAGATCGAGCAGGACACTCGATGGTCTCACGCGAGAGGCTCCGCGGCTTTACACAGGGCGCTCCGTAGAATGCGGGCCGTGATCGACCGCGACGAGGTTCTGCACGTGGCCCGCCTGGCGCGCCTGGAGCTGGCCGAGGACGAGCTCGAGCCGATGGCGCGCGAGCTGTCCGCCGTGCTCGACCACGTCGCCAAGATCTCAGAGCTCGATCTGGACGATGTCCCGCCCACCTCCCACGTGGTCGAGGTGACCGGCGCGCTGCGCCCCGATGAGCCGCGCCCGTGCCTGCCACGCGAGCTCGCGCTCGACCAAGCGCCCGCGGTGAGCGGCGAGGGCTTCCTGGTCCCCAGCCCGCAGGCATGAGCACCGACATGCTCGAGCTGTCGGCGGCGCAGGCGATCGCCGCGATCGAGGCCGGCGAGCTGAGCGCGCAGGAGCTGTTCGCGTTCTACCGCGAGCGCGCCAACGAGCACGGCGGGCTCAACTGCTTCACGTGGATCGCCGATGGCGTCCCGCTGCCTTCGGGCGGGCCGCTGTCGGGCGTCCCGCTGGCGGTCAAGGACCTTTTCTGCACCGAGGGTGTGCCGACCCAGTCGGGCTCGCGCATCCTCGAGGGATATCTGCCGCCCTACACGGCAACGGTCGTCTCGCGTTTGAGCGACGCCGGCGCGACGCTGGTGGCGAAGACGAACCAGGACGAGTTCGCGATGGGCTCCTCGACGGAGAACTCGGCGTACGGGCCGACGCTCAATCCCTGGGATCGCGGGCGGGTACCGGGCGGCTCCTCCGGTGGCAGTGCGGCGGCGGTTGCCGCCGGGCTCGCGCCGTGGGCCCTCGGCACCGACACCGGCGGCTCGATCCGCCAGCCGGCCGCGCTGTGTGGAGTGGTGGGATTGAAACCGACCTATGGCTCGGTGTCGCGCTACGGCATGATCGCGTTCGCCTCATCGCTCGATCAAGCCGGACCGCTGACGCGCGACGTCACCGACGCGGCCCTACTGCTGAAGCACATGGTTGGCCGCGACCCGTGCGATGCGACCTCGCTGCAGCTCCCGGGAGAGATCGCCAAGCCGCAGGCGGAGCGCCTGGACGGCGTGCGGCTAGGCGTACCGGCGGAGCTGTTGACGCCGGGAGGGGACTTCGCGGGCGCGGAAGCCGAGCCGGGCGTGCGCGATGCGTTCGAGCGTACGCTGAAGCTGGCGGAGGATCTCGGCGCGAGCGTGCAGGAGGTGCGTCTGCCGCACGCGCCCTACGCGCTGCCGGCCTACTACGTGCTCGCGCCCTCGGAGGCCAGTTCGAACCTCGCGCGCTTCGATGGCGTGCGCTTCGGCATGCGCGCACCCGACGCGACGGACCTGCTCGACATGTACACGCGCACGCGCCACGACGGCTTCGGGCCTGAGGTCAAGCGGCGCATCATGCTGGGTACCTACGCGCTCTCGTCGGGCTACTACGACGCCTACTACGGACGCGCGCAGCGCGTGCGCACCAAGATCGCCGAGGACTTCAGGAGCGCGTTCCAGGACGTCGATCTGATCGTGACGCCGACCTCCGCGAGCGTCGCCTTTGAGCTGGGCGAGAAGACGGCGAACCCCTGGACGATGTACCTAAGCGACTACTTCACGGTGCCGATGTCGCTGGCGGGCATACCGGCGATCTCGATCCCCTGCGGCCTCAGCCCGGCGAGCGACGGTGCCAGCCCGGCAGGCGGGGGCCTGCCGGTGGGCCTTCAGATCGCCGGGCCGGCGTTCTCTGAGAACCGGCTGCTGGATGCCGCGCACGCGCTCGAGCGGGCGATCGGCTTCGACGGAGTTCCGGCCCGTGTCTGAGCGCTACGAACCCGTCATCGGGCTTGAGATCCATGTGCAGCTCGCGACTGCCACGAAGATGTTCTGCGGCTGTGAGCTGTCGTTCGGCGAGCCGCCGAACACGCGCACGTGCGCTGTCTGCCTGGGGCTGCCGGGAAGTCTGCCGGTGGCGAACGCGCGCGCGGTCCATTTCGGCCTGATGATCGGGCTGGCGCTCGGCTCCGAGCTCGCGCCGCGGTCGATCTTCCACCGCAAGAACTACTTCTATCCGGACCTGCCCAAGGGCTACCAGATCTCCCAGTACGACGAGCCCCTCTGCCTTGGAGGCAGGCTCGGGGACGTGCGCATCCACCGCGTGCACCTGGAGGAGGACGCGGCCAAGCTGATCCACCTCGGCGCAAGCGGCCGGATCCACGGCTCGGACGTGAGCATCGTCGATTTCAACCGCGGCGGTACGCCGCTGGCGGAGATCGTCACAGAGCCCGACCTGCGCTCGCCCGAGCAGGCGAGCGAGTGGCTGAAGCTGCTGCGCACGACGCTGCGCCAACTGGGCGTGTCAGACGTGAACATGGAGGAGGGCTCGCTGCGCTGCGACGCGAATATCTCGCTGCGCCCGTCCGGCACAAGCGAGCTGGGGGTCAAGACGGAGCTCAAGAACATGAACTCCTTCCGCTTCATCGAACGTGGGATCAGGGCGGAGATCGCCCGTCAGGAGACGCTCCTCAGCTCCGGGGGGAAGGTGCTGCAGGAGACGCTCCACTTCGACCCCGGCTCCGGCGCGATCACCTCGCTGCGCTCCAAGGAGGAGGCGCACGACTATCGCTACTTCCCGGAGCCCGACCTCGTGCCGGTGGCGATCGACGAGGCGATGATCGGGGAGGCCCGCGCGGCGATGTCCGAGCTGCCCGCCGAGCGGGCCGAGCGCTTAGAGGAGCTCGGACTGAGCGCCGACAGCGCGCAGCAGCTCGCGTTCCGGGGAGAGCTTGGGGACTACTTCGAGGCGGCGCTCGCCGCGGAGGTCGATCCCGCGCCGCCGCCGCAGGCGCTCGCCAACTGGGTGACCGGTGAGCTGCTCGGGCGCCTGGCGGACGGCGAGGATCCGGCGGACTCGCGCGTGGGGGCGCGCGCCCTGGCCGCGCTCGTCGGCCTGGTCTCGGCGAAGCGCGTGAGCGTGGGGGCGGGGCGGCAGGTGCTCGACAGGCTCGTGGCCGAGGGGGGCGAGGATCCGGCGGCGATCGTGCAGGCGGAGGGGCTCGCCGCGATGGACGGCGGGGATGAGCTGTGGAGCATCGTGGCCGCGGCGCTCGCCGCCAACGCCGATGCCGCCGCGCGCGTGCGCGAGGGCAATGCCAAGGCGATCGGCCCGATCGTGGGGTACGTGATGCGCGAGACCAAGGGCCGCGCCGAGGGGACCGAGGTGGCCCGCCTCGTGCACGAGCAGCTCGGGATCTGAGCGCGCGCCGGAAACACCGTTTCAGCCGAGGCACGCGCAGGTCAAACATTTTGGACTGTGGGCCAAAGCCGTCGCAGGCGCCATGCGCGAATATGCTGGCGGTGAACAGGTCAGTGCTGAGCGCAAATCTCTCATCTCCGAGGCGGTTCCTCCTGCTGCCTCAGGAGTCGGTGGATGGCCCCAGCCAGGGACCGCGGATCCGTCGCTATCAGCTGACCAGCGTCGGTAGGCGTCCCCGGGTGAACGGGGCCGATATCGCAACGGTACGGATCGCCCGCGAGCTCGGCAGGCTGGGTCACGTGTAGCCAGCTGTCCTCACACCGATAGCCGGCTTCCCTCGGCCGGCGTCAGCGGGTGCGGCCGGGCAGGGGTGGTATTTCCTGTCCGGCCGCACTACTGTTAAGCGTGGAGCCATGAACGAGTCCCCCTCTCAGACCTCCTCACGCTCGATCGGCCGCACCGTGGTGGCCGCGCTGATCCTGCTGATCGCGGTCTTCGTGCTGCTCAAAGTCGTGCTGGCGATCGTGCTGGCGATCGCTCTGCCTGTGGTCCTGATTATCGCCGTCGTGGGGCTCGTCTGGGCCTGGCGCGTCCTGTTCTGAGCGGCCGCCGTGACTTACCTGATCATCGCCTACTGCTTTGGCGTGGCGGGCGGGCTGGTCGGCAAGGCCAAGGGCAGCTCGTTCTTTCTATGGTTCCTGATCTCTGCCGTCGTGCCGGTCATCGGCCTCGCGGCCGCGATCGCCTACCGGGTCGAGCGCGACGAGTTGCGCCGCAGCTGCCCGAACTGCGGAAACGTGACGAAGATCTATGACGCGCTCTGCATGCGCTGCGGAGCCGAGCTCGATTTTCCCGACGTCGCGGTCCAGCCGGAGTCCTGGCAGCGCGTGCCGATCGCACCCTCCGAGCGCGCGCCGATCGCCCCCTCCGGGTAAGGGTTCCCTAACCCGATTTTGGCTGCCCTAAGCCGGTCTCTGGCCTACGCTGTCGGGCACGGCCATGAATACGCAGGCAGAGATAGCGCCGCCGCCGGCGGACTCAGCGATCGCCAGGCTGCTGCGTCGCTGGGGTTTCCAGGACGAGCCCGATTTCGTGCTGCGCGTCGTTCAGCCGGCGCTCGTCGGCATGATCGACGGCACCGTCTCCTCGCTCGCCCCGATCTTCGCCGCTGCGATCTCCTCGAGCTCCCACACGGCGCTCCTGGTCGGCTTCGCGACCGCGCTGGGCGCCGGCGTGAGCATGGGCTGGTCGGAGGCCCTGTCGGACACCGGCGAGCAGACCGGTCGCGGCTCGGCCGTGGTGCGCGGGGCGATCACCGGCGGGATGACGACGCTGGGCGGCCTCTTCCACACGCTGCCGTTCTTCATCTCCGACGTCCACAAGGCCCTGGTGGTGGCGGGAGTGGTGGTCGCCGTCGAGCTGTTCCTGATCGCCTGGCTGAGAAAGCGCTTCCTGCACGTCTCGATGGGCTCATCGCTGCTGGTGGTGACCGTGGGCGGCGTGATCGTGCTGGCGATCGGGGTCGCGATCGGGTCCTCCTGAGGCGCTCTCGGGGGCGCTTTAACCCACTGGTACACTGAGTTTTTCCGCGGCGGCGCGGAGCGCTGCCGCAGCCCGGACATCACAGAGAAAGGAGCTCGGCGAGATGCGTGCGGTCGACGCCGTGATGGAATGCCTGAAGGCCGAGGGCGTGGACGTCGTGTTCGGCCTGCCCGGCGGCGCCAACCTACCCACCTACGACGCGTTCGTCGGCGGGGGCATCCGTCACATCCTCGTCCGCCACGAGGCCGGCGGCGGACACGCCGCCGAGGGCTACGCCAAGGCGACGGGCAAGGTCGGGGTCGCGTTCGCGACCTCGGGGCCGGGCGCCACGAACCTGATCACGCCGATCTGCGACGCGATGATGGACTCCGTGCCGGTCGTGTTCATCACCGGCCAGGTGCGCACCGAACTGCTCGGCACCGACGGCTTCCAGGAGGCGGACACGATCGGGATCTCGATGCCCGTGGTGAAGCACTCCTTCATGATCCAGCATCCGCTCGAGATCCCCAGGGCGATCCACGAGGCCTTCCACATCGCGCGCTCCGGGCGCCCCGGGCCGGTGCTGATCGACATCCCCCAGGACCTGTCCCGCGCGGAGATCGACTATGAGCCCGTCACCGACGTGCGTCTGCCCGGCTACCAGCCGCGGGTCGAGGGCAACCAGAAGCAGATCCGCCAGGCCGCCAAGGCGCTCGCGGCCTCCCAGCGCCCGGTGATCTATGCGGGCGGGGGAGTGATCAACGCGAACGCCTCCGAGGAGCTGATCGAGTTCGCGACCTCGGACCTGTTCCCGGTGACGTGCACGCTGATGGGCCTGGGCGCGTTTCCCGCACCGCACGCGCAGTGGCTGGGGATGCTCGGCATGCACGGGACGCGGGCCGCCAACTATGCGATGGACGAGGCCGACCTGATCTGCGCGGTGGGCGCGCGCTTCGACGACCGCATCACCGGCAAGCTGTCGGAGTTCGCCCCGCGCGCCAAGTTCATCCACATCGACGTGGACCCGGCGGAGATCTCCAAGAACGTGCCCGCGCACATCCCGATCGTGGGCGATGCCAAGCACGTACTGGCGAAGCTATTGATCGAGTACCGCGCGATCGGCGCGGACCCCGCACGGCTGTCGGCCTGGTGGAGCCGGATCGAGGGCTGGCGCGAGAAGTACCCGCTCGCCTACGAGGACTCGAGCGACTCGGAGATCAAGCCGCAGTACATGATCCAGGCGCTGTATGAGGCAACGGGCGGTGAGGCGATCGTGACCTCGGACGTCGGCCAGCACCAGATGTGGGCGGCCCAGTACTACGACTTCCCGGCGCCGCGCCGGTGGATCAACTCGGGCGGGCTGGGCACGATGGGATTCGGCCTGCCGGCGGCGATGGGCGCGGCGATCGGAAGCCCTGAGCGACTCGTGTGCTGCGTCGCCGGCGACGGGTCGGTGCAGATGAACGCGCAGGAGCTCGCCACCTGCGCGCAGAACAACATTCCGATCAAGGTGTTCATCATGAACAACGGCTACCTGGGCATGGTCCGCCAATGGCAGGAGCTGTTCTGGGACGGCAAATACAGCCAGGTGGACACGGGCGAGTTCCCCGACTTCGTGAAGCTCGCCGAGGCCTACGGCGCGACGGGCATGCGCTTCGAGGACAAGGCCACGCTCGTCGAGGACATGAAGCGCGCGATCGCCACCGACGGCCCGGTGGTTGTGGACGTGCGGGTCACGCGCGAGGAGAACACCTACCCGATGATCCCGGCCGGCCAGGCCGCGCGCGAGATGGTGGGGTGAGCCGCGTCATGGGCGAACCTGGCACGAAGGCGCCGCTCAGCCTGGAGGAGCTCGAGACGGCCACGAGCATGCGCACCGGGCGCAAGCACGTGCTGTCGATCCTCGTCGAAAACAAGTCCGGCGTGCTCACGCGAATCGCGGGGCTGTTCGCCAGGCGCGGCTTCAACATCGACACGCTCACGGTTGGACCCACCGACGATGAGCAGATATCGCGCGTCACGCTGACGGTCGACGGGGCGCTGCACCCGATCGATCAGGTCACCAAGCAGCTGCACAAGCTGATCAACGTGCTGAAGATTCGCGACCTCGAGCCCGCGGACACGGTCGCGCGCGAGCTGGCCCTGTTCAAGGTCTCCGCCGACGGTATCCAGCGCGGCGAGCTGGTGCAGATCGCCGAGATCTTCCGCGGCAAGGTCGTGGATGTGACCAAGCGCGCGGTGATCATCGAGGTGACGGGCACCACGGAGAAGATCGAGGCGTTCGAGAGCATGGTGCGCCCGTTCGGTCTGATCGAGATGATGCGCACGGGCGAGATTGCGATCTCGCGGGGGCGCACCGAGACCTAGCGTGCTCGAGGTCGGCTCCTCCTCGCCCTTCGCGCTGACGAGCACCGAGGAGGAGCGGCTCGGAGTGCGCCTTCAGAGCGCCGTGCGCGACGCACGGCGCAGCGGCTCGGACACGCTGGCCACGTTCTCCGTGGCGCTGTCAGCTGACGTCGATCCGTCCGCCGTGGTCTGCGCCTCGCGCCGGGCGGGCGAGCAGTGGTTCGTGTTCGAGCAGCCCGAGCGCGGGCGCTTCGCGCTGGCCGGACTGGGGGAGGCGATCGCGCTGCGCGCGTCGGGGAGTGAGCGCTTTGCCACGGTGTCAGGGCGCTGGCGGGCGATCTCGGCCACGGCTGTGACCGGCTCCGGTGAGGATCCCGGCGGCGGCGGACCTGTTGCGCTCGGCGGCTTCGCGTTCGCGCCCGGCGGTGGCTCAGCTCCCCACTGGGCGGGCTTCCAGGAGGCGTCGCTGACCGTGCCCGAGCTTCTGCTCAGGCGCGAGCAGCACGATGGCGCGCTCACGGTGCGCCTCACGCTGGCCGCGCTCGCCTCGCCGGATGACATCGCCGAGGAGCTTCTGGCGCGCCTGCGCCGGCGCATCGAGGAGCTCAACGCCCGGCAGTTGCCGCTGCTCGACCCGGCGCCCTCCGGTCGCTTCGTGCTTGCCGGCGCGATGCCCCCCGAGCACTACGAGGCGGCGGTGACCCGCGCGGTCGAGCTGATCCGGGCCGGCGAGCTCGAGAAGATCGTGCTCGCACGCGAAGTGCAGGTTCACGCGCCGCACGCATACGACCCCGCGGCGGTGTTCGGCGTCCTGCGCGAGGAGTTCCCCTCCTGCTTCGTGTTCTGCGTGGGACGCGGCGATGCCACGCTCGTGGCCGCCAGCCCCGAGCTGTTGGTGCGCCGCGAGGGCCACCGCGTGAGCACCCTGGCGCTGGCGGGCTCGACTCGCCGCAGCGCCGACCCCGCCGTCGACGACCACCTCGGCGAGCAGCTGCTGCGCGACGAGAGCTATGGCGAGGAGCATGCGATCGTCGCACGACGGATCGAGCGCCTGCTGCGTCCGCATGCGGTCTGGGTAGCCGCCGCGCCCGAGCCGACGTTGGTGAAGATCGCCAACATCCAGCATCTTGCGACCCCGATTCGCGCGCAGCTGGCGACGCCGATGGATGCGCTGGGGCTTGCTGGGCTGATGCACCCGACGCCGGCCGTAGGGGGCGAGCCGCTGCGCATTGCGGCACCGCTGATCCCGGCGCTCGAGGGCCTGGACCGCGGCTGGTACACGGGCCCGGTGGGCTGGACGGACGCGGCCGGAGACGGAGAGTTCTGCGTCGCGCTGCGCTGCGCGCTGCTGCGCGGCGAGGTGGCCCGCTGCTACGCCGGCAACGGCATCGTGCGCGACTCCCAGGCGCCCAGCGAGCTGGCCGAGACGGAGGTCAAGCTGGCGGCGCTGCTCCCGCTGCTGGCGGGTTGAGCGCACGGGACACCGCCTCCCACACGCGCGCATGGAGCTCGACGTTGGCGGCGCGGTCGGTGCGCACCTCAAGGACGCTCGAACGCTCGTCCGCGAGCGCGCGCTCGAGCGCCGCCCGGAACCCGTGAACGTCGGTGACCCGCTCATGCGATAGCCCGTACAGCGCGGCCGCTCCCGCGAAGTCAAGGCCCGTGGGCGTGGCCACGTGGCGGGTGTAGATGCTCTCGCGCTGCGCGATCGGCGCGCGTGCGAGCGGGAGGAAGTCGAAGATCCCGCCGCCGCCGTTGTCGAGCAGCACGATCGTCAGCTTCAGCCCCAGGCGCCCGGCCGCCAGCAGGCCGCCGATGTCGTGGGCGAGCGCGACGTCGCCGATCAACAGGACGACGGGGCCATCGTCCTCGGCAGCCGCCCCGAACGCGCTCGAGACGGTGCCGTCGATGCCGTTGGCACCGCGATTGCAGAGCACCCGCGGCGGATCCTCGCGGGCCGGCCAGAACGTCTCGATGTCGCGCACGGGCATCGAGGAGGCGACGAACAGGGTCGCCTCCTCGGGCAACAGGACACCCAGCTCGGCGGCGACCGCCGGCTCGGAGGCCTCGTCCCCGGCGAGCGTCGCGTGGATCGCCTCCGCGGCGAGCTCATCGGCGCGCCGCCAATCCGCCGGCCAGTCCTGATCTGCTGGCGGCGGTGAAGCCAACAGCTCGGAGAGGGCATCGGCGGCGTCAAGCGCGAGCGAGACGGACACAACCGAGGCCGGATCCTGCCAGGCGCCCTCGGGGTCGAGTGCCACCTGGCGCGTGTCGGTGAGGCCGGCCAGCCACGTGCGCAGGGGCTTTGACACGGGCAGGTCGCCCACCCTCAGGATCAGGTCCGGCGCAAGCGTCGTCGCGAAGGGCGCGTCGCGCAGGAGCGCGTCGTAGTGGGCCACAGCCGCCGCGCCGCGTCGCGCCCCGGACAGCGGGTCGGCCAAGAGCGGCCAGCCGGCGGCCGCGCAGAACGCCGCGGCCGCGCGCCCGAGCGAGGAGCCGCTCGCCGCCCCCGTGCGCTCGTCGCGACCGGCGACCAAGACGCCCCGCCTGGACTCCCCGATCAACTCGCGCAGCGCGGCCACATCCTCGCCCGCGCGCGGCGGCGCTGGAGCGCGCCGCACGTACGGCGCTCCGGCGGGCCGCCCGCTGTCGTCGGCCGGCAGCGCCCCATCGGTCACCAGCGGCTCGCGCAGGGGGAAGTTCAGGTGCACGACGCCCGGCCGGCCTTCGAGCGCCGTCCAGTAGGCACGGGCGGCGAGCGTGCGCATCCAGCGCAGGCGCTCGGCGCTCGCGTCGTGGCTGCCCACCTCGAAGAACCACTTGGCGGCGTCGCCGAACAGCTTCAGCTGGTCGATCGCCTGGCCGGCGCCGTTCTCGCGCAGCTCGGGAGGCCGGTCGGCGGTGAGCAGGAGCAGGGGAACGCGTGCCTCGTGGGCCTCGATCGCGGCCGGCAGGAGCTCGGCGGCGGCCGTGCCCGAGGTGCAGGCGACGGCCACGGGAAGACCCGTGGCCTTGGCGAGCCCCAGCGCGAAGAAGCCCGAGCAGCGCTCGTCGATGTGGGAGTAGCAGCGCAGGCGAGGCTCGCCTGCGAGCGTCAGCACGAGCGGCGCGCAGCGCGATCCCGGCGAGGTGCAGGCGGCACGCATCCCGCAGCGGGCAAGCTCGTCCACGAAGGCGCGCAGGAGCACGTAGGTGTCGGTCGCGGAGGTCATCGCGGAGCGTGGGTGAGTGTAGGGAGCGAGACTAGGATGGCGGCTTGCCCGAGAGCATTGTCCTGCTGCATGGGTTCGGCGGCACACACCGCGCCTGGGATGGCGTGCTGGCGCGACTCGACCCCGGACGCTATCTGCCCGTGGCGCTCGATCTCCCCGGCCACGGGGGACAGGCCGATCGCGAGCCCCCGGCCACACTGGAGGGTTTCGCCGAGGACGTGCTGGCCCGCGCGCCGGAGCGCTTCACGCTGTGCGGCTATTCGATGGGCGGACGTGTCGCGCTGGCGCTCGCTCTCGCCGCCCCCGAGCGCGTGAGCCGGCTCGTGCTCGTGTCCACGACGGCTGGTATCGAGGACGACGCCGAGCGCGAACGGCGCCGGGCCGCCGACCGTGTGCTCGCGGACGAGCTCGAGACGGTCCCGTTCGAGGATTTCATCGAGAGCTGGCGCACGCAGCCGCTGTTCGCCGACGAGCCTCCCGAGGTCGGCGCCCTGGCGCGCGCCGATCAACGCCGCAACCGCCCGGATGCCCTGGCCGCGGCCCTGCGCAGCGCGGGCACAGGCCGGATGGAGCCGCTGTGGGACAGGTTGGGAGAGCTCACGATGCCCGTCACGGTGGTGGCGGGCGAGCGCGATGCCAAGTTCCGCGCCCTCGGCGGGCGGATGGCGGGGCTGCTCAGAGGCGCCCGCTTGGTGATCGTGTCCGGTGGGCACAACCTGCCGCTCGAGAGGCCGGGTGAGATTGCGGAGTTGCTAGACTAAGTTTCATGACTAAGTCGGTTGGTGTACATCAGGCAAAGACGCATCTCTCCCGGCTGCTCGAGGATGTGGCAGCGGGCGAGGAGGTGGTGATCACTCGCCGCGGCGAGGAGATCGCAAGCCTCGTGCCGGTCCACCGGTCCTCCGATCGGAAGTTGGGGATCGATCGCGGACGATTCGTCGTGCCCGAGGACTTCGATGCGCCGCTTCCCGACGATGTGGTTGACGCGTTCGAGCGGTGAGGGTTCTTCTCGATACGCACGTCTTTCTCTGGCTGCACACTGAGCCCGAGCGCGTCGGGGGGCACCTCGGCCTCGTCGAGGACAGTCGCAACGCCATACTCGTGTCCGCCGCGAGCTCGTGGGAGATCGCGATCAAGTACGGGCTCGGCCGACTGCCCCTTCCAGAGCCGCCGGCGCGCTACGTCCCCGAGCGTCTTCGCATCATTGGAGCTGAGGCGCTGCCGATTGAGCACGCCCACGCCCTCGCCGTGGCGGCTCTTCCGTCGCTGCACCGCGACCCATTCGACCGCCTCCTCGTAGCACAGGCTGGGCTCCTAGACGTTCCGATCTTGACCGCCGACCCGCAGGTCGCCCAATACCCGGTGTCGACTCTCCTGATCAGCTGAGCGGGTCGACGCCGAGTCCGGGCCCCGCGGGCAGCGCGATCCTGCCCTGCCTTGGGGGAAGCGGGTTCTCGAGGTCCTCGAACATCCCGAGCGTGGCCAGCCCGGATGGCGCGAGCGGGCCGCGGGAGGCCAGCGCCGCGGCGGCCTGAACGGCGGCTGCCACGCCCAGTGGTCCATCGAACGTCGAGGCCAGGTAAACCTCCGCGCCGGAGGCGCGCACGAGGGTGGCGGCGACGAGCAGAGCGGAGATGCCGCCGCAGCGGGAGATCTTCAGACATACCGCGTCCGCGACGCCCGCGCCGAGCGCGCCGTGCTCGGCGGCGGTCTCGTCGATTGAAACCCTCACCGCCACCCGCTCACGCACCTCTCGCACCGCGTTCAGGCCGTGGGTCGGCTCCTCGACTAGCTCGAGGCCGGCGGGGGAGAGCGCGTCGATCGCGCGCACGGCCTCCTCGACGTTCCACGCGCCGTTGGCGTCCAGCCTGAGAGCCGTGTCGGCGCCGGCGACGGCGCGTACGGCGGCCACGCGGCCGGCGTCGTCCCCGACGCCCACCTTGATCTTCAGGCACGAGAACCCCTCCCGGACCGCGTCGGCAGCCTGCTCTGCCGCTCCCGCGCGGTCCACCGCCGACAGGGTCGCGTTGACCGTCACATCCACCGCCGGGCTGTCGGTGATGAGCGCCGCCACGGGCTTACCGGTGAGCCGTCCCGCCCGGTCCCACAACGCCAGGTCGATCGCGGCGAGAGCGGCCGGCACGTCGGCCACCTCGCGACACGCGTCGATGATCCGAGCGCCGTTCATGCTGTCGGCGCCGGCAAGCACCGGCCCGTAGCTCTCGAGCGCATGTTCGACGAGCTGAAGCTTCACGCCGTCGTACTGCTCAAGCGGCGCCGCCTCGCCATGGCCGACCTCCCCATCCGGATGGACAATCGACACGCCGAGGATCACCCGCTCGGTAATCGGTCCGTGCGCGCTGATGAGCGGCTGCTTCAACCTCAGCGTGTCGCGACGGACGCTGAGCTTCACGATCCGATCCCGCCGCTGGCGAGGATCCCGGCCGAGTACAGCAGGCAGAAGATCAGCTGCACGGCTCCCGTCTTCGCCAGCGCGCCGTTGAGCGCCGGGCCATCGGTCCTCGTGCGCACGATCCTCACAACGGGGACCGCCAGCGGGATCGCCGCCCAGGCGAGAAAAAGCCATGCCGTCATCGATCCGAATGCCCACGGCAGCGGTGCGGTGATGAAGGCGCCGGCCACCATCGCCGTGTAGAGCAGGCGCGTGCGCGGCCGTCCCAGGCGCACCGCGAGCGTGCGCTTGCCGGCCCGCCGGTCGGTCTCGAGGTCGCGCACGTTGTTGACGACGAGGATCGCGCTTGCCAGCAGGCCCACGGGCACCGCGCACACGAACGCCTGCCACGGCAGTTCCTGCACCTGCACGAAATACGATCCGCTCACCGCCACGATTCCGAAGAACAGGAACACGAACAGCTCGCCCAGGCCCTCATACCCATACGGTCGCGGGCCGCCGGTGTAGAGGATGCCGGCGAGGATCGATGCCGCTCCCACCGCCAGGAGCTCCCACCCGGCGACCGCCACCAGGTAGACGCCGCAGGCCACCGCCAGCCCGAAGGTCACATACGTCGCGATCAGCACCTGGCGCGGCGGGACGAGGCCTCCCGCGGTCACGCGCACGGGACCCAGCCGGTCCTCCGTGTCGGCGCCCCGCCGCGCGTCGGAGTAGTCGTTTGAGAGGTTGGTGCCCACCTGGATGAACACAGCGCCGAGCAGCGCGGCCACGAACGCCAGCGGGTGGAAGTGACCGGCGCCGAGCGCCAGCGAGGTGCCCACGAGCACGGGGGCCACGGCCGCCGGCAGCGTGCGCACGCGCGCCGCCATCACCCAGATGCGGACCCCGCTCACGCGGCTAGGCTCGCCGCGGGAACCGTGAGAAATCCGGCTTGCGCTTGTCCCTGTAGGCATCGCGGCCCTCTTGGGCCTCCTCGCTTCCGTAGAACAGGAGGTTCGCGTCGTGCGCGAGCTGCTGGATGCCCGAGAGGCCATCCTCGGCCGCGTTGAAGCTCGCCTTCAACAGGCGCAGCGCGAACGGGGACAGCGCCAGCATCTCCCGGCACCAGCCCACGGTCTCCTCCTCCAGCCGCTCGAGCGGCACGACGGTGTTCACGAGGCCCATCTCAAGCGCCTCCTGCGCGGTGTACTGCCGGCACAGGAACCAGATCTCCTTGGCCTTCTTCGGCCCCACCAGGTTCGCCAGCAGCCCGGCGCCGAAGCCGCCGTCGAACGAGCCGACCTTCGGCCCAACCTGTCCGAACCGCGCGTTGTCCGCCGCGATCGTCAGATCGCAGACGACGTGCAGCACGTGGCCGCCGCCGATCGCGTAACCCGCGACCATCGCCACCACCGGCTTGGGCAGGCGGCGGATCTGCACATGCAGGTCGGTCACGTGAAAGCGCCCGACTCCCGCTCTGCCGGCCTCGTCGTCGTTGAGGTAGCCGGAGTCACCACGCACGCGCTGATCGCCCCCGGAGCAGAACGCCTCGGTGCCCTCGCCGGTCAGCACGATCACCCCGATCGCCGTGTCCTCGCGCGCGTCCTCGAGCGCTTGGGAAATCTCGATCACCGTGCGCGGGCGAAACGCGTTTCTGACCTCGGGCCGGGCGATCGTGATCTTGGCGATGCCCTCATCGGGCGCGGCAGACTTCTCATAGCGGATGTCGGTGTAGCCGTCGCCGGCGGGACCGGCTGAGGGGATCCAGGTGACGCTCACGGCGCGAAGGCTAGCCTGTGAGCCATGGAGGTCGACGCATGGCTGGCCCGCGCCGCCTCGGCGCGGCCCGGGCACATCGCGCTCGCGACACCGGAGGAGGACTGGTCCTACGCCCGGCTGCACGCGGCGGCGCGCTTCGCGGCGGGCGAGCTGCTCGCGCGGGGAGCCCGTCCCGGCGACCGCGTCGCGATCGCGCTCCCGGCCGGGCTGGACTTCGCCCAGGCGCTGCACGCGTGCCTGCTGCTCAGGGCGATCGCCGTTCCCGTCGACCTGCGCCTCGCCGCGCGCGAGCAGGAGCGCATCGTCGCCGGCGCCGGCGTGGTGGTGAGCGAGCCGCTGGGCGAGGGCCTCGACCCCGACTCGCTCCCCGCTGCGCCCCGCCACGACCTCGACGCCGTCGCCGTCGTGATCCACACCTCCGGCACGACCGCGGCGCCGCGGCCCGTGGAGCTCACCTACGCCAACCTCCTGTGGAGCGCGATCGGCTCGGGCGTGGCGCTTGCGACTCGCGAGGACGAGCGCTGGCTGTGCGCGCTGACGCTGGCTCACGTCGGCGGGCTGTCGGTGATCGTGCGCGCGTCGATTCGTGCCACGACGGCGATCGTCCACGAGCGCTTCGATACCGACAGTGTGCTGCACGACCTGAGTGCGCGTAGAGCCACCGGGATCAGTCTCGTGGCCACCACGCTCGCGCGGCTGCTCGACGCGGGACTGCAACGCCCCGAGGCTCTGCGCTGCGCGCTCACCGGCGGTGGCCCGGTCCCTGCGGCGCTCGTGACACGCGCCCGGGAAGCCGGCGTTCCCGTGGGACTGACCTATGGACTCAGCCAGGCGGCGTCTCAGGTCACGACCACGCCGCTTGAGGAGGTGACGCGCGGGCTCGAGCACCGCGAGGGTGCGAGCGCGGGACCGCCGCTGTTCTGCACGCGCGTGCGGATCGCGCCGGACGACGAGATCCTCGTGCGCGGACCCACCGTCGCGCCGGGCGCGCTGTCGCAGGACGGCTGGCTGCACACGGGCGACCTGGGCGGGCTCGACTATCGCGGCCGGCTGCTCGTGACGGGACGCAAGGTCGATACGATCGTCAGCGGTGGAGAGAACATCGCGCCCGCGGAGGTCGAGGCCGTGCTCGAGACGCATCCGCAGGTGCTCGAAGCGGCGGTGCTGGCGCGTTCTGATCCGCGCTGGGGCGAGGCGGTGACGGCGATCATCGTGCCACGGCCGGGCGCGGTCCTGGAGCTCGAGACGCTACGCGCCCACTGCGCCGCCTCGCTGGCGCCATTCAAGGTTCCCAAGCGGTTCGAACTCGCCTCCAAGCGGCTGCCGCGGACCGCCTGGGGAAAGCTGCTGCGCCGGGAGCTGCGATGAGCTTCGACGCGAACGCCTATCGAGACTCGAGCCTCGCCGGCTGGGAAGCGGCCGCGCCCGGCTGGGTCCGCCGCCAGGAGGCGATCCGCGCTCTGGGCGCACCGGTATCGCGCTGGATGCTCGATGCGATCTACCTGAAGCCGGGCGAGCGCGTGCTCGAGCTGGCCGCGGGGCTCGGCGAGACGGGCATGCTCGCGGCGGCGCTGGTCGCACCGACCGGTGGCGTGATCATCTCCGACCAGGCTGACGCGATGCTCGAGGGCGCCCGCGCCCGCGCCGCCGAGCTGGGCCTCGCAAACGTCGAGTTCCAGGTGCTGGGCGCAGAATGGATCGACCTCCCGCTCGCGAGCGTGGACGCCGTCGTCTGCCGCTGGGGCTACATGCTGCTCGCCGATCCCGCCGCCGCTCTGGGCGAGACCAGGCGCGTGCTGCGCCCGGGAGGGCGGGTCGCGCTGGCGGTGTGGGACTCGATCGAGCACAACCCCTGGGCCGCTCAGCCGGCGCTCGAGCTGATCGAGCGCGGTCTCGCCGAGCCTCCCTCGCCGGGGACGCCCGGTCCGTTCGCGCTCGGGGACCCCGCGCTGGTTCGTGCGCTGCTCGAGCAGGCCGGCTTCGCCGAGATCGATGTGCAGGCGCTCGAGATCGAACAGCGCCACCCCTCGTTCGAGGTCTTCTGGGAGACCACGCTGGACATCAACCACTCCTTCCACGACGCGGTTCTCAGTCGTCCCGAGCCCGAGATCGCAGAGATCCGCTCGGCGCTCGCGGCCCGTCTCGAGCCCTACACCTCCCCCGACGGCACCCTCGCGATCCCCGCACGTACGCTGGTCGCCTCGGCTTCGGCCTGAGCCGGCCCCGGCCTGCGCCCCCCCCCCGCCGATCACCCGGAACCCGCGACGGGGTCGGTGGGTGCTCTATCCTGCGCGCTCTGATGCTCTACGACGACGACGCGGACCTCCACCTGCTCGACGGCAAGACCGTCGCGATCATCGGCTACGGCTCACAGGGCCACGCGCACGCGCTGAACCTGAAGGACTCCGGCGTGAGCGTCGTGGTCGGCCTGCGCGAGACCTCGGCCTCGGCCGCCTCCGCGCGCGAGCACGGACTCGAGGTGCTGTCGGTGGTCGAGGCGGCGAGCCGCGGCGACCTGGTGATGATGCTCGTCCCCGACGAGCTCCATCGCGAGGTGTGGCAGAACGAGGTGCGCGACGGGGTCGCCGAGGGCAACATGCTGCTGTTCGGGCACGGCTTCTCGATCCACTACAAGGAGATCGACCCGCCCGCCGGCGTGGATGTCGCGATGGTCGCGCCCAAGGGACCCGGCCATCTCGTGCGCCGGCAGTTCACCGAGGGCAGCGGCGTGCCCGGGCTGATCGCGGTCGAGCAGGATGCCACCGGCCATGCCCGCACGCTCGCACTGGCCTACGCCAAGGGCATCGGCTGCACGCGTGGAGGGGTGATCGTGACGACGTTCAAGGACGAGACCGAGACCGACCTGTTCGGCGAGCAGGCGGTCCTCTGCGGCGGCGCCTCCGAGCTCGTCCAGGCCGGCTTCCAGACGCTCGTCGAGGCTGGCTATGACCCCGAGATGGCCTACTTCGAGTGCCTGCACGAGCTCAAGCTGATCGCCGATCTGATGTATGAAAAGGGCCTCGCGGGGATGCGCTACTCGATCTCGAACACCGCCGAGTACGGCGACTACACGCGTGGCAACCGCGTGATCACCGAGGACACCCGCGCCGCCATGCGCAAGATCCTCGCGGAGATCCAGTCCGGCGACTTCGCGCGCGAGTGGATCGCCGAGAACCGCGCCGGGCAGGAGAGCTTCAAGCGCATGCGCGCCGAACAGGCCGACAGCCAGGTCGAGCAGGTGGGCGGAGAGCTGCGCTCGCACATGGACTGGATCAAGCCCTCGTTCTGAGGTCTTGGGTCGGGGTCCAGGGTGCTCGCCTACATCGCCTGGCACCGCCCCGCTGCCGAGGTCGACGCGGCCGCCTATGAGCATGCGATCGAGCACTTCCACTCCTCGCTCGCCCACCGGCCGCCGAGCGGGTTCAACGGGTCGGCGGCGTTCAGGGTCTCGGGGCTGCCGTGGCTCGAAAGCTCGAGCCCGGAGGCCGAGCCCCCGGCGGGCTATGAGGACTGGTACCTGGTGGACGGCTGGTCCTCGATCGGCGTGCTCGAGGAGGCGGCGGTCTCGCACGGGCACCTGACCGCGCACGACGCGGTCTCCTCGAAGACCGAGATCTCCCACGGCGCGATCTATCGCCTGTCGGAGGGGCACGCACGTCTCGGAGACGCACGGGTGAGCGTGTGGGTGACGCGCGGGCGCGAACACGAGCACCCGTCGCTCGAGGCCCTGCTGGGGGACGGCATGAATCCGGCCACGGCCGGGCTGTGGCGGCGTTGCATCGGCCTGGGCCCTGCGCCGGAGTACTGCCTGCTGGCAACCGAGCCTCCCGCCGGGGTGGCCGAGGCACGCCTGCCGGCGGGCTGGCGGGCGACCGTGTTAAGGCGGGAGATCCTCTGGAATGGTTGACCGCCTGATCGACCGTGAGCTCGTGGGCGGCGAGTTCAGGCGTCAGGAAAGCCGCTTTCGAGACTGGGTCGGGATCGACCCGCGCTCCGGCGCTCAGAGCGAGTTCGCGGTGCAGGCCCGCCGCTACCACCTGTATGTGTCCCTTGCCTGTCCCTGGTGCCATCGCACGGTGATCCTGCGTGAGCTCGCGGGACTGCAAGAGGCCCTCCCGATCTCCTACCTCGCCCCGTTCCGCGACGAGCGCGGCTGGGCCTTCACGGGGGCGAGCTTCACGGTGCCCGGGGAGAATGGGGCGGAGGACCTCACGGGCGCTTACGTCGATGAGCTGCACGGCTGGGAGTTCATGAGCGAGGCCTACCGCGCGAGCGACCCGGGCTTCGCGGGCCGGATCACCGTGCCCGTCCTGTGGGACACGCACAGCGAGCGCATCGTCAACAACGAGTCGAGCGACATCATCCGCATGCTCTACGCGCCCGACTCGCT
>Ga0209038_10000201_pt1 | contig 19165 bp, 18 predicted proteins | sample BogFormECP03_OM3_FD_188237 | JGI IMG/M metagenome (GOLD analysis project Ga0209038, IMG submission 188237) | Bog forest soil microbial communities from Calvert Island, British Columbia, Canada - ECP03_OM3 (SPAdes) (version 2) | ecosystem: Environmental > Aquatic > Freshwater > Wetlands > Bog ...
GACGCGCCCAAGCATAAGGGAATCAGCTACCTGCTCGTCGACATGCACAGTCCGGGAGTCACGGTGCGGCCGCTCGTGCAGATGACCGGCGGCAAAGGCTTCAACGAGGTTTTCTTCGAAGACGTGCGCGTGCCAAAGAAAAATATCGTGGGCGAGCGCAACAACGGCTGGCAGGTCGCGATGACCACGCTCATGTTCGAGCGCGGTGGCGGCGGTGGCGCGGACTATATCGGCGAGGTCCACGAATTGGCGCGGCTGGCCAAGCGCATCCCGCGCAACGGCTCAAACGCGTGGGACGATTCTAGCGTGCGACAGCGCGTCGCCGAGTTCGCGGCCGACGCGCAGGCCTTGCGCTACACTGGCTATCGGCAGTTGACGCGTCAGTTGAAGGGGCTGCCGCCGGGGCCGGAAGGCTCGATGATGAAACTGTGCGGTACCGAGCTCGGGCTCAAGATTGCACTGTATGCGATGGAACTGTTGGGGCCTTACAGCCAGCTGGAATTCAACGCGCCGTTCGCGGTCGACAAGGGCAAGTGGTCGTTCAGGATGCTCGCGGCGCGCGGTCCGACGATTTACGCCGGGACCAACCAGATTCAGCACAACATTATTGGCGAGCGCGTGCTGGGGTTGCCCAAGGGCTAGCAGCGGGAACAATGGTTTCGCGATTGCGGAAAGTTCTACTTCGAGACGCTTTGTGAATTTGAAACTCGATCTGCCGGACGACCTCTTCGACGCCCAGTTCTCCGAGTCCGATTTTGCCGCGCGCGTCCGCGAGCTCGCGATCCTCGAGCTGGTGCGCGTCAAGCGGCTGCATGAGCATGAGGCGAAAGAGATGCTCGCGCTCGAGCGCTACGAGCTGGTCGAGCGGATGAAGGCGGCGGGTATCGCGCCGACCGAGGACGTCTTCGCCGAAATCAAGGGCGAGCTGACGAAGGCGATCGACTCCAAACGCGCTCGCGTCAAGTCGGAAAAACCCAAAGGATAATCCCATGCGGCTTTTGCACACGATGCTGCGCGTCAACAATCTCGACGACTCGCTCAAGTTTTACTGCGATAAGCTCGGGATGAAGCTGCTGCGCAAGCATGAGTTCCCCGGCGGCGAGTTCACCCTGGCCTTCGTCGGCTACGGCGACGAGAAAGACGCCGCCGTCATCGAGCTGACCTGGAACTGGGGCACCTCGAAGTACGACCTCGGCACCGCCTACGGCCATGTCGCGCTCGGGGTCGAAGACATTTACAAAACCTGCGCCGAGTTGAAGCAGAAAGGCGTCAACGTCGTGCGCGAGCCCGGCCCGATGAAGCACGGCACCACGCCGATCGCGTTCATCGAGGATCCCAACGGCTACAAAATAGAACTCATACAACAAAAGTAAGGGCCGTTCCGTGCGCGTCGCGCGGTGGCGAAGGTTGGTTCGCAATGAAAGCTGCGGTGTTCAAGAAAAGAGACGAGATGGCCGTAATCGACGTGCCGAATCCGGTCCCGGGCGTGGGCGAGGTCGTACTGAAGGTCCACAATTGCGGAATCTGCGGATCGGATCTGCACGCCGTGCAGTACGGCCTCGGGATGGCGGCCGACACCGTGATGGGTCATGAATTCTGCGGCGAGATTTCTTCAATGGGAGACGGCGTCAACGGCTTCCAGCTCGGCGATCGCGTCACTTCACTGCCGTATATCGCGTGCGGCGTGTGCGCCTGGTGCAGGCGCGACGACGCAATGCATTGCTCGAAGCTGCGCAGCCTCGGACTCGGTCAGCTTCCCGGCGCCTACGCCGAATACGTCGCATGCGGCGCCGCGAGCCTGCTCAAGCTGCCCGACAACGTCAGCTCGCGCGCAGGCGCGCTGGTCGAGCCCCTCTCGGTCGGCCTCCACGGCGTCAACCACTCGACCATCGAACCGGGAATGGGAGTAGTCGTTATGGGCGCCGGTCCAATCGGCCTCTCCGCATTAATCTGGGCCAAGGCCAAGGGCGCGAGCGCGGTGGTCGTATCGGAGCTCGCGGCGGGCCGCACCGAAGTTGCGATGAAGCTTGGCGCGAGCGCGGTCGTCAACCCGACGGAGAGCGATCCTGCCGATGCGGTCAAAGAGATCACCGGGCGGCCGCCCGAGATTGTCTTCGAATGTATCGGCGTCAAGTCGACGCTGGGCGCCGCTATCGGGATGGTGGGGCGGCATGGCCAGGTCGTCGTGATCGGCGTCTGCCTGGAGTCGGACAGCATCTATCCTTTGAGCTGCGTGATGAAAGAAGTGCAAATCAATTTCGCACTCGCCTACACGCGCGGCGAATTCCAGGAGACGATCGACGCGCTATCGCAGGGCACTATCGACGCGACCCCGATGATCACCGACGTGATCGACGTCGCGCAGGTGCCCGAGATGTTCGCGGCGCTGAAGCGTCCGGGCACTCGCGCGAAGGTGATGGTGGAGTTTCCGCACTAGGGCCTGCGTTCGTCGACGTTTCCGTTCAAGGACCGCAGCAAAGAGTAGCAGCGAGTGTGCCGTTGCGGGACGCGGCCTGTTCCGTCGCGGGACCATTGAACTGACGGCGCCATTTTCTCGCGGTTGTTTCGCTTTAATTCCTATCTCCCGCGTTTCCTGCTGAATAGGGTCTCTTCGGCACGGCGATTGCTGTTCTGCATGGACCTTTTGCTCGTCGAAGACAGCCCGACTGATCGGATGGTTATCCAGGCGCGGCTGCAGCATGCGTTTCCGAACGCGCAGATTGCCGCGGCCGACGACCTGCTTGGCTTCAACGAGCATCTCAGGCGCGACGGCTGCGATATCGTCATCACCGATTATTGGCTCGGCTGGAGCGACGGCTTGTCGGTGATGCAGCGCGTGCGCGATCGATGGCCGCGGGCGCGGGTTATCATGCTGACCGGCAACGGTGGCGAAGAGGTCGTGGCAGGCGCGTTTAAGTACGGGTTGTATCACTACCTGCTCAAGCCGGACGGCTTCGACGAGCTGGCGTCGGTGACGAGTGCGGCGATGGACAGCAAGCGGCGCGAAGACTCTTACGCGTTGATGGCGATGATCGTGAACTCGATTCCCGACGGGGTGCTATGCGTGGACGCGGCCGGCATCGTCACTGCTATCAACGCGGCTGCTCATCGGATGTACGGTTACGCGGATTCCGAGATTGTCGGACGCACCAGCGCGATTCTGCTGCCTGCGGCGAAGCGCGGCGAAATCCGGCGCCTGCTCGAGCGGGCGCTGGGCGGCGAAGTCGTGCCGCTATTTCCGACCCTGCAGGTGCGCAGCGACGGCGCCGAAATTGCCGTCGGGATGACGATACTGCCGATGCGCGACGACGACGGCGGCGTCTCGGGCGTGGCCTGTATTGCCACTCCTATCGGCAGGCCGATTCGGAATGTAGCCGCCAGCGCAGTCGCGAATGAGGCGGAAGCGCCGCGGCTCGCGATGAGTTTGAACAGTGATTAGAGCGCGAATTTTGGCCACTGGTTTAGTTCAGCAAGGACCTCCTCGCCCAGCTTCTGTACCAGTGACCGGGTCCGTAGCCATGAATCCACCCCCGCTACCTTGGAGCCCGCCGGAAGAATAAAGTAACCGGACTGATGGCTCGAAATGACTTGCCCAAATTGACCGAGCACGGCGCGCTGAATCACGTGTCGGTCGTCCGCAGCCGGCCGGTGCGGATAGCGCTTTACTACGCGCTCGGCGGACTTATCTGGGTCGCCGTTTCCGACCGGGTGCTGTCGCTGATGCCGGCGCACTCCTACGACCTCAACCGCCTGATGTTCGTGGGCGTGAACGCTCTCCTGCTGTACCTGGTCGCCAATCGCTACATGAAGACGATTCGCATCTCGGTGGCGGCGCGCGAGGAAGCGCTGGTGCGGGCGCGCGGTTACTTCGAGTCGTCGGTCGAGGGAATTATTTCGGCGGATAGCAATGGCATGATTCGTCAGCTCAACCCGCGCGGGCAGGAACTGTTCGGCTACCATGAAATGGAAATCGTCGGTCAGCCGATCGAGGTGCTGGTGCCGCAACGCTTCCGCTACCGGCACGAGGCGCATCGGAGCGCATTTTTTACGGCGCCAAGATCGCGCATGATGGGCCGCGGGATGGAGATAGCGGGCCGGCGCAAGGACGGCAGCGAATTTCCCGCCGAGATCAGCCTCAACGTCGTGCATACGCATCGCGGCAAGCTGGTGATTGCCTTCGTCACCGACATCACCGAGCGGCGTGCGATGGAGCGCGAGGCGCGCCGCAATGAAACGGTCGATGCGCTGGCTGCCGTTGCGGCCGGAATCGCGCACGAATTGAACAATCCGCTGGCGGTGATGGCGTCGCGAATCGAGCTGATGCTGACGTCGGATCAGGATCTCAGCGCGCAGACGCGTGAGGATCTGCTGGTCCTGCAAAAAAATATTGAACGCGCCAGCCGCATCTCGCACAACATGCTTTCGCTCGCGCGTCAGCGCCCGGGAGTGCGGCAGGCGGTGGATATGAACGTGGCGGTCGAAGACGCGATCCTGATCGTCGGCGCCGATGCCAAGGCGGGCGTGCTGCGCTACGACACTTCGCTCGACCTGTCGCTGCCGCCGGTGATGGCCGAGCCGACGGGAGTCGAGCAGGTGCTCATCAATTTTATTCTGAACGCACGCGACGCCGGCGCGCGCGTGATACGAATCGAAACCGCGCTGGCGCCGAGCCGGGCCGGTTATCTTCAATTGACGATCTCGGACGACGGTGCGGGCATCGAGAGCAGCGTGCTGCCGAAACTGTTTCAACCGTTCTTCACGACCAAGGCTAAGGGCACCGGGCTCGGCCTGTGGCTGAGCCAGCGAATCGTGCAGGATCATGGCGGCGCCATCACGGTCGAATCGGAGAAGGGCAAGGGCACGACCTTCACGATATTGCTGCCGACGATGGCCGACTCGTCATCGGATCTCGTGACGCTGCCCACAGCGGATAAACGGCAGGCACCGCCGCAAGTCGCCGCGGCGCGAAGCAATCAGTCGGGCGGTTAGAGGACTTCAGCGCTACACTGCACGATGGCCGGGCAAGCGACAATCCTGATCGTCGACGACGAACGCGACCTCGTCGACGCCTACATGCGGCTGCTCGAGCGCGCCGGCCATCGATGCTTGGGCGCATTCGACGCCAGCGAAGCGATCCAGTTAATCGATGCCGAGTCGCCTGACCTGGTGATTACCGACTTGAGCCTGCCCGACACGAGCGGCATCGAGGTCGTTCGCCACATCCGCTCGAAGTCGAAGGACACTCCCGTCATCGTGATGTCCGGACACAACACGCCTGAGCTCAACGAGGCCGCCCACGCCGCCGGTGCGAGCATGTCGCTGCTGAAGCCGGTGTCGATTGCAGTACTGCGGCGAGTAATCGCCGAAGCGCTCGCGCCTAAAGCAAGAGCGTAGCTCGAAAACTACAGCGTGCGTTTGAACGAGACGCTGGCGAGCGTCAGCATCAGGACCATGAAGATCAGCAGGAATGCGATGTCGCCGCTGACGGCCTGGAAGTCTGCGCCTTTGAACAGGATCTGTTTTATCGCGCTCACCGAATGGGTTTCGGGATTGTAGCGGGCGAAGGCTCGCAGCCACGGCGGGAAGCTTTCGACCGGATAGATCGCGCCGCTCGGAAAAAACAGGATCACATTCAAAAATCCCGAGAACGTTCCGACCAGCCGCGGATGGCCCGCGCGGCCGAGCATCGAGAAGGTCATCGCCAGCAGCCCGGTCGAGCTGATGATGATTATTCCGACCAGCATCGCGAGCGCCGAGACTCCGCCGAGAATTCGCCCGCGCGTGATCATCAAGCCGAGGAACAAGACGAGGATGCCCCCCGTGCTGGTTACGGTGACGCCGCTGGCCAGGATGCCGCCGGCGATGTCCCATCGCGAAAGCGGAGTCACCAGGTAGCATTCGGTGACGCCCATGAATTTGTCCATAACCCAGTTGAAGACGCCGGACATCAGCGAGCCCATGAAAAGCGCCATGACGATCACGCCGGGGATTAGTGAGCGATCGTAATCGACGTACGGAAACAGCCAGCTCGGGCGCAGCGAGATCTCGTTCAGTTTGGGCTCGCGCGCGGTGACGAACGAGACTCTCACCGTTGCCGCGGCCGAGTCGAGCACGCTTTCGAGCGTTTCCGAGCTGACGGTGTCGACGTTGTCGGTGAACAGGCCGATTTGCGCGATGCGGCCCTCGGCGACGTCGTGGCTGAATTCGGGCGGGATGACGACTACGCCTTTGTAGAGCCCGTCGCGCACTCCGTCGACGGCGCTGCCCGGGTCGTTCTCGAAGGTGACGTCGACGGTCTTCGGTCCGGCCTGCAGCGCGAGCAACTGTTCGACGATGCGCCGCGCGTAGAGGCCGTGATCCTGCTCGACGACGACGATCGGCAGATGCTTGAGCTGACCCTGGAAGGAATTGCCGATGATCACGAGATAGACGATCGGCATCAGGATGACGGAGATGAGCGTGATCGGATTGCGCGTCAGCTTCTTCAAGTCGCGGCGCATGATTGCGAGGAATTTCAGCCCGAACATCGGCGGCCCTCCTCAGCGCTGCTGCGGCATCCCGGCGCCGACGAACAGGCTGACCTTCTTGGCCGGCTCGTCGCGCAGGGTGCGCCCGGTGAAATGGATGAAGACGTCTTCGAGCGAAAGTTTCTGCACGGTGATCGAGGTCACGCGGTCGCCGGCTTGCTCGACGGCGTCGAGCACTTTCGGAATTGCGTGCGCGCCGTCGTTCGACGAAAGCTGGAGGCGGTTGCCGCCGTCGAGATTCACTTCGCGCAGATAGGGCATCGGCTTGAGCATCTCGGCGATAGCGGCGGGATTTTTTTCGACCACCAGGTCGATCCGGTCCGCGCCCGGCACCATCGACTTCAGTCCAATCGGCGTGTCCAGGGCGATTATCTTGCCGCCGTCGACGATCGCGATCCGGTCGCACAGCGATTCCGCTTCGTCCATGTAATGCGTCGTGAGTGAGATGGTGATCTCGCTTTCCTTGCGCAGCGTCTCGAGCAAATCCCACACGGCGCGGCGGCTTTGCGGGTCCAGCCCGATAGTCGGCTCGTCGAGGAACAGTATCTTGGGCGAATGAATCAGGCCGCGCGCGATTTCGAGCCGGCGGCGCATACCACCCGAGTAAGTCGCGACCAGATCTTTGGCGCGCTCGGTCAGCCCGACCATGTGGAGCAGGCGCTGGCCACGTTCGCGTCGCTCGCGGCGCGACAGGCCGAAGAACTCGCCGTAGATATCGACGTTCTCCCATCCGGTGAGATCGAGGTCGGAGGTGAGCGCCTGCGGGATGACGCCGATGTTCTCGCGCACCTGGCGCGGGTGCTTCGCGACGTCGAAGCCCGCGACTATCGCGTGGCCGCCGCTGGGCACCAGCAAAGTGGTGAGCATCCGCACGACGGTGGTCTTGCCGGCGCCGTTGGGCCCGAGCAATCCGAACACCTCGCCGCGGCGGACCTCGAAGTTGACGCTGTCGACCGCGGTGAAGGTGCCGAAGCGCTTAGTCAGGTCTTTGGTTTGTATTGCTAGTGAGTCGGGTTCCATCGGTCCTCGGGAAGGTGACTTCCGCGGTCATCCCGGGTTTGAGTTCGCCTTCAGCCTGTAACACCTGGACCTTGACGTAAAATGTGCGAATGTCCTGGCGGCCGCGTCGCACGTCGCGCTCGGTCGCGAACTCGCCTTCCTGGCCAATCGCCATGACGCGCCCGGTGAAGACCTGCGGCGGGTCGGTCGGCAATTCAACCTGCGCCGACTTGCCGATGTAAAGCGAGCCGAGGTCGGTCTCCTCGACGTCGACCCGCGCCCAAATCGTCGAGAGATCGTCGACCGTGAGAATCGGCACGCCCGGCGTCACCCATTCACCGACTTCGAGCGCCTTGCTGACGATGACTCCATCGACCGGCGACTTGATTTCAGTGTCGGTGATTTGATCGGCGTAGAACTTGGCGTTGGCCTGCGCGCTGAGCACGTCGGCCTGGTCCTGATCGACGGCGGTCAGGGCGTCATCGAGCGTCTTGGTGGCAAGCACGTTCGCCGTCGTGAGGGTTTTGTCGCGCGCGAGATCGCGCCGCGCCTGCGCCAGGTTGGCCTGCGAATGGGCGAGGTCGGCCTGCGACTTCGCGAGCTGATTTCTGAGATCGACATCCTCGATCCACGCGACCACCTGGCCCTTGGTGACGTGGTCGCCCTCGAGCAGATCGAGTTGCTTGATCCGGCCGCCGATGCGGCTGGTGATATTTACTTCGGGCGCTTCGATCATGCCGACGACCTTGATCGTCGAGCGATCCTCGGGCGGCCACAAGTAGTTGCGGCCGAAAAAATAAAATCCCGCAATGACACCGGCGAAGATTGCGAGCCGAATGAACCTGCGAACGAGGGTTCGGATCATTGCGGATGCACCAGCCGGGTGGGCTGCGACGGATCGGCGCCGAGCGATCGAAGCATCATGTTGCCGAGCTCGCGGCTCAAATCGGCGACCGGGCGGCTCGGGCCGTAATACAACAGCAGCGAGCGAATCGCGCCCTGGATCGTGATGGTCGCGAGGTGCGGATCGACGCGCGTGAAAACGCCCTGGCGGATTCCCTCTTCGATCAGCGAGGCGAAGAAATTGGCGCCACGCTCGCGCGAGCCTTCGATGATGCGGTTGCGCGCCTCGGACAGCCGCGGCTCTTCGGTCGCGTAGAACTGAAGGAAATCGCGCCGCTGATCGTAAAACTCGATCATCACGGCGATCGATCGGCGCATCCGCTCGACCACCGGCAGTTTGGGGTCAGCGATACTCTGGTAGGCGCGATAGGCGCCGTCGAGGCCGTCGCTCAAGACGCCCAGGTAGAGCGCGTCCTTCGACGGAAAGTAGAGATATAGTGTCCCTTTGGCGACCCCGGCAGCGGCGGCGACGCGGTCCATCGTGACGGCCTGGTAAGGCTCGTGCGCGAAGAGCTTGAGCGCGGCGGCGAGGATACGCTGGCGCTTGGCTGCCTGCTCGTTGTGAACGTGGAAGGGGCGTCCATTGGAAATTCCTGTGGGATTTAGCGTTGTTCTATTCATAAACTGACCAGTCAGTCATATATTTGAATGCCAAGCGGCAGGAGTCAACAGTCGCGATGGACAAGCATAAGTTGGTTGCGCGTCCGGGCATGCCTGCCTAGACTGCTGAACTTCAAACGTCGCTTCGAGACGGCGCCCGTAGCTCAACTGGATAGAGCATCAGACTTCGGATCTGAGGGTTGGGGGTTCGAATCCCTCCGGGCGCGCCAACCGTCCAGCTCGATCAAAGACGAGATAGGTTGAGGGGTGAACGCAGTCGCGAGGCAGCGAGACGCAGACCTGCTCTTTCGAGAGAATTGACAAATCCCGCCGCTGACATCGACGGGTTTTTGAGTCGCTTGCGCATTTTCGTGAGCGCCTCCAGCACAGCGTCTTCATCGAGGTCCAACAAGTAGTTCGCGAACTCATCCGGTTCGACAGCCACAATACCGTGAGGGGCCAACTCAGCCGCCGGAAAGTGCCTGAGGTTGAAGGTCACAATCGCATTGGCGCGTGAATGTATGGCAACCGCCAGGATGTGACGGTCATCAGGATCGGGCAGCGTTAGCGTAGGAATCAAATGGTCAGAGCCATGGACCACTGAATCTATAAATTTGTTCATCGCGTCGCGAGTCATCTCGAGGTCTTTTCGTCTGAGGTCGCTGCGATTGGACAATAGATTGGTAATCCATTCTTCATGAATAGCGTCCGACCATTTCGGTTGAAACAGATCCGCCGCGGCCAGGCTCAGCAGGCAATTACGGAGTTGAGCCGGATATAGGACGCACGCGTCCAAGACTACTACGTCTCCGGCCATGGAGCTGCGCTCAGAGCTTTAGGTCTTGAGATTGAGCGGCCAGGAAATCAAGAGCCTTGTCGCGCTCCGCATCGGCTTTCGATTTGAATGCCAATACTGCGGCAAGGGAAATCCGTCGATGGCTACCGACCTTACGAGCCGGCAAGTCGCCTTTCTCCACCAGACTGATGACGAACGGCCGAGAGACGTTCATCAAATCGGCAGCTTGTTGCGTGGTCAATTCTTGAGCCACGGGCAGAACGGCGACGGCGTTGCCTTCGGCCGTCTGACGCAGGATCTCGGTAAGTAGTTCAAGCGCCCGCTCGGGAACGGGTGCACGCTCAGCAGAACCAGACGCAGTGGATAAGTACAAGCTGGCCCTATGGGCGCGGGAATGGCGGGCGGTCAACTTTTGCAAGGCCTCGCGCGCAAGTTTCGAGTCTCCTGGTGTAGGGACGACCAGCCGTTTCGGACTGAGCTTCATTTGGGGTTCTCCTTTAGAAGCGGAGGAAGGAGCCTAGTGATTGATCGAGCTTACCGCATAATCGCAATATACGCAATAATCGAAACAGTCGAAACGACCGACCCAACGAGAACAAGCAGGCGCGCCAACTTGGCCTCGGGGCGGACGGCACGTTGCGGGGGCTGCGAACACACAGCTATGGTCGCACGAGGGGCGGGGGCGGGTTGCGGATCGGACTGACTGAAGATGGCTGGTGTAACTCATCGCGAGTCTGCGGCTGACGATACAAAACTCGAGGCTGCGCATCGGCAGATTTCTCTCGAGTCAATTCTCCTGCTTACGTTCGCGATCGCGCTGGGGGCGTGGTTTCGATTTGCACATCTGGGGGCGTCCGAGCTCGACGGCGACGAAGCGGTTTCATGGCGCGCGGCCAGCGCGTCGACCGTGGCCGAGGTCGCGCGGCTTCACGAGAAGATGAATCGCGGCAAGCTGCCGATCTACAGCATCGCGCTGCACTTGTGGCTCAAGCTGTTCGGCCAGAGCGAGGCCGCGCTGCGCGGGCTGTCTGCGACGCTCGGCATCCTGGTAATCGCACTGGCCTGGTTCGCCGTCTATGAAGCGGTGCGGGCACCGTCGATGCGGACGCCGGAAGCGGGCGTCGATCCGATCGACGCCTCGGTGGCGGCTGGAATGTGCGCACTCATCACGGCCGCCAGCCTCGTGATGATTCGATACTCGCGCGAGGCGCGGATGTATCCGCTGATGCTGACGATGACACTGGCGCAGGTTGGTTTTCTGATGCGCGCGGCGAGGCGCGGCGGCTTGGCCAACTATGCGGCCACGGCGATATTTACCGCGCTCGCCATCGCCGTCAATTTTACCGCGTTGCTGGCGGTTGCGGCCGAGTTCGTGTGGCTGGCGTGGATCTTCTACCGACGCTCGAGTGGCATGAGCAGCGCCCCCGTTTTGAGACTCGGCGCCGCCCTGGCGATCGGCATGGTGTTGTTGGCGCCATTTGCAAAAGGTATCGGCTTGCTCAAAGAGGGAGTCAGCTCGGGGATGCTCGAGTGGATTTCGCCGCCGCGAGTCGTCGACCTCATTCAGACCTTTGAAAGCACCAACGGCGGATGGGTCTTCGCGTTTCTGGCGATACTCTCGGTGTGGGGCTGCGTCAGGATGTGGCAGAGCCGCCAGGACCTGCTGGTGTTCGGACTCCTCTGGATGTGGCTGCCTCCGGTTCTCACGCTGGTGGGATCCTACTTGTTCTTTCCGATGAATCCTCCGCGCTATTCACTGTCCTCATTCATCGGCTTCTTCATGCTCGCATCAGTGGCGCTCGCGTCGATCAGGAATTTACGTATTCGATACGCGCTGACCGCTGCGTTGTTGCTCCTGATGATAGGCCGCGTGAATTACTACAACACCAAGCCTCGCGACTCGCAGTTTCGCGAGGCGGCCGCGCTCGCATTAAAAGTAGCGCCGGGGGCAGGGCAGGTTGGGGTTGCGAGTTACGAGAGCAGCTTCAGCTCGACGCTGTATTACTTCTCGCAAGTGGATAGAAGCGATGTCATAGAACTGCCGCCCAGCGGGCCAATCCCTGCCGCGGTCGGTCAGATTGGCGCGATTATCCTGCCGGACGACATGCCGGCGGCCGACATTGCGCGCTATCGGGCGCTCTTCCCGCAGCTCGAAGGCCGCTTCCGGAAAGTCGAAGTTCGCTCGCGATAGCTAGCGGCGATTATTAGAAGGATTGCTAATCGAAGGGCGCGCTCAGTCTGCGGCGCCCTTTATCGCTACTTGCGCCGAGACCCAGTAGAAGAACTGGGGCGCCACGCTGATTTCCAGCTCGGTCGGTCCGATATGAGTCTGGTAACTCGCCATAATCCAGTACTCCTGGGCGGTGGACTCCTGGTTGATGACGACGCTCGCGTTTTGCGGCAGCAAAGGATCGAGCCCTGCGCAATCGTCGCAGATGGTCGGACGGTAGGCGCCGAAATCGGTGGCGTTGAAGGCGAGTATGAGATCGTCGCTGGCGGTGGCCGTAACGGATTTAGCCGTGAGCACTCCTCCCCCGATACCGCCGGTGTTGCCGCTGGAACCATCTACCGGCGCGTCCGACGCAACATTGTCGAGCAACACGATCGCCGCTTCCGCATCGACGGGCTCGCTGAACGTCCAACTCGCCGCGCCGGATTCGTTGGCCTCGATCTCATGCGAATAGAGCGACTGCCGGGTCGTCGGCGTGGAGTCGTCGCGGATCAACTCCCATCCGTCGGGCGGCGTGATCGTAGGTTCCGAGCCGCCGAAGGTTATCACGTTGGCAATCGCGAACTGTCCGATTTGCGCGTTGGGGCTTATGTCGAGGGCAATAGTCGTCGTTCCCTGCGTTAGCGGCGCTTGTGAAGAGGAGACTATCCTGGCGCCTGGGGCGTTATCAGCGTCCGCCGACGCTGCAGTAATCTGCGCGAGCACAAAAACCGCTGCGACGGCGATCATTGTACGTCTGATCATTGTTGCCTCAATCATCAGTGTCCCCTTCAATCTGCGATCTCGATCTTAGCCAAGGCCACCTGGTTTGCCAACGGCGGGGACCCGCAGCATGGCCTTGACTCCCTCTCGCGCAATCACTTCAGCGCTTTACTCTTGGCTTCGATCGCCTTGAGCAAGTCCTGCCATGACTCGACGAAAGACTTGGCGCCTTCCGTCTGCAGATCGACGCCCAGCTTCGCCACGTCGATGCCGTCCTTGCGGAATGCTGCGAGCACTTGTTCATGATCAGCGCCATCGCGTGGAATGACGCCGGCGACCTGGCCATGCTCGCCGAACGCCAGCAGGGTTTCCTCGGGCATCGTGTTGACTGTGTTGGGCGCGGCCAGCGCTCCAATATAAAGGACGTCGGACGCCTTGGGATCCTTGGTGCCGGTGCTGGCGAACAGCAATCTTTGCGCCCGCGCGCCGGAGTTCGCCAGCCGCTGCCATCGATCCGACTCGAGTACGTCGCGGTAGGCCTTGTAAGTCTGTTGGCCGATCGCGATGCCCAGCTTGTCACGCTCCTTGTCGGGAACCTTGTCCATCGTAGCCTTGTCCCAACGGCTGATGAAAAGCGATGCGACCGAACGGACGTCGGGGCTAAGGCCGGCGGCGACGCGCCGCTCCAATCCGCGCATGTAGGCCTCGGCGGCGGCGACGTAGTGATCGCGCGAGAAGAGCAGGGTCACATTGACCGACACGCCCGAGAAGATCGCTTCTTCGATCGCTGGTGCTCCCTCCTTGGTGCCGGGGATCTTGATGAAGAGGTTGCGGCGGTTGGCCTTCTGGAAAAGGGTTTTGGCCTGATCGACGGTTTTCTTCGTGTCGTACGCGAGCAGCGGCGAGACCTCGAGCGAGACGAAGCCGTCGACGCCGGCGGTGCGCTCGTTGATCGGAGCGAAGAGATCGGCGGCCCGCGTCAGGTCCTGCACCGCCAGTTCGAAGAACAACGCTTCGCCCGAGAGGCCCGTACCGACCAGGCGGCGAATTTCAGGATCGTAAGATTTGCTGTGGGCGATAGCGTGGTCGAAGATCGTCGGATTGGAGGTCAACCCCGTGACCGACAGATCGCCGATGTAGCGTTTGAGCGTGCCGCTATCGAGCAGATCGCGCGTGATGTTATCCAGCCAGATGCTTTGTCCGAGATCGTGGAGCGATTGTGTAGCCTTCATGGTCCAACCTCCAGGGCGCTGCGTTCACAGCTATTTTGGGCTTCGCGATGTATTGCGTCCAGACGCGCCGTCAGCGAACCGGGCAAGACTTCGCGTGCCAGATCTCTTCCGCATATTCCGCGATCGTGCGGTCACTCGAGAATTTTCCGGAGCCGGCGACATTCAGAATGGCCTTGCGCGTCCATTCTTCCGGGTTCGCGTACAGTTCGACCAGCCTGCGATCGGCGTCCATGTAAGATTTGAGATCCGCCAGATGCATGTAGTGATCGCCATGCGTGAGCAGCGTGTCGCGCAGCGGCTCGAAGATACCCGGCTCATGCCGGTTGAAATGGCCGGAGAAAATCAAATCCAGCGCCGCGCGCGTTTCAGGCTCGTGTTCGTAATGCCAGTGCGGATTGTACCAGCCGCGGCTATCGGTCACCTGTTGCGCGGTCAGGCCGAAGAGGAAGAAATTCTCCTCGCCGGCCTCCTGCGCCATTTCGATCGTCGCGCCGTCGCGCGTGCCGAGCGTCAACGCTCCGTTCATCATGAACTTCATATTGCTGGTGCCGCTGGCCTCGTAGCCGGCGGTCGAAATCTGATTGGAGACGTCGCTGGCGGGAATCAGCCGCTGCGCCAGTGAGACGTCGTACTCGGGCAGAAACAATACCTTGAGCTTGCCGCGCACGGCAGGTTCGCCGTCGATCGTTTCGGCGAGGTTGTTGATGAACTTGATGATGAGCTTGGCGAGCTGGTAGGCCGGCGCGGCCTTGCCTGCGAACAAAAACGTTCGCGGCACTACATCCAGATTCGGATTCTCCAGCACGCGATTGTAAAGCACGACGATGCGCAGCGCGTTGAGCAGTTGCCGCTTGTATTCGTGGATGCGTTTGACCTGGCAATCGAAAATCGAATCCGGGTCGATCGCTTCGCCGGTCCGGGAGTTGAGCCAGTTGCCAAAAGCCGCCTTGGTCTGGCGAGTGGCCCGGCGGAAGTTATCGCGAAAACTTTTGTCGTCGGCGAGCGGCTTCAGCTTGTGCAGTTCGATGAGATCGGTGATCCAGCCGTCGCCGATCGCCTCGGTGATTACGCTGGCCAGCGCCGGATTGGCCAGCAGCAGCCAGCGCCGCGGCGTGACCCCGTTGGTCTTGTTGCTGAAGCGCTCGGGAAACATCTCGGCGAGATCTTTGACCGTCGTCGTACGCAAGAGCTGGGTATGGATCGCCGCCACGCCGTTGGTGCTGTGTGAGCCGACGATCGCGAGGTTGGCCATGCGCACGTGCTTTTGTGGGCCTTCTTCGATCAGGCTGATGCGCTCGACGCGGCCTTCGTCGTCCGGGAAGCGGGTGCGAACATCGTCGAGTAACAGGCGATTGATTTCAAAAATGATCTCGAGGTGGCGCGGTATCACCATCTCGAACCACTCCACCGGCCACTTCTCGAGCGCTTCGGGCAACAGCGTATGGTTGGTGTAACCCAGCGTTCTGCGCGTCAGGTCCCAGGCTTGATCCCATTCCAGCTTGGCGTCGTCGAGCAGCATCCGCATCAGCTCCGCCACCGCAATCGCCGGATGCGTATCGTTGAGCTGGACGGCGGCCTTGTCGGGCAGCGAGTTCCAGTCGGCGTTGCTGCGCCGGAAGCGCCGGATGATATCCGCCAGCGAGCATGCGACCAGAAAGTACTCCTGGATGAATCGCAGTGCTTGTCCCCGGCTGGTCGAATCGTCGGGATACAGCACTCTCGTCAGAGTCTCGGCGGCCAGCTTCTCCGCGAGCGCGCCCACGAAATCGCCCTGGCTGAATTCCTGAAAGTCGAAGTAGTCGGGCGCGGCCGCGGCCCAGAGTCGAAGTGAATTGATGGTTCGGCCGCCGTATCCGACTATCGGAAGATCGCGCGGGATGCCGAACAGTCGCGACGGCTTCCCGACCTCGAGGCGCAAGCTTCCGCCGGTCATCGCGAAGGAGCAGTTCAGCTTCACTTCGACGGTGTCCTGAACCCGCATGATTTGCCAGGGATCGGTGTGCTGCAGCCAGTGGTCCGGCCGCTCCTCCTGCCAGCCATCCTTGATCGACTGCTTGAACATTCCGTATTCGTAGCGCAGTCCGTAGCCGATCGCGGGCAACTGCATCGTCGCCATCGAATCCAGAAAGCACGCCGCCAAACGTCCCAACCCGCCATTGCCCAGCCCGGGGTCTGGTTCCTGCTCGAGCAGACCGGTCCAATCCAGGTTCTTGTCCTTGATAAGTTGTGCCGCGACCGGATCGAGCATGAGATTGGTAATGTTGTTGCCGAGCGAGCGACCCAGCAGGAACTCTATCGAAAGGTAGTAGATGCGCTTGGGATTCTCGCGCTGGTAGCTGCGCTCGGTCTGAATCCATCGCTGAGACAGGATGTCACGCACGGATCTCGCGACGGCTTCGTAGCGCTCGCGCAAGGTGATCTCGTTCGCGCCGACGATGTTGTCGAACAGCAGATGGCGCTCGTACAAGGCCTCTTCGGCCCCCGCGAACTTAACCGGGCCGCATCCATACTGCGCGGCGATCGTTGAAAGGTCGGAGATTGTTGTCTTCGAAGATGCTGCCATCGCTCTTCCCCCTGCTAGCGGTTACGAGACGACGTGATTGGTGTCGTTCCACAATTGAATCACCGGCTTCGACAAGTTGTGCTCGTAGCTGAGCGCGCTCAAGCTGGCCGTGCTCAGTGCGAAGTACTTGCCGCCGGCAGGTTCCAGCCCCAGCCATCGCGCGGTCAGGACGCGCAGTATGTGGCCGCTCGAGAAAATCAGCACGCTGCCGCCAATCTCGCGAATTCGGCTCACTACCCGGTCAGCGCGCGCGCCAATCTGATTTGGTGACTCGCCGCCGGGACATCCGTCGCGAAATAATTCCCAGTCAGGCCGCTTCGCATGGATTTCCTCCGTGCGCAGCCCTTCGTATTCGCCGTAGTTCCATTCGAGCAGATCGCGATCGACTTCAGCGCGCGTGCCGAAGCCCGCCAGCTCGCAAGTGCGCACCGCCCGCTGCAACGGGCTGGTAAAGACTCTGTCGAAACTCAGTCCTTTCAACCGCTCGCCCAGCCGGCGCGCGTTGCTCTCACCGCGCTCGGTCAGCGGCAGATCGGTAAGGCCAGTGTGCTGGCCCGAGATACTCCACACGGTCTCACCGTGCCGTGCGAGATAAACGACGGGCAGTGCCTGGCTCATGACCTCGACTGTTGCCCGATTTGACGGTTTGTTGCCAGTCAAGCGCGCCGCCAGTTCGGCAAGGTCAACGCACGCTTGGTGAGACAGATGGCGGGTGAGACACTAAAGGCACGGTCCTTGAATCGAATTGGACCATTGAGTAGTTATTTCCGACAGACAGACGGTGCGCCGGCCCTGGGGGGCATTCTATGAAATATGCGTTTGCCGCACTGGCGTTGCTATTCCTGCAACTGAACGCAAGTACTTCGGCGCTTGCGGCGAGCGGTACCTGCAGCGGCATGACCGTGGGCCAGCTCACCAGTCTGAATGGTTTTGTTCCGTTCCAGGCGAGCAGTCTTTGGAACACGGACATTTCCAGCGCGCCGCTGGCCTCGAATTCGGCCAACATCATTAACTACATCGGATCGACCGTCACGCTGCACCCGGATTTCGGATCGGGTTTGTACGAGGGGTCGTCGATCGGCATCCCTTATCAAATTGTCAGCGGCTCGCAGGCCAAGGTGAATATCACGCTCGGCGCGTATCCCGATGAAAGCGACCCGGGCCCGATGCCGATTCCGTCCAACGCTCTGATCGAAGGTTATCCTGCGCCCGGCGACGGCGACCGCCATGTGCTGGTGCTCGACAAGGATAATTGCTGGCTGTACGAAATGTACAACTCGCAGGAATTGAGCGTGACCAATTGGAGCGCCGACTCGACCGCGATTTGGGACATGACGATCAACGAGCAGCGTCCTTACAGCTGGACTTCGGCCGACGCCGCGGGACTGCCGATTTTCCCCGGATTGGTCCGCTACGACGAAGTCGCCGCCGGCGCTATCAATCACGCCATCCGCTTCACCGTGCCCGTGACCCAGCAGGCTTACACGGCGCCTGCAACTCATTGGGCGTCATCGGTGACGGACCCCGACGCGCCTCCGATGGGCACGCGGCTGCGGCTGCAGGCGAGTTTCGATATCTCCGGCTTCTCGCAGGCGAACCAGGTGATTCTGACGGCGCTGAAGAAATACGGGATGATTCTCGCGGACAATGGCAGCGCAATTTATATCAGCGGCGCGCCGAACAACGGCTGGAACAATGACGACCTGCATAATCTGACCAGCCTGACCGGCGCGAATTTCGATGTCGTTACGACCGGCGGGCCGGTGTATACGGAGTCCAACGTGCCGACCGGCGCGAGCCCTGCGATTGGCTCCTTCACTGCGAGTTCCAGTTACATTTTGAAGGGTAGGTCCGTGACGCTCAACTGGTCGACCACCGGCGCAACCTACAACATCATCTCGCCGACGGTAGGCCCGGTGCGTAGCACCTCGATCACGGTGAGCCCGAATACGACCACGACTTACACCCTGTACTCGACCAACCAGTACGGACGGACGACTGCCACTGTCACGGTTGCGGTCCAGCACATAACTGTCAGAAGGTAGCGCCGTGGAGCGGAACCGCATCGGCGAGTTCCACGGATACCAACCGCTCAGATACTTCGCACTGGTAGCATTCCTCAGCTGGGCGCCGTGGTCTTTCGCCGCGTACTACAGCTATGCACCCGGAATGGCGCTGCGCAGCATTCTGTACCAGCTCATCGGACTGCTGGGCCCATTCGCCGCAGCTCTGATAATGATCGCGAGTTCAGGCAGCCAGGACCTGAAGCGCGACTTCGAGCGAAGACTTGTCACTCTCAGACTCATTCGACCCGGATACTTGCCGATCATTTTGCTACTGATGCCGTTTGCATTGCTCCTTTCGACGGGGTTGTCAGTTCTCGTCGGCCGATCCGCCGATCAGTTCCGCTTCTCGGGCGGCTTCGCGAAAATGCTGCCGACTATTCTGCTGGCGCCCACCTTCGAGGAGCTTGGGTGGCGCGGCTACGGGATGGACAGTCTCCGCGCAAAATTCAACATGATGACGGCGACGCTGCTGTTCAGCGTCCTGTGGGCGATGTGGCATGTGCCGCTGTTCTTCATCGATCGCAACTACCAACACGGTTTGCTGGCG
>Ga0209038_10000202_pt1 | contig 19117 bp, 19 predicted proteins | sample BogFormECP03_OM3_FD_188237 | JGI IMG/M metagenome (GOLD analysis project Ga0209038, IMG submission 188237) | Bog forest soil microbial communities from Calvert Island, British Columbia, Canada - ECP03_OM3 (SPAdes) (version 2) | ecosystem: Environmental > Aquatic > Freshwater > Wetlands > Bog ...
AGTCCTGCAGTGCGGGTCAACCCACATCAGGCCTCTAGTACCGAAGCCAACAGCGTCACTATGCTGACCGCGAAGTTTCTCGCTGGCCCTGCGAGAGCTGCCAGAGGCCCCCGCCGCGCTCGCTCCGAATCCGCCGCGACCAGTGGACAAGACGGTGCGCCCGCGCCCAAGTGTGCGCTCTACGTGTACGGCATCTGCGAGCCGCCCGGCCCCGCCACCACCGGCCACCCATGCCCGCCGGGGTCAACCCCAAACGCCGACGGTGGCGTCGTCTGCGTCCCTGAAGCCGTCGTGAAACGCGCCGAAGAAACCGAACACGCTGAATAGGACAAACCGCGCCGTCCGTGTAAGGTGCCCTCCGTCGTCCAAGCAACGTCGGTACGTCGAATCGAACAGGCACTAGCCCCAATCTGGTACCTTTATTCGGCCAAATCGCCTCGGATCGCACCCGATTCGCGCGAGCCGATTCACAGAAGCGCCTGCGGGTCCGAGCTTTCCGATCCTGACGATTCGGGCGTGCCGCGTCCTGATAAGGAAGAGGTCCCAGGTTCGAGTCCTGGATCGCCCACTGCGAAGCCCGTCTGCGAGCCCGAGACAGCCTCACCGCCCCGGTCAGGCCTTGGGCACCAGCGCGATCACCGGTATCTGGCGCGTGGTCTTCTGCTCGTACTCCGCGAACTGCGGGTACAGCTCGGCCTGGCGCCTGAACAGACGGTCGCGCTCCTCGCCGGAGGTCTCAACGGCATCGACCTCGACGGTCTCGGGGCCGACCTCGACGCTCGCCGACGGGTTGGCGACCAGGTTGTGATACCAGGCGGGATTGGTGGGCGCACCGCCAAATGAGGCGAATATCACCATCCGCTCGCCGTCCGGGAGGTACATCACCGGGGTCGTGCGGCGCTCGCCGGTCTTCGCGCCGGTCGCCGTCAGCAGCAGCACGGGCGCGCCCTCGAAAGGCCCGCCCACCTTGCCGTCGTTGGCGCGGAACTCCTCGATGACCGTGCGATTGAAGTCGTTCATGTCCGGCACGTCTGTCTCCCTTCGTGTGGGCCGTGGCAGGACCGGTGGCAGGCAGGACCCGTGGCAGGCGGGATCCGTGGCAGGCAGGATACTCGTGTCGTGATCGCGTTCGTGACCGCTGGTGCCGGCTTCCTGCTGGCGGTCCTGTGGTTCGACCTGATGTTCGACGTCCAGCTGATCGGCCACGATGAGCGTGAGCTGCCCGAGGTGCTGCTTGTCTCGATCGCGGGCTATTACGGGCGCGTGACGACCTCCGCTCGCCCGATGAACCGCCTGATCGCCCTGGTGATGGTCGCGACGCTCGCTGCCATCGTTGCGGAGATTGCCACCGGGGATGCGCCGCGGTGGGCCGCCTGGGCCTCGCTCGCGCTCGCCGGCGCCCCGATCGGGCTTGCCGGGGCGCGCACCGTGCCGGCCGCGGTACGGCTCGGCACTCGCGGCGACCCCGTCGACCGCCAGAGCGAGCTCGCCAGGTCGATTCTGCGCGAGCACGTGGCGTGCGCGGTGGCGATCACGGCGTTGCTCGCCTTACAGCTCGCAGCCGCCGCCCGCTGAGCGGCTCGCCGCCGCACCTCCTGGATCCGAGCCGCGCCGCGCTCCGCCAACCGGGAAGGCTGGCGGAGCGCGGCGACCATAGACGTCGTCTACCTAATCGGTCAGTGGGTCCAGAAATCGAACGAGACCACTCCCGCAAACACGAGGTAGCCGAGCCTCGTCGGGTGAATGTCGGCTTCTGGGCTGGCTGGGTTGAACGTCCCGCCCGGGCACATGCCCGTGTACGCGCAGATGAACGGGATGTCCTGCGTTTCCGGGCCGCCCGTGATGAGCGACGGGTTGAACACCGGTAGCGTGTTGGCAAAGCTCGCGTTCGGCACTTTCGCCGCCACACCTTCCAGCAGGCTGTTGAGTGCCGCCTGCGTCTTGTCTCCGCCCGGCACGACGGTCGGGAACGGGTTGTAGGCGCCGATCAGCACGATCTGCGCCTTCGGTGCTGCCGCGTGCAACTGTCCGAGGATCGAGCCGACGTTGGTCGCGATTTTCTCGAACTCCGCGCCCACTTGAGCTTCGGTGCAGGTGTCCGTCGACGGGAACCCACAAGTGTGCTCGAGGAACTGCAGCACATCGTTGGAGCCGATGTCGAGCGTGATCGGGCTGACGTTGTTGTTCGCCGCGAGAATCGACAGCGCGTCGGCCAGCTGGGAGCCGCCGGCAGTGTACGGATGGTGCAGGAAGCTGTCGGGGAACAGGGTTCCGGTCGGCCCGCCGGCGCAGAAGCCGGTTGTGCCGGAGCCGTTAATGAACGTTTCGGTGGTCTCCCCGGGGCAGCCGTCATTGATCGTCTGCAGGTGGGGGTTGGCGATCCTCAGAAACGAGCTGAAGTCATCGACGTAGCCGGCGTTGAAGTTCGCCGGGTTGACCGTGCCGGTGTTTTTGAGTTCTTCCTCGAACTGGGCTTGGTGGTAGCCGTACGCGAGCGAATCGCCCAGCGCGAGATAGGTGCTGCCCACCCTGGCGGCGCCGGCTGCCGGGGCCAGCACGAGCGCGCCGAGCACGGCAACGCACGCGATACAGCACGCGAGGACGTTGAAACGAACAGACATGAATCCTCCCTCGTAAAAGCCGATATCCGGGTCGGACACCCTCCGTCATGGACCCGGCTTGAGCGCCAATCCTACCGGTTGGGGGGCCAACCGACGCGACGGTTCCCGCCGAGAACACCGTGTAGGACTAAGGCTACGGGCACCTGCTGCCGATAACTGCCTCGTGCTTATTCTTGCTCGCTCGCTCTCGACGCGCCCCGGTGCCGGCGCGACCGCGATGCGCCGGCTGGTGCTGGCACTCGCCTTGACCGCGCTCGCCGCGGCTGCGCTCCTGTCCGTCGCGGCGACGGCTCGAGCCCAGGTGGTGACGTTGTCCGCCGGCCACGAATACGGGGTCCAGCTGCAAGCCGGCACCGCGAGCGAAGGAACGCCGCTCGAATACAAGAGCGGGCCGGTCGTCCACAGCAACGCTTCCTATGCGATCTACTGGGACCCGGCAAACACGTACGCCGGATGGGAGAGCCTCACCTCGGGCTTTCTGGAGGGCGTCGCTCACACCAGCGGCCCCAACGTTCTGTCGAACGTCTACGCAGTCGCCACGCAGTATGCGGATGCCTCGGGCAAAGTCGCCTACAGCTCGAGCTTCCGCGGCGCCTACACCGATGTCGACCCGCTCACGGGCGCGGGACACTGCACTGGAACCACACCCCCCGCCCTCTGCGTGAGCGACGCGCAGATTCGTACCGAGCTGAGCAAATACATCTCCGCCAACGGGCTGCCCGTCGGGCTGAACCCCTCCGGGGGGGGACCGACGCCGATCTACTTCGTGTTCACCCCTCCCGGCACCACCGTTTGCCTCGGGGCAACCCTGTCGGCTGGGTACTGCTCGGAACCGGGTGGCACCGAACCGCCGCTCTGCAGCTACCACTCCTTCACGACTGTCAACTCAAACACGGTGCTCTACGCCGTCCTGCCCACCGAGCCCGTCTCACCCACCACGCAGATGGTCGCCTGCCAGAACGGAACAGCGCTAGAGGAGCCGAACAAAAATCCGGCCGATGTAACCGTGAACGAGATAGCCGACGAGCAGATCGCCACGGCCACCGACCCTCTATTCAACGGATGGGTCGGCCCTAGCAAAGAAGAGGTGCCCGACAAGTGTCGCTACAACTTCCTACCGCTGAACCCAGGAGGAAGATTGTCTGGCGAATTCTGGAACAACAGCATTGAAAGTAATCACTACTACCTCAATGACGAGTTCAACCAGGCTGCCCTGACGGAGGGCTACCCGGGCAGCCCCTGCCTGAACACGGTGACGGAGGAACCCGAGTTCACCGCGCCGACGCCCGTGCACGCGGGCGAACCGGTGACCTTCAACGCCACCGCATCCTACGTCGACCTGGGCATCGCCAAATACAACTGGGAATTCGGACCTGGCGAAACCGCGGAAGTGAACTGTGAAGGGCGCACCCCTACCTACAGCAAGACGCCGGCGGAATGCAACGCAGCCTCCGGGACCGGCAACCCCAACTCCGTGGCGAGCGTGGTTCACAAATACGCTCATAGCGGCAGCTACGAAGTCAAGCTGACTGTGATTGATGATGGCGGCAATTCGGCAGTCGCCACCCACACGATCACGGTCGTTCCGACACAGCTGGAAGAAGAAGAAGCAAAAGCGAACGCCAAACGCGAAGCGGAAGAAAAAGCGACCCGCGAAGCCGCAGAAAAAGCCAACCGCGAAGCCGAAGAAAAGGCGAAAAGTCCGGCGGCAATCGAAAGCGCGAAACGAGCAGCAGAAGCTAAGGCCGCGGCGGCGGTGCCGGCGCCCGTGGCCGCTGCCTCGGTCGCAACCACCTCTCTGAAGACCGCGCTGTCCGGCGGTCTGACCGTCCGCTACTCAGTCAACGAGCAGGTGACAGGCAGCTTCGAGGTGCTGCTCACGTCCTCCGTCGCCCGTCAAATCGGACTTCACGGGACGCCCGCAACGGGACTTCCCGTGGGCTCGGCTCCGCAGATCATCATCGCCAAAGCGATCCTCGTGACCACCGCGGGCGGGCACAACACGGTAAAGATCCAGTTCGGCAAGAAGACGGCTGCGCTCCTGCACAAGCTCCACAAGGTCTCTCTGATGGTCAGGCTGGTCGTGCGCAACGCGTCGTCAAGGACGCCCGTGAGCACCACGGTCTGGAGCGTCGTCACACTGCACTGAGGGGCGCCGGCGGTCGGTCAGTCCGACGAGGAGGAGCGCTTCTCGCGCTTCTCGCGCGCCTTCTCGCGGAACACGAAGTACCACAACGCCGCGAGCAGCACATAGACGGACACCATCGAGACAAGCGAGATGACCCCGATGCCGACGTTGTTGGTTTCGGCCGAGGATTCCCCGTCGAGGGCCAGCGGCAGGAAGGTGATGAGCGCGATGACGATCATGCCGGGCCGCCCCGGCCTCAGAGCCCAGGCCAGTGGCGCACCACGTAGCCTTCGTTGTCGGTGGGCTCGACCTGCCAGCGTGAGGCATACACGCCGCTGCGCCCCGCCGTGTCGTAGAGCATGCCGTCGACATACATGTAGGTGTGGCCGGCGCTTGCGTACACGGTGATGTAGCGCCCGGGCCCCGGTACTCCCCAGCTCTCCAGTTCACCGGACACCTCCGGCCGGCTCACGAGGCCGCCGGCCGCCAGTGCGTAGCTGACAGAGCCCGAGCAGTCATAAGCGTCGTCCACGAACGACGCGTGACCGCCGCCATACACATACGGGAAATCCGCGATCTCGTTGGCGCCGGCGATCACCTTCTGGACAACTTCCGGGACGTCCGACGGAATCGGGACCGTCCCGTTTCCTCCGACCGACTCCCCACCGGGCACGGGGGTCAGTGACTTCTGCTGGGTCCGCAGCGTGGCTCGTTCGGCGGCGTGCATCTGCGCGAGCTCTGCGCGCACTTCGGCATTGGAGGGGGCGCCCGCGGCGACGAATTCTTCGCTCGCCCGCGCCGGCGTTGCGGCCGGCTTGTGGTGCACCGATGCGGGCGCGGGATCGCTGCTCGATTCCAGCGGATCGGCCACCTCCTTGGCCACGCCTGGCGCCCCTGCGGCGTTGGTGGGGCCCGCGGAGGCCGTCGCAGCGGTCGTGCCCGTAGCCGCCTGGGTTGTGCCCGTAGGCACTTTGGTCTCGTGAGCGGGTGCGACCACGCCCGCCTGACCGCAGCCGGCGAGTGCGGCGGCGGCGAGCAGGCAGCCCAACGGCGGGATCACTACGGGGCGTCTCCTCATCCACCAACAGGCTAGCGAGAGCACCCCGCGGGTCGTGCCGCTACCCTGAGCGGATGCGCGAGGAGACCGCGGCCGTCGAGATCCGCCCGCACATCCGCTTCCTGCACGGGATGCGCCGCCCGGCCAACTGGCTGCAGCTCGTGCGCTTCGGGATGGTCGGGGGCGTCGGGTTCGTCGTCAACCTCGTTGTCTACACGCTGTTCGTGCACTCCGTGGGGGTCGACTACCGCGCCGCCTCGGTCGCCGCCTGGTTGGTCGCGGTGTGCAACAACTTCGTCCTCAACCGCCACTGGACGTTCGACGCGGGAGGCGATCGCGCCCACCGCCAGGCCGTCCGCTTCCTGGTCGTCAGCCTCGTTGCCGAGGCCGTCAGCCTGCTGCTGCTGACGCTGTTCGTCGAGGTCGCCGGGATCGCCAAGGTGCCCGCCCAGGCGCTCGCGGTCGGCGGCTCGATGCCACTGAACTTCCTGGGCAACAAGCTGTGGAGCTTTCGGGCGCGAGGCTGAGGGTCCCGGCTGCCTGACCCTCCCCGGTGCGGCCGTCGGGCCGTTGCGGGCGCTCAGCGGGTACCTATACTCTGGCCTTCCCCCCTCTCGGAGGATTTTTGTGCAGGAGATGGTCATCTACGGCGTCAGCTTTGACATGGTTGGCAAGCAGCCGATCGTGCTTCTGAAGACGGTTGACGGCAACAAGTTCCTGCCAATCTGGATCGGGCACCCGGAGGCGGCCTCGATCCTGATGAAGCTCCAGGGCGCGGGCACGCCGCGACCCATGACCCATGACCTGCTGTGCGACATCCTCGGCGAGCTGGACGTCAAATGCACGCAGGTGTCGGTGACCGAGCTGCGGGAGAACACCTTCTTCGCCTCGATCACCCTGAGCGTCGCCGGCCGCGAGCTCGAGATCGACTCCCGCCCGAGCGATGCGATCGCCATCGCGGTGCGCTCCGGCGCCCCGATCTACGCCGCCGAGGAGGTCATCTCCGAGTCGGCGATCGAGTTCGAGCACGACGTCGAGGAGTCAGAGGACGTGGTCGAGAAGTTCAAGGAGTTCCTCGATGAGGTCTCCCCCGAGGACTTCGCCGCCGGCGACTCCTAGCTGCCGGCCGCTATGCCGGCGCTGGCCAGGATTCGCTCCACCAGCTGCTCGAATCCAATCCCGGCCGCGTCGGCGGCCAGTGGCAAGAGGCTTGTTTCCGTGAGGCCCGGCACCACATTCGTCTCGAGTACGAGCAGCTCTTCGCTGCTCTCGTCGAGCATCAGGTCGATCCGCGCGACGCCGCGGCAGCCGAGCAGGCGGTAGGTCTCAAGCGCGAGCTCCTGTGCGCGCAGCGTCGCCTCGCCGTCCAGCTCGGCGGGGCAGACGAACGTGGTCATCCCGATCTCATAGCGGGACTCGTAGTTGTAGAACTCCTCCTCGCGCGGGATCGCCTCGACCACGGGAAGCGCTTCGGGCTGCTCGCCCGGCGTCTGGGAGTCGAGCACCGAGACCGCCAGATCTCGGCCCTTCACGTAGCGCTCGATCAGGATCTTGCGACCGTAGGAGAGCGCGCCCACGATCGCGCCCGGAAGGTCCTCGCTCGAGCGCGCGAACTTCACGCCCAGCGCCGAGCCCTGCATCGCAGGCTTGACGACCAGCGGAAATCCGAGGCTGCGTTCGACATCCGCGAGCGCCGCCGCCGCGCCCAGCTCTTTGAAGGAGGCCTCTCGAAAGAAGTGGAAGTCCGGCGTGGGAATGCCGGCCTCGCGCATCAGGTGCTTGGCGAGCACCTTGTCGGTGGCACGCATGCACGCCGAGGGCCCCGAGCCCGTGTAGGGGATGCCGATCGCCTCGAGCAGCCCCTGCACCGTCCCGTCCTCCCCCTCGGAGCCGTGCAGTGCGATGAAGGCCGCGTCGAGTCTGGACTCCCGCAGCTGCGGCACGAGCTCGGAGCCCGCGTCGATCGCCACCACTTCGTGCCCCAGCCGCCCCAGCGCTTCCTGCGCCTGTGCGCCCGAGCGCAGCGACACCTTGCGCTCCAGCGAGCTGCCGCCCTTGAGCACCGCGACGCGCTTCACTCAGAGCCGCTCATCGATCCTGTCGCTCGCCGGCCGATCTGCGATCCGCCGGTCCCTGCCCTCCTCTGCGCGGCAGCTCGACGACGTCTGCCATTCCCGGCGCAGGCGCCTCGTCCGGCGCCTGCTCGGCCGCCGTCTCGCTGACATCCTTCGCGGCGGCGCTCGAATCGGGCGGGGCGGGTGGGGATCCCATCAACACGCCGATCAGCCCGGCCTGCCCGCCCATCGTCCTGCCGATCCGCCTGATGCCCTCGCGGATGTCCTCGTCGGGGCTGCCCGCGAAGTTCAAGCGCATCGACGACGCCCCCCGTCCATCCATGTAGGCGGCCCGGCCCGGCACGAACGCCACGCCCTCTGAGTGCGCGAGCAGGTCCGTGGTGTCGACGCCGCCGTCGAGCGTGGCCCAGATGAACAGCCCTCCCTGCGGCTTCGTCCAGGTCGCCCTGCCGCCGAAGTGCTCCTCGAGCGAGGACAGCATGACGTCGCGGCGGCGCCTGTACAGCTGGCGCAGGCGCTCGATATAGCCGCGCCAGTCGGCGTCCTTGAAGTACGCCGACACGAACAGCTGGGTGACCGGCGAGGAGCACAGGTCGGCGCCCTGTTTGCCGAGGTTGAGCTTCTCGAGCACCGGCCGGGGGGCGACCGCCCAGCCGAGGCGCAGTCCCGGAGACAGGATCTTCGAGAAGGTGCCCAGGTAGATGACCAGATCCGAGGCGCCACCCCGGCCGACCGCGCTGGCGTCCAGCGAGTACAGCGTCGGCAGCGGCTCGCCCTCGTAGCGCAACAGGCCGTAGGGGTTGTCCTCGAGCACGAGCAGCTCGCGCTCGCGTGCAACCTCCACCAGCCGGCGCCTGCGCGCCAGCGACATCGTCACGCCGGCGGGGTTCTGGAAGTTGGGGATCGTGTAGATGAACTTGGGCCTTCTGCCCTCCGCGGCCAGGCGGTCGAGCGTTGACTCGAGCTCGTCGATCGGCATCCCGTCGCTGTCCATCTCGATCTGCACAACGTCCGCCTGATAGGCGCTGAACGTCGGCACCGCGCCGGGGTAGGTGGGCGCCTCGGCGACGATCACATCGCCAGGATCGATCAGCGTCTTGCACACCAGGTCGATCACCTGCTGGCCGCCGGTTGTGACGATCACCTCGGCCGGGTCGACCGTCGTGCCCTCCTCCTCCATCACTTCGACGATGCACTCCACCGTCACCGCCATCCCTTCCGTCGGTCCGTATTGGAGCGCGCGCGCGGTCGACTCGGCGGCCACCTGGGACATCAGCTTGGCGTACAGCTCCGGCGGGAACGTGGACGTGTCCGGCAGGCCGCCCGCCAGCGAGATCACGTCCGGGCGCTCGGTGAGCGCCATCATCTCGCGCATCGCCGAGCTCTTCATTCCCCGCGTGCGTGCCGCGAACAGACCCTCGTAACGCGCGAGCTCATGCGCCACCGGCCGCGACCGCCGCCCGTCACCTGTTCCTTTCGTGGATCGGTTCATGTGCCTCAAGCCCCTATTCGCCGTCGCGCTCCTCGAACCTCGCGCAGCGACCGCCTCGCCCGCTGACGGGTCGTCTATCGTCCTGACCGATCGCAGATCGGCTAGGACCTGCACGGTAGCGCACCCCTGCACACTCGTTGCATGAACGGCACCTTCTTCTACATCGGCCTCGGCGCCGGCCTCGCGGCCGCCTGCGGGCTGCGCCCGTTCCTGCCGCTTCTGCTCGCCGGTGCGCTCGGCTCCTCGAACGCGCTCGGCGTGAGCTTCCCCGCCGGCCACTACCACTTCCTGCAGGCCGACTGGTGGCTGCTCGCCGTCACGCTGGCGCTGGTGGTCGCATATGCGCTGCAACTGCTCCTCGGCCAGTCTCCGACGCTCGACGGCGGCGCCTCGCGCTCGCGGCCGGGCGCGCTCGCGGCGGCGCTGAGCGGCCTCGGATACGGAGCCGGCGCGCTGCTGTTTGCCGGCACGCTCGCGGCTCACGGCGACGCCGCTTGGGCGGGGGGACTCGGCGGCCTGGCGGTCGTGTGGGTCGCTCAGAGCGCCGTCGGACCGGTGCTCGCCGGCGCCCGCACGCGCCTGCCCGACCGTCCCGCGCGCGAGGCCCTCACCGTCTATCTCGACGCCGCCTCGCTGGTGCTCGCGGCGCTCGTCGCGCTGCTGCACCCGCTCGGTTACGTGGCGGTCGCCCTGTTCGCGCTACTGCTGTGGCGGGGACGCGCGCGCGCGGATGAAAAGTACGCCGGGCTGCGCATCCTGCGCCGCTGAGGGCTTGGCCGTGAGCTCGACGCCACCCAAGCTCGTCCTGTGCGTGATCGACGCGATGGCCCCCGCGATGCTCGAGCGCGCGGTGGCCGCCGGCGCCGCCCCGGTGCTCGAGCGGCTGATGCAGCGCGGCCGCTATGTGCCGGACTGCGTCGCCGCGTTCCCCTCGGTCACCCCCGTGTGCGCCGCTTCGATCGTCACCGGCGTCGCCCAGGACGCGCACCACATCCCGGCGATGAACTGGTTCCACCGTGAGGAGGACCGCTATGTCGAGTACGGCTCGAGCTTTCGCGCCGCCCAGCGCTTCGGCATCGCCCGCCAGCTGACCGACACCGTCTACAACCTCAATCGCGCCCACCTGTCCGCCGAGACCCCAACCGTGTTCGAGACCCTCGACGACGCCGAGGTCCGCACCGCGGGCACCACCTACCTGATGTATCGCGGCCGCTACCGTCACGAGCCCCAGCGCGACACCGCCCTGACGCGCATCGCCACGACGCTCATGCGGCATCCGGTGATGGGCCCGCGCGAGCTGTTCTACGCCGACATCTTCGCCTCGCGCCCGACCGGCTGCCGCTCGGGACTGGGCATGCCGGGGGTGCGCGACCGTCATTCCGGGTGCGTTTCGGCCTACCTGGTCGAGCACGACCTGTTCGATTTCCTGCTGCTCTCGCTCCCGGACAACGACTGGTACTCGCACAAGCACGGCCCCGACGCGCAGGTCCAGTCGATCGCCCAGGCAGACCTCCAGCTCGCGCGCGTGTTCGAGGCCTCCGGCGGGGTCGATGAGTTCCTCGCAGAGCACGCCGTGATCGCAATGGCCGACCATTCCCAGGCGCCCGTCTCGAACACGATCGCGCTCCAGGACGAGCTCGCAGAGCTCGGTGTACTGGCTCCCGCCCGCCCCTCGCGCACCGCTGCGGGCGCGCACGGCGAAGAGCCCCGGATCGCGGTCTGCCCCTCCCAGCGTGCCGCGATGGTCTACGCGCTGCGCGAGTCAGAGCGCGACGCGATGCGCGCGTCCGTGGTGACTCGCACGCTCACGATCGAGGGCGTGGAGCACGTCATGTGGCTGGGCCGCGACGCACACGATGTCCCGGACGAGGGGATCATCTCGAGCCCGGAGCACGGCGAGCTGCGCTTCCGCCCCGATGGCCCGCTGGAGGATTCCCGCGGCGCCTCTTGGAGCGTCGAAGGCCCGCTGTCGGTGATCGACGCGGCGGTCGAGGACGGACGCCTGTCGACCCCCACCTACCCGGACGTCCTCGCCCGCGTCTGGTCCGCACTCACATGTCCGACCTCCGGCGAGGTGCTGCTGTCGGCCGCACCGGACTACGAGTTCATCGACTGGGGGCGCCAGGCGCACGTGGGCGGCGGAAGCCACGGTTCCCTGCACGCCTGTGACTCGCTCGGCGCGCTCGTGCTGTGCGGCGTCGAGCTGCCGCGGCAGGAACCCGGCCAATGGGCCATCCGCGACATCGCCCCGCTCGTGCTGGGGCACTTCGCCCGCGCGGGAAGCGGCTCGGCCGCGCTCGACCCGGGCTGACACGGCTCATTGAAGATCGCGGTCACGTTAGGCTCGCGTGGTGCGCCGCTGTGTGCCCCTGATCGCGTGCGCGGTCCTCTTCCTTTCAGCCGCGCCGGCCTGTGCCGCCACGGGTGATATCACCGCTGCTCTGCACTCCTCCTCGCCGGCCTCCTCGCCGGCGGGCGCCACCGGCGGCGGCCAGCTGCTCAACACACCGGCAGGCCAGTCCGCGAACTCCGAATCGCCGATCCCGGTGCCCGCCTCGAACATCCCGCCGCCGGGCCACAGGCTGTCGGCGGACACGGTCCTTCAGATCGCGGGCGCGCTTCCGAAGATGCGCGCCGTGCGGGCGAAATACCCGGGCTCATTTGGTGACGCCTACCTGAAGGCCCCCTTCCACTGGCAGGTGAGCTACTTCTCGCGCAACGGCCAGAAGGAGATCGGCCAGGTCATCATCGCGGACTCCTCCGGGCGGGTGCTCGAACAGTGGAGCGGCTTCCAGGTGGCCTGGTCGATGGCGCGCGGCTATCCCGGCGCATTCGGCAGGCACGTGAACGCGTTGTATGTGTGGCTGCCGCTGTGCGTGCTGTTCATCCTCCCGTTCCTGGACTTCCGCCGCCCCTTCTCGCTGCTGCACCTCGACCTGCTGGTGCTGCTGTCGTTCTCGATCTCGTTGGCGTTCTTCAACCATGGCCACATCTACGCCTCGGTGCCGCTCTCCTATCCGCCGATGCTCTATCTGCTCGCGCGTATGCTCGCCCTCGCCCGCCGCGGTCGCCGGGGCCTTGAGAACAGACCCCTGCGGCTACTCGTGCCGGTGCCGTGGCTGGCGCTCGGGGTGGTGTTTCTGCTCGGCTTCCGCATCGCCCTGAACGTCACCGACTCCAACGTGATCGACGTCGGTTACGCCGGAGTCATCGGGGCTGAGCGGATCGTTGACGGCCGCTCGCTGTACGGCTCCTATCCCTCTGACAACGAACACGGCGACACCTACGGACCGGTCAACTACGAGGCCTACGTTCCCTTGGAGCAGATCTTCGGCTGGAGCGGCACCTGGGATGACCTGCCCGCGGCCCATGCCGCGGCGATCACCTTTGACCTGCTCGCGGTGGCGCTGCTGTTCCTGCTCGGTCGCCGGGTCCGCGGGCCCGGCCTGGGGATCGTCCTGGCCTACGCATGGGTGTCCTATCCGTTCACGGCGTTCGTGCTCGAGAGCAACTCCAACGATGCGCTCGTCGCGGTGCTCGTGCTCGCCGCCCTGCTGGCCGCCACCTACAGATCGAGGGTCGCCCCCGCGGCCCGCGGCGCGTTCACCGCGCTGGCCGGCCTGACGAAGTTCGCGCCGCTGGCGCTGGCACCGCTGCTGGCCACATATGACCTGCGCTCCGGTCCGGCGCTCGACGGTCAGCAGGCGGCCCCGCTCGCCGATCGCCCCGCGGAGGCGCGCGCCAGGCGGCGGGCCACGGCGGGCTTCGTGCTCGCGTTCGTCCTCACCGGCGCGCTGGCGTCGATTCCCGCGCTCAGCCACGATTCGCTGCACACGATCTATGAGCGCACGATCGCCTATCAGGCCAACCGCGGCTCGCCGTTCTCGGTATGGGGGCTGTACGGCGGGCTCGGCGGCGTGCAGCTGGCCGTCCAGATCGCGGCCGTCGCGCTCGCGGTGCTGCTCGCAGTGTTCCCGCGCCGTCAGGACATCGTCGGCCTGACGGCGAGCTGCGCGGCGGTGACGATCGCCGCGCAGCTCGGCATCGACCACTGGTTCTACCTCTACATCCCCTGGTTCTTCCCGCTCGTGATGCTCGCCCTGCTGAGCCGCTTCACGGAGCCCCGGCGGTGGCCTGCGGTCGTGGCATCAGAACCTGCTCGATCGAGTCGGCCCGCATTGGCCGCGAGCAGCGGATGAGCACCCCCATCAGCCACGGGTCCTCCTCGGAGGTCTCAAAGCGGGTCGGCATCTGCGTCAACAGCGACTCGATCGCCTGCGCGCGCTTGACGCCGATCACGCCGCCGCGGGGACCGGTCATGCCGGCGTCGGTGATGTAGGCGGTCCCGCCGGGCAGCACGCGCGCGTCGGCGGTCGGTACGTGCGTGTGGGTACCCACCACGGCGGTCACCCGCCCATCGAGGTGCCAGCCCATCGCGACCTTCTCGGAGGTCGCCTCCGCGTGCATGTCCACGAGCACGTGGTCCACGCGCTCGAGTTCCCCCAGGGCCACCTCGATCTCGGTGAACGCCGAGCGCCCAGCCCGCAGGTAGAGGTTCCCGCTGAGGTTCACCACGCCCAGGCGCACCCCGTCGTGCTCGACCACGCAGGTGCCGTGCCCGGGCTGGCTGCGCAGGAAGTTGAAAGGCCTGACGATCCGTGGCTGAGCGTCTAGGTAGGGGTAGATCTCGCGGCGATGGTAGGTGTGGTTACCGAGCGTGATCGCGTCCACGCCCGCGGCGATCAGCTCATCGGCGATCTTCGGAGTGATCCCCAGGCCGCCGGCGGCGTTCTCCCCGTTGACGACGACGAACTCGGGGGCGTAGAGCTCGCGCAGGACGGGCAGGCAGTCGAGCAGCGTGCGCCGCCCGATGCCGCCGACGATGTCGCCGACGAACAGGATGCCCAGCTCGCCCGGCCGCCCTCCAGCGGCCGCCTCGAGCTCAGCCATACTCTGTCGATGGGTGGAGGCAAGTGAAGAGCGTCTCTGAGGACATACCCGATGTGGCTCCCCCCAGTCCCGAGGAGCGCACGCTGACGGACTCAACGGAGTCGCCGCCGCCCCAGCCGCCGCGGGTGGTGGTGCCCCGCTGGGTACAGCTCGTGCTGCTCCCGATCGCGCTGCTGGCGGCATGGGCGCTGTCGAAAGCGGCGGGCAAAGTGGTGTTGATCTTCATCGTCGCGGCGGTGATCGCGCTGATCCTCAACCCGATTGTCGCCCTTCTCCAACGCTCTCGGCTTCCGCGCACGGTGGCCGTGCTTGCCGTGTACCTCGGATTCTTCTTGATCCTGGCCGGGATCGGCCTGCTGCTGGCCAACCCTATCTCCAATCAGGTCCGGTCGTTCACACACGCCCTGCCCAACCTCGTCAACGAAGCCAACGTCACGATCGTGGGCTTCCAGGGGGACCTGCATCGGATCGGTATCCACGTGCAGCTGGCCGAGCAGGGCAAGACGGCGCTTCAGACGCTGCAGGACAAGCTCTCCAAAAGCGGCGGCTCGATCGTGTCCTTCGGCGGCGACATCCTAACAGAAGGGGTCAAAGCCGGCTTTGACATCGTGCTCGTGTTCGTGCTGTCGGTGTACATGCTGCTCTACGGCGAGCACATCGGCGGGCTCGTGCGCAAGGCGATGCCCAACGGCGACGGCACGCGCGCCGACGACTATCCGACGCTCGTCCAGAACGCGGTGTCGCGCTACGTCGGCGGGCAGCTCCTGTTCAGCGTGATCATGGGGACTACGTGCGGCGTCGCCCTGTATATCTTCGGCCTGCTCGGCATCTTTCCCGACGGCGGCCACTACGCGGTGGTGTTCGGGGTGTTGTTCGGCCTGTTCGAGCTGATCCCCTACGTCGGGCCGTTCCTCGGCGCGATTCCGCCGATCCTCGTGGCGCTCCTCTCGGATCCCATCAGCGCGGTGTGGGTCGGGCTGCTGTTCCTCGGCATCCAGCAGCTCGAGGGCCACATCGTGGCGCCGCAGATATTCGGGCACACGCTGCGGATCAACCCCCTGCTGGTGATCTTCGCGCTGCTGCTGGGCGAGCAGCTGTACGGCATCGTGGGAGCGCTGACGGCGCTGCCCGTGCTGTCGGTGCTGCGCACAACCGTCGTCTACCTGAGCCGCCACCTGACCCTCGAACCGTGGGACCGTTCGGGGGACCGGTTGCTGTGAGCGTGGCCGCCGAGCCAGCGGTCCTCAGCGTGCGGGGGATCGAAAAGCGCTACGGCGAGCGGCGCGCGCTGCGCGACGTCAGCTTCGATGTCCGTCCGGGGGAACTCGTCGCCGTGGTGGGGCCCAACGGAGCGGGCAAGACTACGCTGCTGTCGATCCTCGCCGGCGTCCAGCGCCCGAGTGCCGGCAGCGTGAGCGGTCCATCCGCCCGCGCGCAGGGCGGCCGGGCGATCGGCTGGGCCCCGCAGCAGCCGGCGCTCTACTCGAAGCTGACGGTCGCAGAGAACCTGCGCCTGTTCGCGCGCCTCGAGCAGGTCTCCGACCCGCAGCGCGCGGTCGAGCGCATGCTCGAGCACACGGGCCTCACAGAGCGCGCGCGCGAGCGGGTCGAACGCCTCTCGGGCGGAAATCGTCAGCGCGTGAACGTGGCGCTCGGGTTGCTCTCAGACCCGCAGCTGCTCGCCCTCGATGAGCCCTCCTCCGCGCTTGATCCGCGCCAGCGTTCGCGGCTGTGGGAGTTGCTCGGCGCACTCGCCGGACGGCGCACGAGCGTGCTGTTCTCGACCCACCACCTCGGCGAGGTGCGCCGCTACGCGACGCGCGCGATCGTGCTGGCCGACGGCGAGCTGCTGTTCGACGGTCCGCCCGCCGAGCTGCTGGCGTCGGCGCGAGGATCCGGGGACGATCTGGAGGGGGCGTTCGTCGCCTTCCTGGCCGACCGCGGCCACTGATGCGCTGGCTGCTCGCAAAGGATCTGCTGATCCTGCGGCGCTCGCGCCTGTTGGTGGCCGTGCTGGTCATCTATCCGGTGGCGATCGCGCTCTTGATCGGCCTTGCGATCTCGCGCAGCCCGTCCAAGCCGCGGGTGGCGATCGTCGATGAAACGCTCCCCGGGCAGACCGTGCAGGTGGGCAGCCAGCGCGTCGAGGTGAGCCAGTATGCCGAACAGCTCTTCAGCCAGATCCAGCCAGTGGCAGTGGCCACGCGCTCTGACGCTGTGGCGAAGGTCAGGCAGGGCGATGTGCTCGCGGCGGTGGTGATCCCCCGCGACATCGCAGCGCGGCTGTCATCGAGCATCGCTCCGGCGCAGTTGGAAGTCATCTACAACGGCAACGCGCTCGAACAGTCGCTCGTGCGCTCGACGCTCAACTCGGCCCTCGCGCAGGCCAACCTGGGGTTCTCCGAACAGATCCAGCAGGCCGCTGCCAAGGCCATCGACCTGCTGCTGGAAGGTGGCAACCTGGGCCTCCTGGGCGGGCCTCAGAACCTGATCGGGCTGAGCCAGATTCCGGGTGCCTTGGACGCGATCATCGCCCGCCAGCCCCACGGCCACGACCGCTCAGAACTCGAACGGATCGCCCGCTTCACCAACTTCGCCGCGCAGAATCTCGCCCTCTCAAAGCAAGTGATCGCGACAGCCAGCCAGCCGATCCGCGTGCGCAGCACGCTGCTGCACGGCCGGCGCACGCCGCTGAACACGTTCGCGGTCGTGGTGGCGGTGAGCGTGTCGCTGATGTTCATCGCCGTCCTGCTCGCCGCCGGCGGCGTGGCACTGGAGCGTGAAGAGCACGCGCTGATGCGTCTCGTTCGCGGCCTGGTCTCATCTGAGCGCCTGCTGCTGGAGAAGATCCTTTTGTCGGCGGGGTGCTCGTTTGTGGTCGCGTTTGCGATGCTCGCCGGAGTCAGCGCCTTCGTGACGCTCGATTGGAGCCGCGTGGGGCTGTGGGTCGCGGCGCTGGCGTTCGGCGCGGCCGCGTTCGCCGCGCTCGGCGTTGCGATCGGGGCGCTGGCCCGCGAGGTGCGCGCCGCCTCGCTGCTCGCGTTCCTGCTGTCGCTGCCGCTCGCCTTTCTGGCGCTGGTTCCAGCCGGCTCGCTCGCGGCCGGAGTCAACGACGCGATCAGAGCGGTGTCGTTCGTGTTTCCCTTCAAGGCGGCGCTGCAGGCGCTCGACGCGGCCGTCAACGGGGCCTCGCCCGCGATCGGCTCCTCGCTCGTGCACCTGGCCGTCCTCACGCTCGTGTTCGCCGCGCTCGCACGCGTGGGGCTGCGCCGCCTGGATTGAGAACCAAACGCCCGCGGCGCACACGGGCGGCGGCGAGGCTCTAACCTGGATGGGCGATGGCCTTTCCCAAGACGCGCATGCGCAGACTGCGGGTCACCGCCGGACTGCGCGGACTCGTGCGCGAGACCGAGCTCAGCCCCGGCCGGTTGATGCTCCCGCTGTTCGTCGTGGACGCGGGCTCAGAGCAGCCCTCGCGCGAACCGATCGCGAGCATGCCGGGCGTCGAGCGACTGTCGGTCTCCGCGGCGGTCGCGGAAGCCGGCGAGGCCGCGGCCCTCGGGATCGCGGCCGTGATGCTGTTCGGCGTTCCGGCCGAGAAGGACGAGCACGGCTCGGGGGCGTGGGATGAGGAGGGCGTCGTGCAGGTGGCGACGCGCGCGCTCAAGCAGGCCCACCCGGAGCTGCTCGTCGCCACGGACGTGTGCCTGTGTGAGTACACGAGCCACGGGCACTGCGGCGTCTTGCGCGCCGATGGAGGCGTGGACAACGATGCGAGCGTCGAGCTGCTTGCCCGCACGGCCGTGAGCCATGCCCGCGCCGGGGCCGATCTGGTGGCTCCGTCGGACATGATGGACGGTCGCGTGGGTGCGATCAGGGAGGAGCTCGACGCCGAGGGGTTCTCCGAGACGCCGATCCTCGCCTACTCCGCCAAGTTCGCCTCTGCCTTCTACGGCCCCTTCCGCGAGGCCGCGGGCTCGACGCCCGCATTCGGCGACCGGCGCGGCTATCAGCTGGATCCAGCCAACGGTCGCGAGGCGGTGCGCGAGGCGCTGCTCGACGTGCAGGAGGGGGCGGACATGGTGATGGTCAAGCCGGCGCTCGCCTACGGCGATCTGATCAGCTCGGTCAAGCACGCCACCGGGCTGCCGCTGGCGGCATACAACGTGAGCGGCGAGTACGCGATGGTCAAGGCCGCGGCTGCGGCCGGCTACCTGGACGAGCGCGCCACGGTGCTCGAGATCCTCACCTCCCTGCACCGCGCGGGCGCCGACATCGTCATCACCTACCACGCAAAGGACGCGGCCCGATGGCTGACAGAGCAGAGCTGACCGAGGCGGCTCCCCCCGGCGCAGAGGCGGCGATCGGCGACCGCGCGGTGGTGCACATAATTTTAGATTTGATGAAGACGCTCACGTCCGTTGCGGCGTAGGGCTGCGCTGGCATCCCAATCTGGCCAAGCGAACCGAAGAGATTGGGGTTTTCCACTGGTCTAAATGGGGAACGGCGCACTTTTCCCTTTACATTAAACACGCTAGGAACGTAAAGTTGGCCTAGTAATTGGGGGACTTCTGCAGGCCATACCCACCTATACGTATGTAGTTGCCGGATCGGCGGGGCCGAACGCGGTCCGAGGCAGGTACCAATGACTGCCGTCATTACCGTAGCCAATCAAAAAGGCGGGGTGGGAAAGACCACCACGGCTATTAATTTGTCCGCGGCGCTGGCGAATCGCGGAAAAAAGACGCTACTGATCGATCTGGATCCGCAGGCAAACTCGACGATTGCGTTTTA
>Ga0209038_10000203_pt1 | contig 19099 bp, 15 predicted proteins | sample BogFormECP03_OM3_FD_188237 | JGI IMG/M metagenome (GOLD analysis project Ga0209038, IMG submission 188237) | Bog forest soil microbial communities from Calvert Island, British Columbia, Canada - ECP03_OM3 (SPAdes) (version 2) | ecosystem: Environmental > Aquatic > Freshwater > Wetlands > Bog ...
GGTCCAGCTGTCGCGGGCGAACACCGCGCGTCGGGTGATCTTGCGCCGGTGGGCGTCGCGAGGGACGTTGACGTAGCTCATCAGCCGGATCACCACCGGCCGCGCGAGCGTCGAGTTCTCCGAGTGAAGCGACCACCGCCCGCGCTCGAGCAGCTCGGCCTTCTCCTTCAACAGCAGCACGACCGCGCGCCGCACGGTGCACACGTTGATCGGCTCATACGTGGCGTTCAGCACGAGCACCCGACCACCCATCGCCGTTGTGGGCGATGTGTTAGGTCCGCGACGCGGGTGCTTGGAGGGCGCCGCGGACCCCACCGGCTCTGGTGGGACTGTGCTTTCCATCCTCAGGGCCGGAGTGTAGCGGGGGCGCTGCGATCCCGTGGCGCTGTGGGCCACACGTCCGCCTCTCAAGCGGGCGCCGGCTGCTCCTGCACCCGGTAGGAGCCGAGCACGCGCAGCTCCTCAGACAGCGCGCGAACGCCCGCGATCGCCTCCGCGACGGGGGTCTCCGAGGCGCGGCCGGCCAGGTCCGCGAAGAACATGTAGCTGCCCAGGCCGTCACGCCGGGGGCGCGACTCGATCCTCGTCAGGTTGATGTCGCGGCGCGCGAACTCGTCCAGGCAGCGGACCAGCCAGCCCGGGCGCTCGGCGCCGGGGCCCCAGAACACGACCGAGGTCTTCCACTCCCCGCCCGCCGCGCTGCTTAGGGGCGGGCCGCCGTCCTTGAATCGGTCGCCGTTCTCGTGTGCGCGCGCAAGCCACACGAAGCGCGTTTGGTTGTCGTCTCGGTCCTCCACCCCCTCCCGCAGGACCGTGCCCCCGTAGATCTCCGCGGCCAGCAGGGTGCCCAGCGCCGCGCGCCCGCGCTGCGCGGAGGCCGGGCCCCGATCGCCCGCGACGATTCGCACGGCCTCGGCCGTCGAGCTCGCGGGGAGGATCTGTGCGTGCGCCAGCTCGCCGCGCAGGAACAGCGTGCACTGCCCGGGCACCTGCGGATGGGTTAGCACCGTGTGGATCTCCGCGAGCTCGAGCGGCCCTGCCGCGATCAGCGAATGCCGCACCCGCAGAAGCGTCTCCCCGACTATCTCGACATCACTCGCCTCACCGGCGAGCAGGTCGAGCGTCACGCTGATCGACCCCTCGAGCGAATTCTCGATCGGCACCACCGCCCACTCGAGCTCACCGTCGCGCAGCGCCATCACGGTGTCATAGATCGTCCCCAGCGGGACCGGCTCGATCGCGTCGGCAATCGCGCTCTGGAGCAGCGCCTCCTCGCTGAAGGTGCCCTCGGGGCCGAGATAGCCGACGCGCCCGGAGTCAGGCATCTCAGGCGCTGTGCTCGGCGTTATCTCCGCCCGCGGGGTTGAGTGTCAGGGCGAGGCGCACGGCCTCTGCCTCCTCCGGAGAGAGCTCGAGCTCCGGCTCACCGTCCTGCATGTGCTTGGCGTACACCCGCGCCTGATCGCGGTGGTGGATGCAGGAGAGCACGATCCCCGAGCGCTCGTCGTCCAGCAGCGCGATCGACACCGACTGGCGGCCGGACAGCTCGTTGTAGGCGTCATAGCGCACGAGCGCGCGGTGCGCGATCGCCCTGCGCAGGGCCGTCTCGGTGTCCGACAGCCGCCCGTCGAGGCGCACGGCCACTTCTTCGACGTACTGACGCAGCGCTTCAAAGGCGTCCTGCATGCCGGCCGCGTGGGACACCAGGTCGAGCTGCTCCTCGCCGAGCACCTGCTGCTGGGCACTGCGCAGACGGCGTACGGCCACAAGCAGCGCCACCGCCACCGCCAGCGACACGACCGCGATCGCCGCGGCGACGATTGCGATGATGCCCTGCGTGTCGGTGAGCGTTGCGGCCACCGCCACAAGTTAGCCTACGAACTGAAGATCGCCAGGTAGGTGTTCTTGGTGCCTTCGTGGTTCGTTTCGCCGGGCACCGGTTCGACCTGCACTTCGATCTTCGAGGCAACCCCGAGCGGGATCCCGGGGACAGGAATCTGAGCGGTCGCCGTCTTTCCCGGTTCGGTCTTTTCGATCGCCTGCGTGGCCTTGAACGTTTTGCCGCCTGCGGTCACCGTCACCGCCACCATCACGTTCGTCTCCGGAAATTCACCGGCGTCTTCGACCTGCGCGGTGAACGTCGGGTTGCCGCCGCCGCTGATGTGGTTGAGCGCGGGTTCCGGTTCGAGCGTGTTGGTGCCCACGCTCACGCCCTTCAGGGCGCTGCCGTGATGGCCTGGGGCGACCCCCGCGGAGCCGGTCGGCGTACCGGTGATGCGCGACAGCACCGTGGCCGGTTCAAGCCAGCCGAGGTTGGGCAGGAAGTGGGTCGAGGCGGTGCTCAGGCCGTGGATCCCGTTTTCGCTGAGCGTCTGCTGGATCAGCGGGGCGACGCGCTGGGAGTAGACGACATCGGAGGCCAGGAAGATCTCCATGTCGCCGGCGATCGTGGTGCTGGCCTGTTTGCTCTGCCCGCCCAGGGCCGTGGGCAGGAGCGCCGTCATCTTGCTCATTCCTTCAGAGCGCAGGTTCATCACGAGCGAGAAGTTGCGCTGTGCGGCCGACATCGACCCCGGCACGCTGAGGCTGTTCGCCTTACTCGCGAGCGTCTGCGCCTGCATGCGCAGCTGATCCACCTGCACCTCGACGTTCACCGCCGGCTTGCTGGTGGCATCGGTGAGCGCGGTGAAGAACGGCTGTGAGACCTGTTCATCTGATTCGGTCGCGATCGAGCTCACGTCCTTGTTGTAGTTCTTGATCGCCTGGGTGGCCTGGCTTTTCAGACAGCCGTTGACGACGAGCACGATCACGATTACGAGCACCACCCCGACACCCGCGGCCACCCGCCGCCGCACCATCAGCGTGTGCTGGTCGAGCGGGAGCGAGCGCGCGGAGGGCCGGGGACGGCGCGGCTGGGGAGGCTGAGCACTGCGGGGTGCTCGGGATGACGGTCGAGGGGCTGTCTCCTCACCATCGTCGAAGAACGACAAAAGCTGCTCCTTGCAGGGATTCCGGAAGTGCCCCAGTATGACTGCCGGCCACCTCCCTAGCGAGACTGCAACTTCTCGCTCAATGCTACTTTTTCGTCCGGATCGGCAGGGAGACGCCCTACGGCCGGCGAATCAGAGACCCGGTGGAGTCGCTGCTCACCCTCGCCAACACGCACCGAACGCACCGCCGGGGGGGCTCGGCTGCACCGCCTGTAGTCGACGACATCGTGCTGGGCCGCTACCGCCTGCTCGAATGCCTCGGCGCCGGTGGCTTCGGGGTCGTGTGGCGCGCCCACGACGAGCTGTTGCACCGCGAGGTGGCGGTCAAGCGAATCCCGCTGGCCGCCGGTGAAGACGGCGAACGCGCGAGCCGCGAGGCGCTTGCGACGGCGCGCCTTGCACACCCCGCGATCGTGGCCCTGTATGAGGCCTGTGCGGTCGAGGACGCCTTCTACCTGATCTCAGAGCTCGTTGCGGGCAGGACCCTCGCGCAGCTGATCGCTTCGCGTGAGTGCTCTGACGAGGAACTGCTCGAGATCGGTGTGGCGCTCGCCTGCGCGCTCGCCCACGCCCACGCCCGCGGCGTCATACACCGCGACATCAAGCCCCAGAACGTGCTCGTGCCCGAGGACCTCGAACAGCGGGCGCCCACCCAGGAGGGGTTCCTGGGCGCCGCCAAGCTGACCGACTTCGGCGGCGCGAGCCTCGCCGGCGAGGACGTGCTCACGCGCACCGGCGACGTGCTCGGCACGCTCGCCTACATGGCGCCCGAGCAGAGCGAGGGGCGGGAGGTGGGGGAGGCGGCCGACCTGTACGCGCTCGCGCTCGTCCTCTATGAGGCCCTGTCCGGCGTGAACCCCGTGCGCGGGCCCACGCCGGCGGCCACCGCGCGGCGGATCGGCCGCCCGCTCACTCCGCTCGCGCGCCACCGCAGGGACCTGCCGCGCGAGCTGACGCAGGCGCTCGACACGGCGCTGGCCGTCTCGCCCGCGGAGCGGGGGACGGTGGACAGGCTGCGCGTCGTCCTCGAGGACGTGCTCGAGCGGGGACTTGCGCCCCCCCGCAGGCGGCTGTTCCAGCGCGCCGGCACCGAGCGGCAGGAGCCTCCGCCCCGAGCGCCCGAGCCGCCGCCGCCGCGGGCTCGCCCGGCGGCGGTGCTCGAAGAGGACAGCGGCTCCGGACTCTCACAGCAGCGCGATGCGCGGTTCGTGCTGCCGCGCGCGCTGTGGCTGGGATGCGCGCTCGCGGTGATCGTCTGGGAGCTCGTGGCGGGCCGGTCCGGCGTGGCGCTGCTGGTGGCGGCCGCGGCCGCACCGCTGATCCTGCTGCTGCCCCGGCGCGCCGGGATCGGCTGGCTCACGGCCGCGCTCGCGCCCGTGCTCGGGCTGATCGGCCTCGCAGGGGTGTTCCCCGCGATCGCCGGGCAGGCGAGCGGCGCGCGCAAACGCGCCGGGCTGGGGGCGCTGGGGTACTGGTGGCTGACGCTGGCCGAGCCGCTCCTCGGGCGCCACCTGTGGCTGGGGGAGCCGCGCAGCACGCCCGCGAGAGCCGTATGGGAGAGCTCGGTGTCGAGCGCCGCCGTGCACGTGCTCGGCCCGCTGCTGAGCCTCGCCGTGCTGCTCGGGGTGGCGCTGTGGGCGGTTGCCTCGCTGATCCTCCCCTGGATCGTGCGCGGGCGCCACGCCGCCCTCGACGTCGTGGCCGCGACGATCTGGTCGGCGGCGCTCGTGTCCGTCGGCGCGGCGCTCGACAGCGGCCTGTCCGCGCACAGCGCCCACCCCAGCCCGCGGGGAGCGATCCTCGGAGCGGTTCTCGGTGGCGTGCTCGCCGTGAGTGCCCGCGCTCTGCGCGGCCCCGTCTGACGTAGCATGGCTCCACGGTTCGACCCAGCCCTTCGGGCTGTCTGTCCCCCGCCGGGCCGCCCATCCGCAAATGACCCTGCTGAAGAGCGTCGAGACCACGATCGCCAACCTCGTCGAGGGTGCCTTCGGGCGCATGTTCCGCACCGAGGTGCGCCCGATGGAACTGGCGCGCAAGCTCGCCCGCGAGATGGACGAGCACCGCACGGTGTCAGTCTCGCGCGTATATGTGCCAAACGAGTATTCGGTGTGGCTGTCACCGCAGGACCGAGCACGCTATGAGGGCGTCGAACACGAGGTCACCGATGAGCTGTGCGCCTACCTGCTCGAGCACGCCCGCCGCGAGGATCTGATCCTGGCGTCTCCTCCGGTGATCACCTTCCATACCGACGAGCGGCTCGCGCTCGGGGAATTCGGCATCCAGGCGCGCCTGGTCGCAGCGGCCCCCGATGTCGAGCATTCCGACGAGCTCCCCTCGCCCGCCGATCCCGAGCGCGGGCAGGAGCACGGTCAGACGATGATCTACAGTACCTCGAAGCGCGTGGGCGGGCCGGTCGAGGAGGTCAACGCCCGTCGCCGCAGTGCGCGCGCGCTGCTCGCGGTCGGGGGTCGCCGCCTGCTCGTCGCGCCGGCGGGCGCCACGCTCGGTCGCAGTCGTGACTGCGACATCGTGCTCGACGATGTCGGGATCTCCCGTCGGCATGCTGAGATCCGTCCGGGCCCGGACGGCTGGACGGTCTCCGATCTCGGTTCGACCAACGGGGTGCTCGTCAACGGCGAGGGCGTTCGCGGGGCCCAGCTCCTGTATCCGGGAGACCGCGTCGAACTCGGCTCGACGGAGATCATCTTCGAACTTGGATGACCACGCTCGAGCCCGTATCGGTTGCGCTGAAGTTCGGCTTCATCGCCGTGCTGTACCTGTTCCTGCTGTGGGTCGCGCGCAGCGCGCGCAGGGATCTACGCGGCGGCGACGCGCCGCTGGCGACCGGTCAGCGAGCCGACGGCGCGGCGCCCCCGCCGGACGCGACCGGCCTGTACTCGGCCTCGGCTCTCGGCAGCGCCGACGTCGCCCACCGGGCGCCGAGGCTCGTGGTCGAGCGCGCTCCCGGCCACGACCGCGGGATGATCTATGACCTCGACGGAGACCTGGTGCTCGGCCGCGGCGATCGCGCCGAGATCCGTCTCGAGGATCCGTTCGCCTCATCACGGCACGCCCGCATCTACGAGCAGGGCAACATAGTGGTCATCGAGGATCTCAGCTCCACCAACGGCACCTATCTCAACGAGGAGCTGTTGCAGACGCCCCGGCCGCTGCACCCCGGTGACCGGGTGCGCATCGGCGACAGTGAATTCGCGTTCGAGGTCGACTGAGATGCTGCGCGTGGCCGAGCAGTACGCGGGGACTGACACCGGGCGCCAGCGACGCGCCAACGAGGATTCGCTGCTCGCCCGCTCACCGCTGTTCGTGGTGGCGGATGGGATGGGCGGCGCGCAGGCCGGGGAGGTGGCCTCGCGGATCGCGGTCGAATCCTTCAAGCACGGCCTCGACGATCCCGCTGAACCGGAGCTCGCGCTCTCGGCCCTCGCGCTCGAGGCCAACTCACAAATCCACGAGCTGTCCCACGCCAACGCCGAGCAGGCCGGAATGGGCACGACGCTCACGGCCATCTACGTAGGCGAGCAGGACGTGGCGATCGCCCACGTCGGCGACAGCCGCGCCTACTGCCTGCGCGAGGGCGAGCTCCTGCGGCTGACCGACGATCACTCGCTCGTCGATGAGCTCGTGCGCCAGGGCCGGCTCACGCCCGAGGAAGCGGTCGAGCATCCCCAGCGCTCGGTGATCACGCGTGCGCTGGGGCCGGAACTCGGAGTGGAGATCGATACCCGATCCTTTCCGGCCCGCGCGGGCGACGTGTATCTGCTGTGCAGCGACGGTCTCACGACGATGCTGGGAGAGGCGGAGCTCGCCGCCCTGCTGCTCGCCAATCCGCGTCTCAGCGATGCCGGGGAGGCGCTGATCGCAGCCGCCAACGAGGCTGGGGGGAGGGACAACATCACGGTCCTGCTGCTGCGCCTGGAGGAGGTCCACGCGGCCGGCGAGCTGCAGCTCAAGGAAGCGGACACCGGCGTCCACGCGGTCGAGGACTGGGACGGCCAGCACGCCACGATGACCGCGGCGCCGGCGGTCACCGCGCCCGTCAGCCCGCCGGTCACCCCCCGCAGGCCCCGCCGTGCGTCGGACCCCCCGCCCGCGCAGCCCCGGCGCCGCCGCGCTGGCCTGCGCCGCACGGGCGTGGCGGTCGCGCTGGTGTTGGTGCTCGCCGTGATCGGCTCGGCCGCCTACCTGGCGTCGCAGTCGGTGTATTTCATCGGCACCAACAGCCGCGGCCTCGTCACGGTGTTCCGCGGTTTCCCCTATCGGCTGCCGGCCGGCGTGAACCTCTACAGCAGCGACTACGTCTCCGGCGTGAGCGCCTCCACGCTCTCTCCCGAACGCCGCAAGAACCTGCTCGATCACTCCTGGCGCTCGGAAGGCAACGCCGCCGCCCTGATCCGCAGCCTCGAACTGGGGCAGCTCGAATGAGGCCGATTCCGTGAACCGGCCAATCATCCGCCTGTACGGGTTCATCGTGCTGCTGTTCGCCCTGCTCGTCGCGTTCACCTCGCGCTGGACCGTCTTCGAAGCCTCCTCGCTGCGTGAAAACCCCCTCAACGCGCGCCGTCTGCTCGAGCAGGAGCGCATCGACCGCGGCAGGATCCTCGCGGCCAACGGCGCCGTACTCGCCCGCAGCGTGCGCGAAAGCGAAGGCGTCTACCAGCGCACCTACCCCACGGGGGAAGAGTTCGCCCATGCGGTCGGCTACTCCTACATCGATCCCGACCTCGGGCAGACCGGGATCGAGCGCTTTCGCAATTCGCCGCTGAACGGTCAGAGCACCGACAACCTGCAGTCGGTGCTCGACCAGCTGCAGGGGAAAAAGCCCCAGGGCGATGACGTCGTCACCACGCTTCAGCCGGCCGCGCAGCGCGTGGCGATCTCCGCGCTCGGCGAACACCGCGGCGCGGTGGTGGCGCTCGAACCGCGCACCGGCGCGGTCACGGTGATGGCATCGACGCCCGGCTACAACCCCAACGCCCTGCGCTCGCAGAGCGCGTATGAAGGGCTCACAAAGGACACCATCGGCAAACCGCTCGTCAACCGGGCCACCCAGTTCGGCTATGCCCCCGGCTCGACCTTCAAGGTGGTCACGGCCACGGCCGCGATCGACACCGGCGCCTACACCCCCGAATCGACGGTCTCAGGGCGCGACGGCGTGCTGATCTCCGGGATCCCGCTCTCGAACGACGATCAGGAGAGCTTCGGCGAACTGACGCTCACCCAGGCGCTCACCAAATCCGTCAACACCGTCTACGCGCAGGTGGCCGTGCACCTCGGCAAGCAGACGATGGCGCGCTACATGCGCCGCTTCGGCTTCGACGCAAAGCCTCAGCTCGACTACCCGGCCGAACAGATGTCCGCCAGCGGCGAGTACGTCGACGGCCACCTGATCTCGCCCACGAGCCCGCGGGTGGATGTCGGGCGGATGGGGATCGGGCAGGACAAACTCGAAGTCACCCCGCTGCAGATGGCCGAGGTCGCCGCCGCGGTGGCCAATCGCGGCAGGCTGATGGTTCCCCACCTGACCGATCGGATCGTCGAACCCGACGGACGCACCGTCGAACGCATCTCTCCGCGCGTGCAGTCGGTCGTGATGAAAACGTCCACTTCCAGGTCGGTGACCTCGATGATGGAGGCCGTCGTCAACGAAGGCACCGGCACCGAGGCGCAGATCCCCGGGGTGCAGGTGGCCGGCAAGACGGGAACCGCCGAGACGCAGATCGGGACGGCGATCAACAACGTGTGGTTCATCGCCTTCGCTCCGGCCGCCGACCCGAGGGTGGCGATCGCCGTGACCCTGCAGGACGTGCCCGGGCAGGGCGCGGCGTTCGCGGCGCCGGTGGCCAGGCAGGTCATGGAAGCGCTGCTGAGGAGCGGAGGCACGTCGTGATCGAGGCCGAGACGATCATCGACGGGCGCTACCGGGTGCTCTCGCGGCTCGGGTCGGGGGGGATGGCGGAGGTGTATCTCGCCGAAGACCAGCTGCTCGGACGGCAGGTCGCGGTGAAGGTGCTTCACCATCACTTCGCCGAAGACCAGGAGTTCGTCGAGCGCTTCCGGCGCGAGGCCTCGAGCGCCGCCGCGCTGTCTCACCAGAACATCGTGGGGATCTTCGACCGGGGCGAGTGGAACGGCACCTACTACATCGCGATGGAGTACGTGGCCGGTCGCTCGCTGAAGACGATCGTGCGCGAAGAAGGGCCGCTCGACCCGGCGCTGGCGATCGACATCGTCGTGCAGATCCTGCGCGGTGCGCGGTTCGCGCACAAGCGCGGCGTCGTCCACCGCGACCTGAAGCCCCACAACGTGATCGTCGACGAGGAGGGCCGCGCGCGCGTGACCGACTTCGGGATCGCCCGCGCGGGCGCCTCGGACATGACGCTCACCGGCTCTATCATGGGCACCGCCCAGTACCTCTCTCCCGAGCAGGCCCAGGGCCACCCGGTGAGCGCGGCCTCCGACCTGTACTCGGTCGGCGTGATCCTGTATGAGCTGCTCACGGGCACCGTCCCGTTCGAGGGCGAGACCGCGGTGGCGATCGCGTTCATGCAGGTCTCGGCCGAACCGCGCCCGCCGAGCACCGTCAACCCGCGGCTGCCCCCGAGCATCGACGCGGTGGTGCTGCGCGCGCTCGCGAAGGACCCCGCCCAGCGCTACGCCGATGCCGAGATGTTCATCGCGGCGCTCCAGCGCGAGCGCCGCCTGTTGCCGAGTGCGGTGGGCGCGCCGGTCGCCGTGGGCCCGCCGCCGGACGGCTACGGGACCGGTCCCCTGCTGCTGCCCGCGGTCGCCGAGCCGCTCGAGGACGAGGACCCCGAGCACGCGCGCCGCCGGCGCAGGCTGTGGATCTACTCGGGCGTGGCGCTGCTGCTCGTCGCGGCGGCGGTGCTCGCGGTGCTCGTCCTGCCGGGGGTCGGAAAGGTGACCGTTCCAAACGTCGTGGGACTGACAGAACAGGCGGCCACGGTGAGGCTGAAGGCCGCCGGGCTGACCCCCGCGCCGGAGGCGAGCGCGAACGCGACGTTCGCAAGCGGCGTCGTGTTCGCACAGACCCCGCTGGGAGGGAAGGTCGTGGGGAAGGGGGGGAGCGTCAACATCACCGTCTCAAGCGGTCCCCCCACGTCGCCGCTGGCGAAGGTCGAAGGCCTGACCGCCGCGCAGGCCGTGGCCGTGCTGCGCGCTGCCGGCTTCAAGCCCACGACCACGACGAACCACAGCACCACGGTCGCCGAAGGCATCGTGATCGGCACCGCACCAGCCGCCGGGACGAAGCTGCCGGTGGGCAGCGCCGTGACGGTGCTCGTCTCAAGCGGCCCCGCCCCCGTGCTCGTCCCCGACACGATCGGCCAGTCGCTCGCGGGCGCGGAAGCCGCGCTCGAGAAGGTGGGCCTCGCGGTCGGGACGACCACCCAGCGGGTGTCGGCCGGGGAGACGCCGGGCACCGTGCTCTCGCAGTCTCCCGACGCCGGGGAATCGCTCCGCGCCGGCGGGAAGGTGAACCTGGTGCTCGCCGAGGCGCCCAAGGAAGTGGCGATCCCCGCGGTTGAAGGCCAGAAGCAGGCCGAAGCCGAACACGCGCTCAAGCAGGCCGGCTTCACGGTCAAGAAGGTGAGCGCCCCAACGACCGAACCGACGCAGGTCGGGTTCGTGCTGACGCAGAGCCCAGCCGCCGGCGCGCATGCCAAGAAGGGCGCGGCGGTGACGATCACGGTTGGCGTGGCGAGCACGGAAACGACGCCGACGACCCCCACGACGACGACGACGACGCCGGCGGGTCCCACGGCGGCGGCGGCTCCCTGAGGAGGCGATGAACGCCGTCGCCGGATCAACCCGCGGGGCGCTCACGGTCGCCGTGCTCGCGGGCGGGCGCTCCTCCGAGCACGAGGTGTCGCTGTCCTCCGGCGCGGCCGTGCGCGAGGGGCTGATCTCCGCCGGGCATGAGGTGCGATGGGTGGAGATCGGTCGCGATGGGATCTGGCGCACCGAGGATGAGCCGCTGAGCACGACCCCCGGAACGGGGCTGCTCGGGGTTGATGTGGTGTTTCCCGCTCTGCACGGCCCGTTTGGCGAGGACGGTACGGTGCAGGGAATGCTCGAGACGCTCGATGTGGCCTATGTCGGCTCGGGCGTGGCGGCCTCCGCGGTCAGCCTGGACAAGGTGCTGTTCAAGGAGCTGATGTCCGCGAGCGGCGTGCCGCAGGTCGACTACGTGGGCGTGCGCGAGGATCGCCACAGGCGTTCGGGCTCGGAGGTGCTCGAGGAGATCTCGCGGCTGGGGTTCCCCGTGTTCGTCAAGCCCGCCCACCAGGGCTCCTCGATGGGGATCGTCAAGGTCACCGAGGCCGCGCGTCTCGCCGAGGCGCTCGACAGCGCCTTCGTGCACGACCCGCTCGTGATCGTCGAGGCGATGGCCCGCGGAGTGGAGGTCGAGTGCGGGGTGCTCGATCGGCCGCGCGCCGAGCGTTCTGCGGCCACCGGGCGGGCGCTGGCGTCGGTGGCCGGGGAGATCCTCTATCCCGGCGACTGGTACGACTTCTCCGCCAAGTACACGGTCGGCGGCATGGAGCTGAGGGTGCCGGCCCGCATCTCAGAGACCGCGTCCGAGCGCGTCAGAGAGCTTGCCCTAAAGGCGTTCCTCGAGGCCGGCTGCGACGGGCTCGCGCGCGTGGACTTCTTCATCGACGGCGAGCTGGTGCTCGTCAACGAGCTCAACACGATGCCCGGCTTCACTCCCACGAGCGTGTACGCAAAGCTGATGGCGGCCTCCGGCGTCGGCTACCCCGAGCTCGTCGACCGTCTCTGCCGCCTGGCGCTCGAGCGCCAGGCCGAGCAGCGGGCGTACAGCTACTGAGGCATATCGCCACCGACTACTTGAACAGCGTCAGTTCGGCGATCGACGCCGACTCCATGTTCGGCGGCAGGGTGGTGATCCACAGCAGGTAGTAGCGGAACAGCCCGGCGCCGGGGTTCAGCGTGATGCGTTCGTGGTTCTCCACAAAGGTGCTCGACCCCACCGGCCCCTGCCAGCCGCGCGCGGCGAGCGTGGTCGAGTCGCCGTAGGGGAGTTCCAACTGGACGTGGTTGGCCACGTAGACCTGCGCCGCGAACCCGGGGCTGGGCGTCTGGATTTCAAGCACCCGTCCGGCCACCCCGGGAGCGGCGTCGAGGTAGACCCCCACGCCTTCCCCGCGCGGCTTCTTCAGCGTGCCGTCGTAGTACTGCTCGGTAGTCCAGGTCGTGTTCGGGTCGCCGTCGACCACGTTGCCGATCTGGTCGGGGTCTTCCGGGCCCGTGCCGAACGGGTTGTAGCCGTGGGCCGAGTTCTGGCCGAGGGACACGGGCGAGAGCCCGGGCTTTGAGACGATGCCCGGCGGGGGGCCGTTGCCGCGGTGCGCGTGGTTCGCGGCGGCGATCAGCACGCCCGCGACGATCACGCCGAGGAGCGCCAGCAGGAAGGCCCAGCGCACCGGGTGGCGCATGCGCCAGGGCAGCCGCCGGCGCGCGGTGCCGGGCAGCGTCCGCAGTACGGTCGTGACCTCGCCTGTGGCCTGGCCCGCGCGGGAGGCCTCGATCGCGAGCACATCCTCGAGCGCGGCGGCCATCTCCGAGGCGTCGGCGAAGCGGTGGCCGAGGTCCTTGGCGACCGCATGGTCGACCACCGAAGCCGTGGCGGCGGAGACCTCGGGGCGCAGTAGCTGCACGTCCGGGACGTCCTCGCGGACGTGACGCATCGCCACGGCGACGGGCGTCTCGCCGCGGAAGGGAACCTCGCCGGTGAGCATCTCATACAGCACGACGCCGAGCGAGTAGAGGTCCGACTGCCCGGTGACCGGCTGCCCGAGCGCCTGCTCGGGTGAGACATAGTCGGTCGTGCCGAGCACCCGCCCGGCCACGGTCAGCCCTTCCTCGGTGAGCGTGCGGGCGATGCCGAAGTCGGTGATCTTGGCACCGCCTTCGACGCCGATGAGCACGTTCTGGGGCTTCACGTCGCGGTGCACGATCTGGCGTTCGTGGGCGGCGCCGAGCGCGCGCGCGATCTCGATCGCGTAGGCGATCGCCTGTGTGATCTCGAGCGGCCCTTCGCGACGGATCAGGTCCTTGAGCGTCTCGCCCTCGACGTACTCGAGCACGATGTACGGCGTGCCCACCTCGGTGCCGTCCAGCAGCTGGCCCTCGGGCGAGGGCTCCTCGCCGGCATCGATAACCGTGACGACGGCCGGGTGGTTGAGCTGCGCGACCGAGCGCGCCTCGCGGCGGAAGCGCTCGAGCTGGTCGGAGTCCGAGGCGATCTCCCGGTGCATCAGCTTGATCGCGACCGGGCGCTCGAGCACGGTGTCGAAGGCCAGGTACACGGTCGACATGCCGCCGCGCCCGATCTGAACATCGAGGCGGTAGCGGCCGCCGAGCAGGGTGCCGAGAACGGTCATCCGTCTCTATTGTGGGCACAGCGCAGGCGGCGGATCACCACCAGCGCGAGCGCTCCGCGGTAGAGGGAGAAGGGGAAGAGCGCTCGCCCGCGCGTCCTCCGCCCGAGCACACGTGAGCTGAGGAGCGTCGAGGCGAAGGCGCCCGCCCCGCCCGCCGCCATCGCGGCCGCTCCCTCCGCCGCTACGGGCCGGGCGAACCTTCCCAGCTCGAGCGCGCCGGCCCCGAGGATGACGGGCAGCGCCGCGTGCCAGGAGAGCTCCTGCGCGGCGCCGCGGGTGAACCCGCGCGCCCGCGCGGCCGTGAGGGTCGCGCCGTTGCGCGAGACCCCTGGGATCAGGGCGAGCGCCTGGGCGAGACCCAGCGCCAGTCCGTCGAGGACGCCGACTTCCTCAACCGAGCGGGCTCCCCGCCCGGGCCGAGCGTCCGCAAGCGCCATCGCCGCCGCGCCGGCGACGAGGCCTGCGGCGATCGAGCGGGGGCCGCCCATCCGCCGCTCGATCAGCCGTCGCAGCGTGTAGCCGGCGATCGCGGGCGGGCCGATCGAGCATGCGAGCACAGCGGCCCTGCGCCGATCGAGCGCGGCGGCGTCCTCGAGCAGCTCCCCGCGCCGGTCGATCGCGAGCGCGAGGCCCGCTCCGGCATGGAGCGCGACCTCAAAGGACTTGCGCAGCTCTGCATCGAGCTCTGAGTAACGCCAGCCCGCGAGCCACGGCAGCAGCGTCGTGTGGGCCGAGGAGGACACCGGCAGGAGCTCGGTCGGGCCCTGCACGAGGCCCAGGGCGAGGGCCTCCAGGATCGGGAAGGCGGGTTTGCGGGCGCGGTTGAGCACCGCTCCGTGCTTCCGCCCGCGCCTCAGCCCACGCCCGCCGCGGGGTCGGCTCTGCGCACGCGCCGAAAGATCAGATAGGCGATTCCAACGATGATGATGATGAGGATCGCGTAGTCGACGTACTCGAAGTATTTGCGCGCGTTGGTCCATTCGCTTCCCAGCGCCTTCCCGATGTAGGCGAGCCCCACGACCCACGGGGTCGTCCCGATCAGCGACAGCACGGTGAAGCGCCCGAGCGGCATCTTTGCGACTCCGGCGGGCAGCGACACGAACGCCCGCACGACCGGCACGAGCCGCCCGAACAGCACGGTCGGCTCGCCGTAGCGCTGGAACCAGCGGTCGGCGCGCTCGATCGGGGCGGGCCCCATGTGGACCTTTGCACCATGCCGTTCGAGCAGCTCGAGGCGCCCGCCGCGGCCGATGCCGTAGGTGACCCACGATCCGACCATCGTGCCGAGCAGCCCCGCGACGATGATCCCCAGCATCGTCATATGGTGGTGGGAGGCGCTCTGGCCGGGGTTGGCGACGGCGAAGCCCGCGAACAGCATCACCACCTCGGAGGGGATCGGGATGCACGCGGAGCCGAGCGCCATCAGCGCGAACACGCCGGGAAGACCGGCGTCGCGAACGAAGTGAGACGTTTCGTTGACGAGCGTTTCCGAGATCGATGCCAGCACGAGCATGGGCAGCGCAACGATACCGTGCGCCTTTCCATGCGCATCTGGATCGATCTGACGAACAGCCCGCACGTGCTGGTGATGCGACCGGTGATCGAACGGCTCCACGACGACGGGCATGAGGTGCGGGTGACGGCCCGTGACTTCGCCCAGACGATCGAGCTGTGCGAACGCTTCGGCATCGCCCACACCGCGATCGGCCGCCACCGCGGCGAACGGCTGCTGGCCAAGGCCGCCGGCCTGGCATCGCGGTCCGGGGCGCTCGTGCGCTGGGCTCGCGCCGAGACCCGCGCGAGCGGCCGGCGCTTTGACATCGCCCTCGGCCACGGCTCAAACGACGTGAGCGTGGCCGCGTCGATCCTGCGTGTGCCGAGCTCGACGATGTTCGACTACGAGTGGGCGACCGTGCAGCACAACGTCAACTGCCGCCTTGCGCGCGCGGTCGTAGTGCCCGCCGCGATCCCGGCTGAGCGCCTGGAGCGCTACGGCGCAGGCGGCAAGCTGCATCCCTATCAAGGCTTGAAGGAGGAGTACTACCTGGCCGACTTCGAGCCCGACGCAGCCGTGCTCGATCAGCTCGAGCTCGACCGCTCCCGCCCGATCGTCGTCGTGCGCCCGCCGCCGGAGGTGTCGCTCTACCACCGCTTCGAGAACGACCTGTTCGCCCGCGTGCTCGAGCGCCTGCGCGCGGCCGCCATCGAGGACGGGCTGCAGGCCGTGGTGCTGCCGCGCGTGAGCGCTCAGCGCGCCGAGCTCGCGGGTGTCCCGGGCTTCGTCGTGCCCGAGCATGCGATCGACGCCCAGTCGCTGATCGCCGACGCCGATCTCGTGATCTCCGCGGGCGGGACGATGAACCGCGAGGCGGTCGCCTTGGGGGTCCCGGTCTACACCACCTTCGAAGGACGGCTGGGCGCGGTCGATGAGCGCCTGATTGCCGAAGGGCGCCTACGCAAGCTGGCCGGCGTCGAGCAGCTCGACCTGGGCGGGCGCGATCGGGCGATCACCGAGGCGCGCGTTCGCCGTGATCCGCGGATCCTGGTCGAGCTGCTGCTGGCGCCTGTCGTTGCCTGACCGCCGCAACGCCCTTACAATCCAGTCAATGCGCCGACGGATCCGCTCGGCGGCCCTTCCCCTCAACCGACACTCCCTGCTGCAACTGGCAGTGGACGGGGGACTGGTCGCTGCCGCATACTACCTCGCCTTCCAGCTGCGCTTCGACAACGGCCCGAGCGGCTTCTACGCGCTGTTGCGCGAACGAACGATCTGGTGGGTACTGGGGGGGAGCCTGCCGATACTGGTGATCGCGCGCGTGTATGGGCGCCGCTGGCGCTACTCCGGTCAGCGCGACTACGAGGCCGTCGTCCGCGCGGTGCTCGCGATCGTGCTGTTGACGGTCGTCGGCATAGTCGTGTTCCGCCCCGTGCAGCATCCCACCCATCACGGCACGACCACGATCGGGCTGCCCAACGGGGTGATCGTGCTGTTCTTCCTGCTGTGCCTGCTGTTCCTGCTCGGCGTACGCGTGCTCGCGCGCACCGTCTACGAGCGCCGGCCGCTCGCCGCCTTCCGAGGCGGGCGCAAGGACGAACGACGCGTCCTGATCGTGGGCGCCGGCGACGGCGGGCGCTTGGTCCTGCGGGAGATCGCGCGCAACCGAGAGCTCGGGCTCGCGCCGGTGGGCTTCCTCGACGACGACGAGGGCAAGCGCGGGCTGCGCATCGACGGGGTGCGCGTGCGCGGGAACACCGAAGACGACCTCCCGCGCCTGCTCGAGGAGCTCCAGCCGGACGAAGTCATCATCGCGATCCCCTCCGCGCCGGGATCCACGCGGGCACGGATCGTGCGCGAGTGCCGGCGCCGCTCGATCGCCGTGCGCACGCTGCCCACCGTGTTCGAGCTGCTCCAGGACCAGGGCACGATCGCGCGCCAGGTGCGCGAGGTGCGCGTCGAGGACGTGCTCGGCCGCGAGGCTGTGCACATGGAGCTCGACCGCGTTGGCGCCTACCTCGGCGGGGAGATCGTGCTCGTCACGGGCGCCGGCGGCTCGATCGGCGCGGAGCTGTGCCGGCAGATCGCGCGTGTGGAACCGCACCGGATCGTGCTGCTCGACCACGCCGAGGACAACCTCTTCTCGATCCAGCGCGAGCTGGAGGACGAGCGCCACGTGCCGCCGTCGATGCTCGCGGCCGTGCTGGCGGACTGCAAGGAAGAGGAGCGCATGCGCGAAGTCTTCGCCGAGAACCGCCCGACCGTGGTCTTCCACGCGGCGGCCTACAAGCACGTGGGACTGATGGAGGCCAACCCCGTGGAGGCGGTCCGCAACAACTCGATCGCCACGCGCGTCGTCGCACACGTGGCGGGCGACCACGAGGTCGACCGCTTCGTGCTCGTGTCCACCGACAAGGCGGTGGCGCCGTCGAGCGTGATGGGCGCCTCGAAGGCGCTCGCCGAGTTCGCGCTGGAGGCGGCCGCGGCGCGCTTCGCGCACACCCGTTATGCGGCCGTGCGCTTCGGCAACGTGCTCGGCTCCTCGGGAAGCGTGGTGCCGATCTTCCGCCGCCAGATCGAGCGGGGCGGTCCGGTGACGGTGACCGACGAGCGCATGACCCGCTACTTCATGACGATCCCCGAGGCCGTGCAGCTGATCATCCGCTCGGGGTCGCTGGCGCGCTCGAGCGCCACGGCGCGGGGCACGGGCGCCGAGGTGTTCGTGCTCGACATGGGCGAGCCGGTGCGCATCGTCGAGCTGGCCCGCGCGATGATCGAGCTCTCGGGACTCGATCCCGACCACGACATCGACATCGAGATCGTCGGCCGCCGGGGCGGGGAGAAGCTCCACGAGGAGCTGTTCAACGGCTACGAGTCCCGGCAGCCGACCGCCGCCGAGAAGATCCTCCTGGCCGAACGCGAGCCGCTCGCGGTGGAGGCGGTGGAGTCGATGTTCGCGGAGATCGGCCTGCTGGTGCTCGAGGGGGACGCGGCGGGCTTGGCGGTGAAGGTGTCGGAGCTGTCGGCCGCGCGCCTTGACCACCGCTCGAACGGCGCCGGTCGGGAGGCCGGCCGGCACCCCGACCAGCAGCCCGGCCCGGCCCCTGCCCTGCGCGATGCGCCTGCGCCCCTCTTACACTCCCGAGGTTCATGACGCCTTCGCTGCTCGCGCTGCTGTCGCTGTCGAATACGTTCACTCAGATCGGGGCAATCGCCGCGTTCGCTGCCCTGTTCGGGATCGCAGTGCTGTCGCTGCTGACCTTCTCCCAAGCCCGCGAGCTGAAGCGCCTGCGCGAGTGGGCCGGACGCGCACCTGAGCGCGCCGCCGACCTCGAGCAGCGCGTGAGCGCATCGGCCGCCGCGCGTGTGCAGCAGCCCGCGCCTGGCGTCCAGCCGGTCAAACGCATCGCCCCGGTCCCCGCGCAGGCCGTGAGCGCGGCAGGTCCGGCAACACGCGCGGTCGGGGCCCCCGTCTCCCCGCCCATCCCCGTGGCGGGAGGGCAGCCCCTGACCGCGGCCGGGACGCCCGCGGCCGCCCAACCTCAGACCGCAGCGGGAGCACCGTCTCCTGCGCAACCGCAGACCGCGGCGGCGACCGCGCAGACCGCGGCGGCGACGGCGCAGGCCGCGTCTGGCCCTCCGTCCGCTGCCAAACCTCTCACGCCCGCGCAGGCGCCCAACGCGACGACGCCGAATCAGGCTGCGGGCCCCAATCAGGCCGCGCCGCCGGCCGCATCGCCGGCTCAGGCCGGGGCCGCCGGTGAGGCGCCAACCCCGGTCCCTGTCGGCAGCCCGGCCTCGGCCGCCGCGATTGCGCAGGCTCCCCTCGCCACCGGTGGGGCTCCGCCGGCTGCTCCGCCGTCGACGGCCCCGGGCGCCGCATCGCCCCCGCTCGCCCCCGCCGCGACGTCGCCTCAGCAGCAGTCGCCCGCGGCATCCGCAGCCCCCCTCGCGCCGCCTGCACCGGCGGCTCCCGGCACAGGGGCCCCGGCGCCGGGAAGCGCCCCGCTGTCGCCCGCAGCGCCGAACACGGGTGCGCCCGCGCCGAGTACGGGTGCGCCCACGCCGAACACGGGCGGGGCGAGGCCTTCCACGCCGGCTCCCGCGACCGCGGCGGCGGCCGCGGGTGTGGCAGCTGCGGCGTCGCGAGCGGCGACAGCCTCGCCGGC
>Ga0209038_10000204_pt1 | contig 18983 bp, 11 predicted proteins | sample BogFormECP03_OM3_FD_188237 | JGI IMG/M metagenome (GOLD analysis project Ga0209038, IMG submission 188237) | Bog forest soil microbial communities from Calvert Island, British Columbia, Canada - ECP03_OM3 (SPAdes) (version 2) | ecosystem: Environmental > Aquatic > Freshwater > Wetlands > Bog ...
CTGATCACGTTGCGCGCCATCTCGGTCGTGCCCCCTCCGATACTGCCCGCCTGACGCATGAGGAAGTTGATGGCGCTGTTCGCTGCGGTGTCGCCCTCGGTCCATGCCGCGCCTGAGGCGCCGGCGACATTGAACGCCAGCGTCACGACCCGCGACAACCTGATCAGGCCGGAAAACCTGCCTGCCGAGCTCACGGCGCCGGCAACGACCAGACGAAGCATCGGGCGTACGGCATGAGCCAGAGGAGTCCGCACGTTGTGGAATCTCATTCAAGGGGATTGTGCCAGCCCCGACGGACTGCGATTCCTAACCTCGCAGCTGGGGCGGAACCGAGGACCCGGCAAAGAAAATGAGCCACACCAGCAGCGTGATGACCGCGATGTATACGCTCATCATCACGATCCGCTCAAGCGCCGTGATCCCCACACGACTGCTGACGTGGATCTCCGCCTCGGCACGCATGCTGCGCAGCCAGGGCCTCCGCCGTTCGGTCAGCGGCCGCCCCATCAGCTGGTCGTAGGTGTTGCTCAGCCAAGTCAGCGCAGTCGTCATCACGGCCACGAGGACGATCAGCACGGCGATCACGACGAGCAAAGCCCTCATCGTCAGGGAGGTCTCACCCTCGACCTGCGAGCCCGCCCACAGCGCCAGCAAAGGAGCGCCCGTCCACACGTTTATCGCCAGGAAGGCAGTCGCAGCGGCGAGCGTCACTCGCTTGAGCATCAGGAAGCGGGGTGGATCTCGTTGCCCGACGGCGCGGTCGATGGTGGGTATCGCGCCGCCGTGCTCCTTTCCTGCTCTCGGAGCGCTCACCGTGAGACTCCAGCGTCTGCCGTGAACTGCGCAAGAAGTCCGAGCAGGTGTGCACGTGTCGCCGGCCACGCCGCGTCGGCGTCTGCGTCGCTGACGAACCTCGCCATCGCCAGCCCGCGCATGGTCGCTCGCACGGTTGCCAGCAGCTCGCCGAAGCCGGGGCGCTCGGCGAACTCCGGGTTCAGGATGCGGCTGGTGAACACCGTCAAGCGAGCGCCCTCGTGTTCGGCCGCGATGAGCTCCTTGCGCAGCGCGGCGTCGGTGCGCGCGGCGACCCACAGCTCCACCATGGCCGCAAACAACGGCCCCTTGAGCAGCTCCCACATGTGATCGAGATGCGATTCGGCGCGAGCCTCGATCGAGGGGGTGTCCGCCGGCGCATGCTCGAGCATCGCCTGCGCGTACATGCCTCCGAGGTGGCGCCTCGCGTGACCGAGCAACTCCGATCTCGTGGCGAAGTGATGCTGTAGGGCGCCGGGTGTGACACCAGCCCGTTCTGCGATCCGCCGCGTCGTCGTCTTCGCGTACCCCTCCTCTGCCAGACAGTCGATCGTGGCGTCCAGCAATGCCATGCGAGTCGCCGCTCGCCGCTCGGCCTGGGTGCGGCGCGTCCCTCCGCTCGAAATGAGACCCGCAGTCATCGCCTCCCATAATACATAGCGAGCGTATGGCATGTTTCCGCCCGAAGGCACTACCTCCACCTGCTCCGCACGTCGCTTCGGTCCGCCCACGAACGCGCAGCTCCGGGACGGCATAGTGTCCGCGGCCGGCATGCGTCGCCCAGCAATATGCAAGCTCATCGTCGTAGCGGCGATCGCGCTCGCCCTCGCGGGCTGTGGCTCGGCCGCCAAGCGCTCTTCGCAGGCAGGCCTCGTGCCGATCGGCGCCGGCGTCAAGGGACCGGCGGGGTTCAAGGCGACGGTCTACGCGCAGGGACCGGCGACGGTGGCGGCGCTCGCGTTCGATCGATACGGACGACTGTGGATGACGGCCGCGGGCCTGGAAGCGCACGCCGAGGACGGCGTGTACGTGATCGCCAAGCCGGGTGGGCAGGCGGTGAAGGTGATCTCAGGACTGAGCGACCCGCTCGGCCTGGCCTGGTACGGGGGCAGGCTGTATGTCTCCTCGATCGGGCGCGTCGACGCCTTCGGCGGCTTCAACGGAAGCCGCTTCAGTGAACACACGAAGATCTTGAGCGGCCCGGTTGCCGCCGGCGAGAACAACGTCCTCACGATGGCGCCGGACGGCCGCTTCGTGATGGGCATAACCGCGTCGTGCGACCACTGCCTTCCGAAGTCCGAGTGGTCGGGCTCGATCGTCTCATTCCGTCCAGATGGCGGCGACCTTCGCCTCTTCGCCCGGCGCATCCGGGCGCCCTTCGGCCTCGCTTACTTCCCGGGCACGAACAACCTGTTCGTGACGATGAACCAACGCGACGACCTCGGGGCTGCGACTCCCGGCGATTGGCTGGCGGTCGTCCGAGAAGGCCAGGACTGGGGCTTCCCCGGCTGCTACGGGCAGGGTGGTCCTGCCTGCACGGGGGTGCCGGCGCCGATCGCCGTGCTCGACAGGCACGCCGCGGTCGGTGACGTGTTGATCACGACCGGTCAGCTCGGCGCGCTCGTGGGAACCTCCGCACTCGTCCCCGAGTGGCAATCGGGCAAGGTGCAGCGGGTTGCGCTCAGCGGAGCCGGTTCGACCTACGCGGGCTCGGTCGCGCCGTTCCTGACCGGTATCCAGAACCCGCTGGCGATCACCTTCGCCCCCGATCACTCGGTGCTCGTCGGCAGCTGGGCAACGGGAACCATCTATCGCATCGCGGCGCCCTGAGAGGCTCCTCGAGCGCGGCCGAGGGCGCGCGAGCGAAGGCCGGGCAGGACCCGCTCAGGCGGTATGCACGAGCGCTTGATGATCGAGCGTCATGAACGCGTCGACGACCTGCGGATCAAACTGGGTACCGCGGCAGCGTTTGATCTCAGTGACGGCATGGCGCACCGAGTAGGCGCTCTTGTATGGACGAGCATGGGTCATGGCGTCGAACGCGTCGGCCACCGCGATGATCCGGCCGGTGAGGGGGATCGCCTCTCCCTTCAAGCGCGACGGGTAGCCGGACCCGTCCCAGTGCTCGTGGTGGCTGACCGCGATCTCGGTGGCCATCTGAAGAATCGGAAAGTCGCTCTCGCCGAGGATGCGCCCGCCGACAGCGGTGTGCGTCTTCATCAGCTCGAACTCCTCAGCTGTGAGCCTGCCGGGCTTCAGCAGGATCTTGTCGGGAATGCCGATCTTGCCGACGTCGTGTAGCGCGGCGGCGCTGTGTATCCTCGCCACAAGCTCGCTGCTCAGGCCGAGCTCGAGCGCCACCAGCTCTGCAGTGTGAGCGACGCGTTCGGTGTGCTGGTTGGTGTCATCGTCGCGATACTCGCCCACCAGCGCCAGGCGCTTGAGATCCTCGAGCCTAGCGGTGCGGAGTTCCTCAAGCGTGATGCGCAGCTCGGTGATGTCCGTGAACGAGGCGACTGACGCGTAGGGCTCCTGCTCGCCGGGACGCACGAGCGGGGCGCTGTTGACCGAGATCCAGCGGACCGAGCCGTCGGCGCCTGCCACGCCCATGATGACCCCGGTCTGAGGCTCGCCTGTGCGAAGGCTCACGGCCACGGGCTCCTCGTCGCCGAGGAACGGTGAGCCGTCCTCGTGGATGTAGGACGCGATCGGCCGATCTGGTGTGCTTTCGCCGAGCTTCTCCGCGGACACTCCCAGGATCCGCGCCGCGCTTTTGTTGAACGCCAGCATGCGACCGTCGCTGCTGCGCATGGTGACACCCTCGTTAAGCGCTTCAACGACCGAGTGATAGCGCTGCTCGCTCACCCTGAGCGCCTCTTCGGTCGCGCGCTGTTCGGTGAGATCGCGGTAGATGCCGATGCCGCCCGCGACCTCCCCCTCGTCGTCCAGGATCGGCGCCATCGAGATCCGCACCTTCAGCAGATGCCCATCCTTCGCGACTCGTTCTGTCTCCACTTCGCCCCGCCTGCCCGCCTTGACGGTCTCATGAAAGCCGCTGGCCTCCTGGTCACGCTCCAAGGGGGAGAGCATGAGCAGGTTCTTGCCGATGATCTCCTCCCGTGAGTACCCGAACATCCGCTCGGCCCCCTCACTCCAGCCCGTGAGGATGCCCTCCAGGGTCGCGGTGATGACCCCGTCGCTCGCTGACTCGGTCAGCGCCACGATCGCACGCTCGAGCGTGGCGGAGTCGGCCGCCGCTGCCGGCTCCTTGGACGCTCGTTCGCTTGCACGGAGGCGGGCGAGCTGTCGTGTCCGGCTTACACGCTTGTACTGCTGTGAGACCACGCGAGCCATTTCAGGACGCAGCGCTTTCGAGGATCGGCAGGCCCTGGCCCTGCACCTTGGATGCGTACATTGCCGCGTCGGCGGACTGGACGAGCGCCTCTGCCGTGATCGTGTTGGCATCGGCGCACGCGACCCCGACGCTCGCGCGCAGGTTCAGGGGACCGCTTGAGAGGACGAAGTCACAGCTCAGGACCGCGGAGATCCTGTGCGCCACGTTCATCGCCACCTCGGCTCCCGGGATGTCGCGCAACAGGACGAGGAACTCGTCGCCGCCAAGGCGACCGACGTCATCGGCGCCCCGGCTCACATCCCGCAGGCGTTCGGCGATCAGCACGATCAGCTCGTCGCCGGCGGCGTGACCGAGGGTGTCGTTGACCCCCTTGAAGCCGTCGAGGTCGATGTAGACGATGGCCGTCTTCGACGTGTCGTCCCGGTTCAGCTCCCGCGCCAGCGCGCCCAGGATCGAGGACCGATTGTGAGCGCCCGTGAGGGCGTCGAAGGTGGCGCGCTTCTCGAGCTCCGCGCGCGCCTTGGCGCTGTCGGTGATGTCCACTACGGATGTGATCGCACCGCTGACCTCACCTCCTCGAAGGAGGGCGCGAATGCTCATTCGCGCACGCCGGCGCTCTGAAGATGGCGGTAGGAAGTCGGCCTCGAGATCCTGATCGACTCCCTCATCGAGCACTCGCCCGAGGGCGGTCTCGAACACCGTCAGAGCCTCGGGGGTGAGCGAGGAGAGCAGCGATCTCGCCGTGGGCGCCGCCGTGCCCGTGCCGAGGTCGGCGGCGGCCGGCGGGAGCGCATCGGGGCCTGCGTCCGGGGCGCTCTGCAGGATCTGCAGCAGGCGCGCGTTGTGGAACAGGACATTGCGCTCGGTGTCGAACTGCAGCAGCCCGTCGGAGATCGCGTCGAGGAGATGGCGCAGCAACTCCTCCCGTTGCTGCAGAGCTTCCTGAACCGCCATCTCCGCAGAGACGTCGATCAGCTCGACGAGCACGTGGTGCCGGCCCGGCTCGTTGAGGAAGTTGTGAAGCGTCGTGTCGACCCACATCCAGCTCCCGTCCTTGCGCCGGCGTCGCAGCCGGGTGTGCTGGTCGCGGCGCGTGGAGATCATCGCGAGCCAGCCCTCGACCACCCGTCCCTGATCCTCGGGGTGGATCTGGTCTAGCACCGACTCGCCGAGCACTTCCTCGGTCGTATACCCAAACATCTGGGCGAAGGCCTCGTCGCAGTGAAGGACCTTGCCGAACTCGTCCTCCATCACGGTTGAGAAACGTGGCGCGGAGGGCGGCAGCTCTTCGGTGTCGCCGTCCTTTTGCTCGCCTTCCTCCTTGCTGGGGAGGATCACACAGAGCAGCACGTCGTGGGCTTCACGGATGTCAAGGAAATGCAGCGTCATCCAGCGAGACGGTTTGCTCAGCAGGCGCACCTTCCCCTGGACCGCACCCTCCTCCTGGACGCGCTGCCACAGGTTGAACACCGTCTTGCGATCGGGTGCAACAACCACGTCCGGTACCGCGCGACCCTCGATCGCCGCCTGGCCCCAGCGCGCCACCGGACCGGGTATCGGCACGATCAGTCCGTCGCTGGAAATGCCGCAGACGAGCGCGTCGGGGTGCTCGCGCAACAGCGACTCGGCGGCGAGCGTCGTGGTGTGGTCACGCTGGACGGGTGGCGTTGACATAGCTGGAGGAGGGCCACTCTGCAGCCTCAGCGCGCTAGGCGGCCTTGGCGTTGGTGGTCGGCAGGGACGTGTCCTCGGCGATCGCGAGCTTCGGCCGGCCGGATCCTTCGTGCTTTGATTCGTACATCGCGCCGTCGGCTTTGGCGACCAGCGCGTCGGCGTCGGCGCCTTCGCCGACCGACCAGGCCACGCCAATGCTGGCCTGGACCACGATCGTGCCTCCGCCCGCAACAGCGACCGCTTCGCGCTGGGCCAGGGCCAAGCGCTCGGCGAGCTTCATCGCCTGCCCGGGGCTTGAGATGTCGGGGCATACCGCGAGGAACTCGTCGCCGCCGATGCGCCCGACCATGTCTCCGTCTCGGACCACGTCCTGCAGGCGCCGGGCGACGCTCTCGAGCAGTTCATCGCCGGCGGCGTGGCCCTGCTCGTCGTTGATCGTCTTGAACAGATCGAGGTCGATGAACACCACCGCGCGCCCGGCCTGACGCTGGCCGCTTGCGATGTTGTCCTCGAGCGCCTGCATGATCGACGCGCGGTTGTAGCAGCCGGTCAGCTCGTCGAACGTCGCCCGTCGTGTGAGCTCCTCGCGCATGCGCGCGCTGTCGGTTATGTCCGCCACACAGGCGATCGCTCCCTCGATCGTCCCGTCCTCCTGGCTGAGGGGGCGCAGGCTGATCGTGCAGAAGCGCAGCTCGCCGGTGCCGGGCAGGTGCAGCTCGACCTCGATGTCGGCGGAGGACCCATGGCCGAGAACCTCAACCACCGCGTCGCTGACCGCCGAGCGATCGGGCTCGGCGAGCGTGGCCAGCTGCGCCACCACCCCCTCGGCTCGCTCGACGGCGAGGATCTCGTGAAGGCGGTCGTTGGTGTAGACGATCTCTCCGTCCGCATCGACCTGGAACAGCCCGACCGGGATCGCCTCGGCGAGTCCGTCCAGGAGCCGCTCGCGCGCTTTCAGTTCCTCCTGTGCCGCCATCTCCTCTGAGATGTCGACCATCTCGGAGATGACACACCCATACTTGGGGTCCTCGAGCAGGTTGTGGTTGATGACCTCGAGCCACACCCACGAGTCGTTCTTACGATGGTGACGCAGGCGCACCCGGCGTCCGTGACCTGTGGACGCGGGCATCTCCAGCCAGTTCTCGACCGCCAGCGCCTGGTCGTCGGGATGGATGAACTCGAGCGAGCGATGACCCACCATCTCCTCGCTGCTCCAGCCAAGGATCTGCGTGAGCGCCTCATCGATCTGCACGATGATCGCCGTCTGGTCCTTGCGCATGGTCGCGAATCGGGGCGTGAGCTCCTGCAACGGGGGGAGCCCGCCTGAACCATCGGACGCGTCGGGCGTCCAGAACACGGTCAGCGTGAAGATCACGCCGTGGGTCTCGCGGAGATCGAGCGCGTACACCATGCCCCTGAGGTTGGGATCGGTCAGCGGCTGGATCGCGTAGCGGGAGGCGCCCTCACGGATGACTCGTTCCCAGCCTTTCAGGATGCTGTCCTGGACGAGCAGATCGAGGGTGGAGTTGGCCTCGAGCACGGGGTTGCGCAGCAGCGGAACGGAGTCCGGCATCTCGACGATGACGCCCTCCAGCTTGTGGGCGGCCACGGGTGCTTCCGGGTGCATCTCAAGCAGAGAGCTGAGCGCAGCCTCCAGGCTGTCCGCGTCGAGATGCTCGTCGTGGTCACGATCGAACACCTCGGTGTCGAGATCCGTGGTCTCGGGCCGAGCGCTCGACGGCAGTACAGCTTGGATTTGGGCTGGGGTCACGGGATCAATCCAGTGGATGCCCACAGCTCGTGCTGTACGCAGGCTCTGCTTTCCAGTACAAACCTCCTATCGACCGGAGCCCGCGAAAGCTGGAACGATCCAGCTGGGCGTGGACGATCGGAGTCGGGCTCTGCGGTCCGCCCGGGCTAAGAGGTCGTGGCCTGCATGGCACCCGGCGAGAGCGCCCCATCCGCGATTGCGAGCTTCGGGCGTCCCGATCCCTCGCGCTTTGATTCATACATCGCGCCATCGGCTTTGGCGACCATCGCGTCGGCGTCAGCGGCTTCACCGCTGGACCAGGCCACACCGATGCTGGCCTGGACCACGATCTTGGCTCCCGTCGCGACCTGCACCTCCTCGCGCTGGGCCTGAGCCAGGCGCTCGGCGAGCTTCATCGCCTGCTCGGGACCGCCGATGTCCGGACACACCGCGAGGAACTCGTCACCGCCGATGCGGCCGACCATATCCCCGTCACGCACCGCGCCCTGCAGGCGCCGGGCGACGACGCCCAGCAGTTCGTCGCCGGCGGCGTGGCCGCGTTCGTCGTTGATCGTCTTGAACAGATCGAGGTCGATGAACACCACCGCACGTTCGGCCTGGCGCTGGCCGCTGGCGATGTTCTCCTCGAGGACCTGCATGATCGACGCGCGGTTGTAGCAGCCGGTCAGCTGGTCGAACGTCGCTCTGCGCTTGAGCTCCTCGCGCATGCGCGCGCTGTCGGTGATGTCCGCCACGCAGGCGATGACCCCGTTGATCGTCCCATCGTCCTGAATCAGCGCGCGCAGGCTCACCGTGCAGAAGCGCAGCTCACCGTCGGGCGGCAGGTGCAGCTCGACCTCGATGTCCGCCTGAAGCCCTCTGCCGAGCACCTCATCGACGGCCGCGCGAAGGACCCGCGAATCGGCGTCGGTGATGGTGGCCATCTGCGCTTCGACGGTGTCCTTTCGCTCGACTCCGAGGATCTCGTGAAGCCTGTCGTTGGTGTAGACGATCGCACCGTCCGCGTCGACCTGGAAGAGCCCGACCGGGATCGCCTCGGCCAGTCCGTCCAGCAGCTGCTCGCGTGCTTTGAGTTCTTCATGCGCCGCCATCTCCTCGGAGATGTCGACCATCTCTGAGACGACGCAGCGGTAGTCGGGGTCCTCGAGCAGGTTGTGGTTGGTGACCTCGAACCACACCCAGGATTTGTCTCGCTGGAGATGGCGCAGGCGCACCCGGCGCCCGGGCCCCGGAGCGGCAAGCATCTGCATCCAGTTGTCAACCGCCAGCGCCTGGTCCTCGGGATGGATGAACTCGAGTGAGCGATGACCAACCATTGCTCCGCTGCTCCAGCCCAAGATCTGCGTCATCGCGTCATCGATCTTCATGATGATCGCGGTGTGCTCCTTCCACATGGTCGCAAAGCGGGGTTTCAGTTCGGGCATCTCGGGCGGGTGAACGGCCGAGCCATCCGCTGTCTCGCCCAGGTCGAACACGCCCATCGTCAGGATCACGCCGTGGGTCTCGCGCACGTCGATCGCGTAGACCATCCCCACGATCTCGGGATGACCCAGCGGGTGCACCGGATACCGCGACGCTCCCACCGCGAGCACCCGTTCCCAACCCTTCAGCACGCGGTCGTCATGGATGATCTGGTCCAGACCCGAGCGCCCTTCGAGCACGCGATTGCGCCGTAGAGGGACGGAGTCAGGCATCGCCGTCATGACGCCGTCTGCCCTGTGGGCCGCGATGGACGCATCCGGAAAGATCGCGAGCAACGCAGCGAGGGCGTTCTCCCGGGTCTCGAGGTCCAGCTTCTGCTCGTGGTCGCGATCGAATATGTCGCGCTCGAGATCGGCGATCTCAGGCCGAGCCTGCGAACCGGGCGCTTCTCGGGTTTGGGATTCGGTCACGGATCAGTCCGGTAGATGCCCGCGGTGGACGCCGCGGACAGGCTGGGCTTTCCAGTACGAGGCAATGATCGGCCGAAGCCCGCCCGAGCTGGAACGATCGCGCGACTCTTGGACGATTGGAGTTGACGACGCCGCTCGGCACCGCCCGGCCGTCGGGCAGCCTCATCGCGACGGTTCGCGGGGAGCCGTTTGCCGCGCCCTCAGAGCGACGCCGTGAGCATGCAACGGGTGCCACCTCAAAGCCGCGCGGCAGCGGCATGCCGCGCGGCTTTGACGGTCCTCCTACCCCCCGATGCCGTCCAGGAACGGCACCATCTGGTTGAAGAATTCGTTGTTGGGAAAGGCCCCGGCCGGATCGTTGTGAGAGTAGGTGTGTTCCTCGTTGATGAGCGTCAGGTTCGCTGCGGGGATGCCCGACTGTGCGGCCAGGATCTGCGCCGCCTCCAGCGTGTTTGCGCCTCCGAAGATTTTGTCGAGTTCCGTGTCGATCGCGATTATCTTCAGCGACTTGGGCAGTTCGTGACCGTGTATCGCGTGCTCACCCAGGACTTCCTGTCCCGGGTTGGCGTTGCCCTCGTCGATCGCGCCGGTGTCGATCGTGAGCCGTTCCGGGAAGTACCACTCGGTGCCGTCCGCGAACAGGAGCCCGGTGCCGGACAGCATCTGGGCATAGCGCTGGACCGGCGTGAGCGCTCCTTCACCGTTCCAGCCATGAAGCCCGTCTGCTTCGGCCACCGGTTCGACCCCTTTGCCGCCATGGATCTGACCGGCGAGCAGGGACGGCGGCGAGGTGCCGACGTTGACCGTGAAGCCAAACCCGGCTTCGTTCGTGACCGGCTGGATCGTCGACCTCAGTTCGGGAGGCAGGAACGGGAACTTTTCGAGCTGCGCCGGCCCTTTCGGATCCGTCACGGTCAGCGTTGAGCCGAGCGCGGAGAAGAGCCCGAGGTAGGGAGCTTCGATCCCGCCGAACGCCAGCCACGGCGACTTCTTGGAGAGCCTTGTCAGTTCTTCTTCGGCCTTTTCCCTGCTCTCCGGGATCGGGAAGCTGCCACCGTCGTCGTAGACCAGGCCGGAAAGGCCGTCGGCCCCCGGCTTGCCCGCGAAGTCCCAGGTGGCGTACGCGGTGACGACCGAGCCGCCGAGCGAGTGCCCACCCAAGACGACCTTGCCGCCCAGCGCTTTTGCAGATTCGATCACGCGGTGCAGATCTTCGACCGCGACGTTCAGGCCCCATTGACGCGCGAAGCCCACGGTCGATTCCGCAACGGGATTGAAGTGGAGCTTGATGCTGGGGTTGGTGAGGTAGCCCAGGTAGTAGTTGAAGAGTTCTTCGCTGCTGACCAGGCCCAGCTTGGCCAGGGTGAGCACCGACTGGTCCTCCAGCAGGTTCTCACGGCGTTCGACCGACCACACCTGCCAGCCGGTCGTGTGTTCAACCAGCCACTTGGCGAACGGCACGAAGTACCCGGCGCCCGCCGAGGTCCCCGGCTCGAGCACCAACACGTTTCGGGCGGTCGGCGATCCGATCTTGATCACTCCGACCTGGTTCAACAGCGCGGGCGTTTCCGGAGCCGCGAAGCTTGGCATGTATGTCTGAGTCACCGGGACGAATGCGTTCGCCGATGCGACGATTGCAAGTGATGTCAGCGCGACCGCCAGCGCCGCAAGCGCCGGCCGCATCAGCCCCCTGCTCCTCAACTGCGCTCCATCTGCCCTCAGCATCCCGTTCCCCCTTAGGTCGACCCATGGGCGGGCAGCGCCCGCCACACCACCGCTCCGGGGGACAACGTATGCCCGATGTGCCCGTGAGGCAATGACGTTCTGCCGAACTTGGCGGCCTCTTGTTGTGCATCTGCACAGGCGGCTCCAAACGGCGGTCGCGCTTCCGCGACCCGCCGCGTCCTCACCGCTGCGAAGTTCCGCCTGCGGTCTCGGTCGCGACGTAGGCGCACGCCAGATCCCGGGGGCTCGCGAGGTCGAGCCCGGTGATCTCCTCGATCCGCGCCAGCCGGTAGGCGAGCGTGTTGCGGTGGACGTGCAGCGCCGCGCTCGTGGCCGTGCGATCGAGGCGACAGCTGAGGAGCGTCTGAAGGGTGTGCGCAAGCTCTCCATGAGCGTCACCGGCCAGCGGCGCCAGCACCCTCTCCCGCAGTCGAGCGGCGAGCCGTGGGGAGCGGCCGAGGAGGATCTCGAGCAGGTGGTCCTCGGCCTCCAGCCGGCCGAGCAGTCCCATACGGCGACCGTGCTCGACGAGCGCGGCGACCTCTTCGCGCGCGAGCTGCAGCTCGCTGCGCGGCGTCGGGGAACCGATCGCCAGCAGCACCTCGCCCCCCTCGCCGAGGTCGTGGAGCTCGAGCGGCTTCCAGGTCAGACCGACCACGCGGTCACTCTGAGTGACCGCCAACCTCCAACCGTCTCGGCGCAGGTGCGCGGCGAGCAGCGCGTGGCGGTGTGGCGGGCACCCGGGCATGACGACGGCGAACGGTGAGTAGCTGGCCTGCACAGGGACGCCCAGCCGATCGGCAAGCTCGCTGTCGGCGGCGTCGAGCGGCGAGTCGATGCACAGCCGATCCAACAGGCTTCGCGTGCGGCGCTCCTCCTCGGACACGAGCAGCTCACGCTCGGCGAGGTACGTTTCCGTGACCACCGCCGAGATGTGATCAAGGTAGCCGGCAAGTAGACCGGCGAGCTCGAGCAGCGCCGGGGACTCCTCGCTGCGGGCGTAGCGGCGCATGAGCTGCCAGCCCACCTGATGCGCGAGGCCAAACGATCGCAGCAGATCCTCCAGGCGAACGCCCTCGGCAGCGCGTGCGCGAGCCCAGTCGCGCAGCGGGTCGAAATCGCTGTCCGGGGGCATCACGCCCGTGAACAGGAAGTGCGACCAGCGGGTCAGGCTGCGTTCAACGCCGTCGACCATCTCCACCCGGGACTCCTCGGAGAGATGCTCGAACGCAGCCACCTGCGACTCGAACTCCGCCGCCATCTCGCCGACCGCCTCGGCGAAGGGGATCCTCGCCACGATCGCAGCCGCCTCAGCGTACGTATCGCGAGCTTGCGTGCTCACGCGATCGATTATCCCCTATACGCCGAGATGCCCGGAAATCACTTGGGACTCGGGGAGCCCGAGCCGACCAGCAGCTCGGTGAGCTCCTCCGCGCCGGTCGGGCGACCGAACAGATAGCCCTGGGCGGCGTCGCATTCGTACTCCAGCAACAGCTCGACCACACCCCCGTCCTCGACCCCCTCGGCCACCACCGTCAGACCGAGGTTGTGCGCGAGGTCGATCGTCGAGCGCACGATGATCGCATCGTCGCCTCCGGGCGCCAGCTTCGAGATGAAGGACCTGTCGACCTTGATCTCGTCGACCGGAAGGCGCTGCAGGTAGGCCAACGACGAGTACCCGGTGCCGAAGTCGTCGATCGACAGCATCTCGCCCATGTCGTGCAGGCGAGCGAGCACGGCCGGAGCGGCGTCTTCGATCAGCGCGCCCTCGGTGAGCTCGAGCGTCAGTCGGCCCGGCCCGGTGCCCCACAGCTGGGTCAACTCGGCGACCGTATCGGGGAGGCTGCTGGCCTGACGGAGGCTGCGCGCGGAGACGTTGACGGCCATCGTCAGGTCAATCCCCGCATCGCGCCAGATGCGCTGCTGGCGCAGGGCCGTGTTGAGCACCCAACGCGTGACAGGTGCGATCAGATGAGTGCGCTCGACCTCGGGCATGAACCTCGCCGGTGCCAGCAGGCCCTGCTTCGGGTGCCGCCAACGGACGAGCGCCTCGACGCCGCAGATCGCACCGGTGGCGAGATCGATCTTGGGCTGATAGTCGAGCACCAGCTCCTCGCGTGTGACGCAGTGGCGCAGGTCGAGCAGCAGGGCCAGGTGATCGCCGGTCTGGGTCTCCTGGGCGGCGCTGAAGATCGCGTGGCCGTCGCCCGTGCGCTTGGCCGTGTACATCGCGAGATCCGCCCGATGGAGCAGATCGACCGTGGTGGCGCCGTGCTCGGGAAACAACGCGATGCCGATGCTCGGCGCCACGTGAACGGTCTCGTCATTCATCGCGAACCCCGGCTCGAACGCCTGCTGGATCTTCAACGCCACCGCCACCGCCGACGACAGGTCGGTGTCATCGCTTGGCAGGATGCCGAACTCGTCGCCGCCCAGACGCGCCACCGTGTCGCCCTCGCGCAGCGTGGCCACCAGCCGTTCGCCGACCTGCTTGAGAAGGTTGTCGCCGCAGTCGTGTCCGAGCGTGTCGTTGACCAGCTTGAAGCCGTCGAGGTCCATGACCAGCACCGCGCGCGGCTCCTCGGCCCGCTTGGCCGAGGCCAGTGTGCGTGACAGCAGGTCCTCGAAGAGGGTGCGGTTGGCGAGGCCGGTGAGGCCGTCGTGGAGTGCGAGGCGCTCGAGCGCCTCGGTCTGCGCCTTGCGCTCGGTGATGTCGCGCACGGAGGCGAGCGTGAAGCGCCTGTCGCCGTGCTTCACCTCGCCGCGCTCCAACTCCATCGCGAAGGTCGAGCCATCCCGGCGACAGCCCAGGGTCTCGATCGCTTGTCCGGGGGTGTCCACCTTGGTAGTGATCCGCGACTGGGCGAGATCGAGTCCGCGGAACTCATTGCGGCGTTCGGGCGCGATCATGAACGCGAACGGATGCCCGACCGGCTCGCCCGCGTGGTAGCCGAACAGCTGGCCCACCGAGCGATTGACCGATTCGATCAGACCGCCCTCGTCCAGGATGAAGATCGCATCGGCCACGTTGTCGAGCACCGCCTGCGTACGGATGTCGCTGTCGCGCAGCGCCTCGTTCAGAGCGGTGATCGACTCGAGCGAGCTCTGCAGCTCCTGGGATTGCACGAACAGGTCGACGAACGCCGTCACCTTGGCGCGCAGCACATCCGGGAGGACGGGCGTGAAGATGAAGTCCACGGCACCGCTCGCATAGGCGCTGGCCGCCTCGGTCTCATCGCCCCCCATGGCGGTGATGAAGATGATTGGCGTGCGCCCCCCCAGGCTCTGCTGGCGGCAGAGCTTGGCCGTCTGGAACCCGTCCAGTGTCGGCATGCGTACGTCCATCAGGATCAGGGCGAACGTCTGGCTCTCGAGCGCCCGCAGCGCGGCGTGACCGGACTCCACCTCGACGATCGTGTGGCCCAGTGGCGTGAGCATCGCACGTAGCGCGATGCGCTTGATCGCGTTGTCATCAACGACGAGGATTGCCGGCGCGGACCCCACGTCCGGGGCTGCGACAGCCAGCTGGCTGGCCATTAGTCAGCCGCGTCGAGCGGCCGCCCCGCGGTCGCGGCGGCCGGGAGCCACTCGCCCAGGACGCACAGCAGCTGGTTCGTGTCGACGGGCTTGGCGAGATATGCCGAGGCGCCCGCGTCGATGCAGCGCTGGCGCTCGCCGTCTTCCACTTTCGCGGTGAATGCCACGAGCGGAATCTGCTGCCCGGTAGGCAGCTCGCGCATCGCGCGCATCGTCGCGTAGCCGTCCATCCCGGGCATCATGATGTCGACGAGCACGATGTCGACGTCGGGGCTCCGCTTCAAGAGGTCGATGCCCAGCTCACCGCTCTCGGCCGAGATCACATCGAGCTCGGAGCGCCTGAGGAGCGCGGTGAGGGCGAAGATGTTGCGGACATCGTCGTCCACCACGAGGATCTTCCTCCCCGCCAGGCCGGTGCCGGCCTGATGCTGGAGCGCAGGCAGCGGTTTCAGTGCGGGCATGCCCGCCGCGGGAGCCGCGAGGGCGCCATCGCCGTTGGGCGCCGCGGCATCGGGCTCGAGTGCAGATACGGGCACGAGCGCGGGAACCCCGGGGGTCGCGGAGACGGTTCGGCCGGCCGGAAGCCACGCGCCGAGGATCTCGAGCAGCTGTTTGGTGTCAACGGGCTTGGGGACATACCCTGAGGCGCCGGCGTCGATGCAGCGCTGGCGCTCGCCGTCTTCCACTTTCGCGGTGAATGCCACGAGCGGGACCTGCTGACCGGCGGGCAGTTCGCGCAGTGCGCGCATCGTCGCGTAGCCGTCCATGCCCGGCATCATGATGTCGACGAGCACGAGGTCGACGTCCGTGGCCGCCCTCATGACGGCGATGCCCTGCTCGCCGCTCTCCGCCGAGACCGCCTCGACGTTGACGCGTTTGAGCAGCGCGGCGAGGGCGAAGATGTTGCGGAAATCGTCGTCCACGACGAGGACCTTCATGCCCGCGACGGCGTTGCCCGCCGGGTGCTCGAGCGCGGGCAGGGGTTTGAATGCGGGAAGCCCGAGCGCCGAGGAGCCGGCGACGCGCGCCGCACCGTTGGACGGCGCTGAAACCGGTTCGGCCACGGCCGTGGCCGCCGGCGCGGGAACGGATGCAAGCGTTGGCATGGCCGCGCCCACGTTGCCGTTGGACTGAGCGGAGGAGAGCTCAACCGCAGGAGCAGGCTGCGATGCTTGCACGTCCGATGTGAGCGCCGGCAGCGCGTCGCTGTCTTGCCGGTGCGCGCGCGGCAGGTATACGGTGAAGGTGCTGCCCTCCTCGGGCGTGCTTACAAGCGTGACTTCGCCGCCCAGCAGCCGTACCAGCTCGCGGCTGATCGACAGGCCGAGGCCGGTGCCGCCGTACTGGCGCGCGGTCGAGCCATCGGCCTGGGCGAACGCCTCGAAGATCAGCTGCTGCTGTTCGGGGGTGATACCGATGCCGGTGTCTGCGATGCTGATCGCGATTACCTCAGCCGCCCGGCAGAGCGTGTCGTTGCCGAGGCTCCAGCCGCTTTCGGCCGGGCTCAGGCGCATCGTCACGCCGCCCTGCTCGGTGAACTTGAATGCATTCGAGACGAGGTTCTTCAGCACCTGGCGAAGCCGGCTTGAATCGGTGGCGATGACCGCTGGGAGGCCGGGTTCCAGCTCAACCGCAAGCGACAGGCCCTGCTGTTTGGCGACGTGGGCGAAGTCGCGCTCGATCGAGTCCTTGAGCTCTGACAGCGTGAGCTCTGAGATCTCCAGTGTGACTGTGCCGGACTCGACCTTGGCGAGGTCGAGGATGTCGTCGAGCAGACGCAACAGGTCGTTGCCCGAGGAGCGAATCACACCGGCATACTCGACCTGCGTCTCGGTCATCGTCTCCTCGTGATTGTCCTCGAGCTCCCCCGCGAGTATCAAAAGGCTGTTCAGCGGTGTGCGCAGCTCGTGTGACATATTCGAGAAGAACTCCGACTTGTACTTCGAGGAGACCGCCAGCTGATCGGCCTTCTCCTCGACCAGGCGCTTGGCAAGGACCACCTCCTGGTTCTTTCGCTCCACCTCTGAGTACTGCTCGGCCAGGCGGCTGGCCTGGCTGGCGAGATCCTCGTTTGAGGTTGACAGCTCTTCCTGGCGTGACTGCAGCTCCTGGGCTTGTGACTGGGACTGCTTGAGCAGGTTCTCTGTCAGGGTGTTGGCCTCGATCGTGTTCAGCACGAGGCCGATTGACTCGGTGACCTGGTCGAGGAAGACCTGGTGGGTGGGGCTGAACGGGCTGAACGAGGCCAGCTCGACGACGGCTCGGACCGAGCCTTCGAACAGGATCGGCAAGGCGATGATGTTCAGTGGCGCGGACTCGCCGAGACCCGAGGAGATCCTGACATAGTCGCCAGGAACATCGGTCAAGAGGATGCGCTCCTTCTCCTGTGCGCACTGCCCCACGAGGCCCTCGCCGAGGCGGAACTGGTGGGCGAGGTGCTTTCGCTCCTTGTACCCATAGCCGGCCTGGTAGAGCAGCACCGGCTCGCCGCCGTCATCGAGGCTCGCCAGCGTGTAGAAGACGGCGTGCTGGGCTGACACCAGGGGCGCGAGCTCTGACAGGATCATGCTCGACACCGTCGCCAGATCGCGCTGACCCTGGAGCATGCGGGTGAAGCGCTCGAGGTTGGTCTTCAGCCAGTCCTGCTCGGTGTTCTCGCGCGTGGTCTCGCGCAGGTTTCGGATCATCTCGTTGAGCTTGTCCTTCAGCACGGCGACCTCGCCCGAGGCCTCCACTCCGACCTGCCGCGTGAGATCACCCTCGGTCACGGCCGTGGCGACGTCGGCGATGGCACGAACCTGGTTGGTGAGGTTGGCTGCGAGCTGGTTGACGTTGTCGGTTAGGTCCTTCCAGACCCCGGCGACCTCGGCTGACTGCGCCTGGCCTCCGAGCTTGCCCTCGACGCCCACCTCGCGCGCCACGCGGGTGACCTCCGAGGCGAAGCGGTTGAGCTGATCGACCATCGCGTTGACGGTGTTCTTCAGCTCGAGGAACTCACCCTTGACGTCGGCGGAGATCTTCTTTGACAGATCCCCGTTGGCCACCGCCGTTGTCACCTCGGCGATGTCACGAACCTGCCCCGTGAGGTTGCCGGCCATCAGGTTGACGTTGTCGGTGAGGTCCTTCCAGACTCCGCCGACCTCGATCGTGACGGCCGCCGCCTGACCGAGCTTGCCCTCGGTGCCGACCTCACGCGCTACGCGGGTGACCTCAGAGACGAAGCGGTTGAGCTGGTCGACCATCGCGTTGATCGTGTTCTTCAGCTCGAGCACCTCGCCGTGAACGTCGGCGGTGATCTTCTTTGACAGGTCGCCGTCGGCAACTGCGCCGATCACGCGCTGCATGTCCGTGGTGGGGCGCACGAGGTCGTCGATCAGGCTGTTGACCGAATCGATGCTCTCAGACCAGACGCGGTCTGAGCCACGCTGGGCGACCCGCTGGGAGAGCTTGCCCTCCTTGCCAACAACGCGACTGACTCTGGCGAGCTCGTCCCCCAGCGTCTGGTTCGCGGCGATCACATCATTTAGCGTGTCGGCGATCTTGCCCGCGACGCCGGTCCACTCGAGCGGCATACGAGCGCCGAAGTCGCCGTTCTTGAAGTCCGAGAGCACGGCGAGCAGCACAGCCTCGTCGAGCTCGTCCGAGCGGCGGCTCAGATTCCCGACCGGAGCCGGATCTGCGGCTTCACCGGGCCCTAGCATTTGCCGGCGCTCGCGGCCTGTTCTACATCAGCCGCACGCCGGTAGGGGGCCGCGGAATGAACGTCATGCGCGGCTGAGTTCCCGGTTGGTTTGGTAGTCACCATATTGGAATCGTTATGAGTATCGGCACATACACAGAGGCCTTGAGCCTCATCGGGCCAGCCACCCTCTGCGGTCGTGCTGAACGCGGCCGCCATGCCCGCTCAGTGGGCCTGCGGGCAGATCCTGCTTACGGCTGCTCTGCGATATCGCCGGGCAGCGACGGTTCGGGCGCGCGCGAGGCGAGAGCCGTGGGCGCTGCGGACTGCACGGGCACACGGTCACCGGTCGTTTCATCGAGCGCCTCGCGCGCGGCCGCGAGCGCCGCGTCCAGGCGGGCGCGCTCGAGGTCCTCGAAGGCCTGCGGCACGGCTTGCAGCTCGCCCATGCGGGTGCCGCCCACGATCACGGCGATCGCGTTGGCGGTGAAGTCCCTGCGCCGCAGATCCTCATCGATCGTCCCGGCGCGCACCTCG
>Ga0209038_10000206_pt1 | contig 18951 bp, 16 predicted proteins | sample BogFormECP03_OM3_FD_188237 | JGI IMG/M metagenome (GOLD analysis project Ga0209038, IMG submission 188237) | Bog forest soil microbial communities from Calvert Island, British Columbia, Canada - ECP03_OM3 (SPAdes) (version 2) | ecosystem: Environmental > Aquatic > Freshwater > Wetlands > Bog ...
CTTGTCTCATCGTCTCATGGTATTCGCCGCCCAGCCACCTCCTCCTCGGTTTGACCACCTGCTGGCTGCCGCCGTGACGGCCACCCGGACGGCGCTCGCCGGTGCACGCGAGGCGGCCGGGAGGCCGCCCCTTGAAGAAGTTATTAGCGGCTGCTAATCTCTGCCGAGTGTCAATTAGTAACCGCTAAGTAAGGAGTGTCAGACATGAGTGGCATCGGGCGCAGGAACGGTTGGACCCTCGGGATCGTGTCGGTCGCGTTGTTCATGGTCGTGCTTGACAACCTCGTCGTGTCGGTCGCCCTTCCCACCATCCATCGCGATCTCGGCGCGTCGATCCAGTCGCTCGAGTGGACGGTCAACGCCTACGTGCTCGCCTATGCCGTGCTGCTGCTCACCGGCGCTGCGCTCGGCGACCGGTTCGGGCGAAAGCGCATGTTCCTGACCGGACTGTCCGTGTTCACCGCGGCCTCCGCCGCCGCCGCGCTCGCGCCCACCACCGATCTGCTCGTCGCCGCGCGCGCCGTCCAGGGCGCAGGCGCGGCGATGGTCACCCCGCTCACGCTCACGCTGCTCGCGGAGGCGTTCCCGCAGGAGAAACGCGGTCTCGCGATCGGCGTGTGGTCGGGCGTCTCGGGTATCGCCGTCGCGCTCGGCCCGCTCGTCGGCGGCGCCGTCGTGCAGGCGATCTCCTGGCACTGGATCTTCTGGATCAACGTTCCCATCGGGCTCGTTCTCGGCCCGCTCGCGCTGCGCTGGCTGTCAGAGAGCCGCGGGCCCTACGGGACGCTCGACCTGCGCGGGCTGGCGCTCGCCTCAACCGGTGCCTTCGGTGTGGTGTTCGGCCTCGTGCGCGCCCAGACACTCGGCTGGACGAGCGCCACGATCCTCACGTCCATCGGCCTCGGCATCATCCTGCTCGCCGCCTTCGTCGTCTTCGAGCGCCGCACCCCCGAGCCGATGCTGCCGATGTCCTTCTTCGCCAAACGCTCCTTCGCCGTCACCAACGTGGCTTCGCTGAGCATGTACTTCGGTATGTTCGGCTCGATCTTCTTTCTCTCCCAGTACATGCAGAACGTTCTCGGAAATACTCCCCTGCAGGCCGGTCTCAAGCTGCTCGTGTGGACGGGCGCCACGATGCTCGTGGCCCCCTTCGCGGGCATCTTCTCCGAGCGCTTCGGAAGCCGCCCGTTCATGGCCACCGGGCTCTCGCTCCAGGCCGGCGCGCTCGGCTGGCTGGCGCTCACCATCTCAACGCATCAGACCTACGGCCAGGAGATCGTCCCCTTCCTGATGGCCGGCGCGGGCATGGCGCTCGTGTTCGCGCCCTCGGCCAACGCCGTGCTGTCCTCCGTGCGCACCGAGCAGGCCGGCCAGGCCTCTGGCGCCAACAACGCCATTAGGGAGGTTGGCGGCGTGCTCGGCGTTGCGGTGCTCGCTTCGGTGTTCACCGCCAATGGCGGATACGCCTCCCCACAGGCGTTCGTCAACGGCCTGCTCCCGGCCATGTGGGTCGGCGTGGCGGTGCTCGCCGCCGGCGCGCTGATCGTGCTGGCGCTGCCCTTCAGCACACGTGCTGCGGCGGCGCAGAACGCACCCGCCCCGGAGTCCGCCCGCGCCCCGGCGCTCGATCTGAGCGAGGGTGCGCTGATCGGTGGGAGGGCCGGATGAGCGCCACGCCCACCCCTGCCGCACGGCGCAGAGTCCCCGCGGCCGAGCGCCGGGAGGAGCTGATCGCGGCCGCCGTGCACGAGTTTGCGCGCGGCGGCCTGCACGGAACCACCGTCGACAGCATCGCCCGGCGCGTGGGCGTGGCGCAGCCGTACGTGTTCAGCCTGTTTCCCACCAAGCGCGAGCTGTTCCTGGCAGCTCTCGAGCGGAGCTTCGAGCGCCTGGCCGACACCTTCCGCCGAGCCGCCCTGGACTACAGCGAGGGCCGCGGGCCCGAGGACGTCGAGGACGTGCTCCAGGCCATGGGCCGCGCCTACAAGGAGCTCCTGTCAGGCGACCGCGACTACCTGATGCTCCAGCACCAGTCCTACGCGGCCTGCGACGACGAGCTCGTGCGCGAGCGCGTCAAGCACTGCTACGCCGAGGTCCTCGAGCTGGCGCGCTCCCTCTCAGGCGCCGAGCCCGAGCGCCTCGACGACTTCATCCGCCACGGCATGACGCTCAATGTCGCGGCGGCACTCGGCGTCGAGGACCTGTCGATCAGCTGTCCCTGGGTGCAGGCCGAGCTGCACGACGCGCCCGACGCCAGCGGCTAGCATCGTCATGAGCGATGTCCACATCCGCGCAGATCCCCTCCGGAGCCTCAAAGCCCAAGCCGGACAAGCGCAAGCGGCGCGTGCAGGCGCGCAGCGTGGTGGCGATCACGTTGGCGGTCCTAATCACCTTGTTCGCCGTCCGGAACCTGGAGGACGTCAAGGTTCATTGGATCGTGGGCACCTCGGAAACGCCTCTGATCATCGTGATCGTGGTCTCGGCGATCGTGGGCGGTGTGCTCGCGCTGTACGCCGAACGCCGGCGGCGCTCGGGCGGGCGGAAGTAGCCGGCCTGCCGCGGCCCGGCGGCTACCTCCGTTCCGGCTGCGGCTGCTGCGGCTGATCCTCGGTCACGATCTCCGCGGCCGCGTTCGCTCCGATGAATGGGGCGAGCACGACATAGGCCAGGTAGTCAGACTGGGCGGGAAGCCGGTCTATCTCACCGCTCGCCACCTGGCCGCGGATCGTGTGCCCGATCGCACCGCGGATCCCCTCCAGCGCGATCGCGCTCTCTGCCGGGTGGGGGGCCCCCTCGACGAGCAGCGTGGTGAGGCTGCGACCGATGTCGCGCATGCGCTGGGCCGCCTGCGGGCCGGCGGCGAACGCTCCCGCGGCGATCGTCTGCGTGGACAGCGGGCGCCTGCCCAGGTAGAGCATCAGCTCGCGGATCACCCGGCGCACGGCCCGGGGCCAGTCGCCGTGCAAGAGGCCGGGATCGGCGGCCAGATCCAAGAGCTCGTTGCCCAGCGTGTCCAGGGCGGCGAGGAAGCACGCGTTCTTGTCGGCGAACAGCTCGAAGAAGCGGTCGATCGGCACATCCGCCTCCTCGGCGATCTGCGGTGCGCTCAGTTCTTTGTAGTCGTCGATCAGGGCCAGCCGCAGCGCGTGGTGCAGCAGGCGCTCGCGATCCTCCTGAGCGGCGACGCTCACCTCATCGGAGCCGTGCCGGCTCGCGCTGTCCTCGGGCATGCGCTGGAGCACCCGGGTCGCGATCAGCTTGGCGGCGGACGTGTCCGTGGGCTGAAAGGAGAGCGTCCAGCGCAGCATCTCCTCGGCAACGGTCGGCAGCTCACTCGCCTGTCCCTCGCGCAGGCAGGTGGACATCGCTGCCTGCAGGCCGCCCACGATGCCCCGCACCACGGGCATCGGCAGCGGGCTCGCCTCGGGCGTCAGGGCGAAGCTCGAGAACAGCATCCGTTCGTAGCGCCCGGCCGCTGCGAGCAGCCGTTCAAGGCCGGCGGGGACGACCGTCTGCGCTTCGACGATCGTCAGACGGGCCTCCTTCCAGTTGCTCTGCGCCCCCTCGGCGAACGCCTGGAAGCCGGCCGCGAGACGGTCCTCCAGGTCACCCTCGCTGTCCCGGTATGCGCGGCGGACCGCGCTGAGGCCGCGGGCGGCGATCACATCGAAGGTCGCCAGAAAGCACTCCTGCTTGTTCGCGAACAGCTCATAGAAGGATCGCCGTGAGACGCCCGCGAGCGCCACCACCTGCCTGACGCTCGCTCCTTCATATCCGCTCGCTGCGACGGCCTCCACCATCGCCCCGTACAAGCGGGCGCGTTGGTTGGTTATGACCTGCTTGTGTCCGAGGTGATGAGGCCCGTGCGGTAGACGCCTATACAGGGGATCCAACGATCGCCCGTATGTGCTCCCCCCGCCGCCCTCTGACGCTGACATCGGGCCCCCAATCACCTTCCAGGCCGGTCGCTGTCTGTGGGATATGTTCCGGGCATCATCTCATCTCAGCAACGTTTTGTCTACAGACATCAATCGTCAATCCACGGATCGAATCCGCGAACAGCACCTCCTTGGAACTGTAGCTGCGGCGGCGGCATTTCACGGATTGGGATGAGTCCGACTATCGCACTTCTCCCGCGCGCTAGGGCTTGTCAGTGCAGGAGCACCTTCACGGCAAGGATCGCCAGGCCCATCGCCACCCCGACGGCCACCTCCAGCGTGAGCTCGCCGGGGGTCGCGCGTGAGCGGACGGCGGCAGCGAGCTCGAACAGCACGAGGCTCACCACCGCGCTCCACAGCGCCACGGTGATTCCCGTTTCCCGGCTGGCTCCCGCGGCCCAGGAGATCAGCAGCGCCAGCAGCGGGATCGCGGCGCCCCTGATGATCGCCCACTCCTCGATCAGCCCGTGCGAGAGCGTCGCGACGGTGAGCTGCTCGCCGGTGGCCAGGCGGTGTCCGAGGACGTTCGAATAGGAGTGCAGCAGCCAGTACAGGCAGGTCGCGATCAACGCCGAGGCGACCGTGTCCGCATAGCTCTCCTCGTGCCCGCTCTCGGCGGCCATCAGCGCCCCGACCGTGATGACCCCGTAGACGACGCGGGTCGGGTTGTTCGCCGGCACGATCCACGCGGCCGCCCGGAGGGTCCACCCTTGGGGCGGCGGGCTGGGCGGCGGCTCGGCTGCGTCGGGTGCAGGCGACGGATCGATCGCCTGATTATCTCCGCTGCTCTGGCGGATCGGGAATCGTTCGACGGCGGCCTAGGATTCCCGAGGTGAGCGGCGATCCGCGAGCGCTTGATCTGACACTCCTCCCCGGCGCTCGGGCGCTGCTGGCAGCCCACGGCCGCGAGCTGCCGCAGCGAGACGACCTCTGCGGGGCGTTCTGCGGCGCCCTCGCGCTGCACGCCGCGGGCATCGAGGACCAGCGCGGGGAGCCCCTCGACCAGGACGCGGTGGCGCTGGCCGCCGGGAGCATCGTCTCCGCGGTGGCGGACACCGGCTCGCTGCCCGCGGGCGAGCAGGGCCGGCGCGACTATCGCCTCGCGATCCCGTTCGTCAAGGACGCCTCGGTGTCCGGGACGACCGCGGCCGGGGTGGCTCGCGCGATCGCCGAGCTCTCCGCCGGAGCACTCGCGACGATCCCCTTCTCCGGGCCGTGGACGCCGGGAAGCCTCGGCGGGCTGTTCGAGATCGCCGCAGCGCTCGAGCATCCGGTCACGCTCGTCTGCAACCTCGCCACCCGCCACCTGTGGGGCGGGCGCCCGGCGCCGGGAGAGCTGCTCGACTACCTGTTCGACGGCACGCTCAGTGGCCCTCCGCCCGACTGGGACGTCGGGCACTTCGCCTGTCTGATCGGCTGCGTTCGCGGTCCGGGCGGCACCCTCTATGGGATCGCCGACACCTACCCCTCGCTCGGAAACCGCGGCGTGCACCTGCAGCCGCAGGAGCTCCTGGCCGCGGCGCTCGAGCGCCGGGACATGCCTGCGGGCGGGATGATCGTGGTCGCCTCGGTCAAGGACGCCCCGTCTGTGCGCGCCGGCGGCGGCGCGCTCGGCCTCGTGGAGGGCCTGTGGGACAACGGCACGATCGCTACGGAGCTCGCCCGGTGAGCGCGACCGAGCTGGTCGCGCTCGTGTGCTGCGATCTCGGCTCGATCGTGCGCGGGCGCTCGCTGCCCGCCTCAGAGCTCGGCGCGCGGCTCGAGGTGGGCGTCGGCTGGGTGCCCGCCAATCTCTCGCTCACGCCGCTCGGCCCGCTCGCCGAGCCCAACCCGTTCGGCTCGATCGGCGACCTGCGCCTGTTGCCCGACGCCGACACCCACGTCCGCGTCGGGGCCGAGCCCGGGCAGGCGGCGCTCGAGTTCGTCCTCTGCGACATCACCGAGACCGACGGCCAGCCATGGGAGTGCTGCCCTCGGCGGTTCCTGCGCGAGGCGCTCGCTGAGCTGCACGAGGAGCTCGGGCTCCGTGTGCTTGCGAGCTTCGAGCACGAGTTCCAGCTCCTGAGCGACGCTCCCGCGCTGCTGCCGTTCTCGCTGGAGGCCCAGCGGCGCGCCGAGCCGTTCGCCGGCGAGGTGATCGGCGCGCTGATCGAGGCCGGCGCGCAGCCGGAACTGCTGATGGCGGAGTACGCCGCGCATCAGTTCGAGATCCCGGTCGAGCCCGCCGAGGGGATCACCGCCGCCGATCGCAGCGTGGTGCTGAAGGAGGTCGTGCGCGATCTCGCACGCCGGCACGCGCTGCGGGCGAGCTTCGCGCCGCTGACCGACCCTCAGGATGCGGGCAACGGCGTGCACGTGCACCTCAGCCTGCTCGACGACGCGGGTGCTGCCGTGCTGTTCGACCCCGCGCGCCCGGCCTGCCTGTCGGAGCTCGGCGGGCGCTTCGCGGCCGGGATCCTCGCGCACGCGAGCGCACTCAGCGCCCTGACCGCCCCGAGCCCGGCCTCCTCGGCGCGCCTTCTGCCCCACCGCTGGAGCGCCGGCGCGGTGTGCCTGGCACAGCGCAACCGTGAAGCGCTGCTGCGCATCCCGCCGCTCCTCGCGCTCGCCGGCGAGGGGCAGTCTCATCAGCTGCGCCTCGAGTACCGCGGCGCCGACGCGACCGCGAATCCCTATCTGGCGCTCGGCGCGATCGTCCGCGCCGGGCTCGAGGGCGTGCGCGCGGAGCTCCCTGTGCCGCCGATCCTCGACCGCGACCCCGCGGGCCTTCAGGGGGAGGAGGCCGCCCGCTACGGGGTGGGCGCGCTGCCGGCGTCGCTCGAGGACGCGCTGCAGGCGCTCGCAGGCGACGAGGCCGTTCGCGGGTGGATGCCGCCGCTGCTGTATGAGGCCTATGTGGGCGTCAAGCGCGCCGAGCTTGAGATGATCGCGGATCTGGACCTCAGCGAGGTGTGCGAGCGCTATGCCGCTGCCTACTGACGAACTGCTCGAGCGGCTGCTCGCGGGCATCGAGCAGGAGCTGCCCCGTGCGCTCGCGCTGCGGCGGCGCCTTCACGAACAGCCCGAGCTCGCGCATGCCGAGCAGCAGACGGCGGCGGCGGTCGCCGCTGAGCTTCCAGTGCCGAGCAGCACGGTCGCGGGAACGGGGCGGATGGCACGTGTGGGCCCCGCCGCCGGGGCCGCGGTCGCGGTGCGCGCCGAGCTCGACGGCCTGCCCATCTCAGAGCGCACCGACGCTCCCTTTCGCGCGATCGGCGCGACGATGCACGCCTGCGGCCACGATGTCCACATGGCGGCGGTCGTCGCGCTCACGCGCGCGGCGCATGCGCTCGGCGAGGAGCTCCCCGCTGCGCTGGTGGCGATCCTTCAGCCGAGCGAGGAGGCCTACCCCTCCGGCGCCGAGGAGCTCGCGCACGGGGAGCTCCGAGCGCTCGCGCCCGCGGCGGTCGTCGCGGCGCACGTTCATCCCGAGCTGCCCTGGGGCACCGTCGCGCTCGACCCGGGCACGGTCAACGCATCGAGCGACTCGGTGGAGATCACCGTCGAGGGAGAGCCAACGCACGGCGCCTACCCCCACCACGGGCGCGACCCGATCCTCGCGATCGCCCAGATCGTCGTCGCCCTGCACGCCCTCCTGGCGCGGCGGATCGATCCGCACGGCCCGGCCGTGCTCACGGTCGGCGTGCTCGAGGGCGGGAGCACCGAGAACGTGATCCCCGCGCGCGCGCGAGCCCGTGCATCGCTGCGCGCCCACCGGCCCGAGGATCGCCTCATCCTGCGGGCGATGGTCGAGGAGGTTGCAGGCGGGATCGCCGCCGCCCACGGCTGCCGTGCGAGCGTGACGCTCATCAGCGGCGAGCCGGCGCTCGAGAACGACCCCGAGATCGTCTCTCGCGCTCGCGGGCTGCTTTCGCGGGCGGGCCTTGCGCCCGCCCGGGAGTGGCGCTCGTGCGGCTCGGATGACTTCGCCTTCTTCGGCGCGCTGGCGCCGATCGCGATCGGGTTCGTGGGGCTCGACGGCGCCGAGGGGTTCCGCAGCCGCCCGCTCCACCACCCAGAGTTCCTCCCCCCCGAGGCCGCCGTCGGGGCGGTCGCGCGCGTGCAGGCGGTGCTCTACGTGGCCGCGCTCTGCTCCCTCGGCGACGGGAAGGGTTGACGAGCAAGCGATGCGGCCGAGCTTGCACCGAAGTGCGAATTGTGATTTGCTCCGGTTTCGCCCGCCAGGGGGCGAGGGTCGGCCGCTGGCAACGCGCCTCGGGGCTCTTGCTCCGATCTGCGTTCATGCGGGGTCGATCTCACCGCACGAAATCAGGAGCGGCTTGATGGCCCACACCGACGAGTATCCGCTTCGGCGAGTTGATCAGGCAGGCGGGGGTGTGGCGTCCGTTGACGACGTCCGCGCCGGCCTGGCCGAGAGGCTTCGGGCGCGGCGCCCAGAGCTCGAGGAGGCGATCATCGCCCGCTTCCGCGACGTCGGCTTCGATCCGGCTGCCGGTGAGGACGCCGAGTACATCGCGGGGGCGCGCACGGCGGTCGCCGAGGCGGTGGACTACGGCCTGATGGTGATCGAGCAGGGGGATGAATGGTTCGGCTCGATCCCGCCCGCGGCGGTGGCGCAGGCCCGGCGCGCGGCGCGCAACAGCGTGAGCCTCGACCGGGTGCTGCTGCGCTACAACGCCGGCCACACCTTGGTGGAGGACTTCGTCATGCAGGAGGCCGAGCGCCCCGAGTTCTCAAGTGAGAGCGGCGCGCTGCGGCAGGTGCTGAGGACGCAGGGAGCGCTGCTCGACCACTTCACCGCGTCGATCGCCACGGAGTACCAGAGCGAGCTCGAGCGGGTCGCCCTGTCACCCGAGCTGCGCCGCACCGAGCACGTTCAGAGGCTGCTCGCCGGCGCCCCCATCGACGCATCCGAACTCGACTATGAGTTCGACGCCGAGCACCTCGGCGTGATCGCGATGGGCCCGCGCGCGGGCGAGCTCGTGCAGGGCCTGGCCGCGGAGCTCGGTCGCCAGCTGCTGATCGTGTCGCGCAGCCAGGAGACCGTGTGGGCGTGGCTCGGCGGCAAACGCAAGCTCGCGACCGAGGATCTCGAGCGCGTACTCTCGGCCAGGGAAGCGGCGGGCGTGTCGCTGGCGGTCGGCGGGTCCGAGGCGGGCGTTGAGGGATGGCGCCTCACCCACCGGCAGGCACAGGCCGCGATGCTGGTGGCGCTGCGCAGGCCCAGGCCGCTCACGCGCTATGCCGATGTGGCGCTGCTTGCCGCTGTGCTGCGCGACCGGGAGCTGGCGCGCTCGCTTGTGGAGATCCATCTGTCGCCGCTTGAGGAGCAGAAAGACGGCGGAGCGGTGTCGCGCGCGACGCTGCGCGCGTACTTCGCCGCCGGCTGCAACGCGGCGACGGCCGCCGCCGCCCTCGGCGTGGACCGGCACACCGTCGAACGCCGCCTGCACACGGTGGAGACGCGGATCGGCCGCCTGCTGCGCACCTGCCACGCCGAGTTGGAAGTGGCGCTGCGCCTTCAGGAGCTTGGCGATGCCGGTGGCGCCGACGGCGCAGTGGCAGCATCCTGAGCTGCCCGCTCGCGAATCGCGGCGCCGGGGCCCGATGGGCCGATCTGGCGCATTTCTCCTAACGCGCAGTGCCACATCGTCCCAGCACCCTCTGCGCCGTGCGCCGGTGGTGGGCCGATCTGGCGCATCTTGGATAATTCACAGCGCCACATAGGCGCAACACAAACCGTACACCTACCCCTAGATTAACTTAATCAAACGATCCCCCTAAAAAGTGAGGAGCGGGGGGATTTTGGGGGTGGAGTGATGATCTCTGCTGTGCGGTATGTGTCCGTGTGTCTACTCAGCTGCGCAATGGGGTTCGGTGGGTTCACCGCGTGCCCTTCAGAAGTGAACATAATCCCAACCACGGGTCAAGTGGGTGAGCTGCGATGAGTCGGAAGGCCCCGCCCACAGCGCCTGTGAGCGATCCGGTGGAGCTCGCGCGATATGTCGTCGGCGGAGTTGAGCGGATGCTCTGCGGGCAGTGGATCGACGGCGTCGTGCACGTCACCGACCGGCCGTCCACGGGTCATGGGCGAGTGTATCTCGTCGAGTCCTGCAATCAGCGCGACGGCTACGCGGCGGTGGAGGCGCTCGTCGCCGACTACATCCGTCAGGCCGCACGCCTGAAGGAGATCCCGATGGTGGACAGCGTGATACGGCACATCGAGCAGGTCGAGCTCGCGCGCTACCGTTTCACCGGCGGGCAGCGCGTGCTGTATGGCCAGCGGGTGAACGGCGTGGTGCGCGTCACCGACCGCCCGGCGGACGGGCCCGGGCGCTCCTATCTGGTGGAGCTGGGGCTCGAGTACGATGGGTTCGGAGGCCTTGCCACGCTCGTGGCGAACTACACTCGCCAGGCTGGGCGGCGGGATGAGATCCCGATGGCCGCGACCCGGGTTCGCCGTGCGCTCGAGCAGGAGCCGGCCTGAGCATCGCTGACTGCGCCGCGCATTCGCAGGTGAATTCGGGGCGCATGCGTTGCGGACGCGGACGCGGATTTCCACGCTCCGAGCGGGAGTCCGCGCTGACCCTCGGCCGATTCCAGGCCCCAACGCCCGGGTCGGGGAGTAGCCTCGAGGCAGCGGCAGCATCCTGCCGACCCCAATGCACGGTTCCAGTGCAGGGAGGAGACCGGGAGGATGCCGTCTCTAGCAGGGCCCTCAAGCGTTCAGCCCAGGCGCGTGAACATCCACGGTCACGAGCTCGCCTACCGGCAGGCCGGCAGCGGACCCGTAGTGGTGCTCGTTCACGGGATCACCTCGAGCTCTGAGACCTGGCAGCGGGTCATGCCCGTGCTCGCACGCCGCTTCACCGTGATCGCGCCGGACCTCGCCGGCCATGGGGAATCGGCAAAGCCCAAGGGCGACTACTCGCTGGGCGCCCACGCCAGCGTCCTTCGCGACCTGCTGGCCGAGCTGGGCCACGAGCGCGCGACGTTCGTCGGGCACTCGCTCGGAGGCGGCGTGGTTATGCAGCTGTTCTACCAATTCCCCGAGCGCTGCGAACGGCTCGTGCTGGTGGACAGCGGCGGTCTCGGCCGCGAGGTGAACCTGCTGCTGCGGGCCGCGACGCTCCCGGGCTCAGAGCTCGTGCTGTCGCTGGTCGCCCGCACGCGGCTACTCGACGTGGGAGCGCGCGCCGGAGGCCTGCTCGGCCGCCTGGGACTGCACGTTCCCACCGACCTGGAGGAGATGGGCCGCGGACACTCGACGCTGGCCGACCAAGACGCGCGCGCCGCCTTCATCCAGACGCTCCGTTCTGTCGTCGAGCCGGGCGGGCAGCGGATCAATGCCTCCAACCGGCTGTATCTGGCCGAGCATCTTCCGCTGCTGTTCATCTGGGGCGAGCACGACTCGCTGATCCCCGTCTCCCACGGGCATGCGGCCCATGAGCGGTCGCCCGGCAGCCTGCTTGAGGTGTTTCCGAACTCCGGGCACTTCCCCCAGCTCGATGAGCCTGAGCGGTTCCTGGAGGTGGTCGTCGACTTCATCGACTCGACCGATCCGGTCGCGCCCACCGCTGCCAGGTGAGGCCGCCAGCGGCCGCGCGGGGGCCTCAGCGCATCGACCATTCGTCCAGATGCGCGCATGACTCGGATAGACATCGCCGTTCGAGCACGATTCTGCCTCTCGGAAGCGCAGGGCGGACACCTGGTAAGAGCCCGTGTCAGAAAGCGAAACCCACCCACTAAACACGGCGCCTGACCGCGCTCCCGGCGATTCCAGCGAGGGGTCGGTGAGGGACCCCTTCGAGCGGGTAAAGCACCTGGCCAAGAGCCGGAGGGCCGCGTGGGCCGCGGTGGCGGTGCTGTGCGTCACGGTGGGAACGGTCGGCTCGGTGCTCGCTGCGCACGCCGTGGCGCGCACCGGCGCCGCCAAGGCGCGGCTGGCGTTCCAGCTGAGCTCCACCGAAGTGGCATCGACGTTGAAGCTCGCGATCCAGCACCAGGAAGCTGTGACGGCGAGCGCGGGCACCTTCTTCGCCTCGCGTCCTGACGCGTCGCCCGCGGAATTCCAAGCCTGGGTCAAGTCGGCGCGTCCGCTGGGAAGCTACCCCGCGCTTGACAAGCTCAGCCTGATCGCGCTCGTGCACGCCCCCGAACTCGCCGCCTTCCAGGCGCGGATCAGTGGCCATCCGCTCAAGCCTGCAGCGTCGAAATCAAAGGCGCCCGCCGCCGCCGGCCCGAAGATCAACCCTGCGGGCACACGTCCCTACTACTGCCTCGCCGCCGGCGAAGTCGCCAAGCACGCCGTGCCGGGCCTCGACTATTGCGCGCTGGCGCCCGGGACGCTGCCGCTGTTGAGGGACACGGGGCAGAGCAGCTACGTGGCCGCCTCCGCCGGCCGGAGCAAAGCGCTGGTGGTCGAGACACCCGTATATGACACGGGCGCGCCGGCCCGCACGCAGGCGGCCCGCACGGCCGCGTTCGTGGGCTGGGTGCGTGAGGTGCTGCTCCCCGGCGTGCTCCTCGAACAGGCCCTGAAGGGCCACCCTGAGAACGCCGTGAGCCTGCGCCCCCCGACCGGCCCCCCGGGCGAGCAGTTCACCGCCGGCAGCCCGCGGGAAGGCGCGCAGAGCAGCACGACAGACCTTGGCAATGGATGGGTTCTGCAGAGCTTCGGAGCGCCGGCCGGCGCCGACGTGTTCGCCGACGGGAGCGCGCTCGCGCACCTGATCGGCGGGATTCTTCTGAGCGTGCTGCTCGGCCTGCTCGTGTTCCTGCTCGGCAGCGGCCGCTCACGCAGGCAGGCGCCCAAGGGCCGCGAGGTGCTGCACGCGGACCTTTACGACCCGCTCACCGGGCTTCCCAACCGCGCGCTGATGCTGGACCGCGCCGAGCTCACGCTGGCGCGAGCCGGACGTCAGTCGGAAATGCTGGCGGGAGCGCTGTTCATCGACATCGACGGATTCAAAGATGTCAACGAGAAGCTCGGGCAGGCCGCGGGTGATCAGCTCTTGACGATCGTCGCCGAACGGCTCGAGGACGTGGTGCGAGCGGGGGACACGGTCGGTCGTCTCGGAGGAGACGAGTTCGTGGTGCTGGTCGAATCGAAAGCCCGCGGGATCCGGCTCGACTCGCTTGCCCGACGCGTGATCGCGGCAATGCACAAGCCGCTGGAAGTCGACAATTTTCCGAGCTTCTTCCTGACCGCTAGCATCGGCATAGCCTTCGGCCGCTATGCGACCGCCGAGGACCTTCTGCGCGATGCGCAGCTGGCCCTGTATTCGGCCAAGTCCGCAGGCAGGGACCGCTACACGCTGTTCAACGCCAACATGCGCTCGGTGATCGAGGGCCGCGGACTGCTCGAGGATGAGCTGAAGAGCGCCCTCCAAGGCAACCAGTTCTCGCTGCTCTACCAGCCGACCTACGATCTGAGGACCCAGAAGGTCGTCAGCCTCGAGGCGCTCATCCGCTGGGACCACCCCACTCAGGGCGAGCTGCCTCCAAACGACTTCATCCCGCTCGCCGAGGAAACGGGCTTGATCGTGCCGATCGGCCGCTGGCAGCTCGAGGAGGCCTGCACGCGGGCGGCGGCATGGAACGTCGCGGGACGCCGCGTGGGCATCTCGGTGAAGGTCTCCTCCATACAGCTGAGTCGCGACGGATTCTCAACGGACGTCCGGCGCGCACTGCTGCAGTCCGGGCTTGAGCCCCCGCTGCTCACGCTGGAGATCTCCGAGGCGACGATGATGCGCGACATTTCCGCCAGCGCCGAGCGCATCGAGGAGCTCAAGCAGCTGGGGGTGCGCGTCGCGATCGGCGACTTCGGGGGCAACGGCTATGCCCATCACTCGGAGCTCCGTGGAATGTCGGTCGACCTGCTGATGGTGGACCGCGACTGCATCGCCGAGTCCGATGGCGAGGACTACCGCAGCTGGCTGCTAGAGGCGATCCTGAACGTCGGGCGGGATCTCTCGATCGGGGTCGTCGCCAAGGGCGTGGAGTCACACGAGCAGTTGGCCGCGCTGCAGCAGATGGGCTACACGATGGCCCAGGGATTTCTGATGGGCAAGCCCACGCCGGTGACCGCCGTCGAGGAGCTGTTCGGCACGGAGTTTCCGCGGCCGAGCGCTACCTCGGCGAGCGTGGCGCAGTAGCCCGCCCGCCTGCATGAGGCGCGTGCCCGCGGGCGGCCCTGTTAACTGGGTCGCTCATGTGGGTCCGAAATCCAGCGCCCTCACGCACGCGAGGCTGCGCGATCGCCCGTGCGCATGGGGCGCTTGTGCTTGCGCTTGGTGTGACGCTGTGCGCGACACTTCTGCTCGCGGACGCTGCCGCCGCGGCCGCTCATCCAGCGAAGCGCAGGCCGACCCCGGTGCTGACCCCGGTGTCTGTCTCGGTCGATCTGGCCCAGTCCGGGCCCGTCGTCCCGCGTGAATTCCTCGGGCTGTCCTTCGAGGCCTCGGCGCTGCCGCAGCTGGCCGGCGACGGCGCCGGCGGCGACCTGGTCACGATGCTGCGCTCGCTGGGCGTGGGCGTTCTCCGCTTCGGAGGCGTGACCGCCGACGAACGGATCGGCTGGACGGACGCGGTCGGCGGGCGTCCCTCGTGGGCCTTGGAATCGCTTGAAGCCGGCGACCTCCGCGGCCTTGGGGTGCTGGCGAGCAACAGCAGATGGCACGTACTGCTCACGCTCGGCCTCGCCCACTTCGAACCCGAAACGGCCGCGCGCGAGGCGGCGGCGGCGAAGGCTGCGCTCGGAGAATGGCTACAGGCGATCGAGGTGGGCAACGAGCCCAACTCCTACGCCGCACACGGCCTGCGCCCAGAACCGTGGACGGCGGTGCAGTACGACGAACAGCTGGCCGTCTACCGCAGCGCAATCGAAGCGGCCGCGCCCGGCATTCCGCTGGCCGGCCCCGATGTGTCGGGGTCGAGCGCCTTTGAAAAGTGGGGGCCGCCCGAGGTGGTCAATCAGCGCCCGGCGCTTCTCACCGGGCATCACTATCCGCTCGGCTGCGAACAGGTGCCGGCTCCGTCGATCGCGCGCCTGCTGAGCCCTCAGATCCACGCCGCGGCCGGCGTCTCCCTCGGTCGCTATATGAGCGTCTCCGAAGCCGCCGGCGTCCCCTTCCGCCTGGATGAGACGAACACCGTCTCGTGTAACGGGGAGCCGGGCATCAGCAACACGTTCGCGTCGGCGCTGTGGGCCGTAGGCCTGATGACCCAGGCGATGCAGATGGGTGTCTCCGGAATCAACTTCGAGGGAAATCCCAGCTACTGCGAAGGCTACACGCCGGTGTGCGCGCCCACGGCCGAAGACCTCGCCAGCGGCACCTTCCAAGCGCAGCCGGAGTGGTATGCGCTGCTGCTCGCGAAGGCGCTGATCGGCGACCGCCCGCTTCCCACGAGCACGAGCTCGACGGGACATCCCAACGTCCAGGCCAGCGCGTTCCTGGCCCCGAACGGGGCCCTTCACCTCGTCGTCGTCGACGACGATCCGCCGGGATCGCACAGCCTGGCACTGGCCCTGCGCTTGGGACGGCGCTTTCGCGACGCGGGCATCCTATCGCTGACAGCGCCCTCGCCGGCCGCGATCTCGGGCGTACGGTTGGGGGGCTTGGCGGTGGCGCCGAACGGCTCATGGAGTCCCCCCGCGACGCGGCCCCACGCAGCCAGCAAGCACGGGGTGATCACGGTCACGATCAAGGCCTCAAGCGCCGCGCTGCTGACCCTTTCACCGAGCCCGTCCGTAGCCCATTGACCCGATGGGCCACGGGAGTACACTATTCGGTCTGTGGGGAGTATTCGGGGGAGTGGGCGGCATCGATCGCCTCTCACGGGCTCCGCTCAGGCAGCGTCGTCTCTAATACTGGAAAGGAATCCGATCAATGTCCGCTCACACAAACCGGCGTGCGTCAGCCGGGCTCGTCGCAGCAGCAGCGCTGCTGCTCGCCCTGCTCGCGGTGGCGCCGGGCGCTCAGGCTCGCACCATCTGGGCGTGCGTCAAGCAGGTGGGCGGAGCGGTTCACATCGTCGGTGTGTCGACCCAGTGTAAAAAGGGCGAAGTGAAACTGAGCTGGACCGGAGCGCAGGGCGAAAAAGGACCGACTGGACCCGAGGGAGTAAGGGGCGCGACCGGGCCGGCCGGGGTGAACGGCAGCGCCGGGCCGCAGGGACCCACCGGTCCGGCCGGCGACGGCGACCCGAGCGAAGGGGTGACCGGAGCGACGGGACCGCAGGGGGTGACGGGTGCGACCGGTGCACAGGGGGTGACCGGGGCGACGGGACCGACGGGACCGACGGGTCCCACGGGACCAACTGGCCCAAACGCGATCCTGGGGGGCAGCGGCGGCACTAGCGTCGCCGCCGGCCCCACACCCGTCTTCACCGGGCTCGGCGATCAGAGTGCGACGGAGGCGAGCGTCGAGCAAGTCGCGGGGGTCACGCAGACCTTCACGAAATTCTACTGTCTCGGTCCCAAACCGACTTCGGGCGATGACATGTTCCAGCTTAGGGTCGACGGAGCGAGCAAGGGAGAATGCACGAGCACCGGCGGCACGCCCCCGGTGACCACGCCGGCGACGGTGAGCGTCACGATCACCGCCGGAGACGTGTTCGACGTGGAAGTCATCCAGGGGAACACCGCCGGGCCGGTGACCTGGGCGCTCGCTCCGTAGCCCTCCAGCCGGGGCTACGATGAAGCGATGCTCCGGTTCGCCCTCAAACGGTTACCGCTGAAGCGCGTCGCGCCGGGCCTGCCCTTGGTGTGGGTGCTGCTGGCGGGCGAGGTCGCGCTGATGGCAGTGGACCATCTCTCAAGGCTCAACCCGGCTCAACGGCGCAGGCTGCTCGCCCTCACGATCTCCTCGCGCGGACGCCCGAGCTCGCTGGGCGAGGCCGACCGTCTGGAGCTCCGCATTCTCGTTGCGAAATTGGAGCCGCGGCTGTTCGTCGGCTCTGCGGTAAAGCGCATCAGCCCGATGCCGGTGCCGAAGCGGCTGCTGTATGGCCCTCGCGCGGTTCGGTCCGATGGGACATCCTGATCGCGACCGGCCGTGCGGCAGGGTCCACGATCACGACTTGGCCTCGCGCTGATGGTTCGCTCGACCGCCTCCGGCGACGCCGGCACTACACCGGGAGCATGAGTTCGAAGTCGCCGCAGGCACAGCTTGACCGAGCCGCCGACCCGATGGGCAGGCTGGTGTCGGTGAACGTGGGTCTCCCGAAGGACGTGCCCTGGCACGGAAAGACGGTCTTTACGGGCGTCTTCAAGGAGCCGGTGACCGGTCCTCGCCGGGTGGGCAAGCTCAACGTCGAGGGAGACGGACAAGGCGACCTGGCGGGGCACGGTGGCGAGCAACGGGCCGTGTTCGTCTACCAGCTGGACTCCTACCGGCACTGGGAACACGAGCTTCAACGTGACGACTTCGTCCACGGGCAGTTCGGCGAGAACTTCACGATCGAAGGGCTCGGCGACGACGAGGTCTGCATCGGCGACCGCTACCGGATCGGCAGCGCGACCCTCGAGGTCACGCAGCCGCGCGTTACCTGTTACCGCGTCGGGATCCGGATGGAAGATACGCGCATTCCAGCGCTACTCGTCTCCCACCACCGACCGGGCTTCTATTTCCGCGTCCTGGAGGAGGGGGAAGTACGAGCCGGCGACGAGATCCTCAAGCTCGCGACGGGCCCGGAGGAAATGACGGTCGCCGAGGTCAGCGCGCTCCTCTACCTCCCTGGCCACCCGCGACAGCAGCTGCTTCGCGCCCTGCGCATCCCCGCGCTCAGCACCGGCTGGCAGGGGTCGTTCCGCGCCTTGCTGGATGCAGAAGCCGGGAGTGGCAACGCGGGACTGAGCACGGCAAGCCCGCCTCCGGCATGGACCGGCTTCCGTCAACTCAAGGTGACAGCCGTCGAGCATGCGAGCGACTCAGTCATCTCTGTGTGCTTCGAGGACCCAGACGGCAAGCCGCTGCCTGATGCACTCCCCGGGCAGTACCTCACGCTGCGGATTCAGCCGGACGACGCGGCGCCGGCGCTGTTGCGGAACTACTCACTGTCGGGGCCGCCCGGCGCCGGCTACTACCGCATTGCGGTGAAGCGCGAGCACGACGGTGCCGCGAGCGGTTATTTGCACAGTCGGCTTGCCGTCGGAGACCTGCTCGACGTGGCGGCGCCGCGCGGCACGTTCATCCTCGAGGAGTCAGAGGACCCGGTGCTCCTGATCAGTGCCGGCATAGGTGCCACTCCCGAGTTCGCGATGCTCAATGCGCTGGCTAAGCGACACTCCGCTCGGCAAATCTGGTGGCTGCACGGCGCACGCAACGGCAATGAGCACTCGTTCGCCGCAGAGACTCGGGCGCTTCTCGCAGAATGCCCCAACACGCGCGTCGGCATCTACTACAGCCGGCCAAGCGCCCATGACTTGGAAGGTCGCGACTTCGACAGGGCGGGGCGCCTCACTCCGTCGCTACTGCTCGAACTCGAGCCGCCGCGAAACGGCGAGGCGTACATATGCGGGCCGGCGACGTTCATGAACGAAGTCAGCGCCGCGCTGGCGTCGATCGGCCTCGACGCCTCGCGGATCCATACCGAGCCGTTCGGGCCCGAACCGGGATCGACGCCCGGCATCGCAGCAACACCGACCCGAGCTCCGCACCTGCCTCCCGGCCCAAGCGGAGACGGGCCGACGATTCAGTTCGCGCGCAGCAACCTCTCGCTTCCCTGGAACGGCGACTACGGCAGCCTCCTCGAGCTCGCCGAAGCCTGCGACGTGCCGGTCCGCTGGTCGTGCCGGACCGGCGTCTGCCACACCTGCGAAACGACCCTGATTGCCGGCGACCTCGACTACAACCCAGATCCAGTGGAGCCACCGGCTGACGGGAGCGCACTCATCTGTTGCTCACGCCCACACGACGACGTCGTGCTCGAGCTATGACCAGCGTCGAGATCCGGCTCTGGAATGAAGCCCAGCTCCGGACTCGAACCGGAGACCCCTTCCTTACCATGG
>Ga0209038_10000211_pt1 | contig 18872 bp, 18 predicted proteins | sample BogFormECP03_OM3_FD_188237 | JGI IMG/M metagenome (GOLD analysis project Ga0209038, IMG submission 188237) | Bog forest soil microbial communities from Calvert Island, British Columbia, Canada - ECP03_OM3 (SPAdes) (version 2) | ecosystem: Environmental > Aquatic > Freshwater > Wetlands > Bog ...
ATCACGGCTGACTTAGTATCCCTTCTCGGGGATCAAGGTATTCTTGTTGCCGCCCGTCTCCGGCCCGTGGCAAGCCGCGACTTTATCGACCGAGGTAGTCAAGTTCGACGCGATCTGAGCGTCGGTCTGTCCCGCTGCCACCTGCTGTTTCACAACGTCGCAATCGACTGGCGTATCCGACGGAGAAAACATCGAGCATCCGGAAAGTCCGACGGCCAACGTCAACAGCCCCGATGCGGTTGAGATCCAAAGAGTATTGCGTGCCTTTCGCTGCATGATTCTCCTCCCGGTTTGATCCGTTTTCCCCTGGTACGTCCCTTCGCAAAACCAACGGCGCAAACTTTTATCACTTGTCGCCAAGATGCGATAGTGAGGCGGATTCGTTCCCGGGGCGGAGGCATCGCGCGAGTATAAACCCCGCGCTGAGTCAAAACTGCTTAGCGGAAATCGACGGGATCTGAGGCTGGGCGCGCAGCGAACTACAGCGGCTCGTGCCGACTAGTGCTTGTTGTCGCGGTTCACAGCGGAGACCGCCTTGTCGATCGTCTTTCCAATGGCGTCCTTGACGCTGCCGGCCGCCTGATCCACCTTTCCGCGATTCTTCAGCTTCTTGTCATTAGTCAGTACGCCGACCGCTTCCTCGACGCGTCCTTTAACTTTGTCACTCGTACCATTCATTAGCTATTTCTCCTGCGGACTGAGATTTCGATGTAGTATAAAAATTACTTGCTTGGCGGCGGGACTGTCACTGGCATCAGCAACGGTCCGTCCGACAGGCTGCGATCGATCGCGCCGATACGTCCCCAATCTTCTCGCTGCCAGTACTCGAGCATCACCCGCATCGACCACCAAACCAGGACGAAGACAATCAGCGATCCCATCAAAGTGGAAAAAGTGCCGCTCAGGCTGAGGACCTCCTGGTAGTGACCGGAAACGGCGCGGCCAAAGGTGTCCGCATCGACGATTCGCCCAGTGACGGGCGTGAGAGCGTTTGCAATAAAGCTGGCGAAGGTCGAGTACGCGAGGCCGGCGGTCAGTCCCGCGAGCAAGCCCAGTTTTTCGGCCCCGGCCGATAGATCGGCGCGCGCACGGTCGCGATGAGGTGGTGCCATGAATGGCCTCCTCAAGCCTTGCAATCGTACTAATGGCGTTGGTCTAGCGGAACGTGGTCAAAGGCGAGTGAAAGGGCCACTGTCAGGCTTGATCAGGTCGGGACTCGAGTCGTATATCGATTCCGACTTTTTATAGTTTGGACTAGTAATTTACTAGTGTCAAGGAAAGTAAAATATAATCAACTGAGAATACTACTTGATATGTATTCCGCAGCACCTCTACGCGGCGGACGGGGTCGAACTGAGCTTCAGAATTGTCTCATCGGGCTCCAGCTTCACCATCGCGGCGCTCGACTCCCACAGATCAGACGCCAGCTCCGGATCGTATGAATCCTTCGACGACGGAACGTCGCGCGTACCCTGGAAATACTTTCCCGAGATTCGCTCGAACCTCGGCGCGGTTACCATGTTGGCGAGCGCGCGCCCCGAATTCGTGACGCTGTTCACGTTCGGCACGAACGGGCGCAGCGCCGGCAACACGAAGCGCCACGCAAATCTCGCCATCTTGCCGTAGTCGCGCGCCAGCCCGGTCCCCGGCATCAGGCCGGGATCGAAAGCATTCACGGTGATCGAGCGATCCTTCGTGCCAAGGGCTCGTTCAGCGCGAAGTCTGCGGTCGAGTTCGTAAGTGAACAACACGTTGCACAGCTTCGACGTCGTGTACGCTCGCCGGCCGGCGGTGCCGTTCGGGTCGTTGAGCGGCTTGGAATCCTCATCGGGACGGGCCAGCAGTCTCGCGCGTCGATACACCGGCGGCGGCATCCCCGTCGTCTGCGCGGGATCATGCGTGCCGCTGCTGACGACGACGATACGCGCCGGCGGCGCCATCTGCGCGAGCATCAGATTTACCAACAGGAAGTGCCCGAGGTGGTTGACGGCGAAGGTAGTCTCGAAGCCGTCCTTCGTGTACGTCCTGCCGCTGACGATCTGGGTGGCGGCGTTGCATACAATCGCACGCAGCGGCGGTCGCCGCTCAGCAGCGTAGTCGCGGACGAAATTTCTCACCGACGTGAACGACGCGAGGTCCAACGTCATCGCTTCGATGTCCTTGTACCAGGTCTGCGCGAAAAGACGCTTCACCGCCTCCTGGCCTTTTTCGGCGCTCCGGCATGCCAAAATTACGTGCCAATCGTGCGTCTCGGCGAGCGCTCGGGCACACTCGAAACCCAAGCCGGCGTTGGCGCCCGTCACTATGGCGGTGTTCATGTCGGGCGATGATTGCATTCCTGCAAAGTTGTGGGGAGCGGTCCATCCACAGGACTTGGATGTCCGTCCACAGGAGTGGAAAAACGACGCCTTGCGTCCTCGCGCGCGAAGTTGGAAATTCAGCGTTCGATGAGCATTGCAACGCAACGCCCTACCGTCGCCGAAATCGATCTCGGCGCGCTGCGCTCGAACTTCCGCGCACTGCGCGCAGTCGCCACGCATGGCGAATTGATGGTGGTGGTCAAGGCCGACGCCTACGGGCACGGCGCAGTGACGGTCGCGCGCACGCTGCTCGACGAAGGCTGCCGTCACTTCGGCGTCGCCACGCTCGACGAGGCGCGCGAGCTGCGACAGGCCGGAGTTCGCACGCGCGTGTATCTGCAGGCGGGGTTCTTCGCCGAGCAGGTGGCGGAGATCGTCGCGCTCGACCTGACGCCGTTCGTCTTCGACGCGTCGATGATCGCACTGCTTGATGGCGCGGCTGCCTCAGCCGGTCGCAAAGATTTTCCGATTCACATCAAGATCGACAGCGGCGCGACGCGGCTGGGCGTGATGCCTGCCGATATTCCCGCCGTCATCGCGGCGGTGCGAAATGCGTCCGCCGTGCGCCTCGAGGGCGTCTGCACGCTGCTGGCCAACGCCGGCGATCCCAAGAGTCCCATCACCGACGCACAACTCCGCGTCTTCAATGCTGCGATCGAGACGCTGAACGCGGCCGGCATGAAGCCGTCGGTGATCCACGTGGCAAATTCGGCCGCGCTCGTACTGCGGCGCGATTCGCATTTCAACCTCGCGCGCCCGGGGCTGGCGATTTACGGGCTGCCTCCCGTGACCGCGGTGCGCGAGCGCGTCGACCTTCAGCCGGTCATGACGTTCAAGACCCGGCTCATGCAAATCAAGCGCGCGCCGGCCGGCAGCGGGGTCGGCTATGGGCATACGTTCGTCGCCCCGCGCGAGAGTTTGATCGGCGTGCTGCCTGTGGGCTATGCCGACGGCTACCGCAGAGGCTTGCAGCACGGCGGCGAAGTGATCGTGCGCGGCGCGCGTGCACCGGTCGTCGGCGCCGTGTCGATGGATCTCACGACCATCGACCTGACCGACATCGCGGGCGCATCGGTCGGCGATGAGGTAATCTTGTGGGGTGAAGCGGGCGGCGAAGTGATCAGCGTAAACGACGTCGCACGGCTCGCGCAGACAATCTCGTACGAGATGCTTTGCACGGTCGGTAAACGAGTGCCGCGCGTGATTCGGAGCTAGATGGCGATGAGCAACGACAGGGTGGTGATAAGGCGCGCGCTGATCGGTGTCGCGGACAAGGCGGGCGTGGCGGATTTTGCCAAGGCTCTGGGGCGGCACGGCGTCGAGATCGTATCGACCGGCGGCACGATGGCGGCTCTGGAAGCGGCCGGCGTGAAAGTCAGGTCGGTCGAGAACTTTACCGGTTCGCCCGAGATGCTCGACGGCCGCGTGAAGACTCTCCATCCAAAGATTCACGGCGGCATCCTCGCGCGGCGCGCCGACAAGAGCCATCGGCAACAGATGGAGCAGCATCGGATTGAGCCGATCGATCTGGTGGTCGTGAACTTCTATCCATTCGAGAAAACCGTCGCCAAGCCGGACGTGAGCCTCGACGAGGCGATCGAAAATATCGACATCGGCGGACCAACGCTGGTGCGTGCGGCGGCGAAGAATCATGCCGACGTCGCCGTGGTCGTCGACGCCGCCGACTACGCGGCGATAGCCGCCGAGCTCGACGCGAACCAGGGCGCGATCACTGCGGAGACGCGATGGCGCCTCGCGCGCAAGGCCTTCGCGCGCGTGACTGCGTACGACGCCGCGATCTCGAACTACCTCGGCACTCATGCGGCAGCCGGCGACGAGTCCGCGCTGGGCGAGACTTTCAGCCTCGCCCTCGAGCGCGAACAGGCTCTGCGCTACGGCGAGAATCCGCATCAGATGGGTGCGCTCTACGGCCGCTTCCACGAAATTGCGCATCAGCTTCACGGCAAGGAACTGTCGTTCAACAACGTCGTCGATATCAGCTCTGCGATGAACCTGATGCTCGAATTCGAGGAAGAGCGGCGCGCCGTGGTGGCGATTCTCAAGCACAACACTCCCTGCGGCGTCGGCATCGCCGATACGCTCAAAGGGGCGTGGGACAAGGCCTTCGCAACCGATCCGGACTCGCCGTTCGGCGGCATTATAATCACTAATCGGCCGTGGGACCTGGAACTCGCGCAAGCCGTCGACGAGATATTCACAGAAGTGCTGATCGGTCCCGCCTATCCGGACGACGTGCTCGCGTTCCTGCGCAAGCGAAAGATTCGACAAGACAGGCGGCTGATCACGTTCAATTCGAAGGCAGTGGATCGCAACGAGCTCGACGTCAAGAAGGTGCTCGGCGGATTGCTCGTGCAGACGCCCGACCTGGCGATCGAAGATCCGCGCAAAGGAAAAGTAGTAACGCGCCGCGCGCCCACTGACGCCGAGCTGCGCGCGCTCACCTTCGGCATCAAGGTCTGCAAGCACATCAAATCCAACGCCATCGCGTTCGTTGCGGAAGATCGCACGCTTGCCGTCGGCGGCGGTGCGACCTCGCGCATCGATCCGGTGTACGCGGCGCGCGAGAAAGCCGCGCGGCTGAAAGTTTCGCTCGAAGGCTCGGTGCTCGTTTCCGAAGCGTTGTTCCCATTTCCCGACGGCCCCACTTTGGCTGCCGAAGCCGGCGCAACGGCGATCGCGCAACCTGGTGGCGCGGTCCGCGACAACCTGGTGATCGAGGCGGCCGACAAATTTGGGCTCGCGATGGTCTTCACGGGGGTGCGCCACTTCCGGCATTAGCAATCGGCGATGAAAGTCTTGGTCATAGGCAAGGGCGGGCGCGAGCACGCGATCGTGTGGCGGCTCCATCAGAGCCAGACGGTGTGGAAGATTTTCTGCGCGACCGGAAATCCGGGAATCGATCAGATCGCGGAAGCGGTGCCGATCCCGTTGACCGATATCCCTGCCTTGGTGGAGTTCGCAAAATCGAAGTCGGTCGATCTGACGATCGTCGGCCCGGACGATCCGCTCGGTGCGGGAATAGTCGATGAGTTCACGCGCGCCGGCTTGAAAATATTCGGGCCGACCAAGGCCGCTGCGCAGCTCGAGACGAGCAAATCGTTTGCCAAGACGATCATGCGCGAGGCGGGCGTGCCGACTGCCGACTTCGCCGCGTTCGACGACGCGGAATCCGCGCGCAGCTATGTGAAGGGGCGGAGCGGATCGATGGTCGTCAAGGCCGACGGTCTCGCGCTGGGCAAAGGCGTCGTCATTTGCCATGACGTGAACACGGCTCTGGAAGCGGTCGCGGACGCGATGGAGCGTCGACGCTTCGGCGCCGCCGGCAATCGCGTCATCGTCGAGGAGTTCCTGACCGGTCAGGAAGTCTCGTTCTTCGCGCTGTGCGACGGCCACAACGCGATTGCGCTCGGCACCTTCCAGGATCACAAAACGGTTTTCGACGGCGGCCTCGGACCCAACACCGGCGGGATGGGCGCGTATTCGCCCGTGCCGCAATTCGGCCCCGAGCTCGAGGCGCGCGCGATGCGCGAGGTCGTCACGCCGACGCTCGCAGCGATGAACGCACGCGGCATCCCGTTTCGCGGGGTGCTGTTCGTCGGATTGATGATCGACGGCGAGCGATTCAACGTGCTGGAATTCAACGCACGCTTCGGCGATCCCGAAAGCCAGGCGCTTATGATGCGCCTCGACAGCGACCTCGCGGAAAACCTGCTCGCCGCCGTCGAAGGCAAAGTTGCCAACGCTTCGATCACTCTCTCGCCGCGCAGCGCCGTCGGGGTCGTGCTCGCGTCGGGCGGATACCCCGGCGAATACAAGAAAGGAATTCCGATTCGAGGCCTGGACCGGCTCGAAGGCAACGTCCCCTCCGATATCAAAATCAAATGGGCCATGAAAAAAATCCGCGTGAAAGTTTTTCACTCGGGCACTGCGATGCGCGACGGGCAGCTGGTGACCGACGGCGGTCGCGTGTTGACGGTGACCGCGATGGCGCCGGAGTTGGCGACGGCGGTCGACGCGGCTTACGAGGCGGCGGAAATGATCGAGTTCGAGGGGCGTCACTTCCGGCGCGACATCGCGCGGCAAGCACTCGATGTTTCGCGCTGAGGTCAACGATGGGATAGCGGCGTTGCTGGCGGGCGAGCTGGTCGTCTATCCGACCGAGACGTTCTACGCGATCGGCGCCGATGCGTTTTCCTCGACCGCTCTCGAGCGACTGTTTCTGTTGAAGGGGCGCGAGCCGGGGCGTCCGGTCGGTTTGATCGCCGCGGACACCGCGATGGCATTTTCAGTCGCGCGCGAAATACCAGCCGACGCGCGGCGGCTCGCACAAGCATTTTGGCCGGGGCCGCTGACAATCGTTTTGCCGGCTCGCGACGAAATCGCGCGGGAGCTCACGGGACCCGACGGCGTCGGCGTTCGCGTATCGCCAAATTCGATTGCGCGAGCGCTCAGCGCGGGAGTCGCACGGCCGATTACGGCAACCAGTGCGAACCTGAGCGGCGCGGCGCCGGCCTCGACGCTCGGCGATGCACGCAATCAGCTTGGCGCAAAAGTTAAAGTTTACCTTGAAGGTGGAAAGTTGACCGCTTCGGCGCCCAGCACGGTCGTCGCAGTCAACTCCAGCGGGTGGAAAATGGTGCGAGTGGGAGCGATTCCGGAAAGTCAGATCGCCGCGGCGATTGCGGGAGACGCGTGAAGTGAGCCGGCTGAGCCAACGGATCGAGCCGTTTCGCGCGCTGATCTACAACCGCAAAGTTGTTCGCGATCCGGCGCTGGTGGTGGCCCCGCCCTACGATCTTATCGGCGCGGCGCGTCAGAATCAGCTGTACGATCGCAGTCCGTACAACGTCGTGCGGCTCGAATTCGGGCGCGAGCCGGATCGTTACGGCGCGGCAGAGCGAACTCTCGCACAATGGCTGGTCCGAGAAGTCCTCGAGCGCTCGCCCCGCCCTGCTATCTATCACTACCGGCAGAGCTTCGACCTCGAGGGCCGGCTGCTGCATCGCACGGGATTTATCGCGCGCGTGCGGCTCGAGGAATTCGATCAACGGCGCATCTTGCCGCACGAACGAACTTTTCCGGCCGCCAAGCAAGATCGATTGCAACTGCTGAACGCGCTGCAGGTCAACACCAGTTCGATCTTCGGGCTGTACTCGGGCGCGCATCCCGAGCTCGATCGATTGCGCGCGCAGGTGGCCGAGCGCGAGCCGTTGATCGATCTGGTCGACGACCTGGGAATCCGCAACGAGCTGCGGCCTATCGACGCGGCCGACGAAATCGCGATCATCGCGCGCGAGCTTGAAGCGCCCCGCATCCTGATCGCCGACGGACACCATCGCTACGAAACGGCGCTCAACTATCGGCGCGCGCGGCGTCACGAGCACCCGTCGAGCGAGCCGCAACCGTACGACTACACGATGATGACGCTGGTGGCGTGCGACGATCCGGGGCTGGTGATTCTGCCGACCCATCGCGTGGTGAAATCGTTGCCTGCCGAGGCCATCGCGTCGTTCGCGCAGCGTTCGCGCGAAGTATTCGAGGTCGAGGAAATCGCGCATCGTGACGATTTTCGCAACCGCCTCAACGACTCGGGCAGCGGCGCGATCGGCGTCTCGCTTAAAGGAAGTTCCAACTATTTGATTCTGCGGCTGCGCGATCAGACTGCGATGCAGGCCGCAATGCCTGACGCGGCGGCGGAAGTTCGGCGTCTCGACGTGTCGGTTCTGCACGCGTTGGTGTTCGATCGCATTTTCGGATTGAAGGCCGACGAGATTCGCAAGGGCGGCAATATCGAATACACGATCGAAATCGGCGGCGCGCTCGGCTCAGTCGCGCAGGGACACGCCGACGGTGCATTCCTCATGAATCCGCCGTCGATTCGCGACGTCGAGCAGGTCAGCGACGCGGGCGCGACGATGCCCGAGAAATCGACCTACTTCCATCCCAAGCTGCTGACCGGTCTCGTCATGAATCCGCTGTTCGACGACAAATGAATGCACGCGGGTCGCGGTTGATCCTCGTTCGTCACGGCGAGACCGAGGGCGAGTCGAGCATCAGGTATCACGGCCGCACCGACGTCGCTCTGTCGGAGTTCGGGCGTGCGCAGATGCGCCGAGCCGGCCGCGCGATCGAGACTCATCGGCGCGCCAACAACTTCGCGCGCGTTTTTTCGAGTCCACTCGTTCGCGCATCCGAGGGCGCACGAATCGTGGCGGGCGACTCGGCCCAGCTTGTCACGATCGACGAATTCGTCGAGGTGCACTTCGGACTGTTCGAAGGTCTCACCGCGGATGAGATTCGCGAGCGCTACCCCGACGAGTTCGCGCGATGGAACGCCGACCGGCTGGCGCCGAGCTTCACTTATCCAGGGGGCGAAAGCCGTGCCGCTTTTACCGACCGCGTCGAGCGCGGTCTCGAGCGCATGCTGGCGTTGTGGGCGCCGCGCAGCAGTGCCGGCGATGACGACGCGCTGCTGGTCGCGCATCGCGGAGTGATTCGTGCAATCGTGCGAAAGCTCGCGCGTGAGGACCCGGTCGTCGAGCTGGGCTCGATTCACATTCTGCGCTTCGACGGCGACTGGCATGTCGAGATGCTCGATCAGATCGCTCATCTCGGGAACGATTGAACTCACACGCGGCGCAGGACTCCCGTCCAGCGGTAGCGGCATCTGGCGAGCGGCTTGGTGAACGACAGATCGCAATACGCCGCGATCATCTTGAACATCCCCGACGCAATCGCCGCGAGTTCCAGCGTCGCAGGAACGGTGTAGCGCACCGGAATCAAATCGCGAGTCGTCACGGTGCTGGCGGGAAATTTGAGGGTGCATTCGAGTTCGTAAACTGAATGCAGCGGCGAGTACCATGCCACCGGACGATTGAACTCGCGAATGCCGAGTGCGACTCCAGGGGCACGCGCCGTGCGCTCACGCCACATCGTGCGCCGCGGCACGCGCGGAATCGGATCCTGGCGATCGATGTCGACGCAGTACAAACCGCCGCGCTTCAGCATCCGGCCGACGGATTTGAGATGCGACAGCAAATCAGCATTCTCGACTATGATTGGAAATGTTTCGGACATGAAAATGGCCGCGTCGAACGGCCGCTCGGGGAGTATGAACTTTTCGATCGGCCGGCGGTAAAAGCGCAGATTCGAAATCGCGCTCGCTTTCCGACGCCCTGCCGCGATCATTGTCGCCGAACGATCGATCCCGACGACCTCGAATCCGTCTCCCGCCAGCAAACGCCCGTGCGGAGAATCGCCGCATCCGATATCAAGGATGCGCCGCGTCGGACGCTTGCGATGGCGATTCCAGACCTGCTGCAGGAAAACGACTTCGGCCGGAATCTCGCCGGGACTCTCCAGATGAGCGCGGCGAAAGACTTCTGGATATTCATAGATGCTCGGTTCCATCGGCGATGAGCGTACCGGCGTGGCGCACCGAGATCGACGCTTGAGATTTCGCGGCCAACGGCGTGATAATGCCCGCGCATCCCAGTCCTGAACGACCGTTTAGGAGAACGTCACGATGAGCAAGCCGCTCGAGGGAATCAAGGTCGTCGAGATCGCGCAGGAAATCCAGGGACCGTTCGCGTCGCTGATCCTGGCCGACATGGGCGCCGACGTCGTCAAGGTCGAGAACAAGGAGACCGGCGATCTGAGCCGCTGGATGTTGGCCGCGTTGATCGGCGGCCCCGACGTGAAGAACGCGACGGTGTCGCACTATTTCATCGCGATGAACCGCGGCAAACGCAGCATCACCGCCGATCTGAAAAAGCCCGACGCAATCGAAATGGTGCGCCGGATGGTCAAATCGTACGACGTGCTCGTCACCAACTACCGGCCCGGCGTGCTCGACCGCCTCGGCCTCGGCTACGACGACGTGCGCAAAATAAATCCGCGCATCGTGTACGCGCAAGGCAGCTCGTGGGGCCCGCGCGGCCCGTGGGTTACCCGCCCCAGCCGCGACACGCTCGCGCAGGCGGCCAGCGGCGTGATGGCGAAGACGGGGATGCCGGCCGATCCGCCGCTCGCGGCCGGGATGTTTATCGCCGATCATTCGGGCGCGCTCAGCCTGGCCAGCGGCGTGCTCGCGGCCCTGTTCGCACGCGAGCGCACCGGCCAGGGCCAGAAGGTCGACGCCTCCATCTACGGCACGATGATCGCGATGCAGGGGATGGAGATTAATTACACTTCGATCACCGGCGTCGAGCCCGAGCGCGCCGGCCGCGGACATCAATTTCTGCGCGGCGTGTGGGGCGCCTTCCCCACCCGCGACGGCTACATCTGTATTGCGGGCGTCGACGAGAAACGCTGGCCGTCGTTCTGCAAGATCGTCGGCATTCAGCACCTCGAGAAAGATCCGGAATTTTCGGACAACGTCGTTCGCAATTTTCACGGCGACAAAATTCAGAAAGTGCTCGACGAAATCTTCCCCGCCAGGACCAGCAAGGAATGGCTCAAGGAACTTACCGACGCCGACATCTTGGCGACCGAGGTCGTCGATTACCGCACAATGTTGAAAAGCGATCAGGCGCGCGTCAACGGATACCTGCTCGAACTCGACCATCCGGTCGCCGGCAAGGTGCTCGTGTCCGGCACGCCGATAACAATCAACGGCGAAGTTACGACGGTAGCCAAGGCCGCACCCGAGCACGGACAGCATACCGAGGAAGTGCTGCTCGAACTCGGCTACACGTGGGAAGAGATCGGCGCTCTGCGCGACAGCGGCGCCGTCTAGCGCAGACGATCCAGGCTACGGGCGTGTCACGCGATAAATGACAAACGTCCCGTTCACCTGCTCGTGGTAGTAGAGAGATTTCTCATCGGGCGACAGCGCGGGCGCTTCCGCAAATCCCGTGATGGCTTCGATCCTGCTCGGTGTTCCGAACGGCTTTGACGTGCTCGCTCGCGTCGCCGTGTAGATTACCGGTGGCGGCGTTGGCGGAGACCCTTCGATCCGCGTGAAGAAAAATTCCAGCCCCGACTTCGAGATGTCCGGCGCGTAGTTAAGCCCGTCCGTGTTGATCTTCCGCATGATCTTCGCGCTGTCGCCGATACGCTTGAAGTGATTGCCGCGGCGTTTGGCGATCGCGATGCTCGCAGCCTCCGGCACACTGCCGCCGTTGAAGACGCCGTCGACGAAGTACAGCGTGCTGCCGTCGGGACTTATACACTGGTCGAAATTTATATCGCCCAACTTGTGTTTCGAAATCCCCGGCACGATCGCCACATTCGAAAGGCTGCCGTCGGAAAAGATCCCCCAGTAAATTGTCGAAAGCGTTTCCGAGTAACTCCTGGTCGAAACGAAATAGAAGGTGTTGTTGACGTCCATCGAGGCAACAGCGTTCAGTCCAGTCGCGTTGGCGCCGCCTATTTCGCCCTGGAATTGGAAAGTCACATCGTCGATCCGCGTCGCGTAGTAGAGATTCGTCTGCGGCAACGAGTTCGAATCGTTGAAGAACAGATAGTTGCCGTCGGGACTGATGAACGGCTCCATCGCGTCCGCGCTATAACCCTCGATCGTCACCGGCTCAGGATTTGTGAAAACTCCGAAGGTCGGCGGGGCATGCTTCTTTTCAGGAACCGCCGTGTCGCTGAGGGCATGGCCTGCGCTCACTGCCCCAAGCAGGATCAGTCCAATCATCGCGAAAACGGAAATGCGGCCGATCTTCAAAGCATGCTTCCCATGTTGCATATTACTTCAAACTCGTGCGCGGCGACGAGCACAACCGAACCGTGGGAGGGATTGCTATGGCGCTGCCGGCTCGTATCTCTATCGCAACGCTCGGCGTGAGCGATCTCGCGCGTTCGACCAGGTTCTACCAGGCGCTCGGCTGGAAGCTGACCGCCGACTCTTCGTCGCTGATCAGCTTTTTTCAAACGGCCGGTGGCGTGCTCGCGCTCTATCCGTTCGATGATCTCGCCAGGGACGCGGCGGAGCCGGCCCTGCGCTCGAGCGGGTTTGGCGGGGTCACGCTCGCGATCAACCTCGAGCGCCCGGAAGATGTTCAGCCGGGACTCGACGCGGCGAAGGCGGCCGGCGCAACGATTCTCAAGCCCGCGACCAAGGCCGAGTGGGGAGGAGTGTCGGGATATTTCGCCGACCCCGACGGCTATCCGTGGGAAGTCGTATGGGCGCCCAACACGAAGTTCAAGCCCGACGGCTCACTCGACGTCGGTTAGCGAGCTCGCATGGCAGAGCGGCATATCGTTGCGATGGGCGGCGGCGGATTTTCGATGGAGCCGCGCAATCCGAGGCTCGACGATTTTGTCTTGAGCCTCGCGCGGCGCAAGCAACGAAAGCGTCCGCGCGTGTGCTTCGTCGGAACCGCCAGCGGCGACAGCGATATGTACATCAGGCGCTTTCACGAAGCGTTCCCGCCGTCGCGCGCCGCGGCGACTCATCTGACCTTCTTCGAGCGCAACGTTCGCGACCTCAGATCGTTCGTGATGGATCAGGACGTGATCTACGTCGGTGGCGGCAGCAGCGCAAACATGCTCGCGGTGTGGCGTCTGCACGGATTCGACAAAATCCTGCGCGCGGCGTGGAACTCGGGCATCGTGATGGCCGGCATCAGCGCGGGCGCGATATGCTGGTTCGAGGACGGCCTGACGGATTCGTTCGGCATGCCATATCGCGCCCTCAACGACGGCCTTGGATTCGTGCGCGGCGCATGCTGTCCGCATTATGATGGAGAAAAGGAACGCCGGCCGGTGTTGCTGCGATTGAGCAAGCGCGGTTTCCCGTCGACCCTCGCACTCGACGACGGCGCGGCGGCGCATTTTGTCGGCACGCGACTGAAGGAGGTCGTTTCATCGCGTCCGAAAGCGCGCGCGTTTCGAGTCGAGCTCAAACGAGGCGTCATCGTCGAGACACCGATTCCGGTGCGCCACCTATCCGCCGCAAGATGAGGGAGAGAGCGATGCCAACAGCCGCAGTGATGGAAGATGCCCAGCGAAGTTTTATTCCCGCATTTGGAAAACGCTGGCTGCTGCCGCTCTACGATCCGTTTCTGTGGTTGTTCGGAGCCGATGCGACCAAGCGACCGTTGATCGAGCAGGCGCAGATCAAATCCGGATTTCGCGTGCTCGATATCGGATGCGGTACCGGAACGATGGCGGTCCTGATCAAGAAGCTGCATCCCGCGGCCAATGTCGTCGGGATCGATCCGGACCCGGACGCTCTGGCGGTCTGCAAGCGCAAGGCGAATCGCGCCAGACTCGCAATCGAGTTCGATCGCGGATTCGCGGACCATATGCCGTATGCCGACGCTTCGTTCGACCGCGTCTTTTCATCGTTCATGTTCCATCACCTGACCGCGGACGAGAAGTCCGCGACCCTTGCCGAAATTCGCCGCGTGCTGAAAGCCGGCGCCTCGCTTCACTTGCTCGATTTCGTGCGCGCGCATCGGGCCCACTCAAAAGCACCGGAGCACGGCCTCTTGGTCCATCGCGGCGGAGCGGTCGCAGAGCGAATCGAGGGGCGCATGACCTCAATCATGGACGAGGCAGGCTTCGTCGATGCAAGGGAAGTGTCGCGCGGAAAAATTTTCGTCGGGCCGATTGCCTACTACCACGCGCAAAATCCCGGCGGCCAGCCTGCGTGACAGCCGGGCCAGCCTGCTTTAGAATGCGGGACTTCCGCAAAACGCGGTGAGGATGAGTCGATGGCGGCATCCACTGAAATCGTAGAGATCAAAGCGCGCGAGATTCTCGACTCGCGCGGCAACCCCACAGTCGAAGTCGACGTGCGGCTTCGCGGCGGCGCTCTCGGCCGCGCCGCGGTGCCCTCGGGCGCATCGACCGGCGTTCATGAAGCGCTCGAGCTGCGCGACGGCGACTCGAAACGCTACGGCGGCAAGGGCGTGCTGAAAGCGGTCGCCAACATCAACCAGACGATCGCGGCCAAGCTGAAGGGAGCGGACGCGGCCAATCAGAGCGCCATCGATCGCACGCTGATCGAGCTCGACGGCACCGAGAACAAATCGAAGCTCGGCGCCAACGCTACTCTCGGCGTATCGCTCGCGAATGCGCACGCGGCTGCTGCGGCCAACGGCGTGCCGCTCTACCGCTATCTCAATCCCGACGCGCGCGTGATGCCGGTGCCGATGATGAACGTGCTCAACGGCGGGCGCCATGCGGACTCCAACGTCGATATGCAGGAGTTCATGCTCATGCCGATCGGTGCGCCCAATATCGCCGAAGCGGTCCGCATGGGATCGGAAGTCTTTCACGCGCTCGCCGCGGTGCTGAAAAAACTCGGGCATTCCACCAACGTCGGCGATGAAGGCGGGTTCGCACCGAATCTCAAAAGCAATGAGGAGCCGATCGAGTTGATACTCGAGGCAGTCGCGAAGGCGGGCTACCGTCCCGGGGCGGACGTTTCGATCGCGCTCGATCCAGCCTCGAGCGAATTTTACGAAGACGGCAAGTACGTATTCGCGCGCGGAGACAAGAGCTCGCGCAGCGCCGCACAGATGGTCGAGCTCTACGCGGCGTGGCTCAAGAAATATCCAATCATCTCGCTCGAGGACCCGCTGGCCGAAGACGATTGGGCGGGCTGGAAAATTCTGACGCGCGAACTCGGCGCGAAAACGCAGCTGGTCGGTGACGACATCTTCGTCACCAATCCCAAGTTTCTCAAGCGCGGAATCGACGAGCACGTCGCCAATTCGATCCTCATCAAGCTCAACCAGATCGGCACGCTGAGCGAGACGCTCGCCACGATCGAGATGGCGCGCGCGGCCGGATACACCAGCGTGATCTCGCATCGCTCGGGCGAGACCGAGGACACGACCATCGCCGATCTGGTCGTCGCCACCGGCGCGGGACAAATCAAAACCGGATCGATGAGCCGGTCCGAGCGCAACGCGAAATACAATCGGCTGTTGAGAATCGCCGAAGAGCTCGGCGCCAAGGCGCAGTATCCTGGCGCCACCGCATTCAAGCGCGGGAAATCCTGATGGCGACGCGGCCGCCGGTTGCAGCGCTGGTAATTTTCGACGGATGGGGGGTCAGCAAGAGCGGCGCGTCCAATGCGATTGCGGCGGCGAAGACGCCGGTGATGGACCGGCTCTACGCGACGCAAGCGCACACCGAGCTCGACGCGTCGGGCGAGGCGGTGGGCCTGCCGCCGGGCGTGATGGGCAATTCAGAAGTCGGGCATCTGACGATTGGCTCGGGGCGCGTCATCTACCAGGACCTGATGCGAATCACGAAAGCGATCGAGAGCGGAGCGTTCGCGCGCAACGCGACGATTGTCGATGCGATCAAAAAGACCGTCGGGCTCGGCACCACGCTGCATATCTGGGGTCTGCTCTCCGACGGCAGCGTGCACAGTCATATTGATCACCTCAACGCGATCCTCGAAGTCGCCGCGGCTAACGGCGCAACACAGATTGCGGTTCATGCAGTGCTCGACGGACGCGACAAGCCGCCGCGCTCGGCGCTCGCTTTCGTCGATCAGCTCGAGGCGAAGCTGAAGCAACTCGGACGCGGCCGAATCGCGACGGTCATCGGGCGCTACTACGCGATGGATCGCGACAAGCGATGGGATCGAATCGAGCGCGCGTGGCGCGCGATCGTCGAAGGCCAAGGGCAGCCGGCGTCGAGCGCGCGTGAGGCGGTCGAGAAATCCTATGCCGCCGACAAGAGCGACGAGTTCGTCGAGCCGCACGTGATCGGCACGCCGGCGCCGATGGCGGACGGTGACGAGGTCATCTGCTTCAACTTCCGCGCCGACCGCGCGCGCGAGATGACGGCCGCAATCGCGCTCGCCGGCTTTTCAGAGTTCCGCCGCCCGCGCGTCCCGAAGGTCGGTTACGTGTGCATGACCGAGTACGATCGATCGTTCGCACTATCGCTGGCGTTCGGTCCCGAGGACGTGCGCAACACGCTGGCCGAAGTGCTGGCGCATGCGGGATTGAAAAATCTGCGCGTGGCCGAGACCGAGAAATACGCGCACGTCACATATTTCCTGAACGGCGGCGTCGAGAAAGCGTTCCCGCTCGAAGAGCGCGCGCTGATTCCGTCGTCGAAGGTCGCGACCTACGACCTGGAGCCCGCAATGAAGGCCGCGGCTATCGCGACGCGCGTCGCCGAGGAAATCGCGGGCGGCAAGTTCGACGTGATCGTGATGAACTTCGCCAACCCCGACATGGTCGGCCACACCGGCAAGTACGACGCGACGGTGGCCGCCGTCGAGGTGACGGACGCGGCGCTCGGCGTCGTGATCGACGCGCTCGAGAAGCGCGGCGGCGTCGCGCTGATCACGGCGGACCACGGCAACGCCGAATTCATGGCGGACCCGGCGACCGGGCAGGCGCACACGGCGCATACCACTAACCCGGTCCCTCTCATTCTGTACGATCCCAAGTTCGCGGGACGTTTCAAAGACGGCGGAACGCTCGCGGACGTGGCGCCGACACTGCTCGCGATGCTCGGAGTGAAAGCGCCTGCCGAAATGACGGGACGCGATCTGCGCGTCGCTACTGCCCGCTAGCCCAATTGGCGTCGAATTTCGAAGCGATCGTCGAAAACGGCCCGTGCCTGTTGCGGTAAAACGCAAAATGTTTCACGTGAAACATTCTTTAGTTCAGGAGAACGAAACACGAATTAATTTTTCGGGCGACGAGGAACTACCAGCGGATTACCTGTTCGTAGATTTTTGGGAGCTGGCGCGGTAGCGACGCGATGTCTTCGATTACCAGGTAGCGCGACGACTGGCACATCTGGCGCAGGTAGTCGTGGCCGGTTTTGTCGACCGTGATGCAGAACGGCAGCACGCCCGCCAGCTCGAGTTCCTTCAGCGCGACCATCGTGTCCTGGATGCCGTAGGCGTTCGAGCGCCGGTCGTGACCGTAGTCGAAATCCTGCGGGAAGCCGTCGCTCAGCAGGATCATGTGCTTGGCGCGCGAGGCGACGTCCTTGAATTTTTCGCGCACGTGACGAATCGCCGCGCCCATCCGGGTCGAGCGCTTGGGCTCGACCGAGCCAATGCGCGCCTTCACCTCGTCACTCAGTTCCTGATCGAATTCCTTGATGACGTAGAACTCGACGTTGTCGCGGCCGTGACCGGAGAAGCCCATGATCGCGTACGCGTCGCCGATTTCCTCGAGCGCCTGCGCCATGATGACCAGCGCTTCCTTGTTCACGTCGATGATGCGGCGCGGGCGGTTGGCGGTCTGCGGACGCCGCTGCCATGCCTTCATCCAGTCGTCGGTGTCGTCATCGTCGGTATGCTTGCGCGGTTCGCGATGGACCGGCTCGTCGGTCGACGCCGACATATCGAGCAGGAACAGCGTCGCGACGTCGCGCGCTTCTTTCTTGCGCGCTTTGTAGAAACGGCCGTCGGGCGTCTCGCCCATCAGGCGCGCAACTCGCGCCTCGATGGTGCGATCGATATCGATTTCCTCGCCGTCCTCGAGTCCGCGAACCATCCGATACGACGCCGGGCGAATGCGCTGGAAATTGCGCCGCACGCCGGGCAGCATCTCGGCGTAGCGAAGGAGCGTGTTCTCGTAGAAATCGCCCTCGTCGCCCGTCAATGGAATTTCGCGCAGCCGGCACCAGTTGCGGCGGTAGTCGTTCAGCACGTAATCCCATTCGTCGTATGCGTAGTACGAGTCCTGCCGGCCGCGGCCGATCATCAGGCGTCCCTGCCCGGTGACGGAGCCGACCTCGCCGAGCTGCTCGCGCATCTGCTCGAGTTCGCTGAGCTGCTTGCCGGTGAGCTGCGTCAGGTACATGCCGTCGCCGTCGGCGCTGCCGTCGCCCTGCGACGGTTTGATCTCCGCGCCTTGCTCGATGAGCTTGCGCAATTCTTCGGGCGAGAGCGCCCTGCCCTGTCCGCCCTTCGACTGCTTGCCCGAGACGTCCATCTGCACGTTCTGATCGGTCTCGCCGGCGCCGTCACCCTGCTCGCCGTCCTCGCCTTCGCTGGCGGTCTGCGACTCCGATCCTTTCATTCCTTTGATCAGGTCGTTGCGCATCCGCTCCGCTTCTTCTTCGGTGAGCGGATCGCCTTCGCCGCGCTCGCGCGCCTGCCGAATCAGCTCCTGGAGCCAATTGTAGAGCGCGCTGACCTGGCGCACGCTGGTCATCACGTCGGCGCCCTGCGCGCGCACGGGTGCGAAGTGACGCGCCGCCATCAGCACGAGCGGCGAGTCGAGGGTTTCGCCCGACGCCTCGAGATCGAGAGCCGCGCGCACCAGCATCGTGCTCACTGACTCGGGATGGAGCCTTTCGAGCAGCGATCGATTGAGGCCCGCGATGCGCGGTGCGAGTCCGCGATAACGTCGCGCCAGCTCGGCGTCGATTCGCGCCGATTCCGCCAGCCGCATCAGCGCTCCCGCGAGACCGGGGTCCTCGAACGACGCGACGAAGCTGTCGATCGCCTCGACGCCCGTCTCGCCGCGCTCCTCGAAGCCCGCGATATCGGCGAGCTTGAGCTTGAAGGTGCCGAAGTCGTGACGCGCCGCCAGATGCGCGGTG